>WNGP01005320.1_pt1 | contig 11586 bp, 11 predicted proteins | sample 5407671 | NCBI WGS metagenome assembly WNGP01 (sample SAMN13153381, study PRJNA577476) | soil metagenome | isolation source: 40 cm soil or saprolite under Garry oak tree replicate 2 | place: USA:California | collected 2016-06-15 | reverse complement strand
ATCGCGATTGCCTGCGCCGCGCCTTGGAATCATGTGATCGGGCGCGCTCAGCATTGGGCCAGGGGATATCGCAGGAGTACGTTGCGGTTGATCTTGATCAGGCGTTGCGCGCGGTGGGAGAAGTCATTGGCGTGGTCGATGTGGAACAGATTCTCGACTCGGTCTTCAGCCAGTTTTGTATCGGCAAATGAGATCGGCACGTTAAACCGTTAAACCGTTGAAGCGTTGAAGCGTTGAAGCGTTGAAGCGGCGGATCACATGAAAAACGGCTATGAACGATTCATCCGGCCGCTGTTGTTTTCGCTCGATGCTGAAACGGCGCACCATTTCACAATCGCGCTGCTGAGACAGGCATCGCAGTTTGATCTTGCGCTGCGAACGCTGAGGGCTTTTCAGCCCCCGCCAAAACCAAAAGTTCTTTTCGGGTTAAACTTTCCAAATCCGATCGGACTTGCGGCTGGATTGGATAAGAATGGGGTTGCCCTTCCTGCATGGGCGGCACTGGGTTTCGGCTTCATCGAGATCGGAACCGTGACTGCGAAAGCACAACCGGGAAATCCCAAGCCGCGCATCTTTCGATTGCCCGAGCAACAAGCGTTGATCAATCGCCTTGGTTTTAACAACGACGGTGCAGACGCGATCGCGGAACGACTGCGCCGGCTGCGGCGGAGCGGACGATGGCCAGCGGTTCCAGTCGGGATCAACATTGGCAAATCCCGGGCAACGCCGCTTGAACAGGCCAAGGACGATTACCTCTACTCGTTTCGATTGCTTCGGGATTTTGCCGATTACGTCACGCTGAATGTTAGCTCACCCAACACGCCCGGCTTGCGCGAGTTGCAGGAACCCAAAAGGCTTTCGGAGTTGTTGCAGGCAATTGGCAATGAACGAGGCACAGCCGCCAAACCAATTCTCGTGAAAATTTCGCCCGACCTCTCGCTGATCGAATTGGAAGCGATCCTTGCAGCCTGTGAGGAAAACGCGGTGGCGGGCATCATCGCGACGAACACGACGCTAGATCACTCTTCGATTCCGCCGGCGCTGGATGAAGACGGCGGCTTGAGCGGAGCGCCGTTGCGGGGAAAATCGACAGCGCTGCTGCGCGAGATTGTTGCGAAGTCCGCAATTCCGGTGGTCGCTTCCGGTGGAATTTTCGACGCAGAATCGGCGCACGAAAAATTTCAGGCCGGCGCACAGCTTATTCAGCTTTACACCGGATTCGTTTATCGCGGGCCACGACTTCTTCGCGAAATCATGGAAGCGTGAAAAGTGACGCAGACAATCCTGTCTGCGACTCGGTGCTGTAGTGTCCGCTGTCCTCAGCGGACATTTGGGCGATACGTGAAATTACTGCGCTGAGGACAGCGCACACTACAGCATTACGGAGTCGCAGAGGGGGATTCGGCAGGCAATTCATGCGGGAAGCGACCATGGCGCCAGCGGTGATGGCGCTCTTCGATTTGTTGCAATTTTTGGCGCTGTTCGTCTGTGAGATTGGCGGCCATCTGCCGGTGCGCCTCCGCAATCGTCACATGAACACGCCCGGCAGTCTCCCGTCGAATCTCTCTGAGTTGCACTGCTGTCTTGTCGATGATTGGCGAAATTTTGGCGAGTTGTTCCGGCGTCAGGTTAAGCTCGGTGCGGAGCCTTTCTTTCATGCGCGCGCCGATCTGCTCGGGATGATGAAATCCAAAGAAAAGATGCCGGGCATACAATCCTCCAAGGAACGCGCCACTGATTCCCCCGGCGACAAACACAAGGATGAATCCCACGATCAGTTTCCATTTCAATGCCTGGTTCATTGCGAGAATTCATTCTGAATGGCCGTGTCCGCGATGGCGAATTCATTCGCAAAAGATTCACCGATTTCGCGGCTCTGACTCGCTTCACGAACGAAAGCGATTGTCGAAATCACAATCACAGCTGCCGATATTAATGCCACGCGCCGAACCAGGGATATGACCCCATTGGGCGTTGGCGTAACCGCGCGCCAGAGCGCAATCACACGTGTGTCAAAGCCGAACGGCATTGCAGCCTCGGCTTCTTCGCGCGCCTGCGCGGCAGATTGCAGCAACCGATCGATTTTCTCCTTCTTCATTGTTTTTCTCTTGCCGAAATTTTCGCGAGCTGTTGTTTCATCTTTTGCCGAGCTCGGAACGCGCGCACCTTAACCAGCGCCGCGCTCCAGCCAGTGATCTTGCGGATTTCTTCAACTGAACGCCCCTGCAAGTATAGCAAATCAATCGCAAGCCGCTCGACCGGTTTGAGCGCGGCAAGCAGATGTTCGACCAGTTGGCGCGACGCGAAACGCTGGTCTGGCGCCAGCTCTTCGGAGGAAGTGGCCAGGTTCTCAACCACGGCACGCTCTTCCTCGCTCAAATCGGCGTTCCGCAACTCAGGGCGCACTTTCTCCGACTCGATTTGATTCAGGCAAGTGTTCACCGCAACGCGCGAGACCCAGTGCTCCAGTGGAACTTTACCGGAGAATTGTGATAATTTTTGGAAAACTTTGATGAAAATCATTTGGCAAAGGTCCTCCTCCGCGGTTCGACGCGATCGATGCGTCCTGACGATTTTGGCCACAGTCGGATAAAGCCGCCGCACCAGCGCGCGAGCTGATTCATCATCATGCTGAAGCGCAGCCTGAACCAGCGCGCTTGCATCAGAATCATCCATGTGGTCAAGAGCGCATCCACACCATTACCAATGACCGGCAATGGCGGGTTGCGGTTACAAGTTTGTGTGTAGAGGTGCTTGCGCCAAGCACCTTTTGTTGAATTGGGCAGGCGGTTGACACAAGCTCCGCTACGCCACCGGACAACGCAAAAAAATGTAACCGGCCTGATTGCCAGCCGGTCATCATCTTTGAACAGCGCGAAGAGCGCACCAGTTAACAACAAACATCAAACTATGAAACGAAAGCTATTAGCAGTTGTGGCCGCCGGTGCGATCGCACTTGGCGGATTTGTCGTTGTGTACGCACAACCGGGTCCGGGAGGAGCTGGGTGCGCGCACGGTCACGCGTTCGGCCTTGGGCATCTAACCGAGAAGTTGAATCTGACATCTGACCAACAGACGAAGGTTCAGCCAATCCTTGACCAGGCCAAACCGCAAATCGCTGCCATTCATCAGGAGGCGATGCAGAAAATGAGAACGGTCATGGACAGCACGCTGTCCCAGATTCGTCCGCTGCTCAATGCGGACCAGCAGAAGAAACTCGATGCCATCCAAAAAGCGCATCAGGACATGATGAACGCCAAAAAAGAACTGCACGACGCCATGCAAGAATAACTTCGATTCTTGGGAGCAATAGGGGAACGGCGGCGATCTGGAAGGTCGCCGCCGCTTTTTTGGAGCACGCTTGGTAGGGGCGATTGACTCCGAAAGCTTTCGCGAGTTGACCGCAATCGCCCGGGCTGTTGAGGTCAACAGTCCCTACCCAGGATAGACCCAGTTTTCAGTCTTGCTTTTTCCGCCAGGAAAACAGAAAGACGATCACGCCTAATCCAGCCATGATTGCGGCGGCGGTGAAGCCCGCGGTCGAGATTTCGGCGCGGGAATGAAAATTTTCTTTGAGCCGTGCAGCAAGCCCGATCAGAAAGAAAAGAAATCCCACGCAGATCAGTATCAAGCCGATTGCTTTTTGGTCATCGGAAGACATTCTCATTCGTGGTGCGCAATCAAATACAATTGGAAACTAAAATTCAAGTGCACTCTTTAAATGCAAGGCGCTAATGTGGCTGGTGCGCTGGATTAAGCCACTAGGTTTTGCACTGCTGGTTCTGTTAGCTGGTCTTCGGCTCGACGCCCAGATCGATCGCATTACGGGAAAGAATTTCGCCACGCGATCGGAAGTTCTGGCGCGACATGGGATGGTTTGCACCAGCGTTCCAGCGGCGACGCAGGTCGGCGTGGAGATTTTGAAACGCGGTGGTAGCGCAGTGGATGCGGCGATCGCTGCAAATGCAGCCCTCGGTTTAATGGAACCAGTCTCGAATGGAATTGGCGGCGATCTTTTCGCAATCGTTTACAGCGCGAAGGAAAACAAACTTTACGGAATCAATGGGAGCGGACGTTCGTCGGCCGGTCTGAGTTATGATCAGATGAAGACCGAGCTGGCGAAACTGCATCGCCAAACGATTCCACCGATCGGCATGTTGCCAATCAGCGTGCCTGGAACAGTGGACACATGGGCGGAGCTGCACAAAAAATTCGGGAAACTGAAACTGAGCGATGACCTTGCGCCTGCGATCCGATATGCTGAAGAGGGTTTTCCGGTCACGGAATTGATTGCGTATTACTGGGCGTTTGGCCCGCGGCTGTATAAAGGTTTGCCGGGCGCATTTCTGGAAACCTACACGCTCGACGGCAAGGGCCGCACACCAGCAAAGGGGGATATTTTCAAAAATCCAGACCTCGCGAAAACTTTGCGACTGATCAGTGAAAAAGGTCGCGACGTCTTTTACAAAGGAGAAATCGCCGACAAGATCGGCGCTTTCATGCAGGCTAATGGCGGTTTTCTGCGCAAAACCGATTTCGAGAAGCATACATCGACCTGGGTCGAGCCTGTTTCGACGAGCTACCGTGGCTACGATGTTTTCGAGCTTCCACCAAATGGTCAGGGCATCGCGGCGCTGCAGATGTTGAACATTCTGGAAGGATTCGATCTGCACGCGATGGGACGCAATTCACCCGAGACGCTGCACACAATGATCGAGGCGAAGAAAATCGCGTGGGCTGATCGAGCGAAGTTCTACGCAGATCCCGCCTTTGCAAAAATTCCGCTGGCCGGTCTTCTTTCGAAAAAATACGCAGCGGAGCGTCGCAAACTCATTGACCCAAATCGCGCGGCCAAACAGGTCGAAGCTGGCAATCCGGCGCTCGATCATGGCGATACGATTTATCTCTGCACAGCTGACGACGAAGGCAACATGGTCTCGCTCATACAAAGCAATTATCGCGGCATGGGCAGCGGGATCGTAGTGCCCGGTTTGGGGTTCATGTTTCAGGATCGCGGTGAACTTTTTTCGATGGATCCGAGTCACGCGAACGTTTACGCGCCAGGCAAACGGCCGTTTCACACCATTATTCCTGGTTTCGTCATGAAAGATGGGAAACCATGGGAAGCATTTGGCGTCATGGGTGGCGGCATGCAACCGCAGGGTCATGTACAGGTGCTCACAAACCAGATTGATTTTGGTTTGAACGTCCAGGAAGCCGGGGACGCGTCCCGCTGGCAGCATGAAGGCGACAACGAACCTACCGGCGAAAAGATGAATACTTCAGGTGGATACGTTGAAGTGGAAAGCGGTATTCCGTACGAGACCGTGCGCGAACTGCGGAAGAAAGGTCACGATGTCCGCTTCGATGTCGGCGGCTACGGCGGTTACCAAGCTATTAAGGTGGAAACGCATGACGGCCAGCGCGTGTATGTTGGCGCGAGCGAATCGCGCAAGGACGGAATGGCGGCAGGATACTGATCAGAATGACGAAGCACAAATGACGAAGGACGAAGGAATGCCGAAGTTTCCAATGGCAAAGGTCCAGCTTTCGGGCTTCGTCATTAGTCATTGATTCCGGCTTCGTCATTCGGATTTCGTCATTGTTGTGGCGAAACCGCAGTCCAAAACAGCACCCGCCGCGCCTCGCAATGGACAGATGTCGCTCGATGAGCTCCTAATTTTTCGGCGCTTTAAGTTCGGCGAGCCTTTCTTGCGCGCGATCAACATCGGATTTATCCGCGCTGCCCAACTTAAGAAGTTTTTGTTGGCGACGTAAATTTGCTTCGGCAGCTTCGAGCTCAGCGCGCTCGCGCTTGGCCGCTGCGACCTCCGCCGTTTCAATCAATTGCGCCAGTGTCGCTTTGGCCGCATCGAGCTCGTCTTTTGCATTTTCACCGGCCGCAACCCGAGATTCCTCCTCGGCAACTTTTTCTTTGGCCTGTGTGACGCGCGCGTTGGCGTGATCCGACTCAGTTCGAACTACCTTCAACAAACGTTGCTCCACTTCCACCCTTGCGAGTACGCCAATTTTGTAGAGGCGTTCCGCGCCGTCTGCATTTCTTTTTGCCCGTTCCAATTGCTTTTCCAAACGCGCAACCTCCGCGTCAGGTGTCCCTGCCGCCGGCAATCGCTCATCCGAGAGATTTTGCTTTAAGATCGGCGGCTCGATATCGAACGCTTCGGGTTCGTCGGATTTGGTCCTCGCCGATGGATCTGCGGCGACTGTTACCATCGCTGTAGCCAGAAGCATGACCGGCAACGCGACTGCGCGGATCATGCCGCGAGTTTACCACAAATGTTCTCGGATCGCTCGACAGGATAAGCGCGATGTTTTTGAAAGTCCGCTTCACATGGGTGGAACGCGTTGTCCCATGGCACGCCGTAGCGATGCGAAGGCGGCTCAACACGTCGAAAATGCGGCTTGCCGCCTGATATTTGCGCCTCCGGCCATTCCTCTGCCATCGTCTTGAGGACAAGACGATCCACCAAAAAATTCTGAATTTTTTCCTTTCATCTGCCGCTTTCCTTCTATACAAGACCGCCCCGGAGGAGTTTATCTGTCCGGTAATCGTCAAATCCTGCTCGGCATCGCCGTCTTGGCATTGATCGTTCCACCGGCATCTGCCGATCCCTTTCCGGATGCCGGGCCAGTAGTCTCGGGAAAAATAGCGTGTCTTCGTTTCGGCCGTGCGGCTGCGCCGAAACATGCGCCGTTCGCAGTGAAACGAGCGATCTGGGCGGCCAATCAACTTCGCTCCAAGCCATATCGGTACGGCGGCGGTCACAAATCATTTGATGATCACGGTTACGATTGTTCAGGCACTGTCTCGTATGTTCTCGGTGCGGCGGGATTGATAAGCACACCGATGAGCTCGACCGAATTTCGCAGCTACGGCGAGCGTGGCGCCGGCAAATGGATCACCGTCTACGCTCGCGAGGGTCACACCTTCGCCGTCATTGCCGGGCTGCGACTCGACACCACGCCGTACGATCGTTATACCGGCAAATGGGCACCGCGGTGGCAAACAGTGTATCGGCCGCCGCGCGGTTTTGATACTAGACATCCAATCGGGCTGTGACCCGAAGGTCCAAATCCCAAACTCCAAGCTTCAAAAGATTTTCGAAGCGCTAAACTCCAAAACGCGCAGAGCGACTAGTTAAATATTTGGGGTTTAGGGTTTCTCTGGAGCTTGAATGTTGAATAGTGGAGCTTCGCTCGCGCAAGCCATGAGGGAGGTTCATATGCCAATCGCTCGTTTGGTCGTCGTAGTTGGAACCGTCGCGCTGCTTCTGCTGGCGCCGTTTTGTGCGACTGCGCAGGAAAAAAACCACGTCACTTCTGAGCAAGTAACTCGAGCTATTCAAGAACTCGAACAACTCGCAGAAAAGCAAATTCGGGAAAATGCGCTGCCGGGGTTGGCCATCGCAGTTGTGTTTCAAGACAAGATTGCGTACGCAAAAGGATTCGGCGTCCGCGATGTGAATACGAAAGCGCCGGTTGACGCGGACACAGTTTTTCAGCTCGCCTCGGTTTCCAAATCAATTGGGTCGACCGTGGTGGCCGAGCTTGTCGGTGAAGGAAAAATCACTTGGGATTCGAAACTTAGCGTGCTCGATCCCACATTCGCGATGTTCGATCCATGGGTAACACACGAGATCACGATTCGCGACATGTATGCGCATCGCAGCGGTTTGCCCGAACACGCAGGAGATTTGCTCGAAGATCTGGGGTTCACGCGCGCGGAAATTTTGTTTCGGCTGCGCTATCAACATCCCTGGAGCAGTTTTCGTTCGCATTACGCGTACACGAATTTTGGAATGACTGAGGGCGCCGTCGCGGCGGCGAAAGCGTACGGCCTGGAATGGGAAGAAGCGGCGAAGAAGAAATTATATAGCCCGCTTGGGATGACTTCGACCAGCTCGCGTTATGCAGAGTTCATGGCGCGCAGGAACAAAGCATTGGGGCACGTGCTGGTGGACGGCAAATGGGTGCAAAAGTTCAAACGCGATCCGGATGCGCAATCACCAACGGGCGGAGTTAGTTCGTCGGTGAATGATTTGGCGAAATGGATGCGTCTACAACTCGCGAGCGGCAAATTTGACGGCAAACAAATCGTTAACGAAAAGGCGTTGGGGGAAACGCATCATCCGCATATGCTGACCGGTTTCAGTCCCTTCACTGGGCTGCCGGGTTTTTACGGATTGGGATGGGGCGTTAGCTACGATCCAGAGGGTCGGTTGCGTTTGAATCATTCCGGCGCGTTTGGCTTGGGTGCTGCGACTCACGTGAATCTCGTGCCAGCCGAGCAATTGGGCATCGTGGTTCTCACCAATGCGTACCCCGTTGGCATAGCGGAAGGACTGGGGACGACGTTTTTGGACACGGCGCTGTATGGCAAGCCGACCCAGGACTGGCTCGTCCTCTTCAAACAACGGTTTTCCAACCCGACAGCAATCGGTACGGTGCTGGGCTTCGATTATTCCAAACCGCCCGCGTCGCCAGCGCCTGCATCGAAAAATAGCGCCTACCTTGGAAGATATACGAACGATTTCTTTGGCGACATCTCGATCATCGAAAAGGATAGCGGATTGGCAATTGTGCAGGGCCCGAAAAACAAGACCTTCCCAATGAAACACTATGATCGCGACACGTTCACCTATGAGACGGAGGGCGAAAACGCTGTTGGCAGAAGCGGCATCACCTTCACCATCGGGCCGGATGGCAAGGCGACACAGGTTGTCGTGGAAAATCTCAATGTGCGCGGCGAAGGAGTTTTCAAGCGCATTCCCGATCAGAAGTAGCGAGACATCGCTTCGCCTTGCTGACGAACGGTGTATTCTTGTCTTGCGCCAAAAACGCGCAGTAATGAACAGTCGTTTGAAATGGGGAGTATATACTTAGCGCAACTAAATGGTGAACCGCTCTTTCTTCATGTAGAGCCGACAAGCGTGGTTGGGCGAAATGCGAAACTTGTGCCGTTGCGTCCAATACGAAACCGGGCCGTTTCCCCTTAACGGCTTCACAATGACTTGACCGGCATCATCCTCGACTTTGAAGCGGTTTGAGCGACCGGGAATCGTGTGGCAAAAACTCATTCGGCCGTTTGCATCTTTCCAGCCCCGACGTCTTACCATGTGCCGCATGATATTCATCGGTTGCGCTTCCTTGTGAAAGAGTGTGATGAGATTCGTCTTGTCCGTGTAGTATTTAATTCCACCCCTCTTCGTCGGCAACTCGGCGAACGAGGTCTGTAAGAAAGTGGACAAAGGCCGGGGGTACGGGGCCGGACATGTCCAGCGGCGCCACGTTCAGCATAATGACTACGCCGTTCCCGCCGGTCTTGCTCCCCATCATCAGCGCGAGAAAACCCGAGTTAAAACCGGTATGTTCGAAGTAGCCACCTGTCGGCGCGCCGTCCTTCTGGTGCTCGGAATACCTGTTTACGTTTACGTCGAAGCCGAGACCCCACGAGGACTGGCACGCCCTTACGCCCGGATCCGCGGTCTCCAAGCAACTGCCCGGCTCCAATCTCCCCGGCTGCCGTTCCATAACTTGATGCGCAATGCGCGATGTTATGCGCCCTTGGCTCTCGCCCTTAAGAGCCTTCTGGAGAGCGATGACGAACTTGGCAAGATCGGTGGGCGTCGTTACCAGACCACCCGAAGCCGCCGAATTGAACACACGTGGACCGTCCGGAAGACGATGCCCGTCCGGCAGATACGGCACTGCCATTCGCGGGATAAGATCTTCGGGAACCGGTTGAACGAACGTACTATCGCTCATGCCGAGCGGCGCTAGAACAAGCTGCTGCATGATCGATGCAAAGTCCTGATTGTAGATGTCCATGAGCAGCGCCTGGACGACGGTGAATCCGGGAGCTGAATAGTGCCAGGTCACACCCGGCTTCCGGATGACTGCGATGGCAGGCGTGTTGGCCGGCGGCAGACCGTTCAATTCCTGATACATGGTCGGGATCCGATCGATCGGGCCCGGTGGAGTTCTGTAGTAACCGTAGCGATAGCCTGAGTAACGGAAATCGCTGGTGCCCGCCGTGTGTGACAACAGCAACCGCAACGTCACCGGATCAGCTGGATAGTCCTTGTTCGCAAGTTCCCATGGACCGACCTCAGCATTCGGCTGGAAGGCTTTCAGGATGTCGTTAATATTCTCGTCGATGCGGAGCTTATGATCCTCGAAGGCGATTACGGCTGCTACAGCGGAGATCGCCTTGCTGACGGAACATGCCTGGAACAGGGTCGCCGGCGTGACGGCGGTCCCGTGTTCCTTGTGGCTCTGTCCGAAGCCCTGCGCCCACTCGATGCGATAGTTCCGAATGACGGCCACGCTCGCGCCCGGGATCTTACCGGCGCTGGTCTCGAGGTGTTTTTCAATCCAGGACGCCAGCGCCGATCGCCGCCCTTCCTCAACTCTCGGGCAGCCCGAGAGCAACACGAGAAGTAATGGCACGATCCGGGTTATAGCGTAACTAAAGTGCCAAGTATATAATTCCTGTTTGAATACATCCACGCGACGCAAATCAAGATCGACATCTACCGCATCGCATTTTGGCTTCACGCCATCGGAATTGCGCACAGTGCGCGCGTTGAAAACGCCGGCCGGCATTCAGAAATTTCTCGACGAATTGCCTTACAATCTGAGTTATACCGCGCGGTCGCCGAAAAAAGTTCTGGACGATCGCACTGCGTCATGTCTCGAGGGCGGAATTTTCGGAGCAGCCGCGCTTCGTGTCATCGGATTTCCGCCGTTAATCTTTGATTTAGAAGCGGAACAGGACACCGATCATGTCGTCGCGATTTTCAAAGTGCGCGGGCACTGGGGCGCGGTGGCGAAATCGAATTTCACCGGGTGCCGTTATCGCGAGCCGGTGTATCGCACCCTGCGCGAGCTGGCCATGAGTTATTTTAACATCTACTTTAATCTGCGCGGCGAACGCACTCTCCGGCGCTACTCGCGCCCGGTGAACCTCGCGCGATTCGACCATCTCAACTGGATGACGACGGAAAAACCGGTCTGGTTTATCGCCGAGTACCTCTGCGACATCCCGCACATTTCGTTGCTCACACCAGCAATGGAAAAAAACCTCACCCGCGTCGATCGCCGCACACTGCGCGGTGAAATGCTCGGCCACAGGAGAAAATAGCTGTCCGCGACGTACGCGCGCTCGCCGCGCGACCCGATGATTACGCCTTCGCGACTCCGAGCTTTTTACACTAGCGGGCTTCTCACTCAAATGCCTGTTCGGGGGGATGCTCTAATGCTTTCGCCGAATTACGTCGCGCGCCAGATCGAGCCATTTCGGGTTTGTGCTGAGGCGGTGTCACGCATACGCTTCCGAGCATGTTCCCCATTTTTCCAAGGGCGCCATCCGAAAACAAGCGGATTAGATCGGAAAAACCCGTAATTAAAGGCGGGATTTTCCGGTCTACTTCTCGTTAGGTCGGAATCGGATGACTGTTACACTCCGCGAAGTTACGAAGGAAGATCTGCCGATTTTTTTTGAGCATCAGCTGGATGCCGAGGCGACACGTATGGCGGCGTTCCCCAGCCGCGACCGCGACGCCT
>WNGP01004778.1_pt1 | contig 11586 bp, 13 predicted proteins | sample 5407671 | NCBI WGS metagenome assembly WNGP01 (sample SAMN13153381, study PRJNA577476) | soil metagenome | isolation source: 40 cm soil or saprolite under Garry oak tree replicate 2 | place: USA:California | collected 2016-06-15 | reverse complement strand
ATCCGCGATGGAAACGATCCCGGACGGCGCTTCGGAGTTCGTTTGCACGGAGAGTTCCGCCGGTGCGGCGCTGCTTACAGTAGCGGTCGGTTGCTCGGCGCCGCCGCGCGCGGCGCCAATCGCCGCGTCAATCTTGGCAAGAACCTTGCGTGCCCTGCGCGCTCGCGCCACCAACGGCAGGTCCACGCTTGCTCCCGTGGTGCGAATGCGAGACCTCGCCGTCGGCCCGAGTGCCAGTTCCGCTGCTACCCATGCGAGACCCACGCCGCCGAAAATCGCGCCAGCGGTGGAATCCAAACAGCACCACCACAAGGGCCATCCGCCATAACCAGGTACGGGTGGGCCAGACCACAATGGATTCCAGGTCGCGCAGATAAAACCGCCGGTACTCGACCGCGTACATCATGCGCTTCGCGGCCAGCAAACAGTCCTCACTCAAGTACCACTTCGTTCCGCCGGTCAGGCCACCAACGCGCGATATTTTGCGGAATGCACTTTTCAATCAGTGCCTCCTCTCCATCCAGCGTGCGAAGAACGAGGCCGCAAAGAGTAGCGGGAGCCAGAGGAGCCCCGCGTACGCCGCCCAGAAACGCCACCCGTGCCGCGGAAGCAAATACGTATGAGGCGCTTTCCTGTACTTCACGTGCAAGAAAATCGCGGCAGGGAGTGCGGCTACGAACACCGGCCAAAAGAGAATCCAGCCCCACCCGATCGTCACCGCAATGGAATCATAGAGCACGTCGCGATGCCGCCATTCCGCCTTGCCGGCCTCCGCGCCGGAATTAGCGCGCCCGCGCTCGAAACACATTGGGCAAACGTGCTCCGCTCCCAATTGCAAATCGCACAACGCGCACACGAAGCGGCCGCACCGCTGGCAGCACGCCTGAAACGCCTTGTCCGGATGAAAGAAGCATGTCGCCTGGTCAGAAAGCGCAGCCACCGCGTTTGTGTTCTGCTGGACCGCGCCCCACACGCGGATCTGTAGCCGCTTCTGACAGTAGGGGCAGGGCTGCCATCCTGACTTCGACTCAACTGGCGCCACATCCCCGTTGCAACTGGGACAGATCACAGCGCCCACGGCAATAGGCGTTAACCTGCGGGCCGCGCCTGTGGGAGAGTCCGCCGCGTTGGAGTCTCCAGGGGTGAAAAGATTGATGTTGAAGTTCACGCCATGCTCTGTTTGTAGACCACCCGCGTGTCGCACACCCGATCATGCAGGGCTCGCTTCTCGCCATCCGTCCCCGCCATGATTCCGCTAATCAGGATGAGGATGAAATTTAGATAAGGGATGCCGCTGGTAACAACATTCCACATCACGAAGCGCCCGATGCACGCGCCCCATCCCAGGCTGCTGCCGTCGGTGCGCACGACTTTTAGCCCGCAGGCCATCTTTCCGGGGGTTGCGCCGCGATACCTCAGGAACAGAACCTCATAGCAAATCAACACGACGAAATAACAGAGAAAAAAAGTAATACTGAAGGCCGCGATCCCTGCGAGGGCCGGGTTGGACACTGCGCCCTGCGTCCTGATTAGATTTGGTATCACCAAAGCGGCGAGGATTAGAAGGGGCACTCCCAGCACAATGCCGTCAATGAAGCGGGCGCCGAAACGCATCCAGAATCCGCCGTAATGCCAGCCGAGTGGCGATGCCGCGCCGCCGCCGCTCGCCATCACCCGGCTCAGATATCCCCGCTTGCAATCGCCACACACCCAGTTCCCGGCGATCTGAACCAAGTCAGAGTGTGCGAACGTCCGTCCGCATTGCGAACAGGGCAAAACTGTTTGCGCTGAGGCGTCTTGACTCATTCGGTATTCTCCGTGGTGGAAAATGGCACCTAGCGTACCGCAAACGATTCCCCGCGCCAAGTATCAGGATCGCCCGGGTTTCCAAGTATGAATTCCCACACTGACAAAACGCGCGAGTCATTTTGCCCGCCTTAAAGCTGACCCACGGCTTGTTCTCTTCCTGTACGTAGACGAATGGTTCGTAATCCCATTTCTCAAAAGCCGTGTATCCGTAGTCCGCGAGTGATTCCGGCTCGGCTCGTTCTTCGTCCATGCGCCCTCCAATTGACAGAAGACTTCCCGATTGTACGATTAGGGAATGATCGACCGCTACGCTATCAAAATGGCGCCGGCCATGAGCCACCCCGAAATCATGAAGCAGTTCGCGGCGGGCGCCGGACCGACTCCCGACCAGACGAGTGCGCTTTCCAAAGTGAAGGCGAAGGTGGAAATGCTACTCCCGCTAGCCGCGAGGACACCGCTCCGATAGAAGTGCCTTCCAGACGTGTCCATGGTCAGTTCAAGCAACGTTCTGTTATCCTGACACCGACGCATCACGTCTTCCCAAGCTTCGGACGTGGGTTCGATTCCCATCGCCCGCTCCATAAGTCTCGATGATGCGGTTGCCTTTATGCGGCTGAGTCGCTGAAAATACCCCTAGAAATGGCCGGTTTTGGACGCCAGATGGCCGCCGCCATCAATTGGACGCTGCTTGTCATCGATCATCTGAATCCGTCTTTTTTTGCCCTTTGACCGGGAAAATAGGTAAAGAAATGTCCGTCATCCAGTGCCGCAGGCACAGAACTTTCATCCTTGCGATGCCTGGATCAACAAGCCGGTTTCCACTCCGGAACCGCTGCCTGTGGGAGGAAGAAGATGTGGTGCCGGGGGCCAGAATCGAACTGGCTACGCCCGCCTTTTCAGGGCGGCGCTCTACCAATGAGCTACCCCGGCTTTATTGAACTTTTCAATTTTAGAGACGATAGCCAGCACTGTCAATTCGGCTTGTGGGGGCTTGTGGGATGGGACGGAAAGTGCGTAAGTTCTCGCTGGACTGTTTAGTCCATTACGCTCCATCCCAGATACGGTTGTGAGATGGACTCGATAATATCGTCCGGGTTTTCGCCCAGCCCCGGACTTTCGGTAGTCGCTGCCTTGAAGCGAACGCTTACTCTGATGTACGAACATTCGATGTACACATACGTTCGCTGTGTTGGATTCGAAAGACCGCCATCCGTTTTAAATACTCTGAGCAAGTCGCTCCTGCGCATGCCGGGCTCGATCGTGCCGATTTGCCTTAACCTTAAGATCTTCCCGATCCACTTCGTTCGCTCTTTGTTGAGGGCAACGGACATGGGAACAGACTCATCTTGTATCAGCGCCTGGCCCTTAGCCCATTCAGGAAGCAATCTCTCGTCGGATGGCTCGGCTAGTTTCTCGATCAGACGAGCGGTTGCTGTATCGTACAGACCATATGTTCCCTGGTGAATTGCGCCCCATAATAGACAGCTACCTCTTTACCGTCTTTCCAAAAATGCCATTCCAGAATCAGTGCTCCCGGTTGAATGATTTCCTTATGGCCACCTTTTCGATAAATTTCCAACTGTAGCGACGGCAAAGAGTTGCTGTGCTCCTGACCTTGCATTGCTCGACACCCAACCGTCTGTTGATCGTTGGCGACACGAGCTTCCGAGCAATGCTTCGTATCTCCCACCCAAATGAGCTTCCCTTGATCTGAGCTCACGTAGATGTTTCCCTTTTCGTCAAACTCCGCCTGCTTGGCGCACTCGAACTGTTGCCCCTACAGCGGCCCGGGCGTTGATGCCACTGCCAGTCCGATTAGGAACGTTGCGATGGCTGGTTTCCTCATGGTGGACCCTCTTATGAGTGGACTGGATACGGAACACTGAACACCGGAAACATTCTCTTAATGCGCGGAATCGTCGAACTCTTTCATCCAGCTGCGGTTTTTCAGGACCTCGCGCGGTTTAGTTCCGTCGGGCGGACCGACGATGCCGTCCTTTTCCATAAGGTCGATCAGGCGTGCCGCGCGTCCGTAGCCAATTCGCAACCGGCGCTGCAACGTGGAAGTGGAAGCGCGGCCGGCGTCGCAGACCACGCGAATCGCGTCCTGGTAGAGATGGTCGTCGACATCTTCGCCGCCGTCGGGATCGCCGGCGGCCGCTCCTTCGGCCTTGCCGCTCTCATCCTTTGGGGCCGCGAGCAACTCTTCCTGGTACTTCGCCTGGGCCTGCTCACGCCAGAAGTCGCAGACGGATGTGATTTCATCTTCCGTCACCAGCGGGCCGTGAATGCGATGGAGCCGCGCCGAGCCGGCGGGCAGATAGAGCATGTCGCCTTTTCCCAGCAGCGATTCCGAGCCGTTCGAATCGAGGATGGTGCGCGAGTCCACTTTGCTGGCCACGCGAAACGAAATGCGGGCAGGGAAGTTCGCCTTGATCAAACCGGTGATCACGTCCACGGAGGGCCGCTGCGTTGCGAGAATTAAGTGGATACCCACAGCGCGGGCCATTTGGGCAAGCCTGGTGATCGATTCTTCCACGTTGTTGGTGTCCACCATCATCAGGTCGGCCAACTCATCGATCACGATGATCAAGTAGGGAAGTGGCTTGTGCTCGGTCTCTTCCAGATTGTCGAAGAGCGAGAGCGATTGCTCCTTCTTGAACGTGCGGTTGTACTGGTCGATGTTTCGAACACCGCGCTGCGCCAGCAGCTTCAAGCGGTTCTCCATTTCGCGCGTCGCATTCCGCAGCACGTTGGAGGCGATCTTCGGATCGGTCACCACCGGCGCGATCAAGTGGGGAATGTTCTCGTAAAGATTCAGTTCCAGTCGTTTCGGATCAACCAGCACCAGCTTCACTTCATCTGGACTCGCTTTGTAGAGGATCGACATCATCAGCGAGTTGATGAACACGCTCTTGCCGGTGCCCGTGGAACCGGCGATCAGCAAGTGCGGCATGGCCGCGAGGTCGGTCACGCGAATCCGGCCGTGCAAGTCGCGCCCCATCGCCAGCGTCAGCTTGCTCGGGGAATTGATAAACTCCGGCGTCTCGATGATTTCCCGCAGCGCAATCGTCTGCCGCCTGTCATTCGGAACTTCGATGCCAATGGTTGATTTACCGGGGATGCGCTCGATCAGGATGGATTCCGCCTGCAACGCAAGGCAAAGATCCTCGGTCAGCCCGGTAATCCGGCTGTACTTGATGCCCGCTTCCGGTTTGAATTCGAACGTCGTAACCACCGGTCCGGGATTGATTTGCGTCACGCGCCCTTGCACGTCAAATTCAAGGCATTTTGCTTCAATCGCCCGCGCGCGCAGTTTCAGCTCGTCTTCATCGAGCTTCTGGCTGCGCTCGCCCTCGCGGAGCAGGGAAGGGGACGGAAGTTTGTAATTCGGAGCGCCCTTCGTAATCTTGGGCTCGCCGGCTTTTCTAGCCACGGTCTTCTCGGCTTCGCGATAGAGGCCGAAGATCGGCGTCTTGTGGGCCGCGTCCTTTGTCTCTTTCTCGTCCTCTTCTTCGGTTTCGCTCCGGCCCTTGAAAATGCTGCTCTCGTCGGCAATTCGAAGTGTCTTGGGAAGTTCATTCAATACTTCGGCTTTTCCAATTAATTGCCGCGGAACGGGTTTTCTTCCCGAGAGGCGGGACTCTTCCACACGACGGCGCATGCGGCGCTGCTCGCGCTCTTCGCGCCAGGCATGCCAGCGCGCCTGGGCCTTCTGCAGAATACCGAGCTTTTCCACTTTTCCAATCGGCCCATTCGGTCCGCTGGCCCAGGCGTGCGCACCCGCAAAAGAAAATCGAGTCGTCATGAAAATCGCAACTACCAGCAAGGCCGGAGCGACTAGATATGCGCCCCGATTCAGGCTCGCCAGCAATCCGCTGGAAACCAGTGCTCCCACAAAGCCACCTGCGGGTATGGCTCCGCGGATGGCGGGAATGAAAGACAGAAGGGAAATTAGCGCAGGAAGAGAGAGGAGAAGCAATCCGTATCCGGCGAGCGTCGCCACCTGCGAATCAATCGCCCGGCTCCGGAACCAGCGCCAACCTAGAACCAGGATCGCCGCCGGCAGCAAAAATGCCGCAAACCCGAATATTTGGAAAAAGAGATCCGCGCCATACGCGCCGACCGGGCCAATCCAGTTTTTTGCTGCGCCGCCGTCGGGTGGCGGCGCACTCACGTTAAACGCTGCATCTTTTGGGTTATATGTTAGCAGCGCGAGCGCCATCAGCAGCGCCACCGTCAAACACAAAAACCCTACCAGCTCATTGAGCCGTTTATTTCCAGTTGGAGTCAGAATACGCACAAAATCTCCTCAGCTTTTTGGGGAAGGCTGAGTGTCGCGGCGGGGGCTGGCGCTAGCGTAATCCCGCCTGGAGGACCTCCCGAACAGCACGATGATACCAAACGGAAGCCCTTCGATAACAAATACTTTCAAAGTGCGTGTTTGCAATTACCACAAGAGAAGGAAGGTGAATGCCGTAGCCAGCTATCCCCCCAATCGCGATGCCCAATATAAAACCGCCGTGCCCAAAATAATTCGGTATAGCGCAAACGGCGCGAACCCGCGCCGCTTTACCCATCCCATGAACCATGCCACCGAGCCATAGGCCACGACGAACGAAACCACGAACCCGATCGCCAATACCACCCATCCATGCGCGTCAATCTGCGACACGCCAACCGGATTCTCTCCCTTCCCGAGAAGCGACTTCAAAAGGGTATAACCCGTCGCCGCGACCATCGTGGGAAAAGACAAGAAGAACGAAAACTCCAGCGCCGATGCCCGCGACATTCCGGCCAGTTGGCCGCCTGCGATGGTCGACATCGATCGCGATGTCCCCGGAAAGACGGCCGAGAAAATCTGGCAGACGCCTATCCAGATCGCCTGGGCCATGCTCATGTCCTCCATGTGCCAGGTGTGAATACGCGTTCCCGTAGCGCCCAATCCCGCTGTTTCCGACTCGGAGTTCAACTCGTCCACAATCCACATGCCGATCCCGCCGATGAGCAGCGAGGTCCCGATAACATAAGGGCTTTCAAGGTGCTTACCGATGATCTTGATCAGCAATAGAGACGGGACAGAGGTCACAACGAAAGCCATCAGCACCAGGCTGAGTGGGTGAGTCAGGAAAGTGCGGTCGCCGCGTTCACCTCTCGGAAACGTAGACATGAGTTTGACGAAGCGCCGCCAGAAATAGATCGGCAGCGTGAGAATGGCGCCGAGCTGAATCACGATCGAGTACATCTTCCAGTAGCCGCTGGCAAGATCGATATGCAGCAGCGCTTCCGACAGCCGCAGATGTGCCGTCGAGCTCACGGGCAAAAATTCCGTCAGCCCTTCAACGATTCCTAACAGCAGGGACACGACGTAATCATTCAATTCTTTTCTCCCGGACGCTTATCGGTTTTAGACGCGGGCGGCAGCAAGAGCTTGCGCATCTCGTAAGCGTCAAGGCGGCCCAAATAATAGCGCTTCAAAGTCGCTTCGATACGATAGCCGTGGCGTTGCCAGAAGGCAACCGCCGCTTCGTTGTCGATGGCGGTCTCCAGCAAAACCGACCGCACTCCCCGCGCGGAAAGATTCGACTCCAGCTGTTGTAGCAGGGCGGTCCCGACACCGTTCCTTCTCTGCCGCTCGTCTACATCCAGCGTGATGATGTGGGCCAATGGCGGGTTCTCTTCCGACAGGACGAAGCCAGCGACGTGAATTCCCTCCACCGCGACGACGCAGTCCGCTGACGCCAGCGTCAAAAAGTAGCGCAATGTCGTCTTCGAGTAGGAAATTCCTACCGGGAAGCACGATTGGTCCAGTTTATGCAGCGCGGCGAAATCGTGCGGCTCGTACGAACGGAGCGTGAACGCCATGGCGGGATTGTAGAACAGAACGCCCATTCGCAGGTTTGTCTGTGGGCTTGGAGAGGGCCTTCTCGAAATAGCGCCACCCTGCACTTCTAGTGGCTCGCTGGCGGCATGATTCGCCCGAGCGCTTTCACGGTCACTTCATCAGGCACGGGTTGTCCGTCTTGTTTCCTCACCACGCCGAAGCCGCCGCTGTAATCCCACATCGTCCAGCCGATGGAATATTTTTCCAGCGTCGTGCGCACGTCGGAAATCCACGCCGCGCGATCCTGCGGATTCGCTGCTTTACGATAGACGCCAAACTCGTTGCAGGTAACAGGCACTTTCCAGCGCTTAGCCCACGCGGCCACCTGGCCGATTTCGCCGTCGATGCGCGAGGCGTTCCAGCGGTCCAGTCCGTAATGAATCGCTTGCAAGCGATTCACCGCATCAGGCAGGAGCGCAGCGGCCTGCTGCACATTCTCGGGAGTCGAAGGATACGGCAGTTCTTTCAGGTAGTGCACGTAATTCGTGCTCCAGGTTGCGCCTTGGTGCGTGAAGATGTGCGGATCGTAGAAATGAAAGTTGTAGATGATGTTCGAATCTCGCAAAGGATCGAAAAACAACAGCTCATTTTCCGAAGACCAGTACGCTCCCGCAACAATAATCGTATGCTGCGGCGCCCCTTCGCGAATCGCCACCGCCAACTTCGATTGAACGCCCTGCCACCGATAGCGATCGTGAAATTCCGGTTCGTTCAGAATCTCGAAGGAAACGAGGTCGGGATTCGTGGAAGAATAATGCCGTGCGAGCTGACGCCAGTAATCCTCGAACTGTTCGACAAAGCTATCCTCCGCAACGAGTTTCTGTTTGAAGTCACTTTCGGGATGAACGTCAATAATGACGGCCAGTCCACGGTCGAGGATCATCTGCACCGCACTGTCGAGATACCCCAAATAATCCGCAGGAATTCGGTCGGCCTGTCCGCGCCGGAACATCGGCTGGGGATTCACGCTCAACCGCACGTGATCGAATCCCATCGATTTAATGAGCGCGATATCCTGCGCGGTATTCCACGTTTCAAAGTGTTCCTTGGTGTAGCCCTTCTGGTCGTAAACCTGCGCAAACCACTCGCTCAAATTAATTCCATGGCGCAAATGTTGTAGGTGACGCTGCGCAATGCCCGATTCTGAATTGGATTGCCCATAACCGGCTTGTGCCACGAAAAAGTACGATGCTGCCAGCGCCCCAGCAGCCGCAAGAAAACGCAGGGGCACGATAAATCGTGCCCCTGCGGGTGCTTCGAGCCCTGTCGGTTCGCTCATAGTTTGATGGTGACGGTCTTTACCTCGGTGTAATTCGCCAATCCGTATTCGCCGAGTTCGCGCCCGATTCCCGACTGCTTGTAGCCGCCGAACGGAGCACCCGCGTCGAACACGTCGTAGCAATTCACCCACACCGTTCCCGCCCGCACTCTGTCTGCGATGGCATGCGCCTTGGTGATGTCTTTCGTCCAGACCGCCGCCGCGAGTCCATACATGGTCTTGTTGGCGCGCTCCACGACCTCGTCCAGGTCCTTGAACTTGAGAATGGTCATGACCGGCCCGAAGATCTCTTCTTGCGCGATCTTCATGTTGTCTTGCACGTCGGCAAACACCGTTGGCTCGATGAAGTAGCCCTTATCGCCCACGCGGTTGCCGCCGGTCACCAGCTTGGCCTTCTCCTTCTTCCCGACGTCAATGTAGCTCATCACTTTGTTGAACTGGTCTTGATCTACCTGCGGTCCCTGCTCGGTGTTCTTGTCGAAGGGATTGCCGACGGTGCGCTTCTTCGCACGCGCCACGCTCTTCTCCACAAACTGGTCGTAAACTTTCTCCTCGACGTACAGCCGCGACCCCGCGCAGCAGCACTGTCCCTGGTTGAAGAAAAGCGCAAAATGTGCGCCCTCGATGGCCTGGTCCATGTCCGCGTCGGCAAACACGATGTTCGGGCTTTTTCCGCCGAGTTCCAGGGTCACGCGCTTCAGGTTGGTATCGGCCGCCGCGCGCATGATCAAGTGGCCCACTTCTGTCGATCCCGTGAACGCCACTTTGTCCACGTCCATGTGCCGCGCTATCGCCGCACCGGCCGTTGGTCCGTAGCCGGGCAGCAAGTTCACCACGCCTTCAGGGAACCCCGCTTCCAGCATCAATTCGCCCACACGCAGCGCCGTCAGCGGTGTCTGCTCTGCCGGCTTCATCACCACGGTACAGCCGCAGGCCAGGGCCGGCCCAAGTTTCCATGCCTGCATCAACAGCGGAAAATTCCACGGAATAATTTGCCCCACCACACCCACGGGCTCGTGCTTGGTGTACGTAAAATAATTGCCGCTAACGGGAATCGTCTTCCCCTGATTTTTGTCCGCCCAGCCCGCGTAGTAGCGGTAGCACGCGATGGTCAGCGGAAGATCAGCGGCCCGAGCCACGTGGTACGGCTTGCCGTTGTCCAGTGACTCAAGCTGCGCCAGGTCATCGGCGTGCTTCTCGATCAGGTCCGCCAGCTTGTTCATCAATACGCCGCGCTGCGAAGCACTCATCTTTCGCCACGGCCCCTTGTCAAACGCCGCGCGCGCTGCCGCCACCGCCTTGTCCACATCCGCCGCGTCGGCCTCCGCCACTTGCGTAATCACTTCACCCGTCGACGGATTGATCGTCGGGAACGTTTTTCGCGAAGCGCTGTCCACCCATTTCCCGTTGATCAGAAGTTTTGTCGGGCCAATCTTGACATTCCGTTCCATCACTGTCGTTGCGGTAGCCATTTTTGAATTCCTCCTTATTAGATGGTGCTCTGCCAGAAGGTGGGTGCGGAGCAAGACCCCTCAAGCCCCGCCAGGCGCGAGCATGCTGCGAGGAAGAAGCCTATACCCGCGGACGGATGGAGGCAAGGACGTCTAAAGGGTTTAAGGGTTTAAAGGGTTATCGCCGCTCTTTCCAGTAGCCCAGCCGCCGATGCGCGCGGGCACTGCTAGCACTTAGATTAAGGAGGGAAGTTCGCGATACCAGCGTTATGGTGCCTCAGCGATTAGGGCAATGGCACAGTTGAGTTCACCGTCAAAGCTAGAGTAGTGTCCCATAAATAGCTTGATAGATTTCCAGTGCCTTGCTATGATCGCAGTCATGCCGAACACAGGTCTGGCGATCGAGTTACAACCAGCTGAGCGCACGCAACTGGAACAGTGGGAGTCCGCACACGGAACGCCTCAACAAGTGGCGCTGCGTTGCCGGATTATCCTGAGAGCGGTGGCGGGTCAGCAGAATGTGGCCATCGCCGCAGGGCTCGGCGTGAGCCGACCCACCGTGCAGCTGTGGCGCAAGCGGGTGCACGAGCAGGGCATCGGGAAGGTCTGGGAGATCGCTCCCGGTCGCGGGCGCAAAGCGCACTATGATCAAGGCCAGCGAGACCGGATCATTCAAGCGACCTTGCAGAGCAAGCCCAAGGGCATGACCCATTGGAGTTGCCGGCTCATGGCGAAGGCACAAGGGGTCAGCAAGAACACGGTGAATCGTTTATGGCAGCTGCACAATATCAAGCCGCACCTGAGCCGCACATTTAAGCTGTCGCGGGATGCGAAATTCCTAGAGAAGCTGACCGATGTGGTGGGGTTGTATATGAACCCGCCCGACAAGGCCTTGGTGCTGTGTTTGGATGAAAAGAGCCAAATACAGGCGTTAGATCGGACACAGCCGGGGCTGCCGTTGAAGAAAGGCCGGTGCGGTACGATGACGCACGACTACAAGCGCAACGGCACCACCACCCTGTTTGCGGCATTGAATGTGTTGGATGGCAAGGTCATTGGTGAATGTCACGGCCGGCATCGGCATCAGGAGTGGCGGAAGTTTCTGCGCCGCTTAGACGCTGAGTTTCCCCCGGAGCTGAAGTTGCATCTGGTGATGGACAACT
>WNGP01007817.1_pt1 | contig 11591 bp, 11 predicted proteins | sample 5407671 | NCBI WGS metagenome assembly WNGP01 (sample SAMN13153381, study PRJNA577476) | soil metagenome | isolation source: 40 cm soil or saprolite under Garry oak tree replicate 2 | place: USA:California | collected 2016-06-15 | reverse complement strand
CCTGCTGGTCGACGTCCTTGATCGGCACAAAGCGCATGGTGGGCCGCGTCACCGCTTCCGCGATGGCCTCGGCATCACGGCTGTCGTTTTTATGCGACTTAACGTACGGCTTGACAAATTGCGGTGCCATGAGCTTCACCTCGTGGCCATACGCCCGGAAGCGTCTCGCCCAATAATGTGCGCCGCCACAGGCTTCTATGCCGATGAGTACCGGGGGCAGCTTCGCGATAAAGGGCATCAGGTCATGTCGGGACAAGCGCTTGCGATACACGACGTTGCCCCTGTCATCCATTCCCACCGCGTGAAACACACGTTTTGCGATATCGATCCCGAGGACGTGCATCTCTTGCTTCATGGGACTCGCCTCCTGTGGCGCAATGGGTTCACTGCGCTGGAACTCATTGTGGCTCATTGCAGTCGATCCGCACAGGGGCGGGTCCATTAGACATTATCGGAAATACGGCTTTTGCAGCCATAACGCATGCAATTTCAATGGCTAAAAATTGTTCCCGATAATGTCTATTTCATTACGACCAGATGTGGGGGTATGGGAAGTGGTTGACCCGGTGGAAAAAGTGCGTTACAAATTTTTAGCCTCGTTTCCTCTACGACTTTAATGCAACCCATACTCAGCAGGAAACGCTATGTCGAAGGCTATTGGCATTGATCTGGGCACCACCAACTCGGTCGCCGCCATCAAGCGCTTGGAAACCGACATTCTTCCCAATGCGGAAGGCGATCCGTTGACGCCTTCCGTAGTGAGTTATCACATCGCACAAGGATTGTTCGGGAAGAAAAAGACATTTGTCGTTGGCAAACACGCTGTGGATTGGATGGCGCAAGACCCGGCCAACACGGTCCTGTCGATCAAGCGGCTCATGGGCAGGAACTTCACCGATCGGGAAGTCCAGAAACTGATCGAGGAAAAACGTTTTGCCTACACCGTCAAACGCCTGGCCGAGGGCTCTGAACATAGCGTCGCGGTGGAACTGCATGGTGAGGAATTCACGCCCGAGCAGATTTCGGCCAAGATCCTGGAAAAGGTGGTGACCGACGCCGAGAAACGGCTCAAAGAGACCGTAGAGCATGTGGTGGTGACGGTGCCGGCCTATTTTAATGATAAACAGAAGCACGCCACGCGGATGGCGGCCGCTCTGGCTGGGTTGAAGGTGCAGCGCTTGTTGCCCGAGCCCACCGCCGCCGCCATTTCCTTTGGCCTCGACACCCTTGCCGACGAGGAAGCGCAGACCATTCTCGTCTTTGATCTGGGTGGCGGGACGTTCGATATCTCCATCCTCACCATCGCCCAGGGCCAGTTTATCGAGCAAGGCAAGGGCGGTGATATGTGGATGGGCGGTGATGATATCGACCATCTCATCACCCAATACGTCTATGATGAGACCGAAAAAGAGTATAAAATCGATGATTTGGCGGCGTTGGTTGACCAACTTCCGGCGGTCGACAAGCATCGGTTTTTGCGTGATGTAAAACGCAAGGTCGAGGCGGCCAAGATTCGCTTGAGTACGGAAGACAAGGCGGTGATCGAAATCCTCGGCCTGCTCAAGGACGAGGACGGGGATATTCTGGATATCGAAGTGGAAGTGACGCGGCCGCAATTTGAGTCGCTCTTGCTGCCCTTTGCCGAGCAGGCCGTGGCGCTCACCCTCCAGGCCATCGGCGCGATCCATTTTGACCTCGACTTGATCGACAAGGTCGTCATGGTGGGCGGCTCTTCCTCCATTCCCCTGCTGATTCGGAAGATGCAAGAGGTCTTTGGCGAGCCTCGGGTGCTAGTGCATCCCCGGCCGATGTTAGCGATTGCCGAGGGGGCCGCAGCCCTGGCGCACCGCCTCTCGGAGAGCTATGAATGCCCTGGCTGCGGGCAGACCGTGGCCCAGACCGCTACCACGTGTGGCGCGTGCCAATTTGACCTGACGGCGAATCTCGCCCAGTCCGGCGTGGTGGACATCGTCCACACCGTCTCGCATGACTATTACCTCGCTCTGGAAGACGGCAGCGACTATCGTTTGGTGGAACAGCATACCCCCTTGCCTTTCGAGACGCAGGTGGCGTTCAAGCTGCTGCATGCGGACCAACGCCTGGCCCATTTTCGATTTTATAATCGGGTCAATGAGGTCAAGGAATCCATTGGCGATCTCTGGTTGAGTTTTAGCCCGAATGATGTCGGGGACAGGGAGGGGAAGGTGCATGAAGTGCTGTTGCATTTCACCATCGATGAAAACAACCTCATCACGGTCTCGGCCTCCCTCAAGGACTTGCCCGATGTGAATGTCAGCCGTACGCTGTCGCGGGGCAATGTGGATGAAAAGCTGTTTCTCGATCTGGAGGCCTCCATCGCCCGCGTCAATCGTGGACAGCACAGTTATTACGTGGTCCTCGATTTTTTACAGCGGGCCGTCGGCATCGCCCGCGAGATTCATCAGGTGATTGACCCTGAAACCGGCGAGATTCATGCCAGTGCCCATCAGCAGGTCCTCCGGCACCAGGCCGTGGCCGAGCAGCTCTTTGACCAGGAAGCCACGCCGTATGCCAATCTCTATTATGCCGAGGATTTTCTGGCGCACGTCGGACAAATTTTGGCTCCGCGCGAGCAGCGTGCGTTACAGCAAAAAATCGACACGCTGAAGGCGGTCAATGATACCGGTTCTATCGACGATATCCTGCGCGCCCGCGACGACGTGTCGCAGGAACTGGATAAATATCCATTATTGCTGAGCATCAAAGACATCGAAATGGCCGCGGGTATCGTAGCGGAAGAAGACCCTGCCAGGGCGCCGCGCTATGCGCAATATGTGTATGATATCCACAACGCCATCGAGCGGCATGACCCGGACACGCTCTTCCGCTTGATTGAAGAGATCATGCCGGAAGTCTCGCAGATTCTTGAAGCGTATGAATCCAAGGAGCTGCGCATCTGGAAAGATATTCGTCAATAAGGGGTGAGAAGTATGACAAAGGTCGACTGCCCCGTTTGTGGCAAAACCGACTTGGCTGACCATCTTGCCCAGTGTCCCCAATGCAACGCCGACCTGGAGTGCTTCCGGCTGTTGGAGGCGCTCTATGAGGAGCAATCCACGCCTGGCGTTGAGGCGGAAGTCGTCAGGAGTCTGTCACGGCGTGTGGAGGATATTGGTCTCCTGTTGCAGCGCTTGCAAGACAGTCTGCACCAGGTGCAGCAAGCCGCCAAGCGACGCACCGCCATGCTCATCGTGGTGAGCGTGATGTTGATGTTGGTGAGCGCCGCCAGCGCCTGGCTCCTCTACGTGCGCTGGGACACGCCGCCAGAGCGGGCAGATGTGATGTCATCTGCGGCGCTTCTGGCCGTGTTGACGCGTGAGCGGCCACCGGAACAAGCGCTGCGCGAAGCGGTTGCCAACGCTGTGGCCGGTATCGAGCACGTCAGCCAACAGGTCGCGGCCTTGGAGCAACGTGTGGCAGAGCTTGCTACCCAACCACCAGCCCTTGACACCAAAGCTCCGTCGGTTGCCGCATCTGCACCAGAGCCCGCTTTTTTGGTGCATGCACCGCACCAGAACGAGTCGCTCTGGCGTATTGCCCAAACGTACTATCAGCAGGGCATGCTCTATCCTGCCATACTGGAGACCAATCCCGGTTTAGGAATCTATTTTGCTCCGGACTATGGCCACCTCCGCCTGCCGCCGAACCGGCAAGCCGCCGAAGCGATCGTCGCACGGGTGGTCTTCACCAAAGACGCCAAGCGGTTTTTGCGCTATCAGGTCCAGGTGGCAGACACCTGGCAGAGCATCGCTGCGCGCTTCTACGGCCGTGGAGATGAGGCGGCCAGGCTGCAAGCCCTCAACGCGGATGCACCACTCCAACCTGGAACCCGCGTGGTGGTTCCCTTACCCGAGTAAGCACAAGATATGAGCCAAGACACCGCCTATCAGGAAGCCTATCAACAGGGGGAGCGCTTTTTGGCACGAGGCAATTTTCCGCTCGCCAAAAAGGCTTTTGAACAAGCCTGGCAACTCCAGCCGAATGAGGCATTGCAAGCAAAGATTCGGCTCTGTGCGCATGCAGTCGAGGTGCAAAAGCGCAAGGAGATCATTAAGCAAGCCAGGCACGCGGAAAAGCGGGGGAAATTCCACGAGGCCTTGCAGCGTTTCGAACAAGCTGCTGCGTTACAGGAAGAAGACTGGCTCGTGCAGAAAATCAGCCGGCTGCAGGAAAAACTGCGGTTGGCCAAGGTCGAGAGTCAAATCGAGCGGGCCGAGGCCAGCCAAGATCTGGACGCCGTCCTCGCCGCGTACGATCACGCGTTAGAAGTGAGCCACAACCCGGAACTGATCGCTAAGCAGGGCATCTCTTTGGTGCGGGCTGGACGCTACCACCAAGCGCTTGATGTGTTCGCCAATCATCCGTCAGGCAGCGATGCGGCGCGTTACCATCTGGGTTATGCTTGCGCCAGCACGGGACAATATGTCAAAGCGCTTGCACACTGGAATGCCATTGAGGAGGTCGCAGACGCCACCTTGTGGCAGCACTACGAGACCTTGCTGCCATATGTCTGTCGCGAACTCGACGCCGGGGCCGATGCGCAGGGTTATGCCGTCGCTTACCACAGCGTGCAGAAGCTGATCCATGCCGGCCACACCGCTCACCTGGCGGACTACGAGCCTTACTTCAAATACAAGTACATCGAGGCGCTGTGGCAGGAGGGATGCTACGCCGACCTCGAGGCGCTGCTGCTACCCCTGCCGCACCGGTTGTCGCTCCCTTTGCTGGGCCTGTACGCACGGGTCTACTACCAACTGGCTGCACACGACTCGCAGCACCTGGAAATGGCCATGACCCTGTGGTTAACGGCGATCTACAATGAGCCCCTGTTGCAAGATTTATCGATCTACGACGTCGAGAAAGCAGGCCTCGATCTCCACGCTGTGCGCGACACCCTCTTGCAGGATATGGAAACCCTGCTCCAGCGCGCCGACAGGCAAAGCCGGTTGCCGGCTCGCACCCTGACGTATTGGCAGATCGAAAAGCGGCTCATCCATGCACTGGCCTCGCTGCCGTTGGATCATAGCGCACTCGACATCTTTCCCTGTACGCCCGTCTTTGCCGAGAAGTTCGGGCTGTCGGAAGCGATCTCGACATGCCTGAGCGCCCAGCGCGCCGCCATGAGCGAGCAGGGCGAGGCGTTTTTTGAAGTCAGTGCCTATTATTCCAAAGCCGGTCCCAGCCTGATGTTGATGGAGCAGGGCGAAGCGGAACAAGCCCTGGCGTTGTTGCCGACGAACACGCTGGATGAGGTCTCCGCCTATAGCCGTCAGCGGGTGCTTTTCCGCTATGCGATGCGTAAGGCGGCGCAGGGAGAAACGCAGACCAAGCGGTGGTTTCTGGAGGCACTGCCGTTGCTCAAACACTCTGATCGCTACCGTGACGAGCTGACCGCGTTTGCCCTGTCTGACTTGGAATCCAAAGCCTATGCAGGACTGGCCGAAGCAATGGAGGCCCTGTGCCAACACATCACGACGCCTACATTTCTTCAGGCGGCTGCCTACGTGATGAGCCTTCAGGCCATCCAACTGCGGAATGCCGGCATGAGCACGGCGGCGGCGGAAAAGCTGTTCAAAAGAGCCCTGCGTATCGATCCGGAGTCCGCATTGGCCAAAACCAGCCTGCAGAGGCTGCAGAAAGACATCTGCTGGGAGCAGGTCAATAAGGCGATGAAGCAACAAAATCTCCTCAAGGCTGTGACCTTCATCGAAGCGTCCGGGGAGCCCGAGCTGGTCGACCTGTTCTTTGAGAGCATTGCGCGTTTTTATGAGCAGGTGCAGGCATGGGATCGTGCGGAGAAGCTCGAGGCGGTGCGAGAGTTCTATACCGCTTGTTACCGCCTGGACCGAGACCACGAATTGACCCATGCACTGTATCACGAGTTGGCGAGGTGGGAGGAACCGTGAACAATCCCTTTACGCTTTTGAACGTTGCTCGAGCGGCATCAAAAAAAGACATCTTACAGCAGGTGACCATCGCCATGCGCAGTCGGCAACACGATGCAAGAAGCATTGCCGAAGCGCAAAAGCTATTGTTCAATTCCGTGACTCGAGCCGCCGAGGAATTCAAACACTTTCTCGACGTCGAGCCCTGTATTGGCGACTTTCAACCCGGTGTGGCGACGACTGCAGAGACGCCGGAAATCGCCTTACTGGATACATTCAATGACCAAGCAGCGACTCCTAGAAAAGCTTGTTGATTTTCAAAGAGACACCATTAGCCTAGCGCAAGCATTGCAGGCGAAAGAGCAGGCATTTCAAGACGGAGAAGACCATCTGCTGCTGGAGTTGATGCTGGTTCTGGATGCGTTTGAAAATATTTTCAACAGTCTAGAAGATAAAGCAGAGACGTTTGACAAATCCATGCGTCGCGCGCTCAAAAGCTTCACCCGTATTCAGAGCAAGATCAGGCGTATTTTGGAAGCACGGGGCGTTGAGCAGATCGCGCTTCCCGATGGCAAAGCTGTGGTCGGCTTGTGCAAAGTGGTCGAGACCCAAGCGGTTGAGGGGCGCGAGGAGGGGGAGATCATCTCCGTCGTCCGTCACGGTTATCGGCACGGCGACCGGGTGCTCAGGCCGGCGGAGGTCATCACCGTTGCCAATCAAACTCCGATTTAACAGTGTCATGCCGGTCGCTGCAGCCGTCATCAGCCAAGCCTTCCGGTCACCGCCATCCAGTTTCAGAGCCACCATGGCAGGCTAACGCGAGGTTCATGAACGATTGAGTTTATCCCGATTAATCATTGGTTGCCAGGGGGTGAGGCGCACCCGGAAGTTATGCAGGGCACAGCAGATCTCCATCACCAGATCGCGGATACCCTTCTTCCACAGACGGATGCGGTCTTTCAGTAGAGTAGGGACCGTTAGCCCGGAGGGCATGGCGTGTCCGCTACCTAAGGCAGTGGGGTCACCCCCGCTGCCTCGGTTTCAGAACCGTGCATCCGTGCGTTTCCGTTCACACGGCTCCTCAGTTGGGTGGCTCTTGTCAGGAGTACCTTTGACCGCTTGTTCTGTAGCGGTCTTGGCGTCATGACAATGTCCATGGAGAAGCTGGAGGTTGATATACATACCATCGCCTCCACGGGACGTGGGGGTGATGTGGTCGAGTTCTACCAGATCCTCGCCTTGTTTAAAGTGAGGAGTCGCGGTATTTTTACACAATCCCTGGTAGAGGCATAGCCGCATTAATACAGGGCCTCACACGGATACTTACCAGCAAGCCCGCCTGCGAAGCATGGAGCAAGGGGCTATCGGGCGCGCAGTCTCTGTCCCTCGCCCTGCCCTATAGCTGCTGGTATGCCTTGGCCTCCCCTACTGTCCCAAGACCTCTTGTTTGATGGCCCAGGTGGAACGCCCTTCCTGCCAGGCAGGATACTGATGCATCTGAATGACAACTCCCATCGCGGCAAAGAGCCAGCGATTATGCGCCCGGCCACGCATCCAACAGGTCTCTAAGTCAAAAATGTCTTTGATCAAGCCTTGCATTGGCTCCACCGTATAGCGCCGCTGTTGGTAGAGGTGCTGATGTCTTTTCTGCTTGAGCACTTTGACCATACGTTGGCGTTCGGGACTAATAGCGCTTCCCTTGCGGGGCGTGGTCAGCAGCAGTATCCCCCGCTGCCGACGCAACTCGCGAAACAAATCCTTATCATCGGCCTTGCTGTCCATGAGCACTGTGGTAATCAGGCCTTGCAGCTTCCCAGTTTCCAGCCACATGCGTTTGGCTTCGTTGGCGCTGTTGCGCATCCACTTGAACGCCCCCAGCATGCGACTTGCACACGCTACCATACAGAATGTCCCATGGCCATAGACCCAGCCGTCACTCTTGCTGTAGCTCCACGTGGCCTCTGTGTCCAACCCTGTCAGGCCCGCTGGGATGATCCCTTGCTGTTGGTGCTTGCGATGCCAGACAGGCCCACGCGCCCGAATCATCATCTTGTCGGCGCTGACGACGTTATCGCAAGTAGTCTGGTAAAAAAATTTGATAAATGTATCCTGTACCTGTTCCAGGCTCGAAGCAGATTTTTTTTAAACGCTCCCGGAGCTGACTCTCGGAGATCGGGGGCAGGGTGACCTCCTGGCCGCACAGCTCTTGCCAATAGCGGGTGCTCAAACGATGGATGCCCACGTAGGTCTTTTCCTTGCACTTGACGGCGAGCACGCCTATCAGCATGATCAACCACTCTGGATACGCACACAGCACGCCCCGCTCCCCATGGCGCGGAAGTGCCGGAAACCCCGTGGTGTGGAGAAAGTCGAGGAAGTAGGTGCGGGTTGCTTGTATCCACTCCTTCGAAACCATGCCCTCCGTGCGGCTTTCCTGCATAGGCCCCCCTCTCAGCCAGCATTTATGCTAGTTTGCCACAAGTAGGTTCTTTTGCAAAATACCGCGACCCCTCACTTATACCCAGTGGTCTTTGCAGGTTGCTGCCAGCCCCTGCTGGGCGATGGTCCTTCCCGACGTTCCTCTGCAAGTCTGTCCCAAGATGCCTGGGCCATGATCCCGGCGGGTCGTCAGGTGCCTATGCCTGTTTCTTCCCCAACGTCGTCGGCCTTCCCCAAACCCTGCCCATGGGTCGGCTTCCCGCATCGATCCGCTGAGAGACTTCACCGCGGGTGATGTTTCGCACCCAGGTCTCCCCTACCGCTACGGCATAGGCCGCAGGGCAGCCGTGACTTTTCCATCCGAGCAGAACCTGCGTCGTTACCTTCACAGGCATCGGATATGCTAGCCGTCCGAACCAGGCAATTGACGGCAGAGGACTTTCACCTCTTTAGACTTGCAGCCTTGTCGGCTGCTCCCAAGGCTGGCATCACCACATGACCTTGTCCCTGATGGCGGTGTGGTTCTTGATTGGTGAAACCCACCGGGGTCAGCAGTTGCCCCCGGCCTTGACCCTGCCACAAGTCCGATCCGGGCTGAGCCAGCTCCTGCTGGCGGTCTACTACACGCCCGGCGTTGACGAGATCTGTCGCCAAGTCCAGCGTCAATTACTGCGCAATGAGTTGGCGAGATTCTACCACCATCGGAAACATGGCCAAGACATCCGTTACACCAGTGCGGAAATAACAGGATCTTATCCCGCGGTGGAGCCCTCCGACCCTTCTGGCAGAAGGTGGCGAAAACTGTAGGCTCATGGTTCTTCCCAACTGATGAAGCTCGGCTGACCAGGCATGTTTTTGGCGTTCATAACTCCTTATTTATAAGTTACTTATCTCTTAATAACAACTTCCTTCAAATTCCTGGGGCTTTTTTCAAGCCCTCGGGCGTCAAGTGGAGGTATGCCGCTTTGCCACCCGCTGTCCGACCGATGACGCTCCACCCTCGCTTTTCCAACGGCCGTAGGCTCCGGCTGCTGGTGCTCGTATCGCCTGCAAGCGCCTGGAGCAACTCGTGATGGCTCCTTGACGTTCCCCCGTGGGTGCGCTGGTCATCTACCCATCACCACCTCAGGATCTGCTTCTGCAGCTGCGACAGGCGCTGTGTCGCCAGCGCGGTGCGCCTCCTCTCCGACGACAATAGGGCTCTCAATCATCCCCAACTCTCCAGGGACTCCCAGCGCCCGGCCTGGACCGCCTCCACGAGCGCCTCGAGGTCGCATCGCGTGGGCACGAGCCTACCTGAGGGCCTCCAGGGAGGTCGGAGGGAGACACATTGGTGGAACCGCTGCGGGATTGTGCCCAACTCCAACTGCACTTTGTGGATCATCTCCAGTGGCGCTATGCAGTGATCCGCCCCTTGGTCCTCTTTGCCGACGCCACTGCCGCCCACCGGGCTGAGGAAACGCATCTCCACCCGGAGACGGTGCGTCGACTCACGCGGCGCTTCCAGCAACAAGGCATGCTCGGGCTCTTGCCGGACCAGACGGAGATGGTCCCCCCCAGCCGGGGCCGACACGTGCCCGCAGAGGTGGTCGCAGAAGTGGCCCGACTCAAAGCGCTCTATGACGGGTTTCAATATCGCGAGTGGGCTCGGATCATCCATGACAAATGCCACGAGCGCATGGACGACAAGACGGTCAAGAAACTCTGGCAGCACAGTCCCAGTCCTGTGCAAGGCGAGTTGCCGGTTGGGGCCTATCACCGCCACGGGGAGCGCGCACACGCGCGCCTCCACGTCCTGAAGCTCTATGCCCAAGGCTGGACCAAGCGCCGTATCAGTCGTTTCTTACACGTCTCGCGTCCCACAGTCGATCGGTGGATACGGCGCTTTGCAGTGGAGCACGTTGCCGGGCTGGAGGACAAGCGTCGTGCCCCCAAATCGACCGCGCGGAAGGCCTGGCTGCCGCTCATGATCGACGTGTATCACCTGCAAAAGCGCCATCCGGACGCGGGCCGATGCCGCCTGTGGAGTTTACTGGCCAGAACGGACATTGCCGAGCGGACCGTGGGGCGCGTGATGGCGCTCACCAAGCAGGTCGATGACGATATCCCGCATGTGGGCAAACCGGACAGCAAAAAGGCCCCTGGGCCTCACCCCTACAAAGCCACGGCTCCCCACGAGTATTGGTTCATTGACGGGCGGAACATGGCCTTTGCCCTCGCCGGGGTCAAGTGGTGGAGCCTGATCATCCTCGACGGCTCCTCGCGCACGATGCGGGCGGGTGCCGTCGCCCCGACGGAAGCGAGTTGGGTGGCGCTGATGGTCCTCGACACGGCGTGTCTGCGCTATGGCGCCCCCAAGACCATCCTCTCGGACAGCGGTGGGGCCTCCATCTCCGAGGCTTTTGAAGCCGTGTGTCACCGCTTGGCGATCCACCATGAGCCGATTGTCAGTACGCACGGCGAAAGCTCCAAGAATATCATGGAGACGCATTTTAATGGGCAGCGACGTTTATATGACTATCAGTTCTCGTTGACCCAGACGCCAGCAGCATGCGAGCAGGTCCACCAGACCTTTCTGCACACCTACAACACCACCGCGCATCAGGGGCTGCTCAAAGAGGCCTGTGATCCCCCCATGCCGCTGCAGGTCCTGGGCGAGGCCACGGGCCGCATGTACACACCAGACGAGTTGACCCACAAGTTTTCCCACGCCCTGTTTCCGCGTACCACCAACCAACATGGCTGTGTCACCCTGCACAGTTACCATTGCTCTATCGAGGAGGGGCTCCCCAAGACTCGTGTGCTGCTTTGGGTGTATGGCGAGCACCTGCGGGCCGTGTTGGACAACGTCGTCTTAGCAGAATATCACTGTCGATACGATTGGCGTACGCGCAAGGGCACCGACCTCCGCGACGGGGTCTGGTATGCCACCCGCTTTGCCTCGCCGCAGACCTCCCTTCTACCGTTAAATGCCCAGGAAACCCTTGTGCTCTATCGTCCCAGGCCCTTGAGGCATCAGGCGCGCTTGCCTGTCTCGGCGCAGCAATTATGGCGCTTCGAACTGGTACATACGGGATAAGATCCTGTTATTTCCGCACTGGTGTAACGGATGTCTTGGCCATGTTTGCCCTGGACGGGAAGGTCACAGCCCCGACAGCCCCCTGTCCCACCTGTGCGCAGCCGGCCGCCCGCGTTCATAGCGGTTACCGCCGTACGCTGGCCGATCTG
>WNGP01019741.1_pt1 | contig 11602 bp, 9 predicted proteins | sample 5407671 | NCBI WGS metagenome assembly WNGP01 (sample SAMN13153381, study PRJNA577476) | soil metagenome | isolation source: 40 cm soil or saprolite under Garry oak tree replicate 2 | place: USA:California | collected 2016-06-15 | reverse complement strand
CGTAATGTAACCGACGATGCTCTCGCCGCGAATGGGGTTACAACATCGCGCGCGGTAAACCAACATGTCGCCCTGACCCTTGACGGTGATGGCGTTGTGATCGCCAAAGACGCGGCGCACCACGCTGGCGATGCCGCCCGGTTTTCCTTGTTCCCAACTATCGCCGGCATGATCGCGCTCGCCCCCGCTCTCGGCGACGGCGGCAGGACCGGCCGGAAGAAGGCGCGCTAATACCTGCCGGGCGGAATATTTTCCGTAGCCTATTCCTGACATCAGATCGTCCACTTTGCCCAGGCCGTAAGCCGAAGCCACCTTGAGGAGATCTTCGTCTTTGATTTCTTTTAGTGGGATCCGGTACTTGCGGGCTTCTTTGTCGATCAGCTTGCGGCCGATTTCGATGGCGCGCTCGCGCTGATGCAGGTTGAGCCAGTGTTTGATCTTGTTGCGTGAGCGCGAGGATTTGACCAGCGCCAGTGACCAGCGCCAGCCAGTCACGGCTGGGCTTATGGCCGGGCTGGGTCATGATTTCCACAATGTCGCCGGAGTGCAGTTTGTGGCGCAGCGGCACCATGCGGCCGTTAACTTTGGCACCCACGCAAGTGTGACCAACCTCAGTGTGGATGGTGTAGGCGAAATCGATGGGCGTGGCATCACGGGGAAGAACCACAACTTTTCCTTTGGGCGTGAAGGTGTAGACCTCTTCCGGGTAGAGATCCACCTTGAGCGCAGAAAGGAATTCAGCGGGATCACTGACGTCGCGCTGCCACTCCACCACCTGACGCAGCCATGCAAGCCGCTGCTCGTCCTGCGCGGAGACAGGGCCGTCTTTGTATTTCCAGTGCGCGGCGATGCCCTCCTCGGCCATCTTGTGCATTTCCTCGGTACGGATCTGGATTTCAAACGGGGTGCCGTCTTCCGTGATCACTGAGGTATGCAGCGACTGGTAAAAGTTGGGACGCGGCATGGCAATGAAGTCCTTGATGCGCCCCGGCACCGGACGCCATAGATTGTGAATGATGCCGAGCACGGCGTAGCAGTCCTGCAGCGAACGCGTAACCACGCGCAATGCGCACAGGTCGTAGACCTGGTCCACAGCGATGCGTTGGCGCTGCAGCTTCTTGTGAATGCTGTAGAGTCGCTTGATACGACTGTCGACTTGAGCCTGGATGCCGGCCTCTTTGAGCTTGTCTTTGATGGTTTGCTGGACTTTGGCAAGAAACGCCTCGCCCTGTTTGCGGCGGGCATTGACAGCCTTTTCCACCTGTTCGTAGCCGACTGGATCGATGAAACGAAAGCCGAGGTCTTCCAATTCACCGCGAATTTTGCCCATGCCCAGCCGATGGGCGATGGGTGCATAGATTTCCAGGGTTTCCTGAGCGATCTTGTTTTGACGCTCGGGCGGTAGATGTTCCAAGGTACGCATATTGTGCAGGCGATCGGCGAGCTTGATGAGCACCACGCGGATGTCATCCACCATAGCCAGCATCATCTTTCGCAGGTTCTCTGCTTGCTGCTCTTCGCGGGTGGCGAAGTCGATCTTGCTGATCTTGGTGACGCCTTCGACAATGTGAGCCACCTGCTCGCCAAATTCCTTGCCAATGTCGCCGATGGTGACGGAAGTATCTTCGACAGAGTCGTGGAGCAAACCCGCCGCAACCGCGACGGGATCCATCTTCATTTCGGCGAGAACCAGCGCGACCTCAAGAGGATGCACGAGGTACGGATCGCCCGAAGCACGGCTTTGGCCTTCGTGATATTTGAGGGAAAAGTCGTAGGCTTTCTTGATGATGGACAGATCGTCCTGCGGGCGGTTTTCCTGCATCCGCCGCATCAGTTCGCGGAACTTGGTGAGGGTCAGAGCAGTGGTCGCGATCTGTTGGCGCAAGCTCGCCATGCCGGATTATAGCCTGCAAACTGCCTAAGCAATATCTGCGGGGAAGCACTGCTAGCGCGGGATCCCTGGCCTCAAATTATAGCGTCCCGATGGGTCGACACGCGGCAGTCTTAGGCTCTGATTGACTCGGCGCAGTCTTTGTACCGAGTTGGACAACCACGGCCGGTGCTCATCTGCTACATTGTTGCAGCATGTACGCCCTCAAGTCATCGCGGATATTGGTAAGCGGTGCATCCGGTCCGATCGGTGCAACTCTGCTGCCTTCGCTCAAATCGAATGGTGCAAGAATAACGCGGCTGACTCGCAACGGCGCAACTTCGAATTCGACAGCCGATGAAGAGCACATCTCGTGGGATCCAGAGCAGACCATCGCTCCGCAAGCGGTTTCCGGCTTCGATGCCGTGATTCATCTTGCGGGTGAAACGATTGCCGGTCGCTGGACCGAGGCGAAGAAGGCAAAAATCCTTAATAGCCGGGTCGTGGGAACGCGCAACCTGGCGCAAGCCTTAGCCCAAACCAGAGAGAAACCCGGAGTATTCGTTTGCGCGTCGGCTATTGGCTACTATGGCCACCGTGGAGACGAACTGTTATGGGAGCAGAGCCCTTCGGGCACCGGCTTTCTTGCCCGAGTGTGCCGGGAGTGGGAGGCCGCCACGGCCCCGGCAGAGCAAGCTGGCATTCGCACAGCAAGGACTCGATTTGGAGTAGTCCTGAGCCCCCAAGGCGGCGCACTGCAGAAAATGCAGTTGCCGTTTAAGCTGGGCCTTGGCGGCAACATCGGCGACGGCCGCCAATGGTGGAGTTGGATTGACGTGCAAGATCTTGTCGGCGCGATCCATCACATCCTGAAGACCGATCTGCTGCAGGGGCCGGTGAACGTGGTCGCGCCCCGTCCTGTGACCAACGCGGAATTTACCCAGACGCTCGCCAGGGCGCTCTCCCGTCCGGCGATTCTCCCTGTGCCCGCTTTCGCCGTCAAACTCCTGCTGGGACAGATGGGCGAAGAGGTCTTACTCGGGAGCCAAAGAGTGGAACCTAGCAAGCTGATTTCGAGTGGATATCCCTTCCGCTTTCGCGAGCTCAGGGCTTCGCTAGACGCAATATTGAACCCCTGAGCAAGACCCCATTCCAGGCACCACGGCAAAGCAAGATTTTCTCCAGGAAGGGCGGTTCGCAATCGCAGTGGAGGATCAAGACTATGGTTTTCGGGCGCGCATGACGCGAGGGATGGATTGCAGATCGCGCGTGACACAAACGTCATCCCATGAATGCAACAGCGCCTGGACGTTGTCGGCGATGGTGCCGCTGATTTCCATGACTAACCAGCCATCAGGCCGGAGGGCGGCCTGCGCCTGGGGGATCAAGCTCTCTATCACCTCGACGCCCGTGGGCCCAGCGAAAACAGCGTTGCGGGGCTCGAACTTACGGACTTCAAGTTGGACCTGATCAGCTTCCGATTCGCCGACATAGGGCGGGTTAGAAACAACGATATCGAAACCTGAAGAGGGAAAGCCCCTGAGCAAATCCGTGCAGTGAAACTGGACGCGCTCTTCGAGCTGATGGCGTGCGGCGTTGGCGCGAGCGATTTCAAGAGCAGCGGAGGAAATGTCGGTGGCATGCATTTCCGCCTGCGGCAATTCTTTGGCTAGCGCCAGCGCGATCGAACCCGAACCTGTACCGACGTCTACGATGCGGACAGAGCTGACGGGCGCGAGCGTGCCGCCCATACTGGTGAGTTCGAGCACGGTTTCAACCACGTGTTCGGTCTCCGGGCGCGGAATCAGGACAGCGGGGGTGACGAGAAAATCCATGCCCCAGAATTCCTGGTGGCCTGTAATGTACTGTGCGGGAATTCCGCGGGAGCGTTCGCCGAGCGCCCGGACGTAACGCTCACCTTCTGCAAAGGTCAGTTCACGTTCGGGGTGGGCGTGCAGGTAGGCGCGATCGCAGCCCAGCGTGAACATGAGGAGCAACTCGGCATTCATGCGCGGGGAAGGAGTTTGGTCCGCAGTTAAGCGGTTGATGGCGGAAGTGAGTGCTTGCTTGAGGAGCACCCATCTATTTCACCACAGAGGCAACCCGTCGAGGTTGCTCAGGAAGGATTGCGCCCCCCAAAAAACCAGGATGGGCAGCGCATGGGCGCAACCTACGCCACGCTGGCGCTTTCCTGTTTCAGCTTCTCAGCCTGGTAGTGGGTTATCAGAGCGTCGACCAAAGGCTGGAGTTTGCCATCCATCACGGACTCTAACTGGTGAACGGTAAAACCGATGCGGTGATCAGTGAGGCGGTTTTGGGGAAAGTTATAGGTGCGGATCTTTTCGCTGCGGTCGCCAGAGCCGACCATAGCCTTGCGCTCCTTGGCCAAGGCCTGCTGCTGCTTCTCCATCTGGATTTCGTAGAGCCGCGAACGCAACACGCGCATACCTTTTTCGCGGTTTTTGATCTGCGATTTTTCATCCTGGCAGCTCACGACCGTATTGGTGGGAAGGTGCGTGATGCGGACAGCAGAGTAAGTAGTATTCACAGACTGGCCACCGGGTCCGGACGAACAGAAGGTGTCGATGCGGAGGTCTTTGGCTTCAATCTTGATGTCGACGTCTTCAGCTTCGGGTAAGACCGCAACCGTGACCGCGGAGGTGTGGATGCGCCCCTGCTGTTCGGTGGCTGGCACGCGTTGTACACGGTGCACACCGCTTTCATACTTGAGCTGCGAATAGACGCGTTTGCCTTCGATAATGGCGATGACTTCTTTCAGTCCACCCGCGGACGACTCCGAAGTCGAGAGCACTTCGACTTTCCAACGCTGCATTTCAGCATAGCGCGTGTACATTCGGAAGATTTCAGCGGCAAAGAGCGTGGCTTCGTCTCCGCCGGTGCCAGCGCGGATTTCGAGGATGATGTTTTTCTCGTCGTTAGGATCTTTCGGCAGGAGCAGAGCTTTGAGTTCTTCTTCAATCGCGCTGACACGCGATTGCAGCTTATCCAGTTCTTCTTGAGCATATGCACGCATGTCAGGATCTTTTTCTTCAGCAAGCACCACCTTGCTTTCAACAATGCCTCGGGTCAGGTCTTTGTACTCGCGATACTTTTCGACGACCGGTGCAATTTCACTGTGTGCTTTGGCGGTTTTCTGGTATTTCGCCGAGTCGGTGACAATCTCCGGCGATGCGAGAGCTTGGGTGAGCTCTTCGTAGCGGGCTTCTATTTGATCCAATCTTTCAAGCATCGGAATCTTTGGTAGAAACGTAGCTTGCTACGTCTCGGTTTCGGCCGCCAGGTTCGTGCCCGGGATGAGACGTAACCACTCACGTCTCTACGGCTCATTCTAGCGATGTCGGGGATGGAAACAGGAAAGTATTCGCGGCGGAACCGCTAGGCAATCACCAATTCGCCACCGCGTTCCTTCTCAAGAGCCATGGCATGGTCGAGAGCCACGATGGCGCACTGCGCCTGTTCATCAGACGGAGGCTTGGTGGTGATGCGCTGGAGCCAAAGGCCGGGGGCGGTCATAAGGGCGAACAGAGAACCGCGATGCTTGGCGGCGAAACGGATGATCTCGTACGACACTCCGGCAATCAAGGGCAGGAACGCAACGCGCACAGCAAATCGCGCCCAGAAGGTTGTGACCGGAATCAGCATATAGAAGCCGATCGAGATGAGCATCACCGTCATCAGGAAACTGGTGCCGCAGCGAGGGTGGAATGTCGAATACTTCTGCACTGCCGCGGTCTCAAGCGGATCGCCGTTCTCGAAGGCGAAAACTGTTTTGTGCTCGGCGCCGTGGTATTCGTAGACGCGACGACAGGGTCCCATTTCTTAAGCTGAGTGGCGGCCAGCAACGGCAGATACTTGTACATGAAAATGAAGAATGCCACTGAGATGATGATGTTCGCAGTTGCCAACCAGCTGCCGACCGTGGCAGCTTTTCCCTGGCTCGGCGACGATCTCGCAACCGCTGAACTCCGCCCGGGCTCGGCAGTCTTGGCCCCGCCCTCAGCAGGACGGGCATCGTTCTGCATCATGTCTTCGAGGGCGACGTTAGCCGAAAAGCGCAGGGCACGGTAGCCCAGGCTCATGGCATAACCCAGCGTCATCACCCCCCGAATAACAGGCCAAGCCATCCATTTATGCTTTTCCGAAGGACGGTCCAGCGGCTCACTGAGGGTCGCCATTTCACCTGATGGCTTGCGGCAAGCGATGGCCCAGGCATGCGGAGAACGCATCATTACGCCTTCGAGCACGGCCTGTCCGCCGACCAGAGTTTCTTCGCCACTCTCGAGTGCGGGAAGAAGCTGCACGGCCACCAGAAACCGCATGAAATTTCGTACGAAGCGCATGGTATTTGGATGCTCCCAAAGGCGGTAAAGCGCCAAGCAATAGGGTATCACAGGGAGCCGAGCGGCCTGGGTGTTGGTCGCTCTCCCGGCTCTCCCGGCTGACAGGCCAGCTGTAAGTAGTGCCTCTCGAACAGGAGAACCCGAGCGGAATCCGGCTCGGACGACGGGAGTTTCCTGAGCTGTCTTCACTTCTTGACAGTCTGGATCGACTGCGACCGTGACCTCAACGGGCGCACCCGGTTGGAGCGCGACCTCTTGACTGTTCGCGTCGTTCAGGGTGTTATCGATGCGAATTTCACGATATAGACGGTCTGCTCCATCCACGACGACCTGGGCTTTTTCAGGGTCTCGCGGATCGCGCGGCTTCATCACTTTCTCGACGATACCGGGGTAGAGTAGTGCTCGGCTTTTCATCCGGAACGATTGAATTTAGCCTCATCGTGAGGGCCTGGGAGACGCCTAAAAAGACCGTAAAATCGCCACTCCAAATCGACGACAAATCCATGAGGCTTGTCAACCGCCTTCCGTGGGGACAAACCTCATCTGTTCTGTTTTCGGTGTAGCCTCTGGCTGTGCGGACCTCTTCGCTACTTTTGCAGGCGACAAGCGGCGTAGTCGCGGGAGAAAGCATGGATAAGGGTGTGAGATGAGACATCTGGCATCCGCCTGCGAAGCGATCGCGGGCACCCCCAAGAAATTGCACAAGATCGCCATTGTCGCCGACTATCTGAAGTCGCGTACGCCCCGGGAGGCTGAAATCTCGGCGATATTTTTGTCAGGTCGGCCGTTTCCGGTTTGGGAGGAAGCAACGCTGCAGGTCGGCGGATCGCTTCTGTGGCGACTGCTGGGGGAGCTGGCCGAAAAAAAAGATGACGCCACGCTAACTGCCGTGTACCGTCGGCTAGGCGACCTGGGAGCCGCGGCGGGGGAGGTACTTCCAGAAAAAGATGGCCAGGGCCTCAGCGTCTTGGAGGTGGATGCTGCCTTCCGCCAGATCGCGGGGACGCGAGGAGCGTCGGCAAAGTCTGCGCTGTTGCGCGATTTGCTTAGGCGCGCAACGCCATTGGAAGCCAAGTACATAGTGAAGATCATGACTGGCGATCTGCGCATTGGTCTGAAGGAAAGCCTGGTCGAAGAGGCAATGGCCAAAGCTTACGGCGTCACGCTCAAGCAAGTGCAGCGTGCGAACATGCTGCTGGGGGACATTGGCGAGACTCTAAAATTGGCGGCAGCGGGGCGGCTTGCCAACGCGAAGATGCGACTGTTCCATCCTTTGGGCTTCATGCTGGCGAGCCCAGTTGAGTCTGCGGAGGAAGGGCTGAGTTATTTTCCCGCGGCGGCGGTGGAGGATAAGTACGACGGCATCCGGGCACAGGCGCACGTTTCAGAGGGCGAGGTGAAATTCTTTTCCCGCACACGCGATGAGATCACGGAATCGTTTCCGGAATTGCCCAGCGCGCTGGCGGGGTTGCCGCCGGATGCGATTCTGGACGGCGAAATTGTGGCCTGGGAATATCCTGCCGAACTGGATCAGACGCAGGAAATAGTGGACGGCCCAAGCACTGATGCCGGCGAGTCCAAGGCCATGAATCTGGGACGGGCGCGACCGTTCAGCGCCTTGCAGCAACGGTTAGGTCGGAAGAAAGTTAGCGCGAAAATGCTGCGGGAGACTCCGGTCGCTTATCTGGCATTCGATGTTCTATACGCCGGCGGCGAACTATTGATTGATCGCCCTCTCGAGGAGCGAGCCGGGATTCTGGATGAATTGCTGGCGGGGAATACGGGAATTTACCACAGAGCCACAGAGTCGCCGAGAAAATCCGAAACCGCAGAAGGACAAGGCAACCTAAGCTTTGAGCTCGAGACCCAGGCAGAAGAGGTCAAGGTGGCCAGTGTCATTCGCGCGCCGGCATTTCGCACGTCTTCACCGGAACAGCTCGAAGAGCTTTTCACGGCTGCACAGGCGCGGGGTAATGAAGGACTGATGATCAAAGATCTGACCTCGCCTTACACCCCGGGTAAGCGTGGCAAATCTTGGTTGAAGATGAAGCGTGAACTGGCGACGCTCGACGTGGTCGTGACTGCTGTCGAGTACGGACACGGAAAACGCATCGGTGTGCTCAGCGACTACACGTTTGGCGTCTGGGATGGGGAGCGCCTGGTCAACATCGGCAAGGCTTATTCGGGACTAACCGACGCCGAGATTTCCGAGATGACGCAGTGGTTTCTCGAGCACACGATTGAAGATCAAGGCTTTCACCGCCTGGTCGAACCGAAGATTGTGCTGCAGGTGGCATTCAACAACATGATGCAGTCGGACCGGCATGACAGTGGTTTCGCGTTGCGGTTTCCGCGCATCGTGCGCCTGCGGCCGGACAAGTCTGCGGAGGACGCGGATACGATTGAGCGAGTGCGGGAAATTTATGCGTCGCAACCTACGGACAAGAAAGCTTGAAACAGGTAAAGAACGGTTCAGCGACCTTGCTGGTGGTGTTCCTGTTCGCTCTCCCCCACTGGGATAACACATCCGTGGGCCACTTCACACACCGCATGTTCAAACTGAATCGTGGTGTGGTCGATGCGGAAGTCTCGATGCAAGCATTCCTTTACATCCCGCAGGATGCGCTCGCTCACCGAGGGGGGAATGTCGGCAATCGAGATGTGGCACGAGAGGGCGCGAGTTTCAGAGCCGATGCTCCAACAGTGAAGGTCGTGCACGTCGTTGACGCCGTCGATGGAGCGCATGGCGGTCTCGACCAGTTCAAGCTTCACGCCGCGGGGCGTGCCCTCGAGCAAGATATTAAGTGTTTCGCGAACGATGCCGAAACCTGACCACAAAATCAGCGCGCCAATTCCGAACGACAGCGCGGAGTCGATCCAGTAATGGCCCGTGCTCATAATGGCCCAGCCTCCGGCGATTACGGCGGCGGTCGAAATCGTGTCGCCCACTTCGTGCAACAGGGCGCTGCGAATGTTGATATCGCCTCCGGAACGATAGAGCAGCAGGGCAATCACTCCGTTTATGACCACGCCTGCCGCAGCAACTGCCACCATGATGCCCGCGCGAACCTGCTCCGGATGCTGAATCCGCCGGAAAGCCTCGTAGAAGACAAGGGACGAAACCGCTACCAGCGAGACGGCATTGACCAGGGCGACCAGCACTCCGGCGCGATGGTATCCGTAAGTCTTGGTAGCGCTGGGCGGCCGCGATTGCAAATAGACTGCAACCAGCGAAAGCAGGAGAGCCAGAAAATCCGACAGGTTGTGCCCGGCTTCGGAGAGTAGCGCCAATGAGTGGGCGCGCATGCCGGCAACTACGAGCAGCACAATATAGGCCAGGGTGACGGCCAGCGATACTTTCAGGACCCTGCCCGGACCACGCTCGCCATGGGAGTGAACGTGCACTCCCTCAAGTGTAAGGCCCAAAGAACTGGCCTTCAAGAGCGCGTCGGCAAGGTGTCGGCAAGGTTGTGTCGACTTCTGCAACGATTTAGCCACCGGGGCGCGAGCTGGACCGGAAATCTTGGCGGAATTCTGTGGCTGGTGGGTCAGCGTTTGAGCAGGTTTTCGAAGTAGCGATTGTTGTAAAACGTATTCGTCTTCTGGACGTGCTCCAGAATTCGGTACATCTTTTCCTTGGCCTCGCGATTCAGTTCTTTGAACTGCACAGCTATGCCCGATCCGGGGTCCATTCTGGCGACGTATCCCTCGGCATCCAGATTGCCATCCTCAAGCGAAAAAACTAGCTTGATTTTAGTGCCCGGGGTGAGGATCGCAGTGGTTTCCACATAGCAGCCACCCATGCTGAGATCGGTCAAGTTGCCTAACATCTGTCCGCCACCGGTCTCGGGATGCAATTCGATCGTGACCCGGCATTTCATGGGAGAGAATGTCTTCCGCGCAGATTTCGAAGCCCGCCTGCTTAGCCAATGCTCGCATCTGTTCGCCCTTCTTGGCAGCCGCGTCTGGGGCCAGTCCCGGGGCAACGACCACGAATTCATCTCCGCCCATGCGCGCCACGTAGTCGTACTGGCGGCAACTTTCTTTTAGCGCCTGGGCATAAAGCCGTAAAACCCGATTCCCCTCGAGATGGCCAAAACGATCGTTCACCTGCTTGAAACCATCGAGATCGGAAACCATCACGATCAATGAGGACTGATCGCGCTTGCAGCGAGCCAGTTCACGATCCAGCTCGAGGAACAAAGACCGTGCGTTGGGCAGCCCGGTCAGATAATCCGTGGTCGCCGAGCTTTCGGCTTGCTGATATTTGAGTGCGTTCTCGATGGACAGCGCCATCTTGCTGCTCACGGCTAAAAGGATGCGCAGATGATCGGTGGTAAATGCATCACGTTCCCCGCGGTAAAGAGCAAGCACTCCGATGATCCCGGCCACTCCTTCAAGAGGCACTGCCAGAGCCGAGCTCAGAGTGCTAAATTTCGTGGGATCATTCAAATATCCCGGCTCAACCGATGGGTTCCCGTTCACAATCGGCTTTCGGTTTTGTGCTACCCATCCAGAGAGCCCTTGTCCGAGTGGGATGCGCAAAGAAGAAAACAGGCGGTAGTTGTCGCCATTTACGTACTCGGGGATCAACTCGTCGTTGCGGAGAATGTAGATTGCAATCGCATCGTAAGGCACCATGGGCTTTAGCTTCACGGAGAACACGGACAGTGTCTCCCCCAAGCTGAGCGATGCGCCCAAATCCTGGCTTAGTTCAAACAGTGATTGCGCTTCCTGCCGGGCTGCGGCAATGGAAGAAAGAAATGTGGTTTCCTGCCCGGTAGAATCCTGCGCCACCTTTTCGAATCCGGCGTCGGGAGCAGGCCCCCGCTCAATTCTGATCTCCGTCGAGAGGGGCGAGTTCACGTCGTTACTGGACCTGGCCAGAGCTAAGTTTTCCAGATGCCGGTAGCGTTTCTCAAGAACCTGAACCACTTTCGGGTCAAACGCCTTGCCTGACTCCGCTGAGAGCTGCTGCATTACTTCCTGCAGGGGCAGCGCCCGCCGGTACTGGCGGTCCGAAGCTAGAGCATCCAGGTAGTCCACTGCGGAGAGAATGCGCGCGCCCAACGGAATCTCCGTGGCTTTCAGTCCCATGGGGTATCCGGTTCCATCCCACTTTTCGTGGTGAGCCCGCACGATAGGCACAACCGGATAGGGAAAACGAACCCGCTCCAGGATTTCCGCGCCCACCAGGGTATGAATCTTCATCTTCTCGAACTCTTCCGGGGTAAGTCGGCCGGGCTTCGAGATAATGTGCTCCGGTACGGCGAGCTTGCCAATGTCGTGCAACAGGGCTGCGGCCTGCAGAGCTTCCAGCTCCGAACCTTCCATGCCTAATTCTTTCGCGACTTCAATGGCATAAACGCGG
>WNGP01004505.1_pt1 | contig 11602 bp, 15 predicted proteins | sample 5407671 | NCBI WGS metagenome assembly WNGP01 (sample SAMN13153381, study PRJNA577476) | soil metagenome | isolation source: 40 cm soil or saprolite under Garry oak tree replicate 2 | place: USA:California | collected 2016-06-15 | reverse complement strand
GCTGGCCCAGGTGAGCGCCGATCTGGAGAAGCTGATTCGGCACCTCGAGCCGTGCGGGGCAGGCAATCCCGCGCCGGTGTTCGGCGTGCGGAATGCGCGCGCGGTCGGCGCGCGCCGCGTCGGGACGAATCACCTGCGCTTCACGCTCGACGACGGCTCGGGGCTGCTCCCGGCCATCGGCTTCCGCTGGGCTGATGCGGTGCCGGAGGACTGGCTGACGAACCCACTCGACGTCGCCTTTCGCCTGGAACGGGACGACTGGCAGGGGAGGACGACGATCCAGGCCCGGGTGGCGAGTTTGGCGCCGAGTAAGTAACCAGGGTAGTGAGCCCCGCGGCCGTGCCGCGGGGAAAAACAAATCCAAGATCGGACTTGGTCTTGGTAGTGGAAACAGATCAGGATTTGGTATTGGTTGCCCCGGGGCGGATATGCTTCGCATCATTGCCGGAGAGTTCAAGGGCCGACGCCTCAAGACTCCCGCCGGCCGGACCGTCCGGCCGACGGGCGACCGGGTGAAAGAGGCCTGGTTCAGCATCCTGCAACAGTCTATCCCTGACGCGCGGGTGCTCGATCTCTTCGCTGGCTCGGGCGCCCTGGGTTTTGAGGCGCTATCGCGCGGCGCCGTTTCGGTGGATTTTGTCGAGCAGAGCAAGGCATCACTGGCTGCGATTCGTGACAACGCAACGACCCTCAACGTCGGGGACCGCGTGACGATTCACCGGAGTGATGCGCTGCGCTTCGCCGAGCGGCTCCAGCCCGCGCAGTACGACGTTGCCTTCGCCGATCCGCCGTATGCGACCGCGGAGGCGCAACGCCTGGCCGACATCTTTCGTGCGACCCCATTTGCGGGAATCCTGGCTGTCGAGCACCGCCCCGACCTGGCAGTCGTCGGAGATGACACGCGCCGTTACGGCGACACGGCGATCACGTTCGTGTACGCGCCATGACGCGCGTCGCGGTGTACCCCGGATCGTTTGACCCGATCACCAAGGGGCACGAAGACCTGATCCACCGGTCCCTCGAGTTCGTGGATCAGCTCATCGTCGCCGTCGCGGTCAATGTCGCGAAGCAGCCGCTCTTCTCGCTCGAGGAGCGCGTCGCGCTGATCCGCCAGGCGGCGCCCGACAAGCGGGTTGACGTACAATCGTTCGAAGGATTGCTCGCGGAGTTCGCCAAAAAAGTCGGGGCCTCGGTGATTATTCGTGGGCTCCGAGCGGTGTCCGATTTTGAATATGAATTCCAGATGGCATTGATGAACCGGAACCTGGCACCGAAGATCGAGACGGTGTTTCTCGTGCCGGCATTCGATCTGACCTTCGTAAGCTCCAGCTTGGTGCGGGAGGTGGCGCGCTTCGGCGGGGACGTGTCTCCGCTCGTTGATCCCGGCGTCCAAAAAGCGCTGAAGCGCAAGTTCGGGAAATGAGCTTTCTCGACCGCGTCTACCAGCGGGCGCGGGACACCAGACCACGCATCGTCTTTCCCGAAGGCGATGATCCGCGCGTGCAGGAGGCGGCCAAGCGCGTCGAGAAGGAAGGGATGGGCGTCGTGGAAGTGTTGCGGCGCGTTCCCGATTCGCGCATGCCGTTTCTCGCCCGCCACCTGCGCTCGCGGCGTCCCGATCGATTCCCGACGGACGCTTCTGCCGCGGAGGCGTTGGAGCATCCGCTCACGCGCGGGGCGTGTCTGGTCGGGATCGGTGCGGCCGACGTGATGGTCGGGGGCGCGGTGTATCCGAGCGCCGATACGATCCGGGCCGCGCTCTGGGCGGTGGGCATGGCGCCCGCCATCGCGACGGTCTCGGGTGCGTTCTACATGGTGAACGAGGCCGGGAACCGCGTGCTGACGTTCGCCGACTGTGCCGTCGTTCCCGAGCCGACCTCGGTGCAGCTCGCCGACATCGCCATCGCGTCGGCGCGCGATCGGCGCCGCATCGTGGGAGACGAGCCGGTCGTCGCCTTTCTTTCTTATAGCACCCGCGGCAGTGCCGAAGGCCCGCGCGTGGAGCGCGTGCAGGCGGCGATCACGCAGCTGCGGGGACGCCAGCCGCCGGCGGACTTCACCTTCGACGGCGAGTTGCAGGCCGACGCGGCGCTCGTGGCGGAAGTCGCCGAGCGAAAAGCCAAGGGCTCCGGGGTCGGCGGCCGGGCGAACGTGCTGATCTTCCCCGACCTCGACGCCGGCAACATCGCCTACAAACTCGTGCAGCGCCTGGGCGGCTGGACCGCGCTCGGCCCGATCCTGCAGGGACTGGCCAAACCGATCGCGGACCTGTCGCGCGGCGCGACCGCCGATGATATTGTGAACACTGCGGCGATCGCCATTCTCCAAACGCGGAAGGGGTAATGGGATGCGGTTCACCCTGAAGAAGGACAAGAGCGGCGTCGTGATCGTGGGGGTGGAAGGCCAGCTCATCGTCGGCAACCGCCAGGAGCTGAAGCAAAAAGTCCTCGAGGCCCTCGAGGAAGGCTCTCGCAAGTTTGTGATCGATTTCTCCAAGACCGGATACATCGACTCATCGGGGCTCGGCGTCCTGGTCTCGCTCTCCAAGAAGATTCGCGAGCAGAGCGGGGAGCTGCGGCTCGCCGGTCTGAACGCGGATCTTCAGACGCTCTTCGAGCTCACCAAGCTCGACACGTTGTTCGCCATCACGCGGACCGCCGAGGAGGCGCTCGCAGCGTTTTGAGCCTGCGACTTGATGTGACGTCGAGCTCGATGCGGCTCGACGTCCCGAGCGATCTTGGGATGGTGGGCGACGCCGTCGAACTGGTCGCCACTCATCTTCCCCCCGGTACGCTGTCCCCCCGCCGCATCAGCTTCAATCTCCGCACCGCCCTCGCCGAAGCCCTCGGCAATGCGATCCGGTACGGGAACGGCGAAGATCCCGATCGCCTGGTTCGCGTGTACGTGGAGCTGCGGCGTGACTTCGTGCGCATCCATGTCGATGATGACGGGCAGGGCTACGATCCGAGCCGCCTTCCCGATCCGACGCATCCCGACAATCTCGAGCGCGAGTACGGGCGCGGGTTGTTCGTCATTCGTCACCTCGTGGACGACGTGGCGTTCAACGAGAAAGGCAACGGCATCTGCCTGACGCTCCGAGCGGGGTGACACGGCTCGAGCGCCTGTTGCCGGTGCTCGGGGCGCTTTCTGGGACAACTCTGCGTGTATGGCGTGCCAAGAGCCGTCCGGAGTCTTCCGACGGGCCCGCCGTGTTCCAGCCAATTCCTACCACCGCCGATGCGTGGCTGGAAGTCAAGGGCGGCGGGGAGCGCGTCGCCGTCGAGCTCGCCGAGATCATCGGGGCGGTGATGGAGGCGGAAGAGGAAACGACGCAGGTCGCGGCGGAGCTGTCGGGACGGTACGAGGAAATCGATCTGATTTACACGATCAGCGAGATCCTCGGCCATACGATTCGGCTGGACGAAGCGGCGAACCGCATTCTGCGGGAAGTGTCCGCTGTGGTACGGGCCCGGCGCGCGACGCTGCTGGTGCACGACGCGCGCGCGCATGTGCTGCGGCTCGTCGCCGCCCGCGGGGTCGAGCTGGGCGAGATGGAACCGATCGAAGTGGACGATCCCAAGTCGGTCGCGGCCCGGGTCTTCCGCGAAATGCGCATCATCAGCTACGACCCCCACGACCAGCGCGCCCAGAAGCCGCAGAATCCGATCGAGCGCGGCTACCGCGGGCACGCGTTTCTTTCGGTCCCCGTCGTCTACGCCTCACCGGGTCGCGTGCCCACCCCGATCGGCGTCATCAATCTGACGGACCGGACGGGAGAAGACGCCTTCACCGCCGGCGACCGCAAACTTGTCGCGGCCATCGCCAATCAGATCGGCGCCGCGATCGAGAATGCCCGGCTCGTCGAGCGCGATCTGGGGCAGCAGCGGCTGCGCCGCGAGCTGGAGCTCGCGCACGACCTGCAGCTCAAGCTGCTGCCGTCGCCCGCCGTTGTCGCGGCGAAGGGCGATGTGGCGGCGCGCTGCCGTCCGGCGGAGTCGGTGGGGGGGGACTTCTATAATCTGCTCAGCCTGCACGGCGAGCGGATCGGGATGATGATCGGCGACGTGTCGAGCCACGGATTCGGCGCCGCGCTGATCATGGCGCTGGCGATGGCCGCTTCCGGTATCCACGCCGAGACCGCCGAATCGCCGCATGAGGCGCTGCGGCGGCTGGAGATGTCGCTCGCCGAAGAGCTCGAAGAGACCGAGATGTTTCTGACGCTCTGCTATGCGGTGGCCGACCCGGCGCAGGGCACGCTCACCTACGCGAACGCCGGTCACCCGCATGCGTTTCTGGTGTCGACGGAGACGGGGAACGTGACGCGCTTGGACGCGACCAGACCTCCGCTGGGTTTGGGCGGCGGCGGAGAGGAGCGTGTGCTGCCGTTCGCGCGTGGAAAGGCCATTCTTTGTTTGTTTACGGATGGTCTCGCTGATGCGCCGGGTCCGAATGGCGAACGGTTCGGGGAGCAGCGTGTGCTCAGTCACGTGGTGAATCTCCGGAGCCGGCCGGCCCGGCATATCCTGGAGGCCGTCTTCACCGACATCGCCGCGTTTACCGGCGGCGCGCCTGCCAACGACGACCGTACCCTCGTGTTGCTCAAAGTCTGAGACGACTCGGCCAGCATTTTCTCAACGATCCCGCGATCCTGCGGAGGATCGTGGATGCGCTCGACCTGACACCTGGCGAGACCGTGATCGAAGTGGGACCAGGCCACGGCTCGTTGACCAGCGAACTGCTCGCACGCGGGGCCCAGGTCGTTGCGATCGAGAAGGATCGGGAACTGGCTGAAAAACTGCGGTCTCAGGTGTCTGGTGTCGGGTGTCAGGTGGTGAAGGGGGATGCTCTAGAGCTCGATTGGCATCAGTTGTATTCCAGACACCAGACACCTGACACCCGACACCGCCTCAAGGTTGTTGGCAACATCCCGTATTACATCACGTCACCATTGATCGATAAGGCCCTGACGCCGCCCCTTCCCGAGCGCATCGTCTTTCTCGTGCAGGACGAGGTCGCGGATCGCATGGCAGCGCCGCCGGGTGGGAAAACCTATGGGGCGCTCTCGGTGGGCGTGCAGGTGGTCGCACGAGTGGAGAAGCTCTTCACCGTGGCGCCGGGCGCGTTCCGGCCGCCTCCCAAGGTGCGCAGTGCGTTGATTCGACTCACACCGCTCGCTCAGCCCCTGGTCATGGACGTCGAGGTTGCCCCGCTGCGCGCGTTCGTGACCGCGTGCTTCAGTAAGCGTCGCAAGCAGCTCAAAAATGCGGTGCCAGGACTCACCGCAGCCGAACTCGGGGAGATGGGTTTCGATCCGACGGTGCGGCCGGAGCGCCTCCCCCCAGAGGCATTCGTGCGGCTCTTGCGCCGGAGTCGCCAATTGTGAAATAGTTCACAATGCGGAAGATCTCCGACAGCACCGTACGGCGACTGTCCGTCTACCTTCGCTTCCTCGAGCAGGCCAAGTCTCCCACCATCTCGTCCGGAGAGCTGGCTCGCCTCGGCGGCACCACCTCTGCACAGGTCCGCAAAGACCTCTCCTTCTTCGGCTCCTTCGGCAAACGGGGCCTCGGCTATGCCGTCCCCGAATTGACCCGCCGGATCCGCGACATCCTGGGCCTCGAGCGCGGCTACCGTGTCGTGCTCGTCGGGGCGGGGCGGATGGGCGGGGCGCTGGTGCAATACCACGGCTTTCGCCAGCGCGGGTTCCACATCACCGCGATCTACGATCAAGACGCGCGCAAAATCGGATCGCGCTGGAATGGCCTGGTGGTGCGGGACGTCAAACATCTCGAATCGGATCTCAAGAAGGACCCGAGTGACATCGCGATCGTCGCGACACCCGCCGAGTCGGCGCAGCAGGTGGTGGATCGCCTGGTGCGAAGCGGCGTGAAGGCCATTCTCAACTTCGCACCCGTGCCCCTGAACGTTCCTCCCGATGTTGAGGTCAAGACCGTCAACATGGCGCTGGAATTGGAGACGCTGAGCTACTCTTTGGCTAATCGTTAGCTTTCCGGCCATGCCCCGCGTCCACGTCACGTCCGAAATCGGCGCGCTTCGGTCAGTCCTCGTTCACACCCCCGGTAAAGAGCTCGTCGCGGTCACCCCCGGCACGCGCGAAGACTACCTCTACGACGACATCATCGACCTCGAAATCGCGCAGCGCGAGCATCGCCGTCTGGTCGCGGTGCTGGAGCGCTTCGCCGACGTCCATGAAGTGCGCGACACGCTGGTCGAGATCGCGGGGCGGCCCGAAGTACGCGAATTCCTGACGACACGCGCGCTGGAAGTCATCCCGTCCGACGCGCTCGCCAAACAGATGGCTGCGTTGTCCTCGGAAGATTTCGTGGCGCTGATGGTCGAGGGCGCGCTCGAGGATGGCGGACCGATCGCCCGTGCGCTGAACGAAGTCGCGTACGCGCTCCCGCCGCTGCCGAACCTGTTCTTCACGCGCGACGTCGGCATCGTGATCGGCGAGCACGCGATCATCGGCTCGATGCGCCACGGCGTGCGCTGGACCGAGGAGCTGCTGATCAAAGCGCTCTTCCGCTACGACCAGAAGTTCGAGAACGGGGGCATTCTCTACGACGGCTCCGACGAGAAGCGGGTCAACTACACGCTCGAGGGCGGGGACGTCCACCCCATCCGCCCCGACCTCCTCGTGCTCGGCTTCAGCGAGCGGTCCAGCCCGGCGGCGCTCGATCTGCTGTGTGACCTCGTCTTCGCGAACTGCAACGTGACCGACGTGATCATCGTCGTGCTCCCCGCCGAGCGCACCGCGATTCACCTCGACATGATCTTCACGCAGGTGGACCGCGAGCTGTGCATCGTCTACCCCCCGCACTTCGTGGGTCCTGAGCGCCTGGCCGTGTTGCACCGTCGCAAGCGGTCGAAGGGTGTGAAAGAGGTGCCGAACTTCTTTGCCGCGATGCAGGCGGTGGATCAGCCGCTCGAGCCGATCTTTTGCGGCGGCAACCAGCGCACGGTGCAGGAGCGCGAGCAGTGGTCGTCGGCCTGTAACTCGTTCGCGGTGCGGCCCGGCGTGATCTTGAGCTACGGCCGCAACGACGCCACTCTCAATGAGCTGACCAGTGCCGGCTTTCGCGTGGTAACGGCTGACGAGACGCTGAAAGATGGCGAGCGGGCGGTGATAAAGATCGAAGGCAGCGAGCTGGTGCGCGGCGGTGGCGGCCCGCGTTGCATGACGCTGCCCCTCCGTCGAGACGACTTGTGACCGGCCTGGCCGCCGTCCCCTCATCGTCGCTGACCTCCCGAGCCGTTTCGTTCCTGCAGAGCGGGCCCGCGGCGAGTCTCGCTATCGTGCGCGACGTCCTCGGCATCGCGCAGGCGAACCGGCATACGGCCGATCGCATCGCCGCCGCGCTGCTCGCGCCCGATCCGCGGTTCGGGCGCACGACCGACGGCCGCTGGACGCTGGCCACGCCACCCAGCTCAGCCAGTCCCGTGCTCGAGGCGTGCCGCTGGGCCGTCGTGGACGTCGAAACCACCGGGGTACGCGCGTTCCGCGGCGATCGCATCATGGAAATCGCGGTCGTGATGCTCGACGGCACGGTCGCCTTCCACTCACTCGTCAATCCGGGCATTCCGATTCCCCAATTCGTCGCCGGGTTGACCGGGATCGATGCGAGGACGGTGCGCGACGCACCCACGTTCGACGCCATCGTCGACCGCCTGCTCACGGCGCTCGAAGGCTGCGTCTTCGTCGCGCACAACGCGCGCTTCGACTGGGCGTTCGTGTCCACCGAGATCGAACGCGCGACGGGGTTGCTGCTCCAAGGTCCGCGGGTCTGCACCGTGCGGCTGGCGCGCAAGCTGCTCCCGGACCTACCGCGCCGGAATCTCGACACGGTGAGCTATCACTTCGGGATCGAGATCGAAGGGCGGCATCGGGCCACGGGGGATGCGGTCGCGGCAGCGAAGTGTCTCGCGAAGCTTCTGAGATTGGCGCAAGGGAATGGGGCGACAACGTTGTCGGATTTGGTTTACCGAACTTGACCCACACAACTTTCCAAGTCGGCCGCCTCACCTGCCATGCTCTTGAGGCCGGTAGACAGCATCTAGACGGCGGGGCCATGTTCGGCGTCGTCCCCAAGGCCTTATGGGCGCGCCGAGCTCCTCCCGACGATCGCAATCGCATCCCGTTGGCCTTGCGCTGCCTGCTCATCGAACACGATGACGGCCTGGTCCTCATCGACACGGGGCTGGGGAACAAAGAGAACAGCAAGTTCATCGACATCTACGGCGTGGACAACGCCGGCCACGATGGACGAACCAAGTTGGAAGATGCGCTCGGCGAGTTGGGCCACCGCCCCGACGACATTCGCTGGGTGATCAACACGCACCTCCATTTCGATCACGCCGGCGGCGACAACTGGATCGACCCGGCAGGCAAGATCGGCCTGGCCTTTCCCAAGGCGCGCTACGTCGTGCAAAAACGCGAGCTCGACTTCGCCCGGCACACCAACGAGCGCACCGCTGGCAGCTACCTGGCCCCCAATTTCCAGGGTGTCCCGTTCGAGCTGCTCGACGGCGAGGTCCAAATCCTCCCGGGCATACGGGCGCTCCCCACGCCGGGACATGTGCCCTACCACCAGTCGATCCTGATCGAGAGCGGCGGCGAGAAGGCGTGCTTTGTCGCCGATCTCGTGCCGACCTCGGCCCATCTGCCGCTCCCCTGGATCATGGGCTACGACCTGGAGCCACTGGTCACACTGGAAACTCGCCGCAGATTGTACCGGCGCGCGGAGGCTGAGCAGTGGTTACTCATTTTCGAGCATGATCCGACGGTGATCAGCGGGCGGCTGGGACAAGACGGGAAGGGCGTCGGGCTTGTGGAGGCTATGGCGCTCCGCTAATTTGCCGTCCACAATACGGTAAGTGGGCGAGAATAGCGCCCCACCCGCACGCCTCTCAATGGAGAGTGCTCCAGGGTTCTCGAGACCTCACCGGTCGGTGAGGAATTGCGGATCTTGGTGTCATCGGGATCCGTTTTTTTTGTCCGTCAACTGAGGAGTAAACAGCTGCCACCACCTCTCGACAACAACAGCAAAGCACCGCGCACGCGCGTCAATCGACAGATCCGGATCAGTCCGGTGCGCGTGATCGCGGACAACGGCGACCAGCTGGGAGTGTTGACGATCGATGACGCCCTCGCCGCCGCGCATGAACGGGGCCTCGATCTGGTAGAAGTCGCGCCGCTCGCCCGGCCCCCCGTCGTCAAGATCATGGACTATGGCAAGTTCAAGTTCGAGCAGGCGAAGGCGGCGCGCGCCGCGAAGAAAAAGCAGCACGTGATTCATTTGAAGGAAGTGAAATACCGCCCCGGGATCGACGACCACGATTTCGACTTCAAGACGCGGCACGCGCGCGAATTCTTGGAGGATGGCAACAAGGTGAAGGTGACGATGATGTACCGCGGCCGGCAGATGGCGCACATCGAGCTGGGCCGGGAAGTGTTGGATCGCGTCGCGCTGGAACTAAAGGATATCGGGAAGATCGAGCAGGAACCGAAGCTTGAAGGGCGTAACATGTCGATGGTTCTTGCACCGAAATAACCAGGGTAGGGGGCCCCGCGGCCATGCCGCGGGGATTCAGGAGCCAGAAATGCCGAAAATGAAATCGAAGCGTGCCTTGAGAAAGCGCATCCGGCTCACGGGCACCGGGAAGCTGCGGCGGTACCGGGCGTACAGGCGCCACATCCTGACGTCCAAGCACCCCAAGCGGAAGCGTCACCTGCGGAAGCCTACGCTCGTGTCGCATGCCGAGCGTCGCCTCAAGCGCCTGTTGCAGGCGTAAGGAGAACCCATGCCTCGCGTCAACAGCAACGTTGCGCGCCTGAAGCGCAAGAATAAGGTGATGAAGCTCGCCAAGGGGTACTGGGGCGGGCGCAGCAAGCTCTGGAAGGCCGCCAAGGAAGCGACCGAGCGCGCGGCGAAGTACGCCTACCGCGACCGCCGCAGCAAAAAGGTCGAGTTCCGGCGCCTCTGGATCACGCGCATCAACGCCGCGGCCCGGCTGCACGCGTTGTCGTACAACAAGTTCATGAACGGATTGCGCAAGGCGGGTGTCGAGGTCAATCGCAAGGTCCTCGCCGATCTCGCCGTGCGGGATCCGGCGGCGTTTGAACAGTTGGCGGAGGTCGCTAAGAAGGCCCTCTAAGCATGAGCGACCTCCTAGCAGCTCTGAATTCGCTGCGGGAGCGTCTGAAAGAGATTCCGCAGGCGGACGAACGCCGGCTCCAGGAGCTCAAGACCGAGCTCCTGGGGCGCAAAGCTGGCGCCCTCACCGATATTCTCAAAGGTCTCCCCGCGCTCGATCCCGAGACACGACGAACAATCGGCGGAGCAGCGAATGTCCTCAAACGCGACCTTGAGCACGCTATCGCAGCGCGTGAGCTCGAGCTCAAGCGCGGCGCCACGGCGCTCGCCGACGTCGACCTCACGCTGCCCGGCCGGCCCCAGTGGCGCGGCGGCGTCCACATCGTCACCCAGGTCGTCGACGAGATCTGCAACATCTTCAAGGAGCTGGGCTTCACGCGCGTCATCGGCCCCGAAGCCGAGACCGAGCGCTACAACTTCTACGCGCTGAACTTTCCCAAGGACCATCCGGCGCTCGACGCGCAGGACAGCTTCTATCTGGGCGGCGACGTGCTGCTGCGCACGCACACCTCGCCGGTGCAGATCCGGACGCTCGAGAGCTATCCACCGCCAATTCGGATCGTCGTCCCGGGGCGCTGTTACCGCCGGGATCCGTTCGACGCGTCGCACTCCCCCGTGTTCGAGCAGATCGAGGGATTCGCGGTAGACGAAGGGATCACGTTCGTCGATTTCAAGGCGACGCTCGCCGCGTTTGCCCGGCGCATCTTCTCGCCGACCACCAAGGTGCGGTTCCGGCCCTCCTACTTCCCGTTCACCGAGCCGTCGGCCGAGATGGACGTGCAATGCCAGATCTGCGGGGGGTCGGGCTGCGCCGCGTGTAAGCAGACCGGCTGGATGGAAATCCTGGGCTCGGGGATGGTCCATCCCGCGGTCCTGGAGAATTGCAAGCTCGACAGCGAGAAGTACACCGGCTTCGCGTGGGGCATGGGCCCCGAGCGCATCGCGATGCTGCGCTACGGCATTCCCGATATCCGATTGTTCTTCGATAGCGACGTGCGGTTCCTGGAACAGTTCATCCGATGATCGTCTCGCGTCGCTGGCTCGAGTCGTTGCTCGGGCGGCCGCTCGAGGGCCGAGACGTCGCTGACCGGCTCGCGCGACAAGTCGCGCCCGTGGACGGCGTCGTGCCGATCCATCAGGATCTGCGCGAGGTCGTCGTCGCACGCGTGCTCGAGGTGAAGCAGCACCCCAATGCCGATCGGCTCTCGCTCTGTCAGGTCGATGCGGGCGGCGGCCAGCCGCTCGAAGTCGTGTGCGGTGCCCCCAACGTGCAGGCGGGCAAGTCCTACCCGTTCGCCCCCGTCGGCGCGACGCTCCCAGGTGGGCTGAAGCTCGAGCGCCGCAAGATCCGCGGCGTCGAGTCCAACGGCATGCTCTGCTCCGCGAAAGAGCTTGGCCTCGGCGTCGATCACGCGGGGATTTTGGAG
>WNGP01004504.1_pt1 | contig 11604 bp, 13 predicted proteins | sample 5407671 | NCBI WGS metagenome assembly WNGP01 (sample SAMN13153381, study PRJNA577476) | soil metagenome | isolation source: 40 cm soil or saprolite under Garry oak tree replicate 2 | place: USA:California | collected 2016-06-15 | reverse complement strand
CGGCGCGGCCGACGCTGCCGTAGAAGGTCCAGGAGGTGCAGTAGACCGCGAGCGAGAGCGCGTAGACCACGCTCGAGTCGATCAGGCTGCGCCCCGCGGCGGCGCGGCGGTCGCCGAAGCTGGCGATGGCGAACAGCAGCGCCATGTAGGCGGCCGCGGCCAGGAGCAGAAGGACGCCGCCGGCCAGCATGGCTCAGTCGTCCTCGAACGGGGATCGCATTCTCCGGCGTTCCACGGTGAGCGCGACCATCCCGGTGAGCGCCGCCCAGGCACAGAACAAATATACGAACAGCAGCGGCCAGCCGAACAGCGTCGTGCCCGCGAACAGCCGCAGCACCGGCGGATTGAACAGGACGAGGCCCAGAGCAAAGAGCCCGACGAGCCGATCCCTACGACGCGCTTCCCGCGGCATGGCGTTCAAACCCGTGTTGATGCGCTCGTAGTCGCCCCGCCATGTCGGTTGCGGCGATGAGCTGGCCGAGGCGGGTGATGCCGAGTTCCTCGCAACGATCCAGCAAGCGTAGCAGGATCGCCGCCGTAAGTAAGGAATCCCGGACCGCGCTGTGCCGGCCGACGACGTCGAGTCCCAGCCGCGCGGCGATGGCGTCGAGCGCATGGTCCGCCTCGGTCGGATCGAGATGGGCCGAAAGCAGCAGGGTGTCCACGACCGGCTGCTCGAAAGACAAGGCGCCGGCGGCGCGCTGGAGAAATGTGATGTCGAACGCGGCGTTGTGGGCGACCAGCACCGCGTCGGCCGCGAAGCGGTGGAACGCGGGTAGCACCATGGCGAACGGCGGTTTGTCGCGCACCATCTCGTCGGTGATGCCGTGGAAACGAATGGAGGCTTCGGGAATCGGCCGGCCCGGATTGACCACGCGCTCGAACGTCTCCGTCGTGAGGATGCGGCCGTTCACGATGCGCACCCCGGCGATCGACACCACTTCGTCGCCTTCCGCCGGCCTGAGCCCGGTGGTCTCCAGATCGAAGACCACGTAGGTGAGCTGCTTGAGCGGGCGCTCGGCGAAGCGGCCGGTCGGCACCGGGTGGCGCAACAGATCGAAGTCATAGAATTCCGGCCGCTGCGGCCGGAGCGGACGTTCGCGCGGCGCTCCGGCCTGGGCCGACGCCAACGGAATCCGCAGCCTGGCCATGCCGGACCCAGCCGGCTGGCTCCAGGCGTCGCTGCCGTGGCGGCGCAGCACGGCCTGCCCGGTGAGCGGCCCGAGCCCGCCGATGAGCGGCCGGTTGAGCCAGGACTCCAGCTGTGGCGCGGGGATCGGTTCTCCCCGCCAGATCAGATCGAGATAGATGCGGTTCTCGCTGCGGGAGACCGCGACGTCGAACGCCTCGGCGCCGGTCGCGGCATGCAGCTGGCGGAGCTGCAGCTCGAGCAGGACCAGGAGCGACAAGCTGTCGCCGTAGAGCCAGTCCGGAAGTCCTGTCGCCGTGAGTTGCAGCGGCGCGCCCACCAGGCGGCGGGTCAGCGAAGCGATCAGGTCGTTGGAATGGATCTCGGCCATCATCCATCGGCCGCCGCCGAGCTCGCGGTAGCCACGGGCGAGCGCCTCCAGCTGATTGCTGAGCGCCATGCTTTCGTCCAGTACGACCTTTTGGAATGCAGCGCGCTGGGCGTCCGGCAGATCGGGATTCTGCGAAAGCATCTCCGCCGCGGCGCGCAGGTTCGCGATCGGCGCGCGCAGTCCTTGCGTCGCGAGTTCGAGGAGATCGTCGCGCTTGGCCAGCGCCGTCTCCTCCTCACCGAGCTCGGCGAAGCTCAGCACATAGCCGTTCGGCGCGGCCTTGACGTCGAGCACGACGCCGAGCCTGGCGCCGAGCAGGCGTTCGCCGCCGGCTGCCCCGCACATGAAACGCGGCCCCGGCGCTGCCCAGCCGCCCTCGAGACGCTGCATTTGCCGCTCGAGCGCATGCAGCACCGGCTCGCGCGCCAGAAACGGGAAAAGCGACCGGCCCAGCCCGAAGCTCTGGGTGCCGCCCAGCAAGTCGGCCGCGACCTGATTGTACAGCAGCACCTGGTGCTGCAAATTGCACACCACGATTCCCTCGGTGAGATCGAGCAGGATAGCTTCGAGCCAGCGTTTTTGCTCCGCGCCCTGATTTTGCGCCTCGGCGAGCGCCTGCGCTCCGTCGGCCTCGGCGCTCATCAGCCGGCCCCGCATCGCCTCAATGTTCTCGGCCAATCCCCCCAGCCAATGCCGCGGGACGAGCCCGAGCCGGTGGCCGGGGTTTTCGCGGGCGATGATCCTCACGTCGAGTGCAACGCGGTCGAGCGGCCGGGCCACGCGGTGCAGCAGCAGCAAGGCGAGAGAGATGAAGACCGCCAACAGCACGCCGCCCGCGATGGCGATCGGGAGGACCGCGGGCTCGCCGAGCGCGAGCGCCAGCGCCGCGAAGCCAGCGGCGAGCAATCCGGCAAACCCGATAAGCAGAGATCCGATCCGTCTGCTTAGCGTTCCGACGCGCCCGCCCGCCACGTTCAACCCCGGGGGCCGAGCATGCGGCGGATGCGCTCGACGAGCTCGCGCGTCGAGAACGGTTTCGTTACGTACTCGTCGGCCCCGAGCGAGAGCCCCTTCTCGCGCTGGATGTCGCCGCCCTTGGCGGTGAGCATGATGATGCGCATGTCGCGCCAGGCCGGATTGGCGCGGATGCCCTGGCAGACGGCGTAGCCGTCGCGGCCGGGGATCATCACGTCGAGCAGCACGAGGTCCGGCGGGTCCTGGGCGATGGCGGCGAGCGCCGCCTCGCCGTCCGAGACGGTGCGCACGCGAAAGCCGGCCTGCTTCAGCAAAAACTCCAGAGAGAGCACGATGTTGGGCTCGTCATCGGCAACGAGGATGGATGCGCTCACAACCCTGCCTCATACGCCCGAGGATCGAGCCTATCATACTCCCACTATCGAACGGATAACCAGCGGCACCTTGACCCAAATCAATAGCGGCATGGCCCAGCGGCGCAGGTCGAATTCATCGTTGACGCCGACGCGACGCGCAAAACCTTCCGGTCTACGGATTCGCCGGGGTGAGCAATAAACTAGAACTCCTCGTAGAATCGCCCTCTTTCCATTCGGGTCCGGCCGAGCAGATCGCGCTCAATGAACACCGCCTATTCAGGATTCGATGGCCAGCATCCGGTTCCATTCCGTACGCGAAGTAACAAACCAGCTGCAAAGTGCAGCCGCTCAGGATATGAAATTTATGTCTGCTAGGCACGAAGCTGCCGTGCCAGCGTCTCCGCCGGATGTCCGGTATTGGGGGCAAACCAGACGTGACGCGGGCGTTCCGCGAAGTCGCAGTTTGACCCGATTCGGACATCGACCGCCCCTTCCAGTGTGCTGGTGAAAGGCGCTACGATGCCCTGTCCTGAGTCTCGGGGAGGCAATGAAGCGACGCGACTTCATCACGCTACTCGGCGGCGCGGCAGCCGCATGGCCCCTCACGGCGCGCGCCAAGAGGCCCAGCTGAGGACGCGCCGGGTAGGCTTTCCGCCACAACGGAAAATGCGCGGGTCCTCGAGGTGTGGCGCGGGAGCCTGCAGCGTCACGGCTGGATCGAAGGCAAGAACCTCCTCGTCGACTACCGCTACTCCGAAGGGCACGCGGAACGCCTGCCGGCACTGGCGGCCGAACTCGTCGCTCTCAAGCCCGACGTGATCGTCACGTCGGCAGCCCCGCCGACCTTGGCGGCGCAAGCCGCGACCTCCACGTCCCCATCGTGTTTGTCGCCGTCGGGCGCCCAGTGGAGATTGGGCTCGTCAATAGCCTGTCGCGGCCGGGCGGCAATGTGACCGGGCTCGCAACCGTCGTGCCGGGAAACTTCCTCGGCAAGCGGCTCGAACTGTTGCGGCAAATCGTGCCTTCGGCTTCGAGCATCGCCCTGCTGCTCAATCCAAATAATGCCGACCACAGGGACATTGCTCCCGATGAGTTGCCGCGCACCGCGAGGGCGCTGGGTATCGCGCTGCCGATCGTCGAGGCACGAACGCCGGAGGATCTCGATGCGGCCTTCGCCGCTGCCGCTGCCCGGCACGTCGACCGGAAATCACCAGCTCGGAAGGCATGCTGAAGCTCGTAAGCTGCCATTCTTCGGTAGCATGATCATAGAGAGAGGTGGTGATCCGCTGGTCTTGGCGCTGCGCCTGCTCGGGCGCGGCGCATTCCTGTGGACGCTCAAGAGCGGCCAATACGATGACCTAGACGGCGCCGGCTGGCGGGCCATCGGCTTCGCCGCCAGATCCTACACCCCGACTAGCTTCAGCGACCGATAATACGGTTGTACACTAGGCCGAGAACGACGGCGGTTATCCAGCCAAAGAAGAGGCTGAAAAGAATGCCGTCGAGCCAAATTCTAGGTGACAGGAAAGGACGATCGGTCTGGGTGACGGAAAAAAGCGCCATCCATGCCGCCCATCCCTGCGAGGCGGGCAAATTCGGAAAAATGAATGATGAAATCATACAGATTACGAACAGAACGATCAGCGCCGCTGAGAACGCCCACCCCATAGCAACGATGTTCAATGGCTTGCTACCCGCGGTCTGCGTGTTCATACTGCCCTCCCAAAGAAGCCCTGCACACAAAGAAAAAATTACAGTATCCGAGGCACAATTGGTTGATCAATATCAAAACGCGTGCTGTTCATTTTGTTCGGCAAGGCATTGGGGATGCCGCAGCGAGCTGCCAGCCAAAATGTGATTGCCAGAGAGAGGTCTCATGGCACAAAGGCGTTGCGGATCCCTTCGACTAGCGTATCTCCCAGCAGCGGCTTCTCTATGATGGGAACGCCGGCTTCGGCCGCGCGCCGGCGCACAAAAGCGCTTGGATGGCTCGTGATCAGGATGGCCGGGACCCCAACGCGCCGCTCGCGCAGCCGATTGAGCATTTCGAGCCCATTCATTTCCGGCAGATGGTAATCGATGACGAGACAGCCGGCGTCCGGGATTTCCGGTTCGCGCAGGAGCTCGTTCGCGCTCGAATAATCGCGCACCGTGAAGCCCTCGAGTTCCAGCGAGAATTTCAGCGAATTGCGGACGGCGGGATCGTCGTCGACGACGAGAACCAGCCGATTTGTAACGGGGATTGCGGCCTGCGCTAGCATCGTGCTCCTCACGGCGCCCGCGTGGGGAAATGGCGGCCGATGGCGCATGATCGCAGCGCAGGACAGGGGCGCATTGATGTAGCGCAAAGCGCTCCGGTCAGCCCTCCGTGCTGGACGCAGCGCTCAAAAGCCCGCCCAGCAGAGCCATTCTGACCAGGTCGGAAAGGCTCGTCGCCTTCATCTTGGTCATGACGTTGGCGCGATAGATCTCGACCGTGCGCGGGCTGATGCCGAGATCGAAGGCGATGGTCTTGTTGGGATTCCCCGCCACCAGGCCCTCGAGCACCTGGCGCTCGCGGGCGGAGAGGCTGGCGATCCGCTCGAAAGTCTCGGCTTTTTCCGCCGCGCGCCTGGCATCGTGCTCGTGACGGCCGAGCGCCGATTGCACGGCGGCAATGAGCGCATCGTCCTCGAACGGCTTTTCCAGAAAATCGACCGCCCCCAATTTCATCGCCTCGACCGCGAGCGGCACGTCGCCATGGCCGGTAATCACGATCACCGGAAAGGCCGCTTCGAGGTTTTTCAGACGCCGCAGCAGCTCGACGCCACTGATCCCGGGCATCCGGACGTCGGTGACGATGCAGCCGGGGTCGGTCCGGGGCAGCGCGTCGAGGAAGGCCGTTGCGGATTCGTAGGTGCGGACCGCGAGATGCGCCGTCCCGAGCAGGAAAGCGAGTGATTCGCGCAACGCCTCGTCATCGTCGATGACATGCACCACGGAACTACCCGGCATCACCGACTTCCTCTCTGCTGACCGCGCGAAGCGTGAAGTGGAAAATGGTGCCTCCCTCCGGGTTGGGGTCGAGCCAGATCTCTCCACCGTGCGCCTCGACGATCGTCCGCGAGATCGAGAGGCCAACCCCCATTCCCTGGCGCTTGGTGGTGACGAACGGCTGGAACAGCTGCTCGGCGACTTCGGGCGCGACCCCGGTCCCGGTGTCGGCGACGCTGATCGCGACCATCTCCTCGTCGTCGGCGTTGGTGGCAATGATGAGTTCGCGGCGATGGGTCTCTTCCATCGCATCGATCGCATTGCGCATCAGATTGATCAGGACCTGCTGCACCTGCACTTTGTCGGCCAGCACAAAGTCCGCCCGCGGATCGAGCTGGAACGTAACTCTGACACCGCGTTCCTTGGCGCCGACAAGCGCCAAGGCGCTCGCCTCTTCGACCAGCTTGGTGATGCTTTCGACGCGCCGCTCGGTCTCGCCGCGGGACACGAAATCGCGCAGTCGTCGGATGATCTGGCCCGCCCGCATCGCCTGTTCCGCCGCCTTGTCGAGCGCACCCCGCAAGGTCCTCGACAACTCGTCCGGCTTGCCCTCGAGCAGGCGCTGCGAGCCCTTCATGTAATTGGCGATCGCGGAGAGCGGCTGGTTGAGCTCATGGGCGAGCGTGGAAGCCATTTCGCCCATGGCGGTGAGGCGCGAAATGTGCACCAGCTCGGACTGCAGCTCCTGGAGCCGCGCCTCGGTCTTCTGCCGCTCGGTCAGATCCCGGATGAAGCCCGTGAAGAACCGCTCATTGCCGGACTTCATCTCGCCGACCGCGAGCTCCATCGGAAAGGTCGAGCCGTCCTTGCGCTCGCCCACCACGACCCTGCCGATCCCGATGATGCGCCGCTCGCCGGTCCGCAAGTAGCGCTCGAGATAGCCGTCGTGCGCCTCCCGGTAGGGCGACGGCATGAGCATCCTGACGTTCTTGCCGATTGCTTCGCGCGAAGTGTGGTTGAACAGCCGCTCCGCCGCGGTGCTGAAATATTGCATCGTGCCCCCCTCGTCGATCACGATCATGGCGTCTGGCACGGTGTCGAGGATCGATTGCAGGTGCGCCTCCCGGGCCAGCAGGTCGCGCGTTCCGGCGGCGGCGTGCGTTCGCGTCCGCTGCAGCCGCTCCCCCAGGACAGCCGCGCCGACGCCGATCAGCGTGAACGCCGCGCCGCTCACGATGTCGGCCTGGGATAGGTCGGGCAGGCTGGCGAAGAAGACGAGCCCAAGGCCGAGGCTGAGAGCCGTTGCGGCGATCCCAGGCCCGAAGCCGCCCAGCGCCGCGGCGATCAGTACGGCTGGCGCGAAGAACAGATAGGGTGCCTGGTTCGGCAAGCTCGAAGCGAGCAGCAGCCGCACCGCAAATGCGAGCGCCACGCAGGTCAACGCGAGGCTGTAGGCGAGCGGACCCTTCCAGACCGGGAAATTAGGCTCGACGAAGTTACGGCGGCGCGTCTCGCGGGAAACAAAATTGGTGTCGTCCATCGCCGAGAATTCTCGCCCGGGCGCGGCACCGAAGCAAGTCCCTGAATTGTCCCGATTTTCCTCTCCGGAATGGCTGGCTCCGGGAAACCCCTTAGGGAACTTATCTGAATTTCCACGCTTCTCGCGCGCGGCTACCAGTGCGCATCGACCGCGTCGTAGAGGGATGGGCCAGGCTGATGCGCACCGCAACTCAAGCAGCCAGGCAGCCCGCCCGGCAAGTTCCGATCTGGAACGGGAACGGCAACGCAATCACCGATTCGATCGAGCTCATGGGTGCGCGGATGTCCTATGCGCGCAACGTGGAGATTTACGGCCAAGGTGAGCCGGCCGAATACCTCTACAAGGTCATGAGCGGCGCGGTTCGTATCAGCAAGTTGCTCGACGACGGCCGCCGGCAAGTCACCGCGTTCCATCTTCCGGGCGAGATCTTCGGCCTCGAGCTAGGCAAGGAGCACCGCTTTTCCGCGGAGGCGATCAGCGAATCCAGCATTCTGGTCGTCAAGCGCAGCACCGTGCTGGCGCTTGCGGGCCGCGACGGTGAAGTCGCGCGGCAGCTTTGGACGCTGACCGCCGACGCGCTGCAGCGCGTTCAGGACCACATGCTGGTGCTCGGTTGCATGAACGCCAAGGAGCGGGTGGCGAACTTTCTGCTACAGCTTGCCAGCCGGGTTTCCAGCGGGAATGAGGTCGAACTGCCGATGTCGCGCCAGGACATCGCCGATTACCTCGGGCTCACGATCGAGACCGTGTCGCGCACCATGACCCAGCTCGAGAACGACGCCACGATCCGGCTGCCGACCTCCCGCCGCATCGTGTTGCGGAACCTGGCCGCGCTTGGGCGGCTGAACAGCTGAGCGGGAGAGCCGGAGCAAGGTCATGACCTCCGGAAATGTGGCGGCTCACGTGGCGTCGGTAGCAACCCGCTGGTATCTTTCGTATCGAAAGGACCAGCCACCGAAGGCCACAGATTCAGGCGAAGGCTCCGAGGTCACCCTCGGGTTTCCAAACGAAACAGCAGCTCGTGACTTCGCACGTAGAGCTCTCAAGCAAGGTTTTCATCGTTAGTGAGGTTGGGACGGTTGGGGACTGCGGGCTGACGAAAAGCGGCAACTCCGGCTGTATTCAAAAATGGTGCGAAGAATCCCAATCGACTGATTTGCGGGCGTTGGGCATTGATTCGGATCAATTGTGGTTGCTCGGCCGCCTCTGCGCGATCTCAGGAACAATACGTAGCCAAATTCACGACGGGGGTTGATCTGCATCAAGGCTGCAGTGCGGGAGGCGAGCTTAATGCCTGCCTATTCTCCGTCGAGGAGAGGATCAAACGAGAAAGAGGTTACCATGACCCGAGCAGCGAAAATCTGGTCGGCGGAGGTGTCCCGGCGCTGCCTGTTGCGGCGCGCGGCTTGCGCCGCAGGCGCAGTGACCATCCTCGGCACCGGTATCAATGCCGCGGTGGCGGGCAAGATGCCGCAATCGGCAGTGAGCTATCGGGGTTCCCCGAAGGGCACCCAGAGCTGCGCCAATTGCAGGCTGTTCCAGGCCCCGAATGCCTGCAGGAGCGTCGATGGCGCGGTCAGCCCGAACGGCTGGTGCAGCATCTACGTGAAAGCCTGAACCCACCCCGGCAAAGCGAGGGCGTGTCCGGCGCGTCAGTCAGCGCCGGTCGCCGCCCCTGCTTCGCCTTCGGTGCTGCCGGGCGCGGTCATGAATGCGGGGCGCTGGATTCTGGGACTCGCGGCGGCAACCGCCGCCTTCGGCTGGGCGCTCGCTCAGCAGACCCCGTTTCCGCTTTCGAAGCAGGAAGAGATCCTCAGACGCACCTCGAACACCTGGAACAAGCCGTTTACCTTCCCTTCCCGGGTTCCAGAGGTGACCGTAACCATTATCGAATACCCGCCGGGCGCCTCGGAAGAACGTCAGAACAACCCATATTCGCGGTACATGTATGTGCTGGAAGGCACCTTGACTCTCGACGTGGATGGCCGGGGTCCGGTTCACTTTCCAGCGGGGAGCTTGATCCTGAGCGGAAATACGTGGTTGACGCCTAGGAACAACGGGGTTGTTTCAGCGAAATTGCTTGTGATCGATCAAGCCGAGGCGGGCGCATCCAATATCTTGCTGGACAAGTGAGGGACCTGGGTCTGCCGTGAGCGGCAGCCGTTTTGAGGTGGATCAATATACCGCTCCGTAAATACGGTAATATCTCTCACATGTCGGCCACGTTCGGAGGACGCTATGAACACGCAGACGGCTCAAGGTAATCCCCTCAATATCGTTGCTCTGGGTTGCGGAATTTCAGCGGCGCTGATCGCCCTCTTCGTAATCTGCCTGCTCACATCGTTCATCTTTCCGGACCTGCCCGCCGCACAGGGGTGGTCGGCCTGGATCGCCCTGTTTTCTGTCACACCGACCGAGCATCCTTTTCTATCACCCAGAGTTTGGATAGACGGCATTCTTTTCAGCTTGGTGTTCGGCTGGGTCACCGCCGCCGTTCTCGGGCTAGTGTACAATCGCCTCGTCAGTCGTTGAGCATCGGGTGTGGCGGCCGGCGATCTCAACAGGATGCCGCTTGCTCCCACAAGAATCGACGGGAATACTGCCGATGCGCGCAAAACGAGACGCTGGTCGGAATCGTGGCGGTCCCCCACGGGTGCTCATCGTCGTATCTGCATTGCTGATATTGACAGCCTGTGCTCCGAGTGCCGCCGATGCGTTGACGCCGGAGGAGCGAGCGCTCATTTTGTCGCTTTCTCCTGTGAAAGTAGCTGCGCCCGAGCGAACGAACTCGGTATCCGGCAATTGTCTGGCGATCGATTTCGGCAGGAATCTGTTCTTCGACGTTCGGCTATCGCGCGATGGGTATCGATCGTGCGCGAGTTGTCACATTCCTGAGGAGGGGTGGGCTGACGGCCGTGCGGTCGCCTTCGCACCGCGAGTGCTGCGGAATACTCCTTCCATTTGGAATGTGACATATAACCGTTGGTTTTTCTGGGATGGCCGGGCCGACAGCCTGTGGGCGCAGGCGGCCGGTCCGATCGAGGCGGCGGCCGAGCTCAACCTCGACCGCATGGAGCTCGCGCTTCGGATCGCAACCGAGGCGGACCTGAGGCGCGAATACGAAGCACTGTTCGGTCCGTTGCCGGATCTCGGCCAGGCCGGGGAGTCGAAGACCGGGTCTAATGCCGCGCAGATCCTTGCTTCGGGTCGGCGTGACGCCGCCACGCGGATCCTCGTGAACGTCGCGAAGGCAATTGCAGCCTTCGAGGAAACGCTCACCAGCGGGGATGCGACGTTCGATCGATTCGTAGAGTCGCTTCGCGCGGGGGACGCGAGCGGATCGAACGCGCTCCCGGCCGCTGCGTTACGCGGGCTCAAAGTATTCGTCGGACGCGGGCAATGCGTTCAGTGTCACGCCGGCCCGAATTTTTCGGACGGCGAGTTTCACAACATGCTGGCGCTCTCCGGGGATGGCGAGCCGGAAGACCCGGGCCGCTATCGCGGCCTCGAATTGCTCGATGCCAGTGAGCTCCGCGCCGACGGGCGATTTGCGTCAGCGGTGGATGCCAATCTTATCGCCAAACTCAAGTCGGCAGTTCGAGGCGAGCTCACGTGGGGGCAGTTCAAGACGCCATCTCTGCGCAATATCACTGAACGGACGGCATTCTTGCATCATGGCCGGATCGCGTCATTGAAAGCTGCAGTCGCCCGTTATGCATCCCTCCGACGCCATGCGCGGCAGGATGCGCGCGCCGATCCTCTCGTGAGTTCCATCCAAATATTCCCGCAAGACCTCGATGACTTGCTAGCGTTCCTGCAGACGCTGACGGACACGTCTCGGCTCCAAACCGTGTGGGATGATTGCGTCGATTTGTACCAACCGCGCTGACCCAGGGTCGGTCCCACCTGACTTGTCGAAAGAATTGCTCAACTGAGCCAATCAGCAAACTCTCCAGCGGTTGATCTGCGTCAAAGCACATTGGCATACATGTGATTACGTTACTTGGGCGTCGAAAAGGAAATGACAGAGAGTGGCGTCGATCGGGTGATCGTCGGTCATTCCAATGGAGAGTGAAGTGCTCTCTCTGCCTTCCGCGGCTTCTACTGACTCCGGCAATTCCGACTCGCCGGAAGGAAATTCTTGCCCGCATAATGGGTTGCGCAAACTTTGTGAGTGTTCTTTGGCTCGCCTGCTCAAGGCTGGGCAACACGTGTTCCGAGCCGGCGATGCTCAGCTGGA
>WNGP01007088.1_pt1 | contig 11606 bp, 11 predicted proteins | sample 5407671 | NCBI WGS metagenome assembly WNGP01 (sample SAMN13153381, study PRJNA577476) | soil metagenome | isolation source: 40 cm soil or saprolite under Garry oak tree replicate 2 | place: USA:California | collected 2016-06-15 | reverse complement strand
CGGCATTATTCACGAGGACGTCGATCTTCCCGAGCTCTTGCAGTGCGTTTTCGGTGGCTTTTTTTACTGAAGAGGCATCGGCGACATCGACTTTCGGCGCGCCGTCAAGGTCCCAGACGCGCACCTTCGCCCCCGATGCTTCCAGGCGCTTGACGATCGCCGCGCCGATACCCTGCATGCCGCCGGTGACGATCGCCGTGCGCCCTTTGAAGTCGAGCTGGTTCATTCTGTCGGGCGTGTATCGTGCCGTATAATTTCGCTCACCTCAAGGCGAACTTCCATGGCGGGCAGGCTGGCAGGAAAGACCGCGTTCATCACCGCGGCCGCGCAGGGCATGGGCCGGGCCGCGGCGCTCGCCTTCGCGCGCGAAGGCGCCCGCGTCTGGGCGCCGAGGACATGTTGATGATCGAGCCGCCGCCCTTGCGCAGCATTCCCGGGAGAAAAGCCTTGGTCGCGAGGAACATCGACGTGACGTTGACCCTGAAGGCCAGGTTCCACTGCTCTGGGGTGCAATCGAGGAGGCTGCCGTGCTGCACGGCAGCGTCCTCGATTGCACCCTCGAGCAGTGGAACCTGGCCTTCAGGGTCAACGTGACGTCGATGTTCCTCGCGACCAAGGCTTTTCTCCCGGGGATGCTGCACAAGGGCGGCGGCTCGATCATCAACATGTCCTCGGTCGCCTCTTCGGTCCGCGGCCTGCCCAACCGCTTCGCCTACGGCTCGAGCAAGGCGGCCGTGATCGGCCTCACCAAGTCGATCGCCGCCGACTTCGTGCGGCAAGGCATCCGCTGCAACGCCGTCTGCCCGGGCACCGTGGACACGCCTTCGCTGCACGAGCGGATCAACGCCCTGCCCGACCCGGTGCAGGCGCGCAAGGACTTCATCGCGCGCCAGCCCATGGGGCGGCTCGGCACGGTGGACGACATCACCGGATTTCTGATCTTTCTGGCTTCGGACGAGTCGCTGTTCGCCACGGGCAACGCCTATCCGATCGACGGGGGAATGACGATATGAAGCTGTGCCGCTACGGCAAGCCGGGCTACGAGAAGCCGGGGCTGGTCGACGCCGACGGGCGCGTACGCGACCTCTCGAAAATCGTCGACGACATCGGCCCCAACGAGATTTCGCCGCGCGGGCTGAACATGCTCACCAAGCACAAGCCCGAGTCGCTGCCGCTGGTGAACGCCGCCCCGAGGTTTGGCGTGCCCTACGTGGGGATCGGCAAGTTCGTCGCCATCGGGCTCAACTACTCCGACCACGCCAAGGAAGCCGGGCTGCCGATTCCATCGGAGCCGATCGTGTTCATGAAGGCCACGACCTGCATCAACGGCCCGCACGACGACGTCATCCAGCCGAAAAATTCCGCCAAACTCGACTGGGAGGTCGAGCTCGGCGTGGTCATCGGCACGCAGGCCAGGTATGTCGAGGAGGCAGCCGCGCTCAACCACGTCGCCGGCTACTGCGTGGTGAACGACGTCTCGGAGCGCGCCTTCCAGATGGCGACCAGCCAGTGGGACAAGGGCAAGGGCTTCGACAGCGCGGGCCCGATCGGGCCATGGCTCGTCACCAGCGACGAGATTCGCGACCCGCAGAACCTCGACATGTGGCTCGACGTCAACGGCAAGCGCATGCAGACCGGAAACACGCGCACCATGATCTTCAACGTGGCGAAAATCATCTCCCATGTGAGCCACTACATGACGCTGCTGCCCGGCGACATCATTGCCACCGGCACCCCGCCGGGCGTCGGCCTGGGCATCAAGCCGACCCCGGTGTTCCTCAAGCCCGGCGACGTGATGACGCTGCGGATACAAGGGCTGGGCGAACAACGCCAGAAAGTCGTGGCCTACGCGGCCTAGGGCATTCTGCACTTGCCGTAAGGGGGGCTTGGAGTAAGCTCAAGGCCATGAATAAGCGCGCTGAATTCGTGGCAGGGCTGGAGCAGTCGGCCTTCTGGATGCCGTATACCGCCAACCGGCAGTTCAAGAAGGCGCCGCGCCTGCTCGCCCGTGCAGAGGGGATGTATTACTGGACCCCCGAAGGCCGCCAGGTCCTCGACGGGTGTGCCGGGCTGTGGTGCGTGAACGCCGGTCACTCGCGGCCGAAGATCGTGGAAGCCGTCAGGCGCCAGGTGGCGACGATGGACTTTGCGCCGACCTTCCAGATGGGGCATCCGATCGCATTCGAGTTCGCCGACCGGCTGGCGCGCATCGCCCCGCCGGGCTTGTCACGGGTGTTCTTTACCAACTCCGGCTCCGAGGCGGTCGACACCGCGCTCAAGATCGCCCTGGCTTACCGGCATGTCCGTGGGCGGCATTCCCTTCAACCGCAAGACCTTCGGGCCGGGTGTCGCCGGGGTCGACCACATCCGCCATACGCACGACCCGGCGCGCAATGCCTTCTCGCGCGGCCAGCCTGCGCACGGCGCCGAGCTTGCCGACGATCTGGAGCGCGTTTGCCAGCTGCACGATCCCTCGAGCATCGCCGCGGTGATCGTGGAGCCGGTCGCCGGATCGACCGGGGTGCTGGTCCCGCCGCAGGGCTATCTAGAGCGCTTGCGCGAAATCTGCACCAGGCATGGCATCCTGCTCATCTTCGACGAAGTCATCACCGGTTTCGGCCGCCTCGGCAAGGCGTTCGCTTCCCAGCGCTTGGGCGTCCTGCCCGATCTGTGCACGGCGGCCAAGGGGCTCACCAACGGTACCGTGCCCATGGGCGCGGTGTTCGTGCGGGATACGATCTACGACGCTTTCATGCAGGGACCCGACGGCATCGAGCTGTTCCACGGCTACACCTACTCGGGGCATCCGCTCGCCTGTGCCGCAGGCCTGGGCACGCTGGAGACTTTCGAGGAGGAAGGCCTGTTCGAGCGTGCCGCTTCCCTGGACGCATACTGGCAGGACGCCGCCCACGCGCTCAAGGATGCGCGCCACGTGGTCGACATCCGCAACCTCGGGCTGGTCGCCGGCGTCGAGCTCGAGCCGCGCCGGGGCGCGCCCGGGCGCCGCGCCTACGAGACGTTCGTCAAGAGCTTCGAGGCCGGGGTGCTGATCCGCTATACCGGCGACACGATCGCCTTCTCGCCGCCGCTGATCATAGAGAAACCGCAGATCGACCGCATTTTCCAGACGGCGCGCGAAATCCTCGCGGCCATCGATTGACTACTTCGCGGCGGCGCTGACGACTCCCAGCCGGCGCCCGCGCGCCGGCTGCTTCAGGCGTGCCGGGGTGACCAGGTCGCGCACGTAGTTGGGCAGCGCGAACACGCCCTCGTGCGTCTCGCCGTTGTAGTACTTCAGCTCCTGGAGCTTGCGCGCGTCGATGCGGCGGTCGATCTCGTCGGCCGTGAATGCCTTGGGATCGAGCTTGTCGGAGCATACCGCCATCGACCACAGCGAGCCGTAGAGCGGGATGTACATGATGTACACCCGCACGATGCGGAACACGCTGTTCAGGCGCTGCGCGAGCTCGGCGACGCGCTGCGGCTGCGCCACGGGCGAGCCGAGATGCAGCGTGAGCGCGCCCCCGGGCGCCAGCGTCTGGCGCAGCTGCTGGAAGAACTCGCCGGAGTAGAGCGCGGCCGCCGGCCCCACCGGGTCATTCAGATCCAGCGTGGCGAGGTCGAACTTCTCCTGCGTGTCGCGGACGAACTTCATCCCGTCCTCGACCAGCACGCGCAGCTTCGGATTGCCGAACACGCCGTTGTGCACCGCCTGGAAGTGCTGTTTCGCCACGTCGATGACGTCGGCATCGATCTCGACCATCGTCACCTGCTCGACCGAGGGATGCTTGAGCGCTTCTTCCGAGGATCCGCCGTCGCCGCCGCCGATGATCAGCACGCGCTTGGGCGCGGCGTGAGCGGTGAGGGCGGGATGCACCAGGTTCTCGTGATAGACGAACTCCTCCTTCTCGGAGGTCATGTTGAACCCGTCTAGCCTGAAGAGCTTGCCGTAATGGGGCGTGTCGTAGATCTGCATCTTCTGGAAGCGCGTCTGCCATTCGCCGAGCTGACGCGATGCCTTGATGTAGAAGCCGGTGGAGGCATTGAGCGGCTCGGTCAGCAGATGCTCGCCGCGGTCGACCTCGTGCCGCGCCACTTCGGTCGGCTTGAAATACGCGACGATCGAGTCGAACAGCGTTCTCGCCTTGACGGAATTGTCGGCGCTGTAGTTGCAGACGTAGACGTCGAGCGTCAGCCCCTGGCGCTCGGGCCAGGTGTGGATCGCAAGGTGGGACTCGGCGAGCACCAGGCAGCCCGTGAAGCCCGAGCCCTCGAACTGATGGAAGCTCACGCCGACGGCGGTGAGACCGGAGGCCTCCACCAGCTCGACGCACTTGGCGCGGAATCTCTCGCCCTCGAGAAGGAGCTGCGGATCGCAGCGGCAGCCGGTCAGGTCGCCGATAAGATGCAGACCGTTCATTCCAGTACCCCCCAAAATGCGAAGGCGCAGCCGGCCGTGAGAAAGTCCAGGCTACGCCTTCCATTCGCCCCTTGCGGCGCAAGACAGCGCTCTTTGATCTTGTTCAACTCGTGCAAAACCTCCTACTCGCTTGCAAACTCGCCGCGGATCTGCGCAGACACTGCGTCGATCAAGCGGCGAGCGATCGAGATTTTGCTTGGAAGTTTAGGCAATTGCAATACTTCGAACCACTTTGCGTCGGCAATTTCCGCCGGCTGCAGCCGGATCTCGCCGCTCGCCCAGTCGCAGACGAAGGCGATCATCAGCGAATGCGGGAACGGCCACGGCTGGCTCGCGAAGTAGCGGATGTTGCCGATTTGCACCCCGACTTCCTCGGCGACTTCGCGCGCCAGGCACTGCTCGAGGGACTCGCCGGGCTCGACGAAGCCGGCCAGCGCGCTGTACATGCCGGGCGGGAAATGCGGGCTGCGCGCGAGGAGCAGCTCGCGGCCGCGGTGCACCAGCGCCATCACCGCCGGCGCCACTCTCGGATAGGCAGCCAGCTTGCAGGCGGGGCAGACGCGTACGCGCTCGTCGCGCTTGGCCTCGGTGGGCGTGCCGCAGCGCCCGCAGTACTGGTGCGTGCGGTCCCATTCGACGAGCTGCAGCGCCCGGCCGGCCAGCGCGAAGTGCGCATCGTCGAGCACCGAGAACAGCGCGCGCAGTCCCTCCCAGGCCATCCCGGCGGGCGCCATGGCCTGCGGCGCGGCCTCGGCAGCCCAGCAGTCGACTCCACGCAACCGCCCTAGGTATAGGGTTCTGAGCGGCAGCGTCCCCAACCAGTTGTGGTTTTTCTGCAACGGCAGCCGGGCCCACGACGGCCGCTGCCGCACCCGCGGGTCGTCGCTCGGGCGCGGATCGGGCGGCCCGATCTCGACCAGCAGGTCGGTGCCGCGGAACACGAACCAGTGTCCGCCGCCGGGCGCCTGCGCCGAAACGAGGGGCTCGTAATCCACCGGGCGGCTGAAGGGGAGCAGCATCATGCGCCGAGTATAATTTGCGGCCTCCGATGAATCTCCCTGCGTCTGAAGGCGAGCTCGCCAACTCGATTCGCGCGCTCGCGATGGATGCCGTGGAGGCGGCGAAGTCCGGCCATCCCGGCATGCCCATGGGAATGGCGGAGATCGCGGTGGCGCTCTGGAAGCGCCACCTGCGCCACAACCCGGCCAACCCCGCCTGGGCCGATCGCGACCGCTTCGTGCTGTCCAACGGCCACGGCTCGATGCTGCTCTACAGCCTGCTGCACCTCACCGGCTACGCGCTGCCGATGGACGAGCTGCGGCGCTTCCGGCAGCTGCATTCCAGGACGCCGGGCCACCCGGAGCGCGGGCTTGCGCCGGGCGTCGAGACCACCACCGGGCCGCTCGGGCAGGGGATCGCGAACGCCGTCGGGATGGCGCTGGCCGAACGCTTGTTGGCTGCCGAGTTCAACCGCCCGGGCCACGCGATCGTCGATCACCACACCTATGTCTTCATGGGCGACGGCTGCATGATGGAAGGCCTGTCGCACGAGGCCTGCTCGCTCGCCGGCACTCTCGGGCTGGGCAAGCTGATCGCCGTCTACGACGACAACGGCATCTCGATCGACTCGGACAAGGGCCGCATCAAGCAGTGGTTCACCGACGACGTGCGGCGGCGCTTCGAGGCGTACGGCTGGCAGGTGATCCCGGAGGTCGACGGCCACGATCTGGAGGCGGTCGACCGCGCGCTGCGCAGGGCGAAGCGCGAAAAGTCGCGCCCGACGCTGATCTGCGCCAAGACTGTCATCGCGAAAGGCGCTCCGACCAGGGCCAACACCGGGGCGGCGCACGGCGCGCCGCTCGGCGACAACGAGGTTGCCGCCACCCGGCAGGCGCTCGGCTGGAGCTATCCGCCCTTCGAGATTCCAGAGAACGTGTACCGCGGCTGGGACGCCCGCGAAGCGGGCAAGCGCGCCGAGCGGCGCTGGAACCGGCTGTTCGCCGCGTACGGGAAGCAGTACCCGGCCGAGGCCGCGGAATTCGCGCGCCGGATGGCAGGCCAGCTGCCTGGTGATTTCGACGAGAAAGTTTCGTCCCTCCTGAAGGAAGCGGGCGAGAAGGCCGAGGCCACGGCGACCCGCAAGGCCTCGCAGCAGGTGCTCGAGGTGCTGGTGCCCGCGCTGCCGGAGCTGCTCGGCGGCTCGGCCGACCTCACCGGGTCGAACCTCACGATGGTGAAGGCCTCCCGGGTGGTCGGGCGCGAGGGCGGCGGCAATTACGTGTTCTACGGCGTGCGCGAGTTCGGCATGTGCGCGACGATGAACGGCGTGTCCCTGCACGGCGGCCTGATCCCGTACGGCGGCACCTTCCTGGTGTTCTCGGACTACGCGCGAAATGCGCTGCGGCTGGCGGCGCTGATGGGCATTCGCGTCACCTACGTCTTCACGCACGACTCGATCGGGCTGGGCGAGGACGGGCCGACGCACCAGCCGATCGAGCATGCGGCGAGCCTGCGCGTGATGCCGAACATGGAGGTCTGGCGTCCCTGCGACGGCGCCGAGACGGCGGTTGCCTGGGCGGCGGCCCTGCGCAGGAAGGACGGGCCGACCGCACTTTTGCTGACGCGCCAGAGCGTTCCATTCGTGAAAAGGAATTCGGCGAGCGACATCGAGCGCGGCGGCTACGTGGTTTCGGATCCCGGGCAGCCGCGCGCGGTGGTGATCGCGACCGGATCCGAAGTCCACCTCGCGGTCGGCGCGCAGGCGCTGCTCGCTGCCGAAGGCATTGCGCTGCGCGTGGTGTCGATGCCCTCGACCAGCGTGTTCGACCGGCAGAGCGAGGAGTATCGCAAGTCGGTGCTGCCGCCGGGCCTGCCGCGCGTCGCGGTCGAGGCCGGCGTCACCGACTACTGGAGGAAGTACGTCGGCCTGGAGGGCGCAGTAGTCGGCATCGACCGCTTCGGCGAATCCGCGCCGGCGGGTGATCTTTTCAAATTTTTGGGTTTTACGCCGGAAAACGTGGCTAAGGCAGTGAGGAGCATTTTGAAATGACTATCAAGGTGGCGATCAACGGCTTCGGACGGATCGGACGAATGGTGCTGCGGGCGTACTACGAGGGCGGCAAGAAGCACGGCCTGCAGTTCGTGGCCATCAACGACCTGGGCGATGCCCAGACCAACGCCCACCTGCTGAGGTACGACACGGCGCATGCCCGCTTTCCGGGCAGCGTGCGCGTGGACGGGCAGAGCATGGTGGTCAACGACGAGCGCATTCGCGTGGTGGCGGAGCGCGATCCCGCGAAGCTGCCGTGGAAGCAGCTCGGCATCGACGTGGTGCTCGAATGCACGGGGCTATTCACCAGCAAGGCGAGGGCGGGCGCGCACCTGCAGGCGGGCGCAAGGAAGGTGATCATTTCGGCGCCGGGCGAAAGCGACGTCGACCGCACCATCGTCTACGGCGTCAACCACCAGTCGCTGCAGGGCTCGGACACGGTGATCTCGAACGCGTCGTGCACGACGAACTGCCTCGCGACGCTCGTCAAGGCGCTCGACGACCGCATCGGCATGGTCTCGGGGTTGATGAACACGGTGCACTCCTACACCAACGACCAGGTCCTGACCGACGTGTACCACAAGGACCTGCGCCGGGCGCGCTCGGCGACCCACAACATGATCCCGACCAAGACCGGCGCCGCCGCCGCGGTCGGCCTCGTGCTGCCGCACCTGAACGGCAAGCTCGATGGCTTTTCGATCCGGGTGCCGACGATCAACGTCTCGCTCGTCGACCTTTCGTTCGTCGCGAAAAGGCCGACCAGCGTCGACGAGGTCAACAAGGCGGTGAAACAGGCCTCCGAGACCGACCTGAAGGGCCTGCTCGAGTACACCAGCGAGCCGCTGGTGTCCTCGGACTTCAACCACCACCCGGCGAGCGCCATTCTCGACGCCGGGCTGACCCGCGTGGCCGAGGGCACGCTGGTGAAAGTCTGCGCCTGGTACGACAACGAGTGGGGCTTCTCCAACCGCATGCTCGACGCCACCGTGGCGCTGATGAACGCGAAGTAGGGCCATGCGCTTCAAGCGCATGACCGAAGTGCCGCTGGCCGGCAAGCGGGTCTTCATCCGCGCCGATCTCAACGTGCCGATCGAGAACGGCCGGATCACCGACGACACGCGCATCCGTGCCTCGTTACCCGGAATCCGCCATGCGCTTGACCGGAACGCCGCCGTGATGGTCACCTCGCACCTGGGCAGGCCCAAGGAAGGCGAGCTCAAGCCCGAGGACTCTCTCGCTCCGGTAGCGAAGAGGCTGGCAGAGATTTTAGGTGTTGAAGTTCCTCTGATTTCCAACTGGGTAAATGGCGTGAAGGTCGAGCCAGGACAAGTGGTCATGCTGGAGAACTGCCGGGTCAACAAGGGCGAGAAAAAAGACGACGCAGCTCTGGCCAGGAAAATCGCCGCGCTCTGCGACGTCTATGTGAACGACGCTTTCGGTGCCGCGCATCGCGCGGAAGCGACCACGCACGCTGTTGCGCGATTCGCGCTCGTTGCCTGCGCCGGGCCGCTGATGGCGGCGGAGCTCGACGCGCTCGGGCGCGCGCTCGCGCATCCGGCGCGCCCGCTCGCGGCGATCGTCGGCGGCTCGAAGGTGTCGACCAAGCTCTCGGTGCTCGGCGAGCTGGCGAAAAAAGTCGACAGCCTGATCGTCGGCGGCGGCATCGCGAATACTTTTCTGCTCGCGGCGGGGAAGCCGATCGGCAAGTCGCTGGCCGAGCCCGAGCTCACGCGCGAAGCGAAGAGGATCATGACGACCGGAAAGGTGGCCCTTCCGGCAGATGTCGTCGTTGCCGACGCAAAAGTGAAAAGCGTTGATGACGTGGCCGCCGGCGACGTCATCCTGGACATCGGCCCGAAGACCGCACGCGCCTATGCCGATGAGATCGCCAAGGCTAGAACGATCGTCTGGAACGGTCCGGTGGGTCTGTTCGAGAAGGACCAGTTCGCGAACGGCACCCGCACCATCGCCGAGGCGATCGCGAACTCGAAGGCTTATTCCATTGCCGGCGGCGGAGACACCGTCGCGGCGATTGCGAAGTTTGGTCTCGAGAAGAAGATTTCCTATATCTCGACGGGCGGCGGCGCATTTCTGGATTTTCTCGGGGGCAAATCTCTCCCCGCAGTCGCGGCGCTGGAAGCGCGCGCGGATGGTTAAGCAGCTGAGAAAAGTTGCACATCGCAGCCTGACTGGTTAAGGTTACCCGAATGCCCCGCAGCACCAAGATCGTGGCCACCCTCGGCCCGGCTTCCAGCGACCCCGTGGTGCTCGAGCGCATGATCCGCGCCGGCGTGGACGTGGTGCGGCTCAACTTCTCGCACGGCAGCGCCGCGGACCACGAGCAGCGCGCCGCGCTGGTGAAGAGCATCGCCTCGAAGACCGGCCGCACGGTGGCCATCATGTGCGACCTGCAGGGGCCGAAGATCCGCGTCGGCAGGTTCAAGGACGGCAAGATCACGCTCGAGAAGGGGCAGCGCTTCGTCCTCGACGCGGCCTGCGAGCTGGGCGACAGCGAGCGCTCCGGCCTCGATTACAAGGAGCTGCCGCGCGACGTCGAGCCCGGCGCGGTGCTGCTGCTCGACGACGGCAAGATCGTGCTCGAGGTCACGGCCGTCAAAGGCAGCGAGGTGCACACGGTCGTGCGCCACGGCGGCGTGCTGTCAAACAACAAGGGCATCAACCGGCAGGGCGGCGGCCTGACCGCGGCGGCGCTCACCTCCAAGGACATGGAGGACATCAGGACCGCGGTGAAGATCCAGGCGGATTACCTCGCCGTGTCGTTTCCGAAGTCCGGCGCCGACATGTACATGGCGCGGGAGCTGATGCGCGCCGCCGGCGGCAACGCCTTCCTCATCGCCAAGATCGAGCGCGCCGAGGCGGTGGCGGAAAGCGCGCTCGTCGACATCATGCGCGGCTCCGACGGCATCATGGTGGCGCGCGGCGATCTCGCAGTGGAGGTCGGCGACGCCGCGGTGCCGGCGCTGCAGAAGAAGATGATCCGGCTCGGGCGCGAGCACAACAAGCTCACCATCACCGCGACCCAGATGATGGAGTCGATGATCTCGAGCCCGGTGCCGACGCGCGCCGAGGTGTCGGACGTGGCGAACGCAGTGCTCGACGGCACCGACGCGGTGATGCTCTCGGCGGAAACGGCGAGCGGAAGGTACCCGGTGGAGGTGGTCCAGGCGATGGACCGCATCTGCATCGAGGCCGAGCAGACGCAGCCGCTCAACCTCGACCAGGACTTCTTCAACCGAGTGTTCACGCGGGTGGACCAGTCGATCGCCATGGCCGCCCTGTTCACCGCCTATCACCTGAAGGTCAAGGCGATCGCCTCGCTCACGGAATCGGGCTCGACCGCGCTGTGGATGAGCCGCCTCAATGCCGGCGTGCCGATCTACGCCCTCACCTCGCAGACCTCGACGCGCTATCGCTGCGCGCTGTTCCGCGAAGTCTTTCCGCTGATGGTGAAATATGTCGGGCACGACCGCGAGGAGCTGCTGCGCGAGGCGGAGAAGGTGCTGGTCGAGAACAGGGTGGTGAAGGAAGGCGATCTGATCGTGCTCACCATCGGCGAGCCGATCGGCAAGGCCGGAGGCACCAATACGATGAAGATCGTCAGAGTCGGGGAGCGTCGCACGCCATGACCCACGCCAACCTGCCGCCCAGGGCCTCGCGCTTCGTCGACGTCGAGCGTCTGCCCTGGGAAAAGACGCCGTTTCCGGGCGTCGAGACCAAATCGCTGCTCGTCGATCGCGCCACCGGGGTGATGACGCTGCTCATGAAAATGGCGCCGGGCGCGCGGCTGCCGGACCACGAGCATGTGAGGATCGAGCAGACCTACGTGCTCGAGGGCAGCCTGGTCTGCGGCGAAGGCGTGTGCAAGGCGGGCGAATTCGTCTGGCGCCCCGCCGGCAGCCGGCACGAGGCCTGGGCCGGGCCGCAAGGCGGCCTGATGCTCGCCATGTTCCAGATCCCGAACAAGTTCTATCAGCCCGACGGGCGCGAGACCGATTTCATCGGCAAGGACTGGGAGAAGACCTGGGGCGCGAAGCTGCGCTAAACCCGGCTTCAATGCACGGGCAGCGTCAGCCCGGGAATCGGAAGCTCCTGGTCCATGCACGAAATCTTGCCTCT
>WNGP01004503.1_pt1 | contig 11606 bp, 9 predicted proteins | sample 5407671 | NCBI WGS metagenome assembly WNGP01 (sample SAMN13153381, study PRJNA577476) | soil metagenome | isolation source: 40 cm soil or saprolite under Garry oak tree replicate 2 | place: USA:California | collected 2016-06-15 | reverse complement strand
ATGCCTGCGCCGAGGCGCTGTCCATACGGTAGTCGACGTTGGTCGCCCGGCACGTGAAGTCACCGGTGATGGTGGTGTCGGCCACGACGTTGGCCTGGCCGGTGCCCGCACCGAGGAAGTTCGGCCCGCTCCGCAGCCGGTGAACCAGGCGCAGGGACGGCAACCGCGGCGGTCGTGTCCAGCTTGCGGACCGGCAGACTGGATGCCATGCCGCCCAGCCCTGAACGCCGGCGCCTGCTGGCGCGCGGAAGTGATGAGGGCGGGCCACCGCAGGCTGCCTGCCGAAGCACACGGAGTAAAGGCTGCCCGCACAGCTAATGCCGCCGGGACCGTGGACAGTGCTGCGTGACAAACTCCGAAATGGATTCGCGGCAGTCATCGGCTCAAGCATCGGGCGGCAGGCATGAGGATCCCAGGAGCAGATGAACCGCGGCCGATACCTGAGGGAACGTCCGAGCTCTGCCCGGCGTCAAATACGAAAGCCGCGATCCACGGTCTGTGAGAGGCGAGATCGATGCGACGAATGGTCTGGTTGCTAGCCCCTGCCGTACTCGTTGCGGCCATGGCCTGCGGGCACTCGGGTCCCGCTGGCAGCCATGGAACTGAGATCCCGTTTTACCTTGCCGATTCGGGCCGGGACGTCACCGTGAACGTGGGTGATCGCTTCAGCCTGAACCTCGGCTCGTCGTCGGACCGGCACTGGGTCCTCGCGGGTTTCCCACGGGAGCTGATTTCCGCTCCGGCAGAGCATCCTCGGGGAGACTTCACGTTTACTGCCCTGGCTTCGGGGCGGGGGCAGGTCGTTGTGATCAACACATTCGCTTGCCCGCCAGCGACCGTCCATGGCTGCTCCAAGCCCGAGCGGGGAAATACCCCTAGCGGCTCACCAGCGGCCTCACGCGTGCCTGGTGAATTCACCTTGACCGTACACGTGGTGTAGGACCCCGGTCGCGCGCGACGGCGGTGCAGGTCGTCTGCTCGTCGCGGCGCGGGTCGCGGGAGATCGAGCACATCGGGTCGGCGCACGACGAGGCCGGGCTGGAGGCGGTGAAGGCCGCGGCGCGGCAGCGGATGGCTGCCGGGCAGCTGGAGCTCGACCTGGGCCTTGGGCCTGCGGGCGGCGGCCCGCTGCCGATCACCTCCTCTGGGACAACAGCCAAGGCGGCAGGCGCCCGCCACGGAAAGTGCGCACCTGCCAGGCGCGACCGGCAGCGCTCTGAGCGCCGAGCGAGTGATACACGGGTGATCATCTCCGCATATCAGATCGTAAAGAATGTCGATGATCACCCGTGTATCTGGCGTTATACGGCCCGGAGGGTTCAGTGATCATCGATCGCCCGTATAGCGGCCAGTTCTGCGGCGCGGGGGGCGGTGGGTTTGCAGTTCGTACCGCGTGTAGCATGCGGGCACGGGTTTCCCGGCAAGCCAGCCGGCCTCTATCCCGGTCGGGCTCCTTCAAGGGACAGTCATGTACCTGTTCGAATGCGAGGCCACATTCGAGGCCGAGCCAGATGCGGTCTGGAAGGTGTGGACCGACGTGGCCAGCTGGCCCGAGTGGGATGTCAGCAAAGAGATCGCGCAACTCGATGGCGCGTTTGAACCCGGTGCCTGCGGCTGGGCCAGGCAGCGCGGCCACCTCGGCGGATCCTTTACCATCACCGCGGTCGATCCCGGACGCCGCTGGGTAACTGAATGCCCGGTGCCGCTGGGCAAGGTCGTCTTCGACCATGTGCTCCAGCCACTGGCCGCAGGGCGTGTCCGCGTGGCTAAGAGAGCTGACGTACACGGCGGGTCCGGACCGCTGCTGCGGCTGCTCGCGCCCAAAATGCGCCGCGACACCGCTGCGTCCCTTGCTGCCCTGCAACGGCGGTTCTGCCCTCAGTGAGGAGGCTTATCTCCGCGCCGGAACCGCGTGTCCGGGGTCCTGGGCAGATCGGCACCGATGATCAGCCAACAGCTCCGATCAGGTGGTTTATCAGCCGCGAACCACGATACTGGGCTGCTCGCGCAATGTAACTAAGGAGCGTTCTATCCCAGCGACTCCCTGCCGATTCCGTGCAGCTGGTAGTTGGGCTACCAAGCTGGAAGGCTGCGCACAGATCATCCACTCTGGTGCGGCCAATCGGCCCCGGAGATACGCGGATTATTAGTCCGACTGGCCACAGCGCGTTTCAGCCGCGTTCCAGCCGCACGTCAGCCCCTGTGCCTAACGTCGGGGAACGCCCGGCTACCGAGGACATGCCGGTGGCAGGCCGGACCGATATCGGCTTTCATCTCTGCGGAGGAATCATGAAGCACAGAACAGGCCTACTCGCCACTCCCGCATTTGTGGTGGCGGCCGCTGCGCTCCTCGCCGCACCCGCGCAGGCGGCCACGACGTTCACCGTCTCCCCGGGTGGTGCCTGGTCGGGGACGCGAGCCGCCGACTCAACGGTAGGCATCCGCGACGCCGTGTCCAACCAGGTGACCCTCTGCTCGGGGCTGGCGGTGGCGGGCAGCTTCAAGTCCGGCTCGGGCCTGAGCGGCACCAACATCGGTGCCCTGACCAACATCGCATTTACCGGCTGCAAGGTCGAGGGCGTGGCTGTCACCGTCACCGTGCACACGTCGACCGCCAATCCGGCCCCGATCAATCTGACCCAGGAGTTCCCAGTCGGCTCGACGGTCTTCACCGGCCAGGCCACCAACATCTCGCTCACCCTGGACGACGCGCGCGGCTGCCACGCCGTCGTGGGCGCCAAGATCCTCTCCGGCGGCGGCCCCGGCTTCACCGGCCTGGCCTACCGCAGCTCCGACCACCGGCTCTCGTTCGCCGCGGGCGGCAAGGGCCTGTTCGTCCAGTCCGCGACGCCTCAATGCAACACCGGGACCGCCGGCCTGGACGTGAAGCAGTTCGACCGGATCGACCTCGGCGGCTTCGGCAACTCGATCGCCGACTCCTCGGCGATCATCTCCCCGGCGCAGACGATCAGCTCACCCTGACCGATGCCCACCCGGCCGGCCCGCCCTCTCCCATGCGAGGGTGGCCGAGCTCTGGACAAGCCCATAGAAACGATCAAGGCCAGGTTCGGGACTCTATCCCTGACCTGGCCTTACTGTGTGTGGAGCGGGTGACGGGAACCGCTGGCCAGCGCTGACCACGCAACGTGACCGGCTTTCGGTCCCGGCCAGTACCAGACCGCCGAATAGGCGCTCAAGGAGTGTCAAGTCCAAGCATCATGTACAGCGCCCATATCAGCCATTCCGGTGCACAGCTGATGCCGCAGCCCTGAAATGGCCTGACTAGCCCGGTGCACCAGCAGTTGCTGGCGAGGCAGACGCGACAGTTTACGGACCGCCGCGGTATGCGCCCTGACCTGCGGCGACGTATCTGGTCGATGGACTTCGCCGCGTATTCGCCGAACTCGGCGCGCCGAGTCAGGTGCAGCTCACCTCCCGGACTCACCGGCCAGGCCGGAAGTCACGGCGGGCACACGCTCAGCTGATCGTCGCGCATGGGCCGCGGGTCCGGCGGCAAGGTAGCTCGGCCGGGCGGCATGGTTCAATGGGGCGGGTGAGTGCGAGCGAAGCGCTGCTCTCTGAACCCGAGGATGACGGGGCGCCAGGCCCAGCAGGACGCGCAGGGCTTCGTGCGCTGAAACTGCGCCCGTTGGCGGTAACGGCGGTGTGGGTGCTCGGCGCGATCGCCGCTTTCGCGTGCTACCTGCGGCTGTCGCGGACGCGGGCCGTCAACTCCGATGGCGCGAGCCAGGCCCTGCAGGCCTGGGACATGCTGCACGGCAACCTGCTGCTGCGTGGCTGGTCGCTCGGGGACGTCTCGTTCTACACCACCGAAGTGCCGCAGTACATGCTGGTGGAGTTGTTGCGCGGGCTGAGCCAGGACGTCGTGCACGTGGCCGCGGCCATGACCTACACGCTCGCGGTGCTACTGGCCGCGTTGCTGGCCAAGGGCACTTCCGCGGGGCGTCAGGCCGTAGTGCGGGTGCTCATCGCGGTCGGCATCATGCTCGCGCCGCAACTGGCGTCCGGGGTGAACATCCTCCTGTCTTCACCGGACCACATCGGCACCTCGGTGCCGGTGATGGCGGTCTGGCTGATCCTGGACCACGCGCGTCCCCGCTGGTACATCCCGGTCATCGCGGGGGCATTCCTCGGCTGGGCAGTGGTGGCGGACGCGCTGGTGATTCTCATTGGGGTGCTGCCGCTCGCGGGAGTATGCGCGATCCGGGTCTTCCAGGCCGCGGCCACCGAGCGGAGGCCATTGGCGGCGCAGTGGTATGACATGGCCCTCGGCGCCGCCGCCCTGCTGGGAGCGGCGGCGGCCGTGCTGACGCTGCACGTCATCCACGCCTCTGGCGGGTTTTACATGCCTGTCCCCACCACGCATCTCGCTCACGGCAAGATCGTGGTCCACAACCTGGGCATCGCCGCCCAGGGCCTGCTGCTGCTGGGCGGCGCCGACTTCCTCGGACTCCGCCTGACGGCCAGCACCGTCTTCACGATGCTGCACGTGGTCGGCGTGGTCCTCGCGGCATGGGGCACGTGCCTGGCGGTGTGGCGCTTCCTGCGTGATGGCGACCGGGTCGCGCAACTGCTCGTCGCGGGCGTGGCCATCAACCTGGCCGCCTATGTGCTCAGCACCAGGGCCGGCGTGGTCACCCAGACCCGCGAGATCGCACCCGTCCTGCCGCTTAGCGCTGCCCTGGCCGGGCGCCTGCTGGGCGGACAGGCACTGGCCGGGCGGCTCAGGTCGGCCCTGCTCGCGCCGCTCCTGCTCGTGGTCATGCTCGGTTACCTGCTCGGCCTGGTGGGCGAGATCAGCCAGCCGCCGGTCGCGGCGCAGAACCAGCAGCTCACCTCCTGGCTGGCGGCCCGGCACCTGGATACCGGCCTGTCTGGCTACTGGGAGTCGAATGTAGTCACGCTGACCAGCGGCGACCGGGTCCAGATCCGGCTAGTGAACGGGTCCCGTAGAGGGCTCGTCCCCAGCTCCTTTGAGGGGAAGGCGGAATGGTACGACCCGCACCGTAATACGGCGAACTTCGTCGTGCTCTACCCGGGGTTGGCAGAGTATCGCGGCTTTACCCAGGAGCAGGCCGTGCTGGCGAGGTTCGGTAAGCCCGCGCGAACCTATCACGTCGGTGCCTACACCGTCCTGGTCTGGGATAAGAATCTGCTGCGCGAACTCAGCCGGGCCCGGTGATGTCAAGAAAGCGAAGCTTGCGCTCGGCGACCATCACCAAGGCGGCCGTGATCCTAACCCTGTGTAGGCCGCTGAACTGGGCGAACACTGTTACCTGACCTATCTGACAGGTGCGCGCTGAGTGAGTTGCCGTCCTAGTTGCCGGAGGGTCCGAACCGCTCGAGTAGGCGGGTGCGGCTGTGAGCCGTGAACCCCGGCCATCTGGCGGCCCGTGGCCGCCGGTCCTTGGATCCCCGGTCACGGGTCGCTTCTGCGCTCAGGATGAGTCGGCGCGAAATGCTGGGGGAACGCCAGGTTGCGGCACCGCTGATGGCGCAGCGCGCCGCACACGGGGCACTCAGACTGGCTTACCGCCGGTTCCAGCCGGGCGAGGGTGCCGGCATCCAGCTTGCGGGGCTCCGGCTCAGCGGCAAGCCTCAGCGGCCCTCGCACTGCCAGTTCGGACACGAAACGGTTGTACTCGCGTTCGCACTCTTCGCACCGGCAGCCTCGCGCCCAGGCCAGCACCGTGCCGTGCGGCGGCAGCGCGGGCGGCAGGCTGCCCCATGCGGTCATGCATCCACGGTAAGACAGCGGTTTCTCCGGTTGGTACCACGAGATGATCAGGAGGAGCGACGCAGAACATGACGCAGAACATCCAGTCCGGCACTGACTGAGCGAACCGCTGTCCGCACGGTAGCGGCGCACGGTAGCGGCGGTTATCGCGCCGATCTCACCGCTAGCTCTGTCACGGACAGTGACCGGGACGCTTGTCCAGGCGCGAGCTGGAGATCGCGGCCCTGGTCGCCGATGGGCTTGGCGACCGCGGGATCGCTGAACGCCTGGTGCTTCCAAACGTGTGGTCGATGCTCACATCAGCCCGTCTTTACCACGATGGGATTTAGCTCGCGCGCCCAGGTCACCGTCTGGTTCCAGCCGCCAGGAAACATAGCCGCTTCCGGCCGGTCCGCTGCCTTCACCGCCGCCAGAGGCTGAGACGAACCGTGGCTCCCGGGGCAGGCTAGGCTATTCCCGGAACATCCGGAATAGACGCGGCGCCCGCGAAATGGCCCGGAAGGAGCATGTCGTGATGCAGGACTCCCCGCAGGCCACGACCTCCAGCGGCGGTGTCCCTGGCTTCGACACGAGCGTCGCGAACGCGGCACGGATGTGGAACTACTGGATCGGCGGCAAGGACCACTTCCGCGCTGACCGCGAGGCCGCGGAGAAGGTGCTGGAGGCGATGCCCGCGCTGCCGTTGATCGCCAGGCTGCTGCGCCGCTTCCTGATCAACACGGTGGACGAGCTGACTGCCGCGGGCGTCCGCCAGTTCCTGGACATCGGAACTGGGCTGCCCACGGCCGACAACACGCACGACGCGGCGCAGCGAGCCGCGCCCGAGTCACGGATCGTCTATGTGGATCATGACCCGGTGGTGATCAGCCATGCCCGGGCACTGCTCACCAGCAACCCGGCAGGACAGACCTGCTACATCCAGGCTGACCTGCGAGACTGGGCGACGATCTCGGCCGGCGCGCAGCGGATCCTGGACTTCAGCCGCCCGGTCGCGGTGTTGATGATCGCGGTGCTGCATTTCATTCTCGATGCGGAGGACCCGCACCGGATGGTCGCCCGGATGATGGCTGACCTGGCTCCCGGCAGCTACCTGGTCATCGCGCATGCCGCCAGCGACATCGAGGCCGGGACTGCTGCGGCAATGGCCCGCAGCTACAACGCCTCCTCGTCGCTGACGATCACGCCGCGGGACCGCGCACAGGTGGCCCGGTTCTTCGATGGCCTGGAGATGACCGGCCCGGGCCTGCTGCCGCTCGCCCGGTGGTCGGGATCCAGCCGCGACACGGTAGCCGGCTCCGGCCTGAGCTGCTACTGCGGCATCGCCAGAAAACCGTAGCGCGCGTGGCTGCAGGATCTGGGGGACCACGGGAACGGCGGGAGTTCCCCGGTCGTTTCCCGGGCTGGTTTCCCGCCAGGATGCTACAACTCGCGACACCATCAGTTCGACGGCCCCAGGCCCTGGCCAGTGGCGGCCCGCAGGCAGAGTGCGCCGCGCGAAGCCGGCCGCCGATAATAAGCCGTGAGTCCGCCGGGAAGGAGCGCCCAGCGGCCCCCGGTGTCGTCTATCCAGCCCGCTGGATAATCCGCGCGGAACATGGGTACCGAGGTGCTGTTGCTGCAACGCCTTCAAAGGAGGGGCCATGAGCTACGCCAGGCAGCTGCTTGACACCTACCCAGGCACTGTCAATATCGATGCCGGTATGCTGGCCGCCGCCATCGACGCGCTCAGCGACTGCGCGCAGGCCTGCATCGCCGACGTCGATGCCGACTTGGGCGAGCAGAACGTGACCGAGATGGTCACGTGCATCCGGCTGTGCCTGGACTGCGCCGATGTCTGCACCGCCACCATCGGGGTGACAAGCCGCCAGGCGGCGTACGACGCCAACGTCATCAGGCCGCTGCTGGAGGCCTGCGTGGCCATCTGCAAGAGCTGCGGCGACGAGTGCGAGCGGCACGCCCGGCACCATGAGCACTGCCGGGTCTGCGAGCAGGCCTGCCGACGCTGCGAGCAGGCCTGCCGGGACCTCCTGAACGCCATGAAATAGAAGACCGGCCGACCGGCGCGGCCCAGCCTCAGCTTGCCGCGGACCACGGCAGACACGGTGCGGAAGCGGCGTGACATAACGATCATTCGGGCCGTCTTCTATGCCAGCCAGCCGACCGAGACCAGCGCGAAGAACGGCGGGACTTTGCGCGGTTATCAAGAGCTCTCCGTGTCGTCGCCTGGTTGGCAGTCGCCGCTACGGCTCGTCGGCCAGCCGGCCAGACTGTATGTTTATGCATTGCCGCGCTCGGGGTGAACATCCGGATCTGCCGCAATGACGGCGCCTGCAGTTGGTTCTGGCCCCTGCCAGGCCTTGAGTGGGCTATGAGGCCCTTGCCGATGGCAGCACGGCCCGGTGGCGACGTCGTTGCTTCTGCCGGTGATCCCAGTAAGTAGGGTGGCGGCATGCGCGTAGTGATCGCGGGCGGGCACGGTAAGATCGCGCTCCTGCTGGAGCGCCTCCTGGCTGAACGCGGCGACCAGGCCGTAGGGCTGATCAGGAACCCGGTCCACGTCGCCGATGTGCAGAGGGCCGGCGCCCAAGCTGTCATCTGCGACCTGGAGGCGGCCTCCGCCGATGATGTCGCGGTGCTGCTGTCCGGGGCTGACGCGGTGGTATTTGCGGCCGGCGCTGGTGCGGGCAGTGGCGCCCCGCGCAAGGACTCCGTCGACCGGGCTGCCTCCGTGCTGATGGCCGACGCCGCCGGGCGGGCCGGGGTACGCAGGTTCGTGCAGGTCTCCTCGATGGGAGCCGGCACGCCGCCGCGGCCCGGCAGTGATGAGGTCTGGGCCGCCTACATCGCGGCGAAGACCGCCGCCGAGGCCGATCTGCGCGCCCGGGACCTGGACTGGACAATCCTGCGCCCGGGCGGCCTCACCGACGCTCCTGCCACCGGCAGCATACGGCTCGCGGCCCCGCCGGTCCCCGGTGGCACGGTCCCCCGCGCCGACGTCGCCGCGGTCATCGCTGCCCTGCTCGATCATCCGGGTACCCGGCACCAGACGCTTGAGCTGGTCGGCGGAGACAGCCCGGTCGCCGCGGCCGTGCACAGCATTTCCTGATCACGGCGCCGGGACCGCGCCGCTCACATCGCCCCAGCCCGCGCTCTGGCTGACGCACGCGAAAGTCCCGCAGAGCATGCCCCTGCCAGCTCCAGGCACTCACGACGAAGATCCGCAGCACCTGCCGGCCTCCTCGACGGCTCTACCCCTCCTGGCTGCTGAACCCGGACGCGCTCGGCGCATCAGCCAGCGCCGTCATACGCACCTCACGCCCCGCGCAGCCGGGGTCCGCGCGAACGCCAGGTGGCAGCGGGCTCGCCCCAAGATCGTGATCTGAAGTCCTCGCGGGCGCGCGGCAGCAGGAAAATACGCCGGGGCAGGCTCCTGCGCGCCATCAGCACGTGCCACTGACTGGGCGTTCGGGCTCGGTAAGGATAGGGTCATGAAGCCTGCGGCAGCGAGTCAACTGCGTATCGCCCGGCCGAGTCATGACCTGCGGGCGTCCGAGCGTTTCTGGGTGGAGGGCCTCGGACTCGATGTCTTGTTCCGGGCTGATGACTCTGCAGAAGGCGGCCATGCGCTGCTGATGGCCGGCTGGCCCAGGACCAGGTTGTCCTCGTGATCTGGGCAATCGTGCACCGTGCGGGGTACGTCCGCTGGCAGCCCTCCCCCGCCGTGCTCAGCTGCCTGCGAGAGGACCACGGCATAGGCATCGGCCTGGGAAGGCTCCCACTTGAGCAGGTCCTCCAGGACCCGCCGGACGGTGGTTGCCGCTGCCAGCGATACCGCCGCCGCCGCGATCAGGTACCAGCGCCTAATCTTGATCGCGCCTATCGCTGCCTCCCTGTGAAAGAACCATTCAGGTGGAATCGCGGAGGATCAGTTCGGTGTCCAGGACCACATGCTGCCGCTCGCCGTCCGGGTCGGCGATGAGGGCGAGCAGTTCGCCGGCCATCCGGGCCGCCATCACATCGACCGGCTGCCGGACCGTGGACAGTCGCGGATCGGTGTGCTGTGCCAGCGGGGAGTCGTCAAAGCCGATCACGGCTACCTCGCCCGGCACTCGCCGGCCAAGCCGGCGCAGCGCGCGCAGCGCGCCTGCCGCCATCAGGTCGGAAGCGACGAAAACCGCGTCCAGGGCAGGACGATGGTCGATGAGTCGGTACATCGCATGCTCGCCCGAGATCAGGCTGAAGTCGCCGTACGCGATCATGCCAGGATCGCTGACACCGACCGCCGTCATGGCCTTGCGGTAGCCGAGCAGCCGGTCTATGCCCGGGGACATGTCAAGCGGCCCGGCAATCGTGGCGACCGTCTTCCGGCCGCTGTCCAGCAGGTACGCGACCGCCTTCCTTCCTCCGTCGACATTGTCGGCGTCTACGTAGGACAGATGATCGGCGCCGCCGACCGGCCGCCCACAGAGCACCAACGGGATGCCGAGCCTGGCGAAGTCGAGGTCAGCCTTGCTGTGCATGGAGACGAACAGCGCGCCGTCCACGTGGCCGCCGCGCAGGTACCGGGAAACTGTGTGGTAGTCGTGGGGCGAGTGCAGCGTGAGCAAGATGAGCTGCAGGTCCGCGGAGGCCAGCGCCTTGCTGAGGCTCCACAGCATCCGCGCGAAGTACGGGTCGGCGAACACCTTGACGTACTCCTCGCAGAACACTAGCGCGATCGAGCCGGCCCGCTGATGGTCCGCCGACCGTGCGGCGCGGTTCCGCACGTAGCCGAGCCTGGTCATCGCCTGCTGCACCTTGTCTCGGGTTTGCGGGCGCACCCGGGCCGAGCCGGTGAGGACGCGCGACGCCGTGGCCGACGAGACGCCGGCCAGCTGGGCCACGTCGGCCAGCGTCGAAGGTGTCGATCGCGTCGTGGCGGCAGGCGCCGGACCGGGCGTCGCGGCGGTCGCATGCCTGAGCGTCGCGGCGGATGCGACTGGATCTGGGACTGTCACGGCCTTCTCCTGAGCGAGTTTCGGGAGCGTTCCAGGTACTCCCGCCCCGCGAACCACCGCCTGCCGTCTCCGGCCGACTCGGCACCCGTGTTCCCAATTGTTGGAAATATTGTGTAACCAACATGAAACGTTCCGCAACAGTCGGCGTTATTACGATTTACCCGATGACGGTTTTCACGCTCGACCACATGTAAGTTGCATCCGCCACCTAGCCGCGCCGGCGCTGGTGTAACGGGTCAGAAGCCGACCGGAGGCGGCACGGACGGGAACAGGCAAGCGAAGGTGTTCATCGCCATGGCGATGTCGCCTTCTGCCCAGAACCGGTGGTAATTGATTCCATGTGGCGTCGCTAACAGCCAGGGGATGACGCGCGTCATGAAACTTCCATGGCGAGCCAGGAGCGACCGGACCACGTGCGGCCGGTTCTGCCGACCCGCGGCCCCGCCGCTTACTGGGCATATGGCTCGGCGGCACCCCTGCATGGACTCCGAACGCGGTCGTACGGGTGACCGCACGGCTTGACCGCTTTCCGAGGCGTACCTAGCGTGAGCGGCGCCATATCACCCGGACCGCCTTGGAGGTGCACGCCTTGACCCACAGGATGAGATGGCGCACGCTGCGCCGATATACCGCCACGACTGCGGTGCTGCTGATGAGCGCCGCCGGTCTCAGCGCGGTGGCCGCCGTCGGAACTGGCCTGGTCAGCGCCGTGCCGGCCAGTGCCGCAACCGGCTGCTCGGTCGCGTATTCCGTGCCGTCACAGTGGAATGTCGGGTTCAGCGTCGCGATCACGGTCACGAACCTGGGGTCGCCGGTGACGAGCTGGACGCTGGGGTATTCCTATTCCGGTA
>WNGP01016863.1_pt1 | contig 11607 bp, 16 predicted proteins | sample 5407671 | NCBI WGS metagenome assembly WNGP01 (sample SAMN13153381, study PRJNA577476) | soil metagenome | isolation source: 40 cm soil or saprolite under Garry oak tree replicate 2 | place: USA:California | collected 2016-06-15 | reverse complement strand
ACGCGCTCGCGACGCCAGACGAGCGCGGCCGTCCCCGCGATGAGGAGGACGGCACCCGCCATCAAGAGCCACGCCGTCGGAGGCGCGATCCAGGCGCGCGCCCAGATCCCCGAGGCCAACGCCGCCGCGAGCGGCGCCAGGGGCGCGGCCGGCCAGACCAACCTACTCGCCCACGGTTACGAGCTCGCGCAGCGCGGCCAGCTTCCTCGGCCCCAGCCCCAGCACGTTCCGGAGCCCGTCGGGGGAGTCGAATCGCCCCCGCCGCTCGCGCTCCTCGACGATGCGACGGGCGAGGCCCGGCCCCACCCCGGGAAGTCGCGCGATCTCCTCCACGCTGGCGTGATTCAGGTCGAGCGGTCGGGGATCCGTCACGGGCTCGGGCTCGACGGCGGCCGCGCGTGCCCGTCGCGGCCGGGCCACGGGCGGCGGCGCTGGCGCCTCGGGCCGCGCCGCGGCGACCCAGCGCGGCGCCGCCCGCGGGCGAGGCTGAGGAGGAATGGGCGGCGGCGCGTCTTCTCGATCGAAGCGCTCCAGCCGCTCGGCCAGCTCCGGAAACCCGGCGCGCCACTCGCGCACGCCGAGCCCCGCGAGCAAGATTCCCGCGAGGAGGAAGAGGAGCCGGAGCTGAGGGCGCGGATACGTCATCGCGCTCAGCCTGCCACCGGCGCCGCGCTGCTTCTAGAGTGCTAGTTCAGATACAGCCAACTCCAAGTGGTCGGCGGTATTCCTACTGTCGACCTCCGCCCTTTCCGTATCCCTGAATCGCCTACTGGATTACCTCATCGGCCCGCGACAGCAGCGACGGCGGGATCGTCAACCCGAGCGCCTTGGCGGTCTTGAGGTTGATGACGAATTCGAACTTGGTAGGCTGCTCGATGGGCAAATCGGCGGGCTTGGCGCCCTTGAGAATCCGGTCCACGTAGCTCGCGACGCGCCGGTAGAGATCCGCAAGATGCGCCCAGTAGGACATGAGGCCGCCGGCATCGGCATATTCCCTCGGACCGTACATGGCGGGCAGATGGCGTTTGGCGGCGAGGTCTGCAAGCCGAGTGCGATGAAACGCAGTCAATGGGTCGGCCAGGACCAAGAGGGCCCCGGCCCGTTTCCTGGTCATTGCCTCGAACGCCCTGTCGTACCCCTCGGAGCCGCGCACCTCCAGGATCTGAAGCTGTACTGCTAACGATCGGCCGGCAGCCTCGGCACCCTTCAAGGCGAGCGCATGCCACGGATTATCTGGGTTCCACAAGACGGCGATTCGCACTGCCCGAGGAACCGCCTCCTTGAGGAGTTCAAGCTGCTTGCTGCTCAAGTCCGCACTCAGGGTGGTGGTGCCAGTGACGTTGCCGCCCGGTCGCCCGAGGCTAGCGACGAGGCCCAGCTGAACGGGATCAGGAGTGTTCACCATGACGACCGGGATCGACGCCGTCGCCCTCTTGGCCGCAAGAGTGGCCCCCGGCACGGTCGCGACAATCACGTCAACCTTGAGGCGCACAAGTTCGGCCGCGAGGTGATCGAACCGCTCCGTCTTCCCTTCTGCGTCACGCCACTCGATGGCAAGGTTTAGCCCTTCGACGTACCCCAGTTCGCGCAGGCTTTGCCGCAAGAGTTCGGAGGAGCCTGTCCTCGTGGGAGGACCCGGGGAGAGAACACCGATCCGCCACACCTTCCCGGCCTGCTGCGCCTCGGCCGCGAGTGGCGCGGCGACGAGCCCGCCGGCGAGCGTTGCCACGAATGTTCGGCGCGAAACTTCAGGCGATCTGATGGCGATCATGCGTCCCTCATGGGCTGGCCGGGAGTCTACCAAAGCGTGCGTCACGGCAACCATCGAAGTAAACTGTCCGTCATGTGCGGACGCTACACGTCGGCCGTCGCCTTCGAGACGATCACGTAGAGGGTCTCCGCGTCAGGGCACGAAAAGGAAGCGTGGCCATGAACGAAATTCTGGAACAGCTCACGGATCGTCCGCTGGCATCCGGCGGTCCGGTCACCCGCTTGTTTCGCGCCGCGGGCGTCCAGGACTTCGGCGCGGCGGCACACCACCTCTGGAAGTTGCCTTACGGGCGCATAGCGGATCGCGATCAGCTTGGGCTCGTCCTGAGCGAAGGGCGGGGCACATGTACGACCAAGCACGCTCTGCTCGCAGAACTTGCTCGTGAACAGCGCATCGATGTGCAACTCACACTGTGCATCTACGAGATGAGCGAACGGAATACGCCCGGCGTTGGAAAAGTATTGAGCAGATACGGGCTGTCATGCATTCCAGAAGCGCATTGCTACCTCCGCTACGGGGGCGAGCGGATCGATGTGACAGGAGTGCCAGCGGGCGCCGAGCCTATTGAAGAGTTTCTCTATGAGGAGCCTATCGCGGTAGGGCAGATCGGAGTGTACAAGAACGACCTCCACAAACGGTTCCTCGGCGAGTGGATCACCCGCACGGAAGTGGTCCACGGGCGAAGCCTCGAAGAAGTGTGGCGCATCCGTGAGGAATGCATCGACGCCTTGGGCGCGGGAGAGTACGCCAAACCCGACAATTGAGTGTCGTCACGTGGCAGTTACCCGCCGCGATTGAAAGAGAACGGTGTCGGGCGCATCACATGTGGCCTCAGCCGCTGACCGTCACGCTTGTCGCTGCTGGTGCTGCCGCCCTCGGCTCACTCTTGACCATCTTTCTCACGCCGTGGCTACAGCGCCACTTCTGGCGCAAGCAGCGTCGCGATGAGTTGCGGCTTGAGGCCATCTACGAGCTAAAGCGACTCGCCGCCGAGTTCCAGCTTGGTCATACTGACGCACCGGCCTCCTTTCGTCCCTTGGCGGCTTGGCGAAAGGCGTTCACCATGTTGGACTCCGACATCAAGTCTCTTTTTCCCGAGGAGGCGTACGTCGCCTTCAAGCGCCTTGAAGTATTGACCAGCCCCAGCAAATACGGAGGGCTGGGACTGGAAGGGAGGCAGAACGTGCATGACTTCGTAAAGGCCCGAGATGCGGCGTTACGCGCCCTTTACAGGGAAGTTGTACCGATAAGGTGACCGCGCGTGGGCTCACGCCCAATCCTTGCCCATGCCAGCGGACTGAGAATTGCCCGCAACCCAGGGCCGGCGAAATAAAACTCTGAAAGCTGCACAGGCAAGGCGGCGCCCCAATTGGAACAGGTAGCGACTGTAGGGTCTTGGGCGGTAATTACTTCCGTGTAGATGAGACCCGCCGCTCGAGCTCGGCCTCGAATCTGGCCTCCGCTCGTTGAATTCTGTCTTGGGTCAGCGGGCGGCTCCTTCATCGCAGGCGACAAGGAATAGAGACGAGCCGGCTACCGTCGGACCCTCATAAGTTAGCGACCGAGTGGGTACCCTTGACTCTTGTCCTCATGCCTCTAGGGTCGAGGTCACCGGCATCACGCAGATAAAGAGCGGCGGATGAGGGAAGATGAATCAGGCAACCGGGTGGTCCGATAACGAGTTACGTCAGCGTGTGCGCGATGGCCTACGCAACGGCAAGCTCTTTAGGGTCGACGGTAACGGAGTTGCCGGAAGGGGAACCCAAGAGCGTTGTGCCGTCTGTCGTAGGCCAGTCCTAACCTCCGAGATTGAGATCAGAATCGAACAGCCGCGACAAGCGCTCGCTCACTTGAAGTGCTACGCGATCTGGCTTGAAGAGTCGAAGGGGTTCGCCGAGCCTGGCGACTAACTCCCACGTTCCCGCCGGGCTGGGCCAGGCTGCGTACTATCTACTTTTCCTGAGGATGATCAGTGACAGCGAGGTGCTGACGCCGGGATCCCCCGGTGCGCGACTCAGGCGAGCATGGCGAGGGTCTGTTCCAGCGTGCGTACGCGCGCGTACATCTTCATCGAGGTGTCGAGGCTGTAGGCGTGGGCCGCGGCATCGCCACCCCAGCAGCACTCGCGCACGACCACCGTGTCCAGATCCATGCTGAAGGCCTCGCGGACGCTGGTCTCGACGCCGCGATTGGTCGCGCCGCCGCCAATCACCAGCGCGGTGCGGTGGAGCAATCGCAACAGCTCGGCCACCCCCGTGCCGTAGAAGGCGCTGGGACGGCGCTTGAGGTACACGTAGTCCTCGGGCCGAGGGGCGATCTCCTCCGGGAAGCCGGCCTCGGGCGTGCCCTCGATGCAGTTGGTGAGGGACGGGACGCCCGTCTGGACGCTGAGGTCCGCCCGGCTGACCGGGGTCGTGTAGATGATGGGCATGGCGCGCGCGCGACACGCGCCGATGAGGGCAACCCAGGCGTCGAGGACGGGCCGCATGGCCGTGCGTCGCGCAGGATCGGCGGGAGTCAGGGCGCGGCGGCAGGCGTCGTATACGATCAGGACGGCGCGCGAGGAGTCGATGCGGTCGGAAGCGGCTCGTGTGCTCATGGCCGGACTCTAGTGCGACCGCCATCGTTCACAGGCAGGGTGAGCCTCTCGCGCCGCTTCGCGCATGCCGGACGGCGGGCCATTCTCCCGCCGGCTACTGTCTCGGGGGAATGCCGGTCGACTGCCACGAGACGAACTGGAGCCCACCCGGCCGCTTGGCCCAGATGGCGGTGAAGCGCAGGGGAACGGTGCGATCCTGGCCGCCCGCCGTCACCTCGTACACCGCGGTCCCGGTGATGATCGCGAGGCAGCCATATGTGCGCGTCGTCAGGTCGCTGTTCGGCGTCATCTTCCGGTACTTCGTGCGCCCCGAGCGCATGGCGTCGATGTACTTTGCCTTGTCATCGCTGGCGGCGGAGGAGTGGTTGTACGTGAGGTCGTTGCCGAACAGCTTCTCCATCGCCGCGAAGTCGTTCGTGGTTTGCGCGGCATAGCGAGCCAGCTCGGCCTTCATCGCCTCGTCGGCGGTGATGGTTCCGCTGCACTCCTCGGCGGCAGCGGTGCCGATACCGACGAGTCCCAGCATCGCGCACAGAGCGAACAGCCGCAGTGATCTGTGTGCCATCGCGGTCTCCTCCCGTTGGCTTTGGAGAGCGTAGGTCCTGTTCGGTGGCGATACTGCCAGAGCGGGGAGGAGAGGTCAACGGCACTGCCCGGTGGCGGGGCGAGGTGGGCGCCTCGCCACCGGTTCCCGCCGCGCGGGGCTACTTGCGACGCTTGCGCTCGAGGCGCACCCCGTGGTCCACGCCATCCAGGAAGGTGCGGGCCACGATGTGGTCATAGGCCGCCTTGAGCCGTCGTCCCTCTGATGTCGCCTCGCCGTGATCCTTGAGCGCTTGCTTGACCTGCTTCTGCGCCTGCTTGATGGTCATCGCCTGCCTCGTCTTGTCCGCCCGACACATTCGGCCGGGGCTTGCGTGGGCACGATTATGCGGCCGCCCTCCAACCGGGCAGCTCCTCGTAGATTTCATCGGCCGGTGGCGGCAGGATTCGGAGCCCGATCTTGCGCTTATTTCCTGCACGCTTCGTCCAGGGCAAGGAGGACGAGCTGACCCATGTCTTGCTTCCGCTCGCCGGGGTTTCTGGATACGAACCGGTCCACGAGCGTCCGGACCTCGGCTGTGGACAGCCTCCCGGATACGCACCTGACGATTTGACCGAAGGTCGTGCTGAACATCGCCGAGGGGCGAGCTCGCATGACGGTGTCCGCGACGATCCAGCCCTCGAGTGTCCCTGCCACGTACATGGCCCGCTCCTGCGGCGTGAGGCGCTGGTAGTCGTTCCCGGTGATGGCCGCGGCTTCCCCGGCCGCCAGAACGACGCATGCGAGAGCCGCGTACCCGTACACCTTCCTCATGCGCTTCTCCTTGGCGGCCGCTGATCCCCTCGACGTCTGGTCTACAATGGCCGCATGGCAGATACTGGAGGCCTCGAGCCTCTTCTGCCCGCGCTGCAAGCGGGCGACGGCGGTTCGGAAGAAGCTCCTGCTCGTCCTGCCCACCGGCAACAAGTACGACTACACGTGCAGCGTCTGTGGCACCCAGGTGGGCGGGAAGACCGATTCCAACAGCAGCGAGTTTCACCGGGTGGCGTCAGCCGCCCGGAAGCCTCTCCCGCCTCCTCCCGGGCGCCCGCCCTGCTGACGCTCGGGTCAGGGCCGGCTTTCCAGGTCCCTGAGCTTGGCCTCGAATTCTTCCTTGCTGATCTCGCCTCGGGCGTAGCGCTCCCGGAGGACGGCGACGGCGGGATCGTGACGAGAGGCCCGGCTGGTCTTCGTCAGCCAGCGGATCCCGAGCACGGCCGCGACGACCCCGAGGATGAGGGGGGCGAGATTGAGCAGGACCCAGCCGAACAAGACGAGCAGGAGCAGGCTCGCCGCCAGCGCGGCAAACGGCCACCAGATCGGATGCATGTCCCACCGCCAGTCGAAGGTCGGCTCTTGCGCCCATGCGGAGAGGGGTCGCAGCAGACCTGCGAGCACCACCGTGAATGAAAGCGGTCGCATGGTCGGGACTCCTCCTGGTGCGACGCGGCCGGGACTGATCCCACGCGCTCCCGCCGGCGCCGCGCCTACGGGATCAGCGCTGCACGGGTGATGCTCGTCGTCTCCTTGTTGTGCCACTCGGAGGCGGCGAAGGCCTCGTTGATCTTCTCGAGGGGATACTTGTGGGAGACGATGCGGTCCCAGGGCCAGCGCGCCTTCGTGCGCACGAGGAAGTCGAGGGCGCGCGGGATGATCCACGGATCGTACTGGATGACGCCCACGATCTTCTTCGAGCCCCACACGAGGAGCGAGGGCTCCAGCTCGATCTTGGCGCCGCGGCTGATCGTCCCGATCTCGAGATAGGTGCCGCCCGAGCGCAGCATCTCGATGCCCTCGGTGATGACGGCGGGGAAACCGACGAAGTCACACGCGACGTCGGCCCCGACTCCGCCTGTCCATTCCCGCACGAGCTTCACGCGCTCCCGGCGGTCCGGCACGTCCTTGAGGTTGAGGGTGTGATCGGCGCCGAAGGCCTTGGCGAGCTCGAGCCGCCCGGGAATCTGGTCCACCACGATGACGGTGGCCGCGCCCATGTCCTTGGCGACGGCGGCGGCCTGGAGCCCCAGCCCTCCCGCGCCCTGGATGACCACGCGGTCGCCAAAGCGCACCCCGGCCACGTGCAGGCCGTACATGACCTGGGCGAGGGCGCAGTTGACGGGCGCCACCACCTCATCGGGGAGCTCCGCCGGCACCGCGAAGAGCGCGCCGCCCGGGCGGAGGTAGTAGTGATCCGCGAAGGCGCCGTGCAGATGCGGGGGTGTGCTCGGTCCAAGTGGCCGCTCGAGCTTGTGCGGGCAGGCGGCGGGCTCCTTGTTGAGACACGCGTAGCAGCGGCCGCACGGGTAGAAGTACGTGTAGGCGACGCGATCGCCTTCCTTGAGAGGCCGGCCGAGCGAATCGGCCTTGATCCGGGACCCGAGCTTGGCCACGCGGCCCGTCATCTCGTGGCCGAAGATCCAGCCGTCCTCGGGGAGCCTCAGGGGCGCGTCGCCGCGCCAGAAATGAAGATCCGATCCGCAGATGTTGGCGGCGGTGACGCGGATGAGCACGCCGTTGGCGTCGACCTCGGGAATGGGCACCTCGCGGATCTCGAAGGGCTTGCCCGGCCCGAAGAACACCGCGGCCCTGGCGGTGGCGGGCACGACTAGGCCTCCCGTTCCTTGGCGAGCTCGAAGGCGTCGTGCAGGGCGCGCACGGCGAGCTCAGCGTACTTGTCTTCGATCACGCAGGAGACGGCGATCTCGGACGTGGAGATCATCTGGATGTTGATGTTCTCCTTGGACAAGGTCTCGAACATGCGCGCGGCCACGCCGGAGTGGCTGCGCATGCCCACGCCGACGATGGAGACCTTGGCCACGCGGTCGTCCGCGGCCACGCCGCTCGCCCCGACCTCCTTGGCCACCGTGGCGAGCGCGCTCTCCGCGCGCTGCCGGTCCGCGCGGGGCAGGGTGAACGAGATGTCGGTCGAGCCGTCGCGCCCGATGTTCTGGACGATCATGTCGACCACGATGTTCTGCTTGGCGAGCCCGCCGAAGACCTGGCTGGCGATGCCCGGCCGATCCGGCACGCGCAGGATGGAGAGCTTGGCCTGGCCTCGGTCATGCGTGACGCCGGTGACCACCACGTCTTCCATGCTGCGATCCTCCCTCGTCACCATGGTGCCGGGATCTGGCTTGAACGTCGAGCGGACGTGCACGGGGACGCTGAACTTCTTGGCGAACTCGACCGAGCGCGCCTGGAGCACCTTGGCCCCGAGGGCGGCCATCTCGAGCATCTCGTCGTACGAGACGCGCGCCAGCTTGCGGGCGTCGGGGACCACGTTGGGGTCGGCGGTGTAGACGCCGTCCACGTCCGTGAAGATCTCGCACACGTCCGCCTTGAGGGCGGCGGCCAGCGCCACCCCCGTGAGGTCGGAGCCGCCGCGCCCGAGGGTGGTGATGTCTCCCGATTCCGTCATGCCCTGAAAGCCCGCCACCACCACGACCTTACCCGCCTCGAGGGCGGTCTGGATCCGCTCCGCGGTGATGCGCCGGATGCGCGCCTGGGTGTGGACGCCGTCGGTGATCATCCCGACCTGGGGACCGGTGAAGGAGCACGCGGGGTGTCCGAGACTGGCGAGGGCCATGGCGAGGAGCCCGATGGTGATCTGCTCGCCCGAGGCCAGCACCATGTCCATCTCGCGCGGGTCTGGAGTAGGCGTGATTGCCTGCGCGAGGGCGACGAGACTGTCGGTGGTCTTGCCCATGGCCGACACCACGATCACCATCCGGTGGCCCTGAGCGGCGCCTTCGGCTACGCGCCGCGCGACGCTCTTGATCTTCTCGGGATCGGCGACGGATGAGCCACCATACTTCTGCACGATGAGCTGGCCCATGAGGCAGTCATCGTACACGACCACTTACAGCACTGTAAAGAACGCGCGAGAGACATTCCCTCGCAGGCTGCTCAAAAAGGTCCAGATGCGAGGCGGCGCCCGAAGGCCGCACGCGAGGCGTACTTTCTGTACGTTGAGCGTGCGGTCGAGGGCGCCAACGAAGCAGATGGGCCTTTTTCAGCAGCCTGCTAGCGCGGTGGTCGAGGGCCGCGCGGACCGGGGCCGTGTCCTTCAGCACCGGGTTGCTCACCCTCGGGCCGTGGTTCGCCCGGGCGCGCCCCGGGTCCATCGTGAGGCCGGCGCTGGCGGACCTGCTCGCGCAGATGCTGGCGCTGCTCGGGCGTCATCTGGCGCCAGCGCTCCGCGTTTTTCTCGAAGCGCTCGCGCTGCTCGGGATTCATGGCCTGATAGCGCTGGAAGCGCCGCTGGAGCTGCTGCTGTCGCTCCGGGGGCAGCTTCTGGAAGCGCTCGTGCGCCGCCTCGAGCTCGCGCTTGCGGTCCTCGGGCAGGCTGTTCCACCGCTGGAAGTCCTCCATGATGCGCGCGCGCTCGCCCGGCGGCATGTTCCGCAGGCGCTGGAGGTTCTGCCGCGCCGCCTGCCGCTCGCCCGGGGTGAGGGTCTTCCAGTGCTGGTAGTTCTCGAGCGCCCGCTGCCGCTGCTCCGGCGAGAGCTGCCGCCACTTCTCCAGATTTTTCTCGGCCTGGGCCCGCTCCTCGGGCGTCAGTCGCTCGAGCCCGCGGACTTCGCTCTCCGAGGTCCGGGGCGCCTGCTCACCGGAGGTCTGCGCCGCCGATGGAACGGCGGCCGACAGCACGGCGACGGCGAAGAGGGTGGTCACGACGAGGCGGCGCATTTACCTCACCTCCTTTGGAGTGGAACCAGTTGGGGGAGTGGAGCCGGTTGGGGGAGTGGAGCTGGCCGGCGGCGTCTGGCCCGCCGGCGTGACCGGGGTAGCGGGAGTCTGGCTCTCCAGAGCCCGATAGGACTCGAGCACGCGAAGTCGCTCCAGGAGCCGCATTCGCTTCGCTACTTCCCGGTCGCGCGAGTAGTCCGGGTTGTCGAGGAGGTCGAGATCGCGCAGGAACTCCGCATCGAGGGGCTGGCCGGTCGCGGGCCCTTTGGACGGCGCGGCGGGCCCCGCCGCCCACGCGGCGCCCGCCATGGCGAGCAGGGCGGGCACCGCCAGGACCGTCTGCCGGAGCCACCGCGCGATCACCGCTGTTCCCTATCCTTCGTTGGGTGTCAGCCGGTCCAGGCGGCTGATCACGTCGAAATCTTCGAGCACGTCCAGCTGCTGGACCACGTCCAGCTGGACGATCAGGTCGAGCCGGCTGGCTAGGATGGCATTCTCCAGGAGGGCCGGATCCGTCCCCTGTCGACCCGGCAATCCGACCCAGGCGAGCACGGCGACCAGGCTGGTGGCGACGGCGATCTGGAGGGGGCGGCTCTTCCAGCTCCAGGCCCACGTCCAGGGCGCGGGCGCCCGACGCCGCTCGATCTTGTCCCGCAGCTCGGCGCGGTAGGCTCCCCAGTGAATGGGCGGCGGCTCGGGCGCGGTGCGCCGGAGCTCCTGGACGAGATCACGGAACTCGTCTTCCGGCGGCCTGTTCGTTTCCGGTGGCCTGTTCATGACTGCTCTCCGAATCGACGCTTGAGCGTCGTGTATGCGCGGTGCAGATGCACTCGCACCGTCGCTTCCGACAGGTGAAGCACCGCCGCGATCTCCTTGGTGGAGAGCTCCTCGCGGCACTGGAGGAGCACGGCCGTCCGCTGCTGCGGGGAGAGCTCCTCGACCGCCTCCCAGATCTGGCTCATGTGTCGCTCCGCCCCCACGGCCTCGATGGGATCGACGAACGGCGCCGGCTGCCGCTCGATGGGATCGCTCTCACCCTCCTCGGCACCGCCGCCCCAGCCGAGGAGCCGCCGCCATCCCCGCCGTCGGCGCTGATGATCCAGACAGCAGTTGACGAGGATGCGGTAGAACCAGGTCGAGAACTTCGCTTGCCCCGCGAAGGTCCCCGCCGACTCGTGCAGGCGGATGAACGCTTCCTGGGAGCAATCCTTGGCGTCCTCCCGGTCGCGCACGATGGACCAGGCGATGCGATACGCCCGCTCCTGGTAGCGCTCCACGAGGTCGTCGAAGGCTCCCCCGTCCCGTTCCGCGACTCTCTTGCAGAGCGCTTCGTCGGACGGCGCGAGAGTCTCCACTGGTGTCGATCTTCGCACATGGTTGTCGGGGAGCCCAAACCCTGGCCAGGACTGGCTTCGGCATCCCCCGCCCGGCCGCCTTCGGTCCGACTCCCGGGGGTTAGACGACACTTCTCCGCCGTCCGTTTACAGGGTCAGGCGGCGGGAGACCCGGGCCTGGGGCCCGCGCCGCCCTCGGGCCGTCCTACCCCGCCCGCCTCGCATGCACGTCCCGGCGCAGCTCCCGCCGATCGTGGCGAAGATCCCGCACGTCGCCGTGCCGCTCATGCCGGTCCTGGCGAAGGTCCCGGACATCGTGGTGGCGCTCGGCGACGTCGTGTCGCATCTCCCGCCGGTCCTGCCGAAGCTCGTGGCGGGCGTTCCGGATGGCCTGGGGATCGCCCGACTTGATGGCGTCGCGAAGGCTCTGCCGGTCGCCCCGCAGCTCGCGGGCATCCTGCCGGATCTCGCGGTTGTCCTGCCGGATCTCGCCTCTGTCCTCCCGGATGTCGCGCGTGTCGCGACGAATGTCCTGGCGGTCGCCGCGAATGTCGCGGAGATCGTCGCGGATCTCCTGGGCGCCTGCCACCGTTGCCCACAGCGCGATGCCCGCGAAGATGCCGGTCACCAC
>WNGP01033742.1_pt1 | contig 11610 bp, 9 predicted proteins | sample 5407671 | NCBI WGS metagenome assembly WNGP01 (sample SAMN13153381, study PRJNA577476) | soil metagenome | isolation source: 40 cm soil or saprolite under Garry oak tree replicate 2 | place: USA:California | collected 2016-06-15 | reverse complement strand
AGAAACCAAATGGGACAGTTGCTGGAAATCTTCCGCGGCAATCACGATTCTGTATTCGCCGGGCGCCAGTTGAGGTATTGCAGCCCTCCCATCCGTCCCTGTGATGGTGTCGATTGAAACGCCGCGGTCACTTTGTATGCGGACCGTGGCGCCCGCAATTGCAGCGCCTGACTCGTTATGTACGTTGATCCGCACCGCAGGCACATCTTGAGCGAGACATACGTCAGCGACCGTCACCGCGATCACGACAAGAATCGCGGATATGATCTTTCCTCTCGCGTTTGCGCAAAAAGTCACGCCTGGACGCTCTTGCGGCGATCGATGATCGAGGCTTGCGCTATCACGCTTCGCGGCCTCCCGGCGATCTCGGAAATGCGCCTAAATTCTTGCCCCATAGGTTATTTGGATCCAGCAAAGCAGGATCATACAGCGACGTGGGCAATGGGTTCTCGGAAAATCACCGGCGGCAATCGATTATCCGATCCAAACCGAAGTTCCCAAGTCGCGTCAAACGGCGCGGGTGTTTCAAGCTGTTTTCGGTTCCGAGTTGGAGTGTCTGGACCCATCTTCAGTTTGCGCCTTCGGCTGCTGAACATGTGTCACATTATTTAGAATACTGACGCTAGCCGGCTCTCGAGTGTGTTCGCCTGGGGTGATTGGCTACAGCATGACACATAGCAAGGCTAGGCCGTAGGGTGGCAAACTGCAGCACATGAGTTTCGTTTCCAATTCCCATCTCGACCTCGCATTCGAGTACGTGCGCAATACAGCCAAGAATATCTTTCTCACAGGCAAGGCCGGCACGGGCAAGACCTCGTTCCTGCACCAAATCAAGGGAGAAAACCCCAAACGGATGGTTGTCACTGCGCCGACGGGTGTCGCCGCCATCAACGCCGGCGGCATGACGCTGCATTCGTTTTTTCAATTGCCACTGGGGCTGCACCTTCCCGGCACGTCGAGAGAGGTCAGCAACCAGCGGCGCTTTTCCCGCGACAAAATCCAATTGCTCCGCACGCTGGACCTGCTCGTCATCGATGAGATCAGCATGGTACGGGCAGACTTGCTCGATGCCGTGGACGACGTGCTTCGCCGCTATCGTGACGACTCGCGCGTTTTTGGCGGGGTGCAACTGCTCATGATCGGCGACCTCCACCAATTGCCGCCGGTCGTCAAGCCGGAAGACTGGGAACTTCTGCGACCGCACTACCAAACGCCCTACTTCTTCAGCAGCCTCGCACTCCAGAAAACCGACTTAGTGAGTATCGAACTGAAGCATATCTTCCGGCAATCGGATCGCCGTTTCATTGATTTGCTCGACAAGGTTCGAAACAACCAAATCGACGCCGGGGTGCTCGAAACGCTCAACAGCCGCTATATCCCCGGCTTCCAGCCGGACGTCGATGACGCCTACATCACGCTAACGTCTCACAATGCGTCATCCTATGACCTGAACGCCCAAAGATTGGAATCCCTCCCCGAACGAGTGCGGACGTTCAAAGCTAAAATCGTGGGCGACTTCCCTGAAACGGCTTATCCGACGGAGGAAACGCTGGAGTTCAAGAAGGGCGCGCAGGTGCTGTTTGTCAGGAATGACCTCTCGCCGGAAAAACGCTATTTCAACGGCAAGATCGGAAAAATCATCCGCTTTGCCGGCGACGAAATCTTCGTGCGCTGCAAGGATGAGCGGGAAGACATCGCCGTCACGCCTGTCGAATGGCAAAACATCAAGTACTCGATCGATGAAGAAACAAAAGAAATAAAGGAAGACGTCCTTGGTACGTTTACCCAATATCCGCTGAAGCTTGCCTGGGCCATCACGATCCACAAGAGCCAGGGGCTGACCTTCGATCGCGTCATCATCGATGCGCGATCGGCTTTCGCGCACGGGCAGGTATACGTAGCATTGAGCCGCTGCAGAAGTTTCGAAGGAATCGTTCTCAGCTCAAGAATCAACCCGTCCAGCGTGAAAACCGACGTGGTAGTCAGAGCGTATACCGAAAAAACCGCGCGCAACGCACCGAGCGAAGCGCACCTGCGCCAATCGAAGCGGGAATACCAAGAGACGCTCGTGCGCGAACTGTTCGACTTCGGCGCCATGAACAGCCATTTGCAGGGACTGAGGCGGCTGTTTCAGGAGCACTCCAGCGCCCTTTCAGCCGACGGGTTGTCACAGTTCAATACGCTGGTTGCGAAAATAGGCGCGGAGGTCTTGTCGATAGCCCAAAAATTTGCCCCGCAACTGCACGCTTACTTTTCGCAACCGGAGTTGCCTGAGGAAAACGAAAGCCTTCGGGAGCGCCTTCGGAAAGCCGGCGGTTATTTTTCATCGAAACTGAATTCCGAGTTTCTGGCAGAGGTGAAGCGTATAGACCTGATCACCGACGACAAAGCAGTGCTGAAACGTGCCCGGCAGCATCTGCAGAACCTTGAGGAGGAAGTCTTGATAAAGCACGCCTGTTTCCTGGCATGCCAGACCGGCTTTTCCGCTTCCGTTTACACTCGGGCAAAAACCAATGCCGAATTGGACCTCCGCGAGAGCAAGGATGTCCGATCGACCGCAGCCGAAGTGCCCAAGGATACGCCGCATCCCGACCTTTATACACGGCTGCTGGAGTGGCGTAGTGTCATGGCGGAGGAACTTGATAGAGCGCTTCACGAAGTCTTGCCCACACGGTCTGTGCAGGAAATGGTAAGGCTTCTGCCCATAGATCGCGCTTCGTTGAAGAAGATACCCGGTATCGGCAAAGGCAAGCTGAAGCGCTTTGGCGCGGATCTTATCGGTATTGTCGAGAAATACTGCGCCGAAAAAAACATCGGCGGAAAGCCGCCAGAACCTTCCAAAGCCAATACGAAGCAGATCAGCTTCGATCTCTACAAATCCGGAAAAACCGTTGCGCAGATTGCCGCGGAACTCCTAACCAAGGAACAGGTGGAGGAAATATCCAGGTTCTTCGAGGAGAGGAACACCGACTCATTAGCTGATGCGAAAGCACATTTTGGAGAACGGTTTTTGTATGGACAGTTGAGGATGGTGCTCGAGCATCTGAAGACGAAGGACGTATAGCTGGTCTCGCCCCCTCGCCCGGCGCTGGTCTCGGCAAGGTTTTCGTCTTTTGCCGAAGCTGCTAATGCGACGGGTTCGACTTGCGCTGGACCGGCAAGATGCGCAAACGCGAGGTCATCTCGAGATCTGCTATTGTCCGGTCAATGGTGAGTGTTGGGAAGCGGTCCAACAAACGCCGCGCGAGTTGCCTGTCTTTACCTTTCATACGATAGACCATGTGCTCCGACCATCTGATTTGCGTTTCTTCCATCGCAAGCCGTTAACGATCCATCTACAGTCTGGCCCAGGCCTGAATATCATGCAAACGTGCCTCGCGTTTTCGGGGGTGGGGAGGCTGTCCTAGACTCGCCGGCCTTGCTCGTCCAGTGGTTGGAGGATATTTGTTCCGAGTGATCAAGGAAACCCCAAACTGCGTTAACGGTCAACCGATGACCTGATAGGAATATCCCTGCTCGACGAGGAATAGCTTGCGGTGATGCGCGAATTCCTCTTCGCGCGTGTCTCGCGAGAATGTTCGGATTGGCACGACTCCCAGCAACGCATTCGAAGAGAATATCTGATGGCGTGTTCATACGAAGCTCATCGAGTGTGTTCATGACTTGATGGCGCCTATGCACGCACAACTTCTGTCCGTTCGCGTCCGAACCGGGCGAGATATTTGCGCAGCCGACCCGCATTGTTGTTCGTTGGCTTTCTTGAACGCGAGACGTGGAATAACATTCAGCCGGCTTCGGACACTAGAACTTCCACCCATTCATTTCCAAAAAGCCTCGAACGTTGGTACATTTCACTTTGAAATGATCGCACACGTTGGGAATCTTGGCGGTTGGAGATGTCTCGCCCGTCTCCCACCTTTGGATTTCGTCAGGTTCGCCGGTCCTTTGCCGCACTCCGAAAATGCTTCTCGTTGCTTCTATTTGCCGCTTGTTGGTGCGCGGAAAGGGCAAAAAAGGGGCAAACTTTTTCACCTTCAAACGATCATGGCTGCAAGATCGCGGTTTTGACCGGCAGGTTCATCCGCCGAGCTGTTGGCGCAAAGCCCTGACCTTTTCCTTGAGACTCGGCGGGTCCCGTTCAACGGCATCCCACACGACTTGAGTGTCAATTCCAAAATAGTTGTGAACCAGAATGTGACGCATGCCGATTATTTCAGACCAGGGTATGTCCGGCGCTGTGGCACGGATTTCTTCCGGTAAGAGTCGAGCCGCTTCGCCGATGATCTGAAGATGCCGTACGAACCAGTTTTGAAGAAGCTCGTCGGCTTCAAAGGCCTCGCGTCCGCGAGCAGCGTATCTCTGAATGTGATCAATAGCGTCCAGGATATCCTGTAAACGCTCGCGAGCATCTCTCACAGCGGCACGGCTTCCTTCAAGACGCGTTCGCGAATCCGTGGCTTGAGGCCGCGCTCCGTCACGACATCGACATTTCTTCCGAGCAATTCTCGAAGCTCCATTAGCAACCCGCCCATGTCCAGCAAGCTACGACCCGGCTCCATATCAACCAAGAAATCCACATCGCTATCCAGACGATCATCCCCACGCGCTATGGAACCAAAGACCCTGATGTTGTGCGCTCCGTGTTTTTGCGCAGTCGAGATGATGTCTTCGCGTTTGGACTTCAACAGCCGTTCGAGATTCATAAGGAAATACTACAAGAAGGACGGCCTAGTATAAGAGCAGGATCCCGCGATCCACACGATCATCGCGAGAGGACCGACGGGATTGTTCAGACAGGTCCTCCGGTGAACACTGCCGAATTCGACATATTACGTGTTCTTGCAGTTCACGGCGTTCAAACAAACTCCAAGCGGGCCGAGAAGATTCGTTCCTTATTGCCGGTGGGGTTCTCGGCGGAGGACTTGCACTACATCGCCGTTAAGTCGATGGCACAATTCGGTATCGTGCGCGGAAAGCTGATCAGGGTACAAGTGTCATTGCAAACATAACGAAAGATGGAAAACCAATTGAAGAGGCATACCTATTGAGTAGGAAGCCATCGAGCCATCGAGTGACATGTTACGTGATTGAGTTGCAGGACGGCGAACTTATCGCCCCACACCTGGTTGTCTTCAATTAAAAGAAAAAATCGACTCGGCATAGGGGGTGTTACAACGGTCAGGACGGCGTGGTTTTAATGCGGCGCTTCTTCAGGACTTCGACATTCCTGCCGCGCATTAACGCAGCTCCATCAGTAGCCCACCCAATGAAGCAAGCTTCCGCCGGGTTCCATACCGACAGGAACAATCACGTCCTCCATCCTATCTAGATGATCATCGCCCCGCGCCATGCATTCCAGCTATGTATGGTAACGAAGTGCGCGAAAAGGGCAAAGCGCCAAACTGGCGCTTTGTAGTGGCTGTAAGTTATTGAAAAGGCTCCTCAGGTAGGACTCGAACCTACAACCCTCCGGTTAACAGAGGGCTTCCATGTTGTTGCTGGGAGTTGCGGATTGTTGCTGCTTCAAGCATCCATTTGCATTTACCGGCTCTGTAGCGTTGCCGAATTGAGTAACGTTTTGCTCCGTGTTGCCGGTTCTTGCATCCTTCAAACGGCAAATAAACGGCAACCCAACAACAGGTTTGAAGTATCGAAGCGGGGCGCGCGATCTTGGCCGGACGATTCTCGGATCGCAGCGAGCTTGGATTTGCGCGGTGATATCACCAAAGCTAAACTGATATCACTGGAGGAGAGAATGATCCGGACGGTGATAAGTCTCGATGAAGAAAGTAAAAGATGGTTAGATCAGCAAGCCAGAGAGGAAAACGTCTCAACGGCAGAACTCATACGAACGGCTGTTCGAAAATACCGCGACGAAAAAAAACGAGCGGCTCTCCCCCTGAATGACCTACTGAAGCAGACCAGCGGTATCTGGAAGGCTGGCGATGGGCTAACGTTTCAACGCCGGTTGCGGAAAGAATGGCAGAGATAGATTCGACGGTTCTGATCGATTCCGTCATCATGATCGACCACTTCAATGGAGTACCGGCGGCAACCGAGTATCTATTGCGGATGCAAGGAAAGCTCGCAATCTCCGTCATCACGTTTGCTGAAGTCCTTACCGGTTTTGAAGGCAAAGAGCGGCAACTCGCGCGTCGTTTGCTCGATCGCTTCCCCATCCTGATCATTGACCGCGCCGTAGCAGATCTCGCAGCAACATTGCGGCGGCAGAATCGCTGGAAGATGCCTGACGCGCTGCAGGCTGCGGTAGCCAAGCGTCATAAGTTGAAATTTGCAACACGTGATACCGACGATTTTTCACCGAAGCGGCATCGGTTTGTAATAGTTCCATACACCCTCTGAAGGGATAACCATCGTTTGGGGAAGGCCGTGTCGCGAGTCTGAGAATTGATCCGAAGGGCTTCTCTTCAGCGATGTGCAGTCAGGTTCCGGAAAGCTTCACCGTGATGGTCCCTATCCACCGGCCTCCAACAGCTTTTGTGATATTTTTACGCGCCGATAGGTCAGAGAAAAGTCAGCTGCAGGCAGGGTAATGATCAACTGAATTGACACAGCTAGCACGTTGAATGGTCTTTCCGCGCGGTGTCTGCGGAGCTTAAATGGCTGATCTGCCAGATGGCCTTTATGAATCCATCCTTGATGAAGATCTTCGAGACCTTCTCAAGGATCGACCCGAGTTGCGCTCGGTCTTTGGGAAGATTGAAGCGGACGAGGAGCCTGCTCGATATGCCGCGTTCCTGGCGAGAGTGCTGGAAAAAGCCCTGCATCTCGAGGCGAACTCAGCGGCTCGTCTGAGCCTATGCAACGCGATCGTGGAGCGTCTCGCCAACGTCTCCGATGGAAATCATCTCTTAGCGCATCGCCTCGTGCCGGCCGAAAAGGCTGTTCTTCTGGAGATCACTCCCTCCCGTTACTTACATCCCGGCATGCCTCGTCCCGAAACGCCTCTCTCAGAGAGTAGTTTGTTTACTGGTTCGCCCAGCGATCCTCAGCTCGTCCACGAGCTCCTGCAGGAGATGCCATCGGCCGATGGTGTCGATATCTTGGTGTCGTTCATCAAGTGGTCCGGGCTCAGGCTGTTGATGCCCGGGCTCGAAGAACTTTCAGGACGAGGTGTGCCCGTCCGAGTGATTACCACTTCGTACATGGGAGCGTCGGACGCAGAAGCCATCGAGTGGCTCGCGTCACTTCCGAATGTCACCGTTAGAATCTCGTACGACACCGACAGGACACGACTTCACGCTAAGGCTTATCACTTTCACCGCAGGACCGGTTTTTCAACCGCATACATCGGATCGGCGAACATGTCTCAGGCAGCAATGACGAGCGGGTTGGAGTGGAACCTGAAAGTCACTGCACAGGACTTGCCCCATATTGTCGAAAAATTCGTAGCAGAGTTTGAGACGTATTGGAACAGTCGCGAATTCATGCCGTTCAACGCCGCTGAGCCGGAGGCGCTTCGAGAAGCAATCCGACATGCCCGCACTGGAGCAGCGATAGCGCCGGTGTTTTTCGATATCCGGCCACATGCGTTTCAAGAGCGTATCCTCGATGCGCTTGAAGCTGAGCGCACTGTCCACAGCCAGCGTCGGAATCTAGTGGTCGCCGCCACAGGAACGGGAAAAACGGTAGTGGCTGCGTTTGATTTCAAGCGATTTTTCGAGGCGCAGGGACGGAATGCGAAACTCCTCTTCGTCGCGCATCGTCGAGAGATCTTGGAACAAGCGGTGGGAACGTTCCGGGCTGTTCTCAGAATTTCAGATTTTGGAGAACTGCTAGTGGGGCCTTACACCGCCGGCCGCCTTGACCATTTGTTTTGTTCTGTAGACATGGTTCAGGGCCGGCGTTTATGGGAGCACCTAGGTGCAGAATTCTACGATTTCATCGTGATCGATGAGGTGCACCATGGCCCAGCTGCGAGTTACCGAACGATCTTCGAAAAGTTCGCGCCCTCCATCCTCCTGGGTCTTACTGCGACGCCGGAGCGAATGGATGGCCGAAGCGTTGCGGCGGATTTCGGTAACCGTTTCGCTGCCGAGATTCGGCTGCCTGAAGCCTTGGAGGAGAAGCTCCTCTGTCCATTTCACTATTTTGCAGTCGCGGATCCGATTTCGACCGCTGACGACAAGTTCTGGAGCAATGGTCGATACGACGCTCAGGCCCTGGAAAAGGTTTACACGGGCGCGCACGTCCTTGCGAAGCAGCGTGTTGAAAGTGTTATATCCGCCCTAACGCGATATGAACCCAATCTGTCACGCATCAGGGGTATCGGCTTTTGCGTAACGGTGTCCCACGCAGAATTCATGGCGAATGAGTTCAACGAGCGGGGTATCCCATCCGCTGTGCTCGTTGGAGAGACCGATGATCGGACGCGTTCACATTTGCTGGGTGAACTGCGTGCAGGACGAATCACTTTTCTCTTCACGCGGGATGTGCTGAGCGAAGGTCTCGACGTGCCCGAGGTTAATACGGTGCTCTTTCTCAGACCGACAGAGAGTCTTACTGTCTTCTTGCAGCAACTGGGGCGGGGGCTTCGGCACGCGCCCGAAAAAGATTGTTTGACTGTGTTGGACTTGGTGGGGCAAGTCCATCGCTGCTATCGATTGGATCTAAAGTTCAAAGCCTTGCTTCCAAAGACCCGCTTCAATATTGAACGCGAAGTCCAGATGAGCTTCCCTCATCTCCCCTCGGGCTGTTCGATCCAGATGGATCGCGTTGCCCGCGAACACGTGCTTGCGAACATTCGTGAGAATCTAAGAAACCTTGCGCAGCAGGTGCCCGAAAGGCTGCAAACCTTCGAACAAGAGTCAGGACAGAAACTCACTTTCGCCAATTTCGTTCGATTTCACAACTATGATCCGACCGCTTTACTTGCGAAAGATTCGTGGACAGGATGGCGAGCCAGAGCGCGCCTCGCGGCAGAACCTGCTGATCCGGACCAGAGGAGACTTCAGCTTGGCCTATTGCGCGCGGTACAAGTGAACGGCCCTCGAGAGTTGACGACGCTTCGCACCGTTGCGTCGCGGCTTCGCGAGGCGAACGTGGATGGTGCCATGGAAGCGGCGGGACCATCCAACTTGTCTGTTCATTACCGGCTGTGGGGGAAACCAGGAACGGACTTGGGATTCACAACACTTCAGGATTCCTTCAAAGGCCTTTCTCGAAACTTGGCATTTCTGTCGGACCTTGTTGAGGTCTTGGATTGGGCGGACTCAGAATCTCGGGTCGGCGGGGCGCCGGTGAATTTGCCGTTCCCGACCCATATCGAACTTCATGCTCAGTACAGCAACAACGACCTCAAGGCTGCTTTAGGTATCGCGACTTTCCAAACAGCGGGGCAAACCGGTGTTGGCCTGCTCCATTCGCCAGAGCGGAAGACCTACGCGGTGCTTGTCACCTTCCAGAAAACCGAACGCGAATTTTCGCCGAGCACAATGTATGCAGACTATCCCATTAGCCGGGAGCTGCTGCATTGGGAATCTCCTTCAAATACGGCACAAGCCAGCGAACCCGGACAAAACCTGATTCACCACCAGCAACGGAACTACACAATTCTCATTTTTGCCCGAAGCGTTAAAAGGGTTGATGGCAGACCCGCTCCATTCACTTTCCTCGGCCCTGCCTCTGTCGTGAGTTTTCAGCAGGAGCGCCCGATTCAGATGGTATGGCGTCTGAACCATCTGATGCCAGCAGCAATGTTCGAGGAGAATCGCCTCGGCGGCTGACTTTTTTTGGCGCGCACGGAGAGGCCTAGGAAAGTCCAATTCTTTGAATCTATCGTTCAGTGGCGCCATTCGCTGATTTCGTCGTTAAAGGTGTTCTTCCGTCCTTAACGAAAGTTCGACCATACGTTCCAGCAGTTGATCGGCCGGAAGGCCAATAAAGTTGCGCAGAACAAGTTCCTTGGCATAAAGACGCACGAGGTACCGGAGCTTGAGCGATTTGGATCGCGATGCGTAAACGAAGTCACGATGTCCATTGTTCACGACGATCAAATTTCGCGGTATATCACAGCGCGATCGCCACGACTCACCGGGCGCCCGTTCGAATGTATAGCCGGGAAGACCTTGTCCCGCTACGTTAGATGCGCCGATCTGAGAAAGGATCTCATGCGTCAACGTAACTAAAGCCTCCGCTTCGCAAACAACATCGTGTTGACGAGCCGTGACCTTTAACCGCGTCAGGCCCGGTTCCTCGGATGCATGAAACTTCACCGCTTGATTGTGAATGCCCTCTAGCGTTCCGGTTCCATTCGCAACTTGCCAATGAAACCGCAGGCCCTGTTCCACGCGACGCCTGGAGCGATCGCGCGGCAGCGCATGAAACTCACGGCTAGTGCATTGGCCGCGCAGACCGAACCTGAATATCGAACCAGTCGTATTCTTCCGCAGGCAAGGCCAGCAGGGCTTCTCGAAAGGCGCGTTGTATCGTGCGCAGCAGTTCACGGCTGGCTTGTTCTTCTTCAGCGCGGCGCTGCTCTTCGATAATCTCGCCGAGCTTGAGCTCCAGGTTCGACAATCCGGCGCAAAGGGCGGCATAGGAAGCATCTTGGACGATGCCGGTACGAGTACCTGGGGTCAGATTAACGAAAGGCGCATCCAAGTGGCCTTGAAGATGACGCAGCGTCCAGGGGGGATGCGCGAAGTCGTCCAGGAGCGCGATATCTTCGATGACGCGCGTACCGTGGCGAAACAAAGCGATCGCGTTCTTGTCCGCCGGCTCATTCAAATAGAGTTCAGCATAGATATCGCCGAACGGCGTGCGTGCGGCTGGCAGCTCGTGCAGCAACCGGCCTTCGTACTGCCGCGGCTCGACGGCGTATTGTTTGCGGGCAAGCCTGTCGATGACCGTGATTTTCGCGCCTGTTTGCCGGATTCGATCGCGTAATTCGGCGGCCAGATACCATTGGATCTTTTCACCCGATAACGAGCGAGTGCCCTCCAGCAGTGGGGCAATCCGGACCTCCGTTCCACGTTCGCCAAAGAGAGCGCGCCTGGGATTGACGGTGTAGCCCGGATCCCCTTTCCGCATGATCATTTGATACACGCGCTGGTCTGCGCCTGTGGATATCATCGTGAGCTCTTCACCGACAGTCCAGAAGCTCAACAACCCAATTCCGAACTCTCCTTGAAGCCCGGCTGCGCCGCCTGCCTTCAGTCGGCGCTTGACGGAATCGCAGATATGAGTTGCAACGTAGTGGAAATCCGGACGGCCATCTGCATTGCGCGGAACACCTTCACCATCGTCTCGTATCGCCAAAAAATGGCGGCCGTGCTCGCGCCCGCGCGTGATGGTGACGGAAGACGCCTTCGCATCAATGCTGTTTTCAACCAGTTCGGCGATCGCCTTCAACGGGTTGCTTTGCGATAAAGCGATGATGGTGATGGCATTCCAGTCATCACCGATCTTGAGTTTGCCTCGCGCCCGCTCGCGCGTCTTGGCAGCTGCAGTGGCCATGGTCGCGACATGTTACCTCAAGTTTGCGCTGGCATGTTGGACCTCTGGTATCCACCTTATCTTTGCCCGCCGGGGTGTTCTGCCTTGTGTTTCATCAACCTCACAACGAGGATCGCAAATCCTGCAACAGAC
>WNGP01006062.1_pt1 | contig 11611 bp, 11 predicted proteins | sample 5407671 | NCBI WGS metagenome assembly WNGP01 (sample SAMN13153381, study PRJNA577476) | soil metagenome | isolation source: 40 cm soil or saprolite under Garry oak tree replicate 2 | place: USA:California | collected 2016-06-15 | reverse complement strand
GCAAAAACGCCAACGTTCACAAAACACAGCAATGCGTCGTGATAGGCGGCTGGCTCACCCCCCAAGTATATTGACTGCGCGGGAGATCAGTATCCCGATGACTGTGAGTGAAAGCAGCGCTTCGAGCATCATGAGCACCTTCGACAGTCTCGTGATCGGATATGTATCAGCAGGACTCAGCGCGGTTGCCCCGGTAAAGGCGACGAATAGATAATCAAAAAAATGCGGTGCCCAATGCTCTCCAGCTGCTTGTTGTGGAAACAGAAAATCTGCGGCGCGATGCCCAGCGAGATGGCGCTTCCAGGGACCTCCTCCGTCAACTTCCCAATACCACAAGGCGAAGACCAGGATATTGAAGGACCACAGCAGGGCCGCAGCCCGTAATAGATTGGTCGCGTGTTTATCGGTGGGCAAGGTGAGAATGAAGAGGGCAACCCCGACAACAAGTGCCAATGTGCTCATGCCGAGGGGAACCAGCACGAGTATACGCCTGGCTGTATGTGAGAGGTTCCATGCTGTCATGACATCGATGACAAGAGGGACCACAAACACCCCTTCCACGACCAGCAGGAGCCAGTTCGGACCGATGATCACATTTGATGGAAGAACCAGGTAGAGCAGGCCAGTAAGCAGGATTCCGGCGAGGGCAGCGACACGTGGAACCACCACTTCCTCAGCGTCAGTCGAAGTCGGCGGCGGTCCCAGGCGGGCTGAACGGCCTTGCAGCGTCTTCTTTACAGGTTTCATCTATATCTACCTCGACCTCACTTTTAAATCGTTGCGCTTATTAGTCCACCACACGCAGGACGATCTCCCCTCGTGTGTGCCCTCTCGCCCCTTGCTCGTAGGCCTGGCGTGCCTGGGAAAGGGGCAGCACCGTGTTGATGATGGGTCGCACCTTTCCCTCATCAATCAATGCGCCAATGTGGACCAGTTGCTCGCGGTTGGGTTCCACCACAAACCAGACCGGGCGCACGTCATGTTCCTTTGCCTCTGCAAAGGAGGGGCGTGGGCTGACAACAGAAAGCAGCACCCCTCCTGGTTTGACCACCTGCCAGGAGCGCTGCAAGGTGTCACCACCTACGGTATCGAAGACGAAATCGACGCCCTGAACCACTTCTTCAAAGCGCGTGGTGGTGTAGTCGATGATCTCGTTGGCTCCCAATTCGCACAGGAAGTCGCGATTGCGCTGCGTGGCAGTCGCGATGACCTGCGCGCCGGCCCAGCGAGCAAGTTGGACGGCAAAGACCCCCACGCCGCCTGCTGCTCCGTGGATCAGGACGGTTTGCCCCGCCGCGAGGCGCGCATGCTCAAAGAGAGCCTGCCAGGCCGTCAACGCTGTCAAAGGAACGGCGGCCGCCTGTACATGGTCGAGCGTGCGTGGTTTGGGAGCCAGCTCGTTGGGCAGGGCAATGGTAAATTCTGCCTCGGCCCCATCGTAGCCGTAGTCCAGCATGGCATAGACCTCCTCGCCTTTGGCGGGTGCCGTGACACTATAACCAACCTCCTCCACCACTCCTGAGAAATGGCGTCCAGGGATCGGCAGTGCGCGCGGGCTTCCCGCTTTGGTCTGATAGGTCTCGTCCCATTTCAGTTCGTTGGCAATGACCCCTGTCGCGTAGACGCGCACCAGCACCTCTTCCGCTCCTGGATGGGGTTGCGGCGCGTCTTCGTAGACCAGGTGGGCTGGACCGCCACGGCCATGCAGGCGGATTGCTTTCATGTCTTTGTCTCCCTTCTTTCAACTTGACCGGTTGGTCATACTGCTAGCAGGCTCGCTCACATGAGTCAGTAGATACGTTCCCAGGCCCGGCTGTACTCCTTTAGGTGTCGATTGGGACAATCTGACCGATTGTCCCGCTCACTTCTGCTGCGCTGCCTGCGCGCCCTGAAAGCGTAGTCGGAGAGCATGAAGAAAAGCGTTGGAGGTTGCGTGAAACTTTTCTTACTGAGTGGTCAGCCAGGTCAGGTTTTAGGGAGGTGAAAAACAGCGCGATCATACCAAAGGAGGCTTGGCATCCTGCGCGCCCACAGCGCCCAGCGCTCGCAACGCCGCCTGCTGGGCGTTTGTCAGCCCGCGCGTGTGGCTGATGTCCAGCCGTTCATAGGGTCGATCGGCTTGCAAGGTAGCAAGACGCTGGTGACTCTGCATGTCCCAGAGCTTGATGACCCCATCTTCCCCGCAACTGGCCACCGTTTTCCCATCGGGGCTGATACGCACGGCCCTGGCCCAGGCGTCGTGCGCCTGGACCGTCGCGAGATTCAGGCCATGCTCCGGGTTCCACCAGCGCACCGTGCCATCAGCGCCTGCGCTCACCAGGATATCTTTTTCAAGAGACCAATCGATGCCCCAGATAGATCCGCGATGGCCTTCTAACGTTCGCACGAGTTCGCCTTGTCGCACATCCCAGATGGACAACACCCCTTTTTCTCCGTCAACCGACCCGCTCACCAGTTGATCCCCCTTCGGGCTCCAGGAGAGGGCGGTGACAAATCCTGCATGCTCGAACCGCCGCAGGAGGTCGCCATCCGTCGCCCGCCATACCAGGGCCAGCCCATCTTCACCGGCGCTGGCAACGAGTGTGCCATCGGGGGACCACACGGCAGCATAGATCAGCCTGGTATGTTCACTTCCCACCCGGCTGGTACCGTCCTGCATATCCCAGATACGTACGCTGCGATCCCAACTGCCGCTGGCAAGCCAACGGCCATCGACACTCCAGTCCACACTGAAAACCGTGGCAGTATGACCCTGAAAGATACGGGTGCAGGCGCCCGTCCGAGCATCCCAGATGCGCACCGTTTGATCCTGGCTTCCACTGGCGATGCGGTTTCCATGACGGCTCCAGGCTACTGCGTACACTTGCTGCCGGTGCCCGCGCAACACCTGCACCGGCGTCCGGGTGGTCACATCCCAGAGCGTGAGCGTCGCCTCGCTGCTGCCACTCACTAAGAAGCGCCCATCGGGACTCCAGGCGAGCGCGAACAGAGCGAGGGCATAGCCCTGCATTGTGCGTACATGCTGTCCGCTCAGCACCTCCCACGTGCGTACCGTGCGATCAAAGCTGCCGCTGAGTAAGCGATCTCCCCTGGGCAGGAAGGCCACTGATGTGACGGCATTCCGATGCCCTTGCAGGATGTTGCGGCACTGCCACGTCTGGCTGTCCCACAGCCGAATGGTCGCGTCGTAGCTGGCAGAGACCAGGGTCCGGCCATCGGGGGCCCAGGCAAGTCCTGTCACCGCATCGGTATGTCCCTCAAGTGTCTTGAGGCAGGTGCCCGTTTCCACGTCCCAGAGCTTGATCACCTGGTCGCTACCGCCGCTGGCGAGGCTGCTGCTGGCGAGAAGGCTTGTGTCAGGAGCGAAGGTGAGCGTGATGATCGGATCGCGATGCCCATGCAGTTCCTGGAGCAGCGTCCCCTGTTCGGCGTCCCACAGCCGGATGACGGCATCCAGGCTGCCGCTCGCGAGCCAACGTCCATTTCTGCTCCAGGCTAGTGTCAGAATTGGCCCCCCCTGCGTTTGAAGACGAGACAGTTGTGTACCGGTTCTTCTATCCCAAAAGTGCATGGCTCCATCATAACCACCACTCATCAACTTCCCATTGGGACTCGTGGCAATGGAGGTGACCGGAAAGCTGTGATCCCTCCCGTCCAGACAGTTGCTCCGCTGGCCACATCCCATAACCTGACGGTGCCGTCCCAACTGGCAGTGGCCAGCGTTTCTCCATCGGGGCTGAAGGCGATGGCGCCCACGCGATCGGTATGGCCCCGCATGGTCAGGTGCGCCACCCTTCCCTGCTCGCGCCAGACCCGTACCTGCCCGCTGTTACTGCCCGCCGCGAGGGAGCGCCCATCGGGGCTCACTGCAACAGAGAGTATAGCGTCGAAGGCTTCGGTGAAGACCACCTCGTCGAGCCGTGCCCCGGCAAGGGTCGCGTCCTGCATCTCGACGTCTTGCAGGTAGGCTCCGCGAATGGCGAGCCGGGAGAGGTCCAGGCCGCGCAGGTGCCCGCGCAGGTTGGTGAGCAGGCTGAGGACGTTGGCCGGACCATAGCCCTGGGTGGCCGCATCCTCGGTACGGAACTCCTCAAGCAGGCCCAGCAGGTGGGCCTCGACTAGTGCGTCTGCTCCCAGTTCAGAGCGCAGCCGCGCGAGGAGGGGATGCACCAGCAGGGGCACCTGGATCTCTCGCACGTAGTCTTTGGCCTGTGCCTGCTCGAGCGCCCCCCGGCGCAACTGCTGGGGATCGCCCTGCACGATCTCCTCGCTGAGTGTCTCGCCCAGGGTATCGGTGAGGTACTCCATCACCACCGATTGCAGGCCAAAGCTGGCCTGCTGCCCCCGCTCCACCAGCGAGCGCCGTCTCAGCGCCTCCAGCGCCTCGAGCATTTGCGCGCGCAGCACCCGGGGATGCAGGGCCTGGGAGAGGGTGGGAAGCTCCGTCCATTCGCGCAGCACGGCCAGCCAGGTGAGCAGCTGGTGTTCTAGAGGGGTGAGACGCCCCACCTGCTGGCGCAGCACCGGGCGGATGCCGTTGAAGATCAACTCCCCCTCGCGCAGGAAGCGGTCCAGGTCTCCCCCGAAGAGCTCAGAGATGGCCTGCGCCACGATCTTCAAGGCCAGGGGATTGCCCGCGTAGCTGGCCACGAGCCGCTGCCAGGCGGTAGGCGTGCAGTGCAATTCCTTGTCGCTGAGCAGTTCCTGTGCTGCCTGTTCATCCATCCCCACCAGGCGCAGCGAGCGCACCGGGGAGCGCGTGCCTTCCAGCGCTTCGAGCTCGCGGGGCTTCTCGCGGCTGGTGAGCAGCACGCAGCTCTGGTGGGCTGATTCGGCCAGGCGCCCAATGAGCCGCCCGGAGCCCTCGTAGCCCGGCAGGTAGCCGCCCGCGCGGTCCCCGCTTTGGAGGAGCGTCTCCAGGTTGTCGAGCACCAGCAGGCAGCGGCTCGCCTGCAAGCGCGCCACGAGCTGCGTGATGCGCTGTTCAAGCGAGGCGGGGAATTCTGCCGGTGGTGTCTCGGAGAAGAAGGTGATGCAATCGGCGACCAGCTCCTCGCATGAAGGCGCGTCGCGGACCGAGCGCCACAGCACCGCCTCAAACTGGGGAGCCAGGCGGCTCCCCAGGTAGGAGGCCAGCGTACTCTTGCCGATGCCGCCCATGCCCAGGAGCGTCACCAGGCGACAGCGCTCCTGGATGATCCACTGCGAGAGTTCGGCTACTTCCACCTCGCGGCCGGCGAAGTGGCTCACGTCGAGCGCTTCCACGAAGTCGACGCGCGGGAAAGCGGCAGGCTCAGCTCCCGGCTGGGCACCAGGCGGCCCGGCCTGGGGGAAAAGCTGGACGGACGCAGGAGGAGCCAGCAGGTCACGCAGCCAGGCTTCATCCAGCAGCACCTTCTGGTGGGCCGCCTTCCACAGTGCCCGGATCTCCTCCTCCTCGCGCCCGGCAGCAAAGGCCGAGGCTCGCACCCCCAGCGTGATGAGCTCTTTGAGGTGCTCGGCTTTTGGATAACTACTGCCCGCCTCCCAGCCCGCGACCGCGCCGGTGGACATGCAGCGCCTCGGCCAGGCCGGCCTGGGTCAGGCCGATGGTCGTGCGCAGGGTCAGCACCAGCTGGCCGAAGGCATAGTCTCGCTCACCGTACGCGTAGCTCTTCACGAGCGCTCTCCCCATCTCGTGTGACCCGGTGGAGCGACAGACTGTGTAGTGATGTGTAGTGCTCCGTCATCTGTTGGACGGTGACTTCCTCTGACTGCACCAGTATACTGATACTAGCAGGTGCTCCCTCCAAGCGGGTCAATGCCTGTCCAGGGTGGGATGGGGCACTGCCAGGCGAACCCATCCCACCCATCAATTCTCCCCTCTATAATAGCAGATTTTCTGCTGAGTTTCACTCTCTCTGGATCATGTACCACCTGTTGAGGAAGTGACGGGAGCTGTGAGAAACTGGTCGACGACCTGTGCGAGTTCCCGTGCACTCGTCCCCAGTCCCAGGTGTCCGTCGTGGAAGATGTAGAGCTTCGAGTGCGGGATCAGGCGATGCATGATCTTCGCGTTGACCAGGGGGACAAGCGGGTCGTCATCCCCATGCAGAATCAGTGTCGGTTGCCGGAGCTTGCGGAGCCAGAAGATGCTGGTCCAACCCACTGCCCCCAGCATTTGATAGAAGTAGCCGAGCGCGCTACCAAAGTGTGTGGTTTGCGCGAACTCGTGCGCTAGCTCGGGCTGAGTGCTCACCTTTCCCCCGTAGATTTCTCCAGCGATCTGCTCCATATAGATCGGGTCCTGATAGCGTCGTGACGTGGCTATTTTCGCCAGTGCCGAAGGACGGCCGGGAACCATGAGTGCCCCGGTTCCCGTGCTGACCAGGATCAGCCGCCGACAACGAACAGGGTATTGAAAAGCGAACTGCTGGGCAAGCGCACCACCCCAGGAGACACCCAGCACATCGACCTGCTGGTAACCCAACTTATCGAGCATCTTCGTCACCAACCGGGCGAGGGCCGAAAAACGGAACGGGACGAGCGGGGCCGGTGAGCCGCCGGTGCCCGGCACATCAAAGCGAATCACTTCGATGGCCGGGTCGAGGGCGTCGACGAACGGCTGGAGCACTTCGAAGTTGACTCCGATCCCGTTCAGCAGCAGCAGCGGCGTGCGGGTGCCGTCACCTTTACGGATGGCGACCCGCAGGCGCTGCCCCTTGACGGTGATGGTACGTGTCTCGGTCTGTGGCCTGCTGGTTTCTGATGGCATGCATCATCCTTTCTCTCTAAAGAGTACGCCAAGAGAGCTGAACATATCACGGCTCGAACACGTAGGAGCCGGGAGCCGGCGTTCCCGGTTGATACTGCTCATTGCCCAACGTTCGTGGTGCCGACTTCTTTGCACCCGCACGCTTGCCCAACCAGTCTCGCCAATCCTCCCACCAGGTGCCTGAGACTTTCTGCGCACTGGCAAGCCATTGTTCGGCATCGGCCGGGTAGCGCTCATTGACGAAGTAGGATGCCTTCGGGTTGCCTGGGGGGTTCAGAATGGCCTGGATGTGGCCACTGTTACTCAGGATAAACTTGATCTTACCTCCCAGCAATTGCGTGGTTGCATAGCATCCCTGCCACGGCGTGATGTGATCGGTGATGCCTGCGATGATATAGGTGTCGTTGGTCACTTTGGACAGATCGATGGGCGTCCCCAAGACCTCGAAAGCCCCGGGATGGATAAACGCATTGGTCTCGAACAGGTCGAGCATCTCGCCATGCAACTGCGCTGGCAGGCGCGTCGTGTCGTTATTCCAGTAGAGCACGTCAAAGGCTGCCGGGTCCTTGCCGATCAGGTAGTTATTGACCCAGTAGTTCCAGACCAGATCGTTGGGGCGCAGCCAGGCGAACGCGCGCGCCAACTCCTGGCCCTCGAGCACCCCCTTCGCTTGAGACGCCTGCTTGGCGGCCGCGATCGTTTCTTTGGTAGCGAACAACCCCATCGTCGACTCGACATTCGTATCCAGCACCGTCACCGTGAAGGTCACGGCATGAATGCGCTGGTCCCCCCGCGCTGCCAGGTATCCCAGCAGCGTGGCCAGGGTCATGCCGCCCAGGCAGGCCCCCCAGATATTGATGTCCGGGTTTTCGGTAATCGCGCGCACCACGTCCATCGCTTCCAGGATGGCGCGGTCGTAGGTTTCGAACCCCCATTCGCGGTCTTCGGGAGTCGGATTGCGCCAGCTGATGGTGAAGACCTGCAGTCCATTGGCAACCAGGTAGCGCACCAGGCTCTTGTTGGGTGAGAGGTCCATGACGTAATACTTATTGACCTGCGGCGGGACGATGAGCAGCGGGCGACCATAGACCTCTGGAGTCGTGGGCTGAAATTGGATCAGCTCGAGCACCTCGTTCTTGAACACGACGGCCCCCGGGGAGGTCGCCAGATCCTTGCCGACCTGGAAGGCCTTCATATCGACCTGGGAGGGCATACCCCCATTATTGGCCAGGTCTTCGAGCATGTGGGTGAGGCCTTTCACCAGGCTGGCTCCGCCCGTCTCGTACATCTTCTTCATGGCCGCCGGATTGCCCAGCAGCGTGTTAGTTGGGGCCACGGTATCGGCGAAGAGCGAGAGCACGAAGCGCGCTCGGTCGGCATCCTTTTTGTCCAGATTTGCCTCGTCGAGAAAGGCATTGAGGCTCTTTTCCCAGGTCAAATAGGTTTGCAGGTACGTGCGGTAAAACGGATTCGTTTTCCAGGCCTCGTCGGTGAAGCGTTTGTCCTTGGCATCCGGCTCGACGGGGGATTGCCCGGTCATCACCCGGCCCATCTCGAGCATGAAATTTGAGTAGTTTTTCATGAGTAACGGCGGTTGCTGTATGGCTTGCTGGGCAATCTTCTGACTGACATCGAAGAAATCTGTTCCGCGAAAGCCTACGAAGGGCATGAGGCCAAAGGCAGCCTCTCCACCTGGCATCTGCTCGGCCGTTTGCCCGGGGGTCTCAGCGCGCGTTTCGGTGGCCTGTCGCTGTTGCGCAAGTGCTTGCTGCGCCTCGTCGGCCTTACGCCGTTCATCTGCTAGCGCTTGCTGCGCCTCGTCGGCCTTACGCCGTTCATCTGCTAGCGTCGCTTCAATAGCATCAAGTCGACGCTGCATGTCCTTCATGGCAGCTTGCGCTTCGGCAGCTTTGCGCCGTTCCTCCCCAAGGACTGCTTGTGCCGTTCCCGTTGAGCTACTTTTTGGTTTGGATACGCTATGCGTTGAGGCTGCCTTCTTTTCCCCTGACTTCGTTTCAGGTGGAGCGGCCGATGCTCCGCTATTCTGGTCTGCTGTTTCTGCTTGAGACATATGCTGTGGATCGGTTGTCACCGTTTTCCTCCTTCCTTATAATAACTCCAAGCATCGGAGTCCAGGCAGCGTCGGCACAAAGAGCTTCTTGGCCATCAGTACCGACCCTCCCAGCTCTTTTACTCATCTACTGGCCGCTCGTCTTTCCTTGCTGCTTCGTCCCAGTGCCACCTCCAGTCCAGCGACGAACCAAATCGGCCTGCGTATTGATCATCTTGTTTGCGGTGTCCTGCCAGAATTGAATCAGGTCCCCTCCCGTTTGCGCACCGGCTCCAGGTTCTGGTCGGAAATTGATCTCCCTTATAGCGTTAAACCAGCCCTGCCAGAGATCACGCTCGGCTTCAGTCCAGCGCTGCAACTGCTCGCGCCCTTCCCTCGCCAGTTCACGGAGCTCCTCGGGGGTTCCCTTGGCTTTGGCCAGGGTCTCGGTCCACTGCCGGGTCCATTCCATCTGCGCATCCAGGGTCTCTTTCACCGAGGTCTGCCAGGTGTCCACCGTTTTCCTCCACAGCTCCAGCGTCGGTGTGCCACCGAGCCTGCGCAGGGTATCAAGCCAGTCCGTCATCAGCTTCTGCTGCGACTCCCCCCAGGTCTTCATAACTTTTTCTTCTGTGTTCTTGTCACTCATTCCAGTTCTCCTTTCATAGGTCGTGTGTACACATGTCGCGATAGTCCTCTGAGTCTGTCATGTTCGTTAGAGAAGTGTCAATCAAAAACTTGCCGTTAAGCCGCTGTTTCATGCGACAGATCAAGTATAGTCGATAAGCGTTGGCAAAAGCGTTTGCCAGATTAGCACCGTCGTCGAACAATCGTTTGTTGTGAGGCCCTTATTTGCCCGTGAATTTGACTGCTCGCTTGTGCAGGAAGGCGTCTACAGCTTCTCGGTGATCCGCTGTAGCGTAGGCGGCTTCTTGTAATTGTCCCTCAAGACGGAGGGAGGCTTGCAGGTCTATATCTAACGATTCTTCATCGGCCAGCATCGCCATCTCTAAAGCTCTACCCAGCCCAATGAGCCGTGGCAACGTGTACCCGCCGCCGCCATCAGGAACCAGGCCAATGCGTGCGAAGGCTTCGAGCAGGCGAGCATTGTCAGCAGCAATGCGTATATCACAAGCAAGGGCGATGTTCAAGGAGATACCAGTTGCTACGCCTTGAATTGCAGCGATGACTGGTTTGGGCATGTGACAAATCCCGAGGATCAGGCGATGGTACTTCGCCAGGTGTTCGCTCACTTTGAGCGGTTGGTTGCCAGCATGTGTAGAACCGAACTCCGTGAGGTCCTGGCCAGCCCCAAATGCTCGCCCAGCCCCAGTGAGCACGACGCAGCGGATCGTCTCATCGTCAGCAGCCGCTTCGACGGCTTCTGTGAGTTCCTCTAACATGAGCGTATTGGTCGCGTTCAGCACGTCGGGGCGGTTCATGGTGAGCGTGACGACGCTTTCGTCTTGTTCAACAAGCATGTTTTGGAAATCAGTTCGCATTGGGTCCTTCTCCTCCTTCTTTCTTCCCCCTGGTTAACGCCGCGATCTCGTCCCATTCCTGGGATGTGAGCTCGCTCAGCTTGTTAAACTCACCCGCGCCGCCGATCCACTCGCCCCCATCAATGGTCACTACCTCGCCATTGATGTATCCTGCAGCGTCGGAGATCAGATAGGCGGCCAGGTTCGTCAGTTCGGCCATCTGACCAACGCGCCTGAGCGGGTTGGTATGTAACAACTGCTCTTGCATCTCTGGCCTGGGCATCAGACGGGTCCATGCGCCTTCGGTCGGAAAGGGACCGGGGGCAATCGCTACCTGCCGAATCCCGTGGGGGCCCCATTCAACTGCCAGCGACCGGGTCAACGCCAGGACCCCGGCCTTGGCGGCAGCCGAAGGCACGACATAGCCTGACCCGGTCCAGGCGTAGGTCGTGACAATATTGAGCATCGTGCCGGATTGCCCTTGCTCAAGCCAGCGTTTCCCCAGAGCCAGCGTGCAGTAGAAGGTGCCATGTAAGACGATGCCCAGCACCGCGTCGACCGCACGCGGGGACAGCCGCTCGGTGGGGGAAATAAAGTTGCCGGCGGCGTTGTTGACGAGCACATCGATGCGGCCAAAGCGTTCGATGACGGCGTTCATCATCGCTTCCACCTGGTCGGCCTGACGCACATCACAGCGGGTGGCGAACGTCTCGCCACCTGATCTACGGGCCATGTCAGCAGCGGCTTGCTCTGCGACCTCTTGTCGCCGCCCGCAGATCGCCACTTTGGCTCCCAGTTCGAGAAAACGTTCGCCCATGGCTCGACCAAGGCCTGTTCCACCACCGGTGACCAGGATCACCTTGTCTTGTAAAAGGTCAGCTTGAAACATGTATTTCACCTCTCTTGCTTTCCCACGCGCCAGGGCCGGTGCTCTCGGGAAAAAGGATTATCTATCAGATGAGATGAGTATAGCTGACGTGCGTTGAAAAAAGCGTTTGTTGGACCAGACGCGGTAGCAGACGAGCGTTTGTTTCTAAAGCGGCCAGTTGAACCTGAAAAAGTATGTGCCAATCATCACTCATCAACTGGCCGCGATATTACTCCTCTGTAAGGAGACCAAGGTCGCGCGCACGTAGAATGGCTCGCGTGCGATTATTCACTCCCAATTTGGAGAGGATATGGCTCACATGCAGCTTGACCGTCCCTGGTGCCACGACCAATGTCGTTGCAATCTCCTGGTTGGAAGCCCCACCTGCCAACAACTGCAGCACCTCCAGTTCGCGCTGGCTCAGTGGGTCAAGAAAGGGTTGCTCAGCAGAAGGTTGG
>WNGP01004499.1_pt1 | contig 11613 bp, 13 predicted proteins | sample 5407671 | NCBI WGS metagenome assembly WNGP01 (sample SAMN13153381, study PRJNA577476) | soil metagenome | isolation source: 40 cm soil or saprolite under Garry oak tree replicate 2 | place: USA:California | collected 2016-06-15 | reverse complement strand
TTCGCGATGCTGATCCCGACGATATGCAGGTGCTCTTTTCTCGCTCTCGCGCTCGTCATACTCCTCCACCACCCCCCGACTTGCGCGTGGTCCAACGCATCATCGAGATCCGTACCTCTCCACCAGAGAACTTGCAGCGTACCCCGGGGCCGCGTGCCATTCTCTCCTATCTGCATCGCGATGCGGATCTAGCTGCTGCTGGTCTGACTCCCCCCCGCTCCACGCGCACCATCTGGAAAATCCTGCGACAGCTTGGTTATATCCTCGATCCTCCCGAGCGGAAGCACAGGCCGTCAGAGCCGCGTGAACCACTGCAAGAGGTCCAGATGGATGCGCACTCGACGCTTCTACCGTTCCCGCTGATCCAGAAGGCAAGCACCAGCATGTCGTCGAGGTGCTCAATTTTGTCGATGCTGGCACCTCCATTCTGCTCTCGGCCCAGGCCCATGATGATTTTCATGCGGAAACCGCGTCTTCTCGCCGTTATCGCCTTCTTGAGGGCGTATGGCCTACCTGCCATGCTGACCTTTGATCGCGATCCGGAGCTTCAGTGGGCAGTTCCAGTGGTCGCGATTTTCCCTCCGCACTGCGGCGATTTCTGCTTTGTCTGGGCATTGAGCCTTCTATCTGTCCGCCCCAGCGTCCAGACACAAACGCGTTTGTAATGGTGTGATCGCAAAAGATAAATTTTGCTTGAGCCGCTTTGCCCGTCTGCATTTGTCGTGGTCGCGTCAACCAGTTCATTCGAACCTGTCACAAGAGAGGCGCCTTGATCATCCCATTGAACAGGACCATCGGAGTTCACAGGAGGAAATCCATGCCACAGCACTACCGAGCCTGGAGAATTCAGCGCCACTTCCAAGCCTGTTCCCAAGGGGGGAGGCGCTGGGATCAGGCATATCAGTCGCTGCTTACCAGCAAACCGCCTCCTCCAGGCGACACATAGGAGGGAGTCAATGAGAATAGCGATCTATGTCCGCGTTTCGTCCTTGCAGCAAGCCCAGAGCCAGACCATCGAACAACAACTGGAGCGGCTACAGATGCATTGCCAGGCCCAGCAGTGGGCCTGGCAGGAAGCGCAGATCTTTCGCGATGAGGGCTACAGCGGGGCGACGCTGCGTCGTCCAGGTCTGGAGCGCTTGCGTGATCAAGCCGCCACTGGCTGCTTTGACCGGGTGATTATCACCGCCCCTGATCGGCTGGCACACAAGTATGTGCATCACATGCTGCTCATTGAGGAACTGGAAGGACACGGAGGCCCCGGTCCATTTCCTGGAGCGACCCATGAGTGAGGATCCTAATGATCAACTGCTTTTGCCGATTCGAGGAGCGGTAGCCGAATACGAGCGCAGCTTGATTGCCGAGCGGATGCGACGGGGAAGACAGCATAAGTATCGCGCAGGCTTGCTCTTGCCTTGGACGCGGCCTCCCTATGGTTATCGCCTCGATCCCGATCATCCGCGCGACCCGTCAGGCGTGCGGGTGGATGCAGCAGAAGGTGCGATCGTGAGCGACTTGTTTGCCCGCTATGTCCAACCTGGCCAGAGTCTGTCGAGCCTGAGCACGCATCTCAAGCAACGAGAGCGTCCCCACTCCCACTGGGAAAAAGCGCTGGAGCAATGGGACACTGCGCCGCATCCTGACCAATCCGGTTTACACCGGGGTCGTCTATGCCGGACGCGGACGGGTGCAACCCGCCAAAAGACGTCGCTCGCCCCTGGCCCCAGTGGGCCAGCGCGTGACGACCTCGATGCCGACCTCACAAGACCAGTGGATTGTCGTCGGGCACATTCCGGCACTGATCCCTCCAGACCACTTTGAGCAGGTGCAAGCCAAACTCAAAACGAATCAGCAATTTGCTCGCCGCAACAATCGAGCGCATACCTCCCTCTTGCGAGCGTTGGTCAGTTGTGGCTGTTGTCACCTCGCTTGCGGAGGCGCAAACGCGCCGGCGCTACTCGTACTCTGTCTGTGTGGGCAAAGCCCATCCCAGCCGCTCCGGTCGTGAAGAGCCCTGTCGCAATCGCCTTATTCCTATGAAGCAACTCGACGCAGTGGTCTGGTCGGATCTCTGTGATCTCTTCCTCCATCCCACCTCTATCCGCCAGGCCGATGCCTCGGGCGCAAAGCGGAGAGTGGCTGCCGGAAGCAACTGCAAGCGCGACGGGAAGGGCAGCGCAAGGCGCGGGTGAATCTCTCCCGAAAGACTCGACCGCTTGACCGAAGCCTATCTAGAACAGATCGTGACCTTGGAGGAGTACCGTCGCCGTCGGCGCGAGCTGGAGGAGCGAGCCGAGGCCATCGAAGCGCAGATGCGGCAACTGGAAGCCAGCATCGACCGCCAGGTGGAACTGACGGCCATCGCTGATGGCATCGAGTCCTTTTGCCAACGGGTGCAACAAGGCCTCGCTCAAGCCACCTTTGAGCAGAAACGGCATCTGGTGGAGTTGCTCATCGATCGGGTGATCGTGACAGGGGAACAGGTGGAGATCCGCTATGTTATTCCGACTAGTCCTCGGGGAGAGCAGTCACGCTTTTATCAATTGCGTCTAGACTATTGTCGAACGGTACCACCGCAGTTCCAATCAGGAATGCTTACAGATCCACCGACCAGCCACCGATGCCGGGAGGTGCGTGAGGTGACCGAGCGCTTTCCGCTCCACTACAACCAGGAGCGCCCGAACCTCGGGCGTTCGTGTCAGAATCAGCCCCCGCGCGTCGCTTTTCCCACCTTGCCAGTTCTTCCTCCTCTGCCCGAAAAGGTGGATCCTGATCGCTGGCTTGGCAAGCATTCATGAGCAAGCCTTCGCCCGTCGCGTGAGCTCCGATGGCTGTGTCGATGTAGATCTCGAACCGTATGACATCAAGCAAGCGTTGGCAGGAACGTCGGTGCTCCTCTTCGTCAATGCGCCCCAGAAGGTCTTCGAGGTCTGGCACGAAGGCTCGTTCATCAAGCAGGTGCCCATCAAAGGGCTCCATGGGCAAGAGTTGCCCTTCGATCGGTATGTGACCCTCATCAAACAGGAAGCTCGTTCGGAACACCGACGAAAGCCTCCCACGAGGCGCTCGTTCCAGCAGCTGCGATTGTGGGCCTGAGCACCAGGCAACCACACGATCCCTCTCTTGACCACGACCAACCTGCTCGTGGCATGCCTCCTCATGCTCACATTCCTCCATTTCTTCCCTGAAATGATCGTAGAGTATGTATTGCAGCAGAGGAGCAAAGCCAGCTGAGCCCTCCTGGCTCGATTCTGCTCCACCTCTCCCAACACCGCTTGGTTGTTTGGGCGCGATGTGCAGGAAGCTCAGTGGTCTCGATGGACGGAAAATCATACAGACGGGCAACGAGCCTTCGGTCGCTCCCCACGTACCATCAGTTACCGCTCACCTCTTGCAGGGGTGCTGTTCTCGCTTCAATCACCTGCAAACTCAAGCAGCGCCGATACACCATCCCTCTCCGTCTTCTCTCCACACCAACAACGTCGTCCTGGGCCCGATAAACCGCGTCATGGCATCCCCCCCGAAAACTGGCCTGATGTCCTTCGCCGCATTGAGCAAGGCGAAACGCTGCGCCAGGTCGCCAAAGACTACCACGTCTCCTATGAAACGGTGCGGCGGGTGCTTCATGCGACGCGCAAGCAAGGAAAGGGGGGGAACGCATGACCAATCCGCAACCAGCCCCCGATACCCAACCGTCCCCCGCGCTCCTGAGTGCCTTCAAACGCATCCAGGAGCGCAACCGGAAGCTTGAGGCGTTCATCCGCTGGGAAGATGCATTATTCAGCAATCCCCACCTGAGCGGCAACCACAAGTTAGAGATCAGAGCCACCCGCCGCGCTGTACAGCGAGCACAGACCCACGACGCGCAAGGCCGCGCCCATATCAATCTCACCACTATTGCTGAGCAAATCGGCGTCTCCCCGGATACCATGGGGAGGGGGTTAAAGGTGCTCAAGCAATGCGGTGTCATCGCCGACCAGGACCTGAAACCAGAGCTTCAGGAGAATGGCGAGCGCTGGACACGCCACTATGTCACCCTCAATGAAGACCTGCTCAAGAGACCCAAAGAGATACAGCTCCCAGCGCCACGCAACCACGGCGGCAACCGGTACCACTGCCAGCAATGCGGTAGCGACCAGGTGCGGATCAAACGCCGCGTCACCCTGGTGTGTAAGTGCTGCCAGCATGAGAGCGTGATTGAAGAGAGCGAGGGCACCCAGGAGCCAGTGACATCCAACGACCGGTACTACCTCTCTCGACGGTGGATAATTCCGTATTGTCTCCTAACCGCTTGACTATCCCCATCAATCCTGCTTATCCTTCATTCTAAGCCTAAGCTTTCCATACTTCTCATTTCACTCAGCGAGGATCCTTATGAATCTTCATGTGTTCTTGCTCCTCCTCTTGTTTGTCCTCGTGTTCTCTCTAACACGGCTTTGTTCCTTTCACTGGCCCCATCAGTGTCCTGCTCGGTCGGCAACCGCCGCCAAGGGCACCCCGATCCAACGTCTGCTCAAGCCACGCTCCCCAAACGATTGCCCCGCCTGTCGCCTCTCCTGCCCCCCTTCGTCGCTTGTAGAGCCTGTACCTTCGGCTGTACGCCCCTGGCGCGAGGTCAAAAGTGGTACAGGGTTTCACGGTGGTGGGTAAATCGGACTTTTGTCCCTCTCGCTTGACAGTCCATTCCGACACTCCTTATGATCAGGAAGCTCTCCATGTTTCGTATTTCAAGCGGCGAGGATCGTTATGGCTTTACACATTTTCCTGTTTCTGCTCGTGTTCTTCCTTATCCTCTCTCTCGCGCTGCTTTGTCGCCTTTCTTGGCCTCATCTTCAGCTTTCCCATCCACAAGCAGGCAGCAGACGCGCTCTGGTCCACCGTCTTCTCAAGCCACGCACCCCGCTTGATTGCCCCGTCTGTCGTCTCGCCTCGCCAGGCGTGAAACCTGCCTCTGCGCCAATACGCCCCTGGAGTGAGGTGAAAAGCCGTCGGGGAGCACCCAAGCGAGTGAACACCGAGGGCTTCGCTTGTCCCAACCAGCAGTGCCCGTACGCCGGGATCACCGATGCTCACATCCACGCCCTCGTCGGAGATGGCAAGCATGGGCATGCCGAGCAGATCCAAACGTTTCGCTGCCAGGCCTGCCGCACCACGTTCAGTGCTCGACGCCACACTCCTCTGTCCCGTTTGAAAACGCCTTCTCATCAGATCGCCATGGTGCTCTCTGCGCTGGCCGAAGGGCTGGACGCTTCCGCCGCAGAACGGGTCTTCGGCTATCGTCAGGCCACGATCACCACCTGGCTGTCCCGTGCTGGCGAGCACGCGCAAACCCTGCACGAGCGCTTCTTCTGTCATCTCCAGCTTCCTTATCTCCAGTTGGACGAACTACGAACCAGGCTGCGTAGCGCCAAACAGATCCTCTGGCTGTGGTTGGCCATCGATCCTATCACCAAGATTATTCCTGTGCTTCACCTCGGCCCGCGCACACAATATGCAGCGCACATGGTTATTCACTCCCTGCAACACCTCTTGATTCCTGGCTGCCTCCCGCTCTTCACCAGCGATGGCCTCAATATGTACTTCTACGCCTTGACGGCCCATTTTGGACAGTGGCGAGAAGTGGTGCGACGTGGGCGGAAAGCCCTTCGATGGCGGGTAGCAGCGGGTCTGATCTACGGCCAGGTCAAGAAAAGGTACCGACGGTGCAAGCTGGTACAAGTCTTGCCTGTGATGCGCCTTGGGACAGAGGCCGCTCTCAAGGTCGCGTTGCAGCAATTAGGCTTCTCTGGACGATTGAACACCGCTTGTATTGAGCGCGTGAATTTGACCGTCCGACATGGGGTGGCAGCTCTGGCCCGCCGTACCTGGGCCACCGCACAGCAGTCTCCACACCTGCTGGCCCATCTCGAGTGGTGGCGCGCCTATTATCACTTTGTGCGCCCTCACGAATCGCTCCGAGTGGCGCTCGTGCAGCCACGAGAGCGAGGTGACAATCTTCCGGCACAACGCTATCGGCAGCGTACCCCAGCCATGGCAGCGGGGAGAACCTACCGACGATGGACGGCGCGCGAAGTCCTGTGCCATCCCCTACCGCAGGTGTCATGCGTCCTCATAAGAGTATGACGTGAGAAGACGCACAATGAAAGAGCAGGAGGAGGCTTGGTGAGGGTGAAAACAGGTCCAGGTGCGTAGACCTAAGGATGATGTACCCTCTTCTGCACTCGACTGAGGAGAAAATCAGCCCGACATGCGTTCTCAGGGGGCTGATCGAATTATCCACCATATCCTATGGCAGCACCCCGCTCCCTGCGCGCTTCCTTGAGCGCTATGCTCAACACAGAGCGGCGGTCCTCGCTGCCACCGCACGCCGGAAGGAGCAAAGTGATGTGCTTACCCCTTTACTGCCCTTACTCATTGAGGTAGCACAATTTCGGAAACAAGCCATGGAGCGACTGTACAAAGCTTTTTGCGACTCACGTGATCAAGCCCAGGCCGGTCGGATCTCTCTTCCATACCGCTTCCAATACACCGATCGTTCCATTACGCTCACCGAAGATGCTCCAACCATTGCGGCTGTCTCGTTGGTGGAACGAAGCGTCACCCTGACCCTCACGTTATGGAAGCGTGATGCCTGGGTAGAAGCCCACCCAGAGCTGTATGGACGCTGTGTACAATGGCAACGGAGCCGACAACTGCTTGCCTATGCTGCCGAAAAGGAACTCTACTTTCTTCAGTATGAAGGAGACCCTTCAGATTTGCTCTGGTGTGGAGATATTCTAGCAACCTGGCCGGTCTTAGCTGCTCCTGGCTCCCAATCTGAAGCAGAACAGGGAAAATCCCGACGGTGGCATACGGCTCTCTGTCTCAATCGACCGGGATTGCTTGCTCCACCAAAACGCAGTAGCGTCTGGTTTCGCCATGCCATGTCTGCTGGAGCCATTTTGTTTGAGCCTGAGTCACTCTATCGAGGAACCCTGTATGCTACAGCGTTAGCCACCCTGGCTTTAACCAATGGAAGCCGAGTCAGCGAATTGTTGCAGGTGAGCGCTACCCGTTTTGAAACCATTGTGGTAGATGAAACCAAGCAGCAGCAGCAGACTTCCCGCAAAATCGGCCTGCTTGTCCAGAAACTTTTGCCCAAAGGGTACACCCAGGAGAGTGAACGCCAGTTGTTTCTGATTGGAGAGATGGCCGGGCGTCTCCTGCGAGAAATTGGTCAATTACTGCAAGCCACCCATGAGGGTGTCATTCCAGTCGTTCATCCCACCAGAAGCACAAAGTCAGAAGATTTGGCACCAGAGCCCTACCTGTTTCAGTGGGAAGCGTCTGCCGATGGACGGCTTGGGCTGCTCTCGAATGAGGATGTGGCACGACTCCTGCGTTTTCTTTTTCATGGACTCCAGCTTTCCACACGAACAGGCAAACCCATACGGATCGCTCCTCATTTACTTCGCCATGTCCTGGCCACTTACGTAAGAACCGTTCAGAATGTTCCTGCCGATGCGGTGGCCTACCTGCTTCATCATCGGGTGATCCTCTCCGGATCGACTCATGCGCTGACCATACCGGAAGCCACTGCATACTACAGCCGCCTTCCCACCGCCCAACTGCTCGCATTCCTCTTTGAGGCGCAATCAAGCTTGACTCCCTCACGTGAACGGAGCTATCTGCAAGCGCCTTCTCCCCAAACACTGGAGCAGATGGATGAGGCTTTGCGCCAAATCTTTGAGCAATGGAGTCTCATTGGTCCGACTGTCCTGGGATTTTGCAGTGCAGGGTTGTGCGTTCGCCCCACCCATCGCGCGCTCTGCCTGGGCTGTCGATTTCTCGTCCCTCACTACAGGAATTTGACGCACGCTCACACCTGGCAAAAGCTCTATGTCCTGCATGCAGAGCAGCATGAAGCCCATGGGCACACGGTTGATGCGAAGCAGGCACGACAGATGGTTCAGTACCTGGATGATATCATTACCATCATGCAGATCCAAATCAGAGCCCGACAAGACGGCGGCTACTTACCGTTCGCAGATACCCTGCTACCTGACGCCAATCAAGGAGAGAAAGAAGATGGCCGAGACGCCCACCCCTTCTGAAGACCGCTATGCCCACTTGCGTGCTTATGCCGCGAGGCAAAAGCAGGCAACCCTGGATCGAATGACACAGGCTATTACACACCTAGAGCAGGAAAAGCGCCCAATCACGACCTTTACCATCAAAGAGGTCAGTGGCCTCGATTACATGACCTATTACCGCAATGCTGAGGCTCTGGCACTCTTTCGCCACCACAGTACCCATTTACGCAAGCAGCGGCAGAAAGAACAGTCGAAGCGGCGAGGCGCAACTCGCCACCCCTCTGGAGAGCAGGAAGCTATCGTCTCCTCGCGTGATCCACTTCTCCATTACAAAAAGCCTCGCCTGGTCGCTAAATTGCGTGCGGCACGCGCCAAGCATGATCAAATGGAGCAGCAGTATCAAGCCCTCCTGCAAGAACATATGCACTGCGGGCTGGCTATTGCTCGTTTGGAGACCCAGCTAGCCGAGCACCAGGCTTTTCTGGAGCGGTTTCGCTCATCCTTGCAAAAAGAGGAATATGGACCGCAAAGTTAGCCAAAAACAGAGTGCCTGCCCACACCGTATTACATGACTGTTCAAAACAGACAGGTACCAACACCCTTCAGAAGCCAAGCCGGGGAGGGAAAATTGCCTCTTGACAAAGACTCGAAGAAAAACCTGGAGACGCACAAGATTGTGGATCTGCTGGCTGATCGCGAGGCAGAGAGCGTTCGCCAGTGGTTGGCGGCACACCCGGAAGTGGATGTCGTGAGTCGAGATCGTGGAGGAGTGTATATCGATGGGGCCACTTTGGGAGCCCCTCAGGCAACACAGGTCGCTGATCGCTGGCACATCCTTTCGAATCTAGGCGATGCGGTAGGAGAGTTCTTGATTCGTGCTCATATTCGACTGCCAGAGAAGGAGCCAGCGCCAGACAAGCCTCTCTCATCTTTTTCTGCCACTCCTGCTTGCCAGCGGAAGTCGCAGGCACGTCTCTTACGCAAATGGAAGCTCTATGAGCGGGTGCAGGAACTGCATGCAGCTGGGATGAGCCTGCGTAAGATCGGGGAAGAACTGGGCCTGGCCCGCAATACGGTGCGCACGTATGTTCGGCAAGCACCAGAGCCGCCACTGCCAACCCCGCGACCGTTGCGTGCTAGTCGACTTGATCCGTATGAAGACTACCTGCTCGCACGATGGAGCCAGGGCGAACGGAACGCTGCTCTGCTGTATCGCGAAATCAGTGAGCGGGGATATCCGGGCAGTGCGACGATGGTGCGAGCTTACCTCGCTCACCTGCGCATGACCACAGCAGATGGCTCTCTACCTCGCTCTCGCAAAGAGCATGCGGCAGCCGTCTCGCCACGCGCGTTACGCTGGCTTCTGACACGCGAGCGCAAGGATCTTGATCAAGAAGAACAGACAAGACTCGATCAACTCTTGAACTTCGCTCCGGAGGTGCAAGCTGTCCACAGCTTACTACAGGCCTTTCTCTCGATGGTGCGGGAGCGGAAACACCAAGAGTTACGTTCCTGGATGGAGGAAGCACTCAGAAGTGGCATTCCTGAACTACAGAGTTTTGTCGCCGGAATCGAGCGAGACTACGACGCAGTACATGCGGCTCTCCGTCTGCCCTGGAGCCAAGGAGTCACCGAGGGCAAAGTAAACAAGTTGAAGACACTTAAACGTATAGTTAGTTGAAGTTTCTCTTTCTCTATTGGAGGGGTAGGTCTCAAGCGGACTCAGAACCTCAAACAACGTCGTTCATTGACATACGTTCTTCCGTGAGTGGCCTGCTGGAGCCTCTTCGCCTAGGCGAAGAGGCTCCAGCAGGCCACTCACGGGCGTCAAAAACGGCTCAGCCGTTTGCCACTACGTCTGTCCATGACAGATGTGTGGAAGGCGCATCAGAGCTTCTTTCATCCAGTACAAAAGTGTGAAACAGGGATACTTCAGTAAAAGAGTCATGTATGGTCGTGCGGGCTTTGCTCTCCTGAGGCAACGTATCTTGCACGACGCCTAATGGTTAGACTGGCGCAGGTGCGGGAATGGGACTTTCCCAGCGCTTCACCAAAAACCAGGATGAGCCCTAAATTTCCCCACCCTGGAGACTTTTGGAGTGGCACTTTTGGGGATTTTTTCGCTGCTATTGACATTTCTCGCCTCTCTGCTTGGTTTGCCTTTGGATACTGCTTCTCTGAGGTCGCGCGATATACGATTGAAGTGGACCAGTTAGGTAACCTTTGGCGCACCGATGCAGTAGCAAACCCTGACTTTCAGGTAGTCGCAGCAAGCAGCGACCACCTCCCAGACGGAGAAATTCTCGACGGCGAGGGGGATACCGTAGCGGTAGGCATTAGCGTCACGGAACCGATTGATGAGGACGTTCGCGCATATCTCTCCGAGAGAAAGGAGAAGGTGGCTTCTCTTCTCCTTATCCGCCCAACTCGGGATCTCGGTCGAGAGTGCTTGCAGCGCGCAGGCGATGTCGTGGCTTTAGCGGATGGAGTGAAGGAGCTAACACGCGCGTTCGTGAAAAGATGGAAGGCGAGGCGCCTTCTCGTCTTCTACTTCGGTCCTCTCAGTGGTGCGTGCTTTTTGGGGCATCGGCTCAATGCGGTGTGCCAGAAAATTCAGATTATGGAAGACCAACAGCCAGGCTATGCTCCATCCTTCATGCTCAAGTAGGCAAATACGGTCCTACGGGATGGTCAAGATCCGCTTCGCCAACAGCTGGCCGCGCCGACTTTCGGACGGCCTTGATTTATTATCAGCCACCCGCTTTAATAGTAACTCTGAACAAAAATCTCTCAACAGAATGTACAATTCGTTCCAGTTCCACTTGCATTCGGTTCACTGTTCGAGAGAAAGTGAGCGAGAATTGTGTGAAATGCTCCTCGGTGCTGGAAGAAATGAGAGGAGAAAACTCGGAACAAAATATTTTAAGGGGAGCAAAGCCAAGTGATGAGACAGCAGCAGTCAGAGATGTTCACATTGCTGATGAGTTCCTCCTGCAGGAGTACGAGCATTTCCTCTGTGAGAGTCTTTCAGGTATACTACAAAATTGCGGATTTAAGATAAGTTTTGCCGGATTCTCAATGAAGTTTTACCGCTTTTGGCACTCGTAATCCATATGGAATATCAGAAAACACAGGGAAAGTTCTGCCGTGATTCCTGAAACTAAAGGAAAATCTTGCCTTCATTTTTGTATGGCGCTAACCTTATGATAGTTCATCATTTTTGCAAAAATGGAACGTATCGATCAGTTAGTTCTCTCTCTTGTGTCGTCTTGCTTCATCGCGAGTTCGCAGTTCCAGATGAGGTCACCTTGCTTCCAAGTTCTCTGACTTCACGAAAACAAATCAGGATCACTCACCCCATGAACAGTTCATGGGTGTTTAAGCTTCTTCTGCGCTTCTTTGCGCTGCCACATTCATCTCTGGCGCCACCTCGGAACCCGCCCGGGGAACTTTTCATCGCCCAGCCGGTGGCAGACCTCTTTCAGCCGCTCGTAGGCGCCCTGCCATTCCAGATCGGCGAGCGTTTCCTTCAATGGCACAT
>WNGP01009284.1_pt1 | contig 11614 bp, 14 predicted proteins | sample 5407671 | NCBI WGS metagenome assembly WNGP01 (sample SAMN13153381, study PRJNA577476) | soil metagenome | isolation source: 40 cm soil or saprolite under Garry oak tree replicate 2 | place: USA:California | collected 2016-06-15 | reverse complement strand
TCCCTGCATTCTCCCTGGAAGTGTCCTCGTAGTCCCTGTTGTCCCTGTAATGCTGGCTGGTGTTGTTTGACACCAGACGGACTGCCTCGTGCAGGAGGAGGACTCATGACTGCCATTCCTCAGATGGAGTGTTGTACGAGGCTTCGCATCGATCCGAAAACCTTACGCCATTGGCGAGAGTCTTGCTCATCTCCGCTTCGTTGCTCATCCCACCGATGCACGCCTCAAATGTTTGACGCCCGAGCAAGTCCAGCAGTTGGCGAGCATGCATGCTCGCCCCATCGCGCCACTTGCCGCCGCTTCTCCGGCGCTCCGGCAAGAAGCCACCCCGCTTGCTTCGACGCTTTCGCCCCCTTCCCTCACTCAGCAAAACGAGACTCCGTTGGCTGACGCCCCTGCCTCTTTCTCGGAAGAAGTAGGACTCCGAACGGTTGTTTGCGGTCTGGAGGCGAAAGTGATGGCTCTGCAAGAGCAGCTGGCCCAACTCACCCTGGAACTCCTTCGTGAGCGCGTCTCCGCGGTATGAACGCCGCCTAAGCTCTTTGGAGGCTTTGCTCTCGCAGGGCGCATCCCTTTTGCCCGCGAAGACGGAGGAGGTGCCGGTCGTTGCTTCCCAAAGCGAGCACCCCTCCCAGCGATCTCTCCAGCCAGGTGAGCTGCGAGCACGTGCTCGCGTCATTCCACGGGTTGAAATTGGGGCTGCTGGTTCCTATGTGCTCATCTGCCCACGAGAAGGTGAGCTGGCTTTCACCACTGATTCGCTGGAATGGTTTGATTGGCTCTGTTCTCTTTCCTCTTTCCGCTTTATCGGCCACTCTGGTCGTTTTACCGCCTATCGAGAGGGACAGCGGAGCTGGAGAGCCTCTCGCACTTTTCATGGTCAGAACCACAAACAGTCTCTTGGCACCACCGATCGTCTGACAATTGCTCGCTTGGAAGAAGTTGCTGGGATGCTGCAAACTCGCCTGACCTAGCGTTCAGTAGCTGAGCTAGTCTACGGGCTGGCTGTGGGGATGCTTGCTCTTTTTCTCAAAAGTGCGGTTGTAGTGCTCAAAGCCCTTCCCATCCCTTTCCTGGGTGCTTCCCGGTCTTTCCTGCCTGTTTTCGACGCTTCCCGCTCAGATCCCAGGTTGCCACCTCTTGCGGGAACGTGTGCACTGCTGGTGCGTGCAGACTGCCCACGAAGAGGATGGTTCACCTGTCACGGTACGCCGCCACACCTGTTGTTCCGGGCGATGGGAAACCACCCTGCTTCTGTCTGGAGTGCAGATGGATCGCCTTCGCTCACCCACGATTGGCCCAGTTTGCCGCCTTTTCCCCGTTCCCTGTCCAGGTGCTACCCGTTGTTGCACCGCTCTTCTGTGCTATGGTTGTGGTGTGCCGATGAGACCAGCAGCGCACAGGGGACCATCTGTGTCCCTTCCCTGCACCTGCTGATACGACGCAGGGAAGAGGCAAGGAAAGGTCGATGGGCAGGTGGGGACCAGGTGCATCCGCCAGCTCTCTCGGCTTTCAGGACATCATCGTGCCTCTGTCGGAGGAACAGAACCTGGACCGTTACGCTTCTGGCTGTCCACGCCGCTTCTGGACATGAAGCATGATGCGGCGGATCGTTTCATGAGAGACACCACAGGCGGCCGCAACTCGACGGAGCGGTTCCTTCTGCTCCACCACACGCTGCACCACCGTCGGCCATTGGGAAGCGGGAAGACCGTCTGCCGGCTGCTTTGGCCCTGGCCGCCGCTGCTTGATCACCGCAGGAGGGCTTCCCTCAGCTGGTTCCTCCGAAGCCTCGCAGGTGCTGGACCTTGTGATACAATGTGCCCGACGGGGCCAGGAAGAGAGAGAAAATTGGTGACAGAGGACTCGAAACCCGTCGGTTCCGGTTTGATTATTTATTCATCTTTCTCGTATTATAAGAAGCTCCGTTCTTTCGCCTCGACGTCTCCTGCCTGCGCGGGCTCTCGTGTCTCTGCGTGCTCACCCACTCCCTTCAGTGAGACCTTGCTGATGCCTCCTCTGCCTCCGAACTCAGCACGAATGGGCCTTCCGTTCGTCCTTTTCTCTCATCATCCTCATAAAGATAGACCACGTAGCCAGCACAACTTTTCCGCGAGCGCACGGGACTGCAAGGAACATGGGATCTTACTACGATAGACATCACATTCAGCGGTATGGATCGGATCGTTGACCGGCGCTATGCGAGCAATGGCTATGGTATGGGAAAGGCTTTATATGAGTGGCAGGTACGTTTATGAACGATATCGCATCCCATCGGGTCTTCGAGCGCGAGGTAGCTTTGCCCGAAGGGTACATTCACGAGCAGGCCCAACGGCTCATTGGGTTTGGTGAGCTATACGGGCGCCTGCGCCGCGACCTCCAGCTGTTGCTGGCACGTGATCAAATTGAGCAATGGAGTCGCGCCCAATACAAGTGGATCGTACCGCTGGTGCGCGTCGCCCGGGATCGGTATCCGCTCGTCATCTTTCATGGTGATGTTGGGGCCGGCAAAACCGCAACAGCAGAGGCGATAGCGGACGCGCTGTCACGCGATCTCAAGTGTGAGGGTATGCTGTTCTCGCTGAGCACGCGTGTGCGTGGCTCAGGTATGGTTGGACAAATGAGCCAACTCATCCATGATGCGTTTGAGCTAGTAGTGCAGGAGGCTGGCAACAAGCGGGTCTCCTTTATGATCATCGACGAAGCCGATTCGCTAGCGGCGAATCGGAACGGAGATCAAAGCCACCATGAGGACAAGGTTGCAGTCAATACGCTCATCCAGCGCATTGACGATATCCGCCGCTGCAATGGTCGTGTGCTGGTGTTCCTCTGCACGAATCGCTTTACAGCACTCAATCCGGCAATCGTCCGCCGTGCTGGACGTATCGAGCGCTTTGATCGTCCCAATGATGCACAACGCGAAGAACTGCTGCGGTTGGAGTGCGAGGGCTTGGAACTCAGTGAAGTCACAATTCGCGAGATCGTTGCCTTGACTGGTTCCCAAGGCACATCACGCCCGGTGGGATTCACGTTTTCCGATCTGCGCCTGCGACTGTTGCCAGAAGCCCTGGCGCGTGCGTTTCCCGACCGTAGGATCACTGCGGACGATCTCATCGGGCAGCACGTGATCTGATACCCTCACCTCCATGAGTGGACTAAAGAAGGAGCCTGATGTAGATAGGATCAGCTAGATGGCGCATCCATGGGGAGATTTATGGCAGGAAATTGCCAGGGGAAGCAGGGCATGGCGGTGACGCCTGATGTTAAACTTAGCAGTAGTGCAGTGCTGTCAAGCCACAGAGCCCTGCTAAATGGGCCCCTTCGTGCAATAGACCATTGCCGAATTGCACAGAAAGACCGTGAGGAAGCTGGATGCGAGTTGCTTTCATCGTGCAACTCGCTTTGCTAGCCCATTGTTTTCCTCACTTACAACAATAATGGTTGGCTTATCCGGATTTTGCCGCATCATAGAGAAGTTGTCTTTGAGATAGAAAGGCTTCCACCGTTTATAAAGATGTAGATACTTTTTCGGACTGAGGATAAAGAATCCAGTATTTTCTTCTACTTGCTTTACCATCAGGAGAAAGGCGGCATGAGGTCGGGAAAAACAGTGCTCATCACCATCAACTTTCTTCTCCTACCTCTCGTTGCAATTCTTGGGAATGTGCTGGCTGCCAATTTTCCGGCGGTACCCAGATCGCTCTTGTGGATAGGCGGAGGCGCTATTATTGTCGCGTTCACGGCAGTCAACGTGACATTGGTCATACTGGAAGCGAAACAGAGCGAAGCGGCAGCCTCCCAACCATCGAGCCAAGTCAGGTCTCGCCCCCAATCCCTGAAGCAGCGATCCCATCCTGCACAAGCGAATCCATCTCATCCGAGCAACATCGCTCAGAAGCCACTTCAAGCCGTCGATTTCTACTCTACTACTCCTTTACCGAGAGTTCTTTCTTCGAGGGCTTCAGAAGAGGGCCAGCCGACGATAGAACAGCCCATGTTGCTTTGTCTGGCTATTGACGTGTCTGACAGTATGAAGAAGCCCATACTCGACCACGCTGGGAAAGCCATAGAGCGATGGACCAGTATTCATAATGCGCTTGAGCATTTCGTTCATCTCGGCATTGCCTGGGTGAAAGACCCTGAGACGCAACAAGTACTCCCCCTGTATCATTTGATGGCTTACGGCTTCGGCTTTAAAGAGACCATGCATGGATTAGGCCTACGAAAAACGCCTGGTGGAGCCGTTCGAGACCTGCTTGCTCATCCCTCCTTTCCTTCACTTCCCTCTTCCGCTCACCTTTCTGAGCATTGGAAAGATTACCAAAACCATTTGCTGTCGTGGAAGGCATATACAGGTGATTTGTTTGGCACGACGCCTATGTGCCAAGCACTGGGTGAGATTCGAGACCGCATCAAGGAAGAGTGTTCACGCAAAAGCTTCACCTTTCCGCTCCTGCTCTTGATTATCTCAGATGGCCTGATTGATGAAGGGGACCCTCTCCCCCTCATCGAAGAGTTACACGACATGGGGGTCATGACGCTCTGTTGCTACCTGGCAGACAGAGATATCCTCGCTCCCAGAAAACTCTACAACGCAGAAGAGGCGAACTGGTCTGACGGAGCGCGACTTTTATTTCGGTGCGCATCCACACTCCATAGCGACAATTACGTTTCGCTCGCCATGTTTGATTACCTTTCCGATCACGGCTGGAATCCCTACGAGGGTGCGCGTCTCTTCGCGCAAGTGAACCAGGCTGAGGCGCTTGGCGAGTTCCTGGAGATCTTGTTACGAGGCACTGCTCATGAAAGGAGAGCCTGACCGATGTCTTCTCAACAGACGCACCCCCCGCAAGGGAACAGCACCTGCTCTCAGGGAACGCTGTTGGGAGTTGTGCTTGACCTCTCAGGGTCCATGTATGAAAGCATCAGCAATGATGCAGGCGGACACCTCTCGAGAATTGAAGGGCTGTCAGAGGCGTTTCGACATGTGATGGAAGATGTGCAGCTTTTTCTCAAGGAGCACGCTGCGCAAGAACGCACACCACTCCGCCTGTTCATTCACGGCTTTGGTTTTTGGTCTGAGGAGAATGCAACGTGGAAGAGTTCTGTCGGCGACGTTTTGGCCATCCTGGCCAACGTGGACGAGCGGGTGAAGCACTATCAACCGTTACAACCGGAAGTTGAAGGCGTGTGGACCGAGGAAGTTGCGCAGGTCTTAGAAAAGCGAAAGATAGCCGGAGACGCCAAAGAAGAGCTCCGGATGTTTGTCGAACGGGAACTGAAAGAGCAAGCGATTCACGCAGAGCAACAAAGAAGCGCGGCGAAATTCCAACGCTGGTGTGCGTCCACGTGCCAACGGCTCACCGCCTTCGATATCAGGCTGAGAACACGTTTTGTTCGCTACCAGGGATGGGGATGCGTCCTGTTCCCCCTTGCTGTCAGCTTGCTCTGGCTATTGCGTGGCCCCGCGCTCGTCCTCGCGCATCTGAACAGCGTGTTTGAGGCCTGGCTGCAGCGAAAACTAGCAGCCCTGCGTGACAACGCCCACACCTATGCAGCCCAGCAGGCGGAGAAAGTCGTCGCCCTCACCAAACAGGCGCTGGATGCACACCACAAGCAAATTACATCTATGATAGAAGCAAATTTGATGGCCTTCCTGGACAGGGAAGCGTTCAACATGCTTCGCCTCTATAATGCGAAAAGCTCGGCGCTTCAGCGGAAGCGGGCATTCGACCGGAAAGCGCTCCGACAGGTTGATGAGTATGTCTCACAACGCATCAGCAAGATCATGAGTCCTCATACGAATTTCGCCTGGAAGAGAAGTATCTTTCTGCTCAAACAAGCCGCGCGGGCGCTGAAAATTACTCCGAACTGGACCATCTTGAAAGAGAAGACAATTCGTTGCGCTCATCAAGTGGTGTGGGAGGTCATCACCCCAGAAGTGCAAAGCAAGATAAAAGCGCTGGCAAAGGCACGATTGACAAGAGCCGTCTTGATCACGATCGCCCGAGAAACAAAGGATCAGCAGAAGACGTTGGCGCTTGAAGAACTCTCCGAGTTGATAAGGCAACAAGACGGGGCAGGCATCTCAGTGAATGAATTGCCGATCTTTGGGCCGAGTCCATTGGGTTGCACACTGAACCAGACATTCGTGAGGTTGCGGGCAGAAGCGCGTCTCCCGCAAAATGAAGGACTGCTTCCGGCCATCCTCCTGATCTCTGATGGGAAACCGACTGATACCCGCGTTCTCGATTCAGCTTCACTTGCGGAAAAAATCAAGCAGGTACATATTCCCATCGTGTGTTGCTTTGTGACCAACAGGAATGTAGGTCACCCCTGGGTCTTGAGACGACACCCCGGCTGGTTCTGGCCCAAGGCTGCCAAACTGATGTTCTTGATGGCATCCTCTGTGGAGGACTGGCCGCAATTTGCAGAACGCCTGAGCGAGGGCCGCTTTGCCGTGAAAAAACATGCCAAACTCTTCCTACAGATCAACCATACAGAATATCTTAGAAGTTTCATCGAGGCTATTTTGCTGCCGGCACCAAGAGAGCGGCAATGAACGCAGTAAGGAAGCAAAGCCATAACAGGTTGTGTTGCAAAAAATCTGGGAGGGATGCCATGGACGGTGAAGGCTCACCTTCCTGTTCCGCTTAGTACGAGTATCCATTGCGAAACGCTCAAGCCGCTCTACAGGCTGGGCGAGAGCCACTCGAGGTCATAAGCAAGCAAACGCATAAAATAGCTTCTGAGGTCATTCCATATGGCTGAGCTACGTTTGATCAAATTCTGAGCAAGATCATTGGCTTCTCAAGCCGTCTCAAGGGTTCTATTTCGCAATGGATACTCGTACTAGTTCGAGAACTGGGGCGATACACACGTGATGCTTTTCTCCCGCTGTGATCCATCTGCGACATGCAGGTCAGTCACCTTTTCAGGTGTGATTTCATCGTGATCTTTCCTGCCAGTGCCGTGACGTCGTTGAGATACTGAGGCAGTATTCTCTCAACAAGCCTCACAAAGAGGGCACAAAGAAGAAAGCAATGAGCGTTCTCATTCAAGGAGGAAGATCATGTACCAGACACGGAGAGCGATCCCTAACAGGCAGGGGACACACCAAGCTTCATCAACGGCATTCATTTACGTCGGCCTCTTCTTTAGTATGCTCGTCTTCATCGCATTCACCTCAGCGGTCTATTTCGCCTATTCCACCCTGTTTGGAAGTCTGGCACCACGAGTGGCACACGCAGCACAGATCGAACGGCATGCACAGGTGAACCTGAATATCGTCATCAATCAGCCGGGGATGCAGAAAGATTGGCCAGGCTATGCCCCAAACCACCTGGTCGTGCCAGCCAATAGCCTGGTGACCGTCACCTTACGCGACTATGACCTGGGTGATACGCCCTTACCGACCAATTCGCCGTTCACGAAGGTGCAGGGGACGGTCGGCAGTGGTGCCACGGTTGATGGCAAGGCCTATTCCTCCCTGCTTCCTGAGAAGGTGGCCCATACCTTCACCATTTCCCAGCTGCATATCAACGTCCCCTTACCTGGTGATGCCCCCAAGGGTGCAGCGTACGACACGATTACCTTCACCTTCCACACGGGGAAAGCGGGCACCTACACCTTCCAATGTTTTGATCCGTGCGGGACTGGCTCAACCGGCTGGATGGGCCCGATGATGACCAAGGGCTATATGGTTGGCACCTTGACCGTCCAATAGCGACCGGGCCTGTTTCGAACCAGGGAAGGGAGCAGCGATCATGTTTGCGACACGCAGAACCACGACGCCTCTCGCACAAGCGACGCGAAACCGGAGATCACTGGCCCGCCTTGTACTGACGTTGTTCGCTGTCAGCGCGCTGCTCGTGCTCTGGAGTGGGTGTGGTACTGCGGGGACGAGGAAGAGCACTGTGACTGCTCCGCTGGCTCACGGTCGGCGAGATGCATACCAACCGCCTCGGTCGCCTCAACTCACACAGAGGCGTCGTGACCAGCTGGGTCCCTCCTGGCGCGCAGTATGGCATCATGACCACGACCGTCGATGCACATGGGGACGCCTGGTTTGTTGAGCAGAACGCCAATTACATCGGGCACTTTGAGAAGAGGCAGCAGACGTTTCGCATCTTCCCGCTGGGGACGTGGAATGGGAGCCCCCTCGGACCACAAGACCTGCAATTCGATGACAAGGGGTTGCTCTGGTTTACCGCACTAGTGCAACTTCAAGAGACAACTTGTGCAAGAAGGAGGAAAGATGGTACAATGGGGACATGAAAGCCCCTATGTACATCCGAGCCGTGAGTCCAGTGGAACAAGCAGGGCTAGAAGCTGGACTGCGCTCCCCAAATGCCTTTACCCTGCGTCGAAGCCAAATCTTGCTAGCTTCTCGTCGAGGGCAACGCCCCTGCGAAATTGCTCGCAACCTGGGCTGTGCAGTCCAAACGGTGCGCAACACCCTGCACGCCTTTGAAGAAGACGGGTTGAGCTGTTTGAAACAGCAGTCGTCGCGACCAAAGACGATTCACGCGGAATTTGATCAGCCCAAGTGCGAGGCCTTACGAGCCATGTTGCACCAAAGTCCGCGCACGTATGGGAAAAAGACCAGTGTGTGGACGCTGGCCCTGGCAGCCCAGGTGTGCCAGGAACTGGGCTTGACGCAGCACCAGGTGAGCATCGAGACCATCCGCCTAGCCCTCAAACGGCTCAAGGTGGGCTGGCGGCGAGCCAAAGACTGGATCACCAGTCCCGATCCCGACTACGTCAGGAAAAAAAACGGCGCGACGCCTTGATCAGCTTAGCCAAACGGTGTGGCTGGGTGGTGGGGTATGCCGATGAGGTGTGGTGGAGCCGGGTGGCTCAGCCGAAGATGCATAGCTGGAGTGAGGCGGGAGAGCCGCTGCGCTTGCTGGAACGGCAGATCAGCAAAGAGGATCCCGACCCCAAAGCCTTGAGTTGCTATGGCTTGCTCGAACCCGACCGCAAGACCATCCGGCTGCGCTTTGTCGATGGTCGGCCTATCAGCCATGTGACGACGGCTTTTCTGGAGTGGCTCTGCCAACAGGTGCAGAGCCAAGGCCAACGCGTGCTGGTCCTCATCTGGGATAACGCCTCCTGGCACGTGAGTAAAGAAGTGCGCCGTTGGCTCCAGCAGCACAATCGCAGCGTGCTGGCAGCCGAGCGTGAGGGCCATGCGGGAGTGCGCATCATTCCGTGCTGGTTGCCGACCAAAAGTCCCTGGCTCAACCGCATTGAGCCGCATTGGGTGCATGGTAAACGGGCCATCGTTGAACCGGCCCGTCTGCTCACCGCTCAGGAAGTGGAGAGTCGCGTCTGTGACTACTTTGGCTGTCAAGTGGTCGATCATCTTGCACAAAAGCTCTCTTGAAGTTGCACTAGCTGGTGGGGTGATTGGGCGGCTGGATCCCGGGAACGGCACCATCCGCCTTTGGCCGGTCCCTTCCCCCGCTCCTGGAATTCCTTCCTCTCCCTCTTGTCTGACCGTCGCACCCAATGGGTTGGTCTGGTTTGGTGACATGACCGGCGGCGCGCTTGGCACCCTGGACCCACGGACGGGCCAGGTCACCCTCTATGACCTGCCCAACCCACAGACCCAGATCTTCTCGATGGCGACTGATACCAGCGGGCGCCTCTGGTTTACCGAAGTGTTACCTGGCAAGCTCGGCATGTTTGACCCAACCACAGGCAACTTGACCGAACTGCCCGTCCCAGCTTTCGCAGGGAACCCTGCCGCCTTGTACGCACTCGTCATTGATCACAAGGAGCATATCTGGTTCGTGGACGTCGGTACCAACACGCTGGTCCGCTATGCGCCGGGGCAGCAGACCTTGACGTTCTTCCGACTCTTCCTGCCATCCAGCGCTCCCTTCGGTCTCACGCTCGACCCTGCCGGCACGTTATGGTTTACTGCCGGCGGTTCGTCAGCCAACTATGTCGGGGAGATGACTCCCTAGATGCATCTAGTGCTCACTCCTTGAACTATGAGGAGAACCCGCCCACGCCAATGGCAACCAGGTGGAGTACAATGGGCATCCGCTCTATACCTTCTCGGGAGACACGGCTCCAGGACAGACTACCGGCAACGGGACTGCCGGGGTCTGGTTTGTCGCCACCCCTGATCTCAAGGCGCAGGGGACCCCGCAAGCGACGCCCACTACCAATGGGTATAGCGGGTATTAGGAGCGCCAAAGTCTATCGTTGCGCAGGATACCTCAATGCCCGTTGAGACGCTCTGAAAGCAGATTACAGGGCTCACCGCTCTTCATGTGAAAGAGGCAGCACATGCATAAAATCCTGCTCCACTGGTTCGTGAAAGACAAGAGCATGGACCAATTTGAGACGTGGAAGGCCATCTTGCGCAAAGACCTGCTGGACTTGCAGCTGCTGCAAGCGCAGGATCTCTCCAACAGGATCAGGCGTTCGCTAAAAGAACAAGAGCTCGGTCAACACTGGCGCAAGGGGATGTATCCCAGGGTCACTCGTAGGTATTTAGTGCGTTGGTTGACTGTACATGAATTTTTCAGGAAAGCCAAACGCGTACCCGTAGGGAATGGCGATGCCATGAGGAACGATCATCGCCGGGCTCCTACTTTCCTTCGGAATCGCCGCGCAAAAAGAAGCACGGCACCGTGATCTTGATCCTTCGTAGGCTTGTCTTTCTCAAAACAAGCCATCAGCGTAAGCTCTCCTCGTTTGTCTTCCTGTCCTGGAATGCAGAGGGCGTCTCAAAGATGGCGTCGCAAGGGGATCACGATCTAAGCCCTGATCCGCAAAAGAGGCCGGATCTTCGCGTGGTTCCAAATGGGTAAACACCGTTGTTTCTGGCAGCGCATTTCGCAGCGTGGGTTCAATTTCCTCGCACATGGCATGTCCCTTGAAAACCGTCCAAGTACCCGGAACCAGGACGTGAAAGGAGATGAAGCGGCGTGATGCAGCTTGCCGTGTCCGCAGCGCATGAAACAGAATGCCTTGAGCTCGATAGCTCTCAAAGACGGTCTCAATGTGTTTCACCTCCTCTTTTGAAAGGGCGGTATCCAGCAGCCCCAACCCCGTTTGACGCAACAATCGTATCCCTGTCCAAATGACGTTGAGAGCCACCAGGAGTGCAATAATCGGGCCAAGAATGAGCCATCCAGTGAGGGCCACGAGGAGAACGCCGACGAGCACTCTGGCAGTCGTGAAGACATCGGCGAATAAATGATGCACATCCGCTTCTAAGGTGATGGAACGCAGGCGCTTTCCTGCACGCACCATGAACCACGCCAACCCCCCATTAATCACGGCTCCTGCAACAGAGAACGCTAATCCGAGACCGACTTGCTCGAGAGGGTGTGGATGGAGAAGGCGCGGAATGGCCTCTACAATAATGACGAGAGCAGCGACCAGAATGAGCTGTGTTGGCTACTTAGCATGTCTGTTCTCAAACGAGCCTCTCATCAGTGATGAATCGCATGGATCAGAGAACGACTCTTATGATAGCGTTTACAAGGAAGGCGTGACCATGTCGAATGATCCGGATGGGTCTTCTTTCACGCTGTCAGAACTTCTTGAAAAAGCCCTTGAGTTTGGAAACAAGGCATCCTCCGGATCACTG
>WNGP01021290.1_pt1 | contig 11616 bp, 13 predicted proteins | sample 5407671 | NCBI WGS metagenome assembly WNGP01 (sample SAMN13153381, study PRJNA577476) | soil metagenome | isolation source: 40 cm soil or saprolite under Garry oak tree replicate 2 | place: USA:California | collected 2016-06-15 | reverse complement strand
CTCGCCCGCTCACGAACAACCGGCTACTGACGAAATAGCGTGCTCTCGTTGAAGATCCGGACCGGGTGATTGGCCCAAGGAGGAAGCCACCCACCCGGCCCATGCGGGGAACCTAGTGCCGTTCCAACTTCTTCGACCAAATATTAGGAGATAGTCCTCCCGGACTCGGTGCGCCAATGCCAATTGAGCGTTCAGCGCAAATAGTTGGGACGGCACTAGAGCTGGAGAAACTTCTGTGCGCCGAACACCAGTCCCAGCGTCAGCGCAGCGATGACGACCTCTCCAATCGCACCCACGGCAAACGGCCTCAGCCCTTGCTTCCGCAGCTCGCGGAAGTTCGTCCGCAGGCCCACGCCCGCGAAGGTCAACAGGAACGCCCAGCGCGATAGGTTCGCCAGCGCCGTGGTCTGCTCCTTGTTGAAAAAATGGGAAGTCGCGAGGATGGAGATCAGCAAAAAACCGAGAACGAATTTCGGAAACTTGCGCCACAGGAAGGCTGCCTTGTTCTCTACGGTGCCCGCTTGACCCCGGCTTGCCCAGTAGATTGCGTACGCCAGTACGACGAAACCGATCATGGCATTGCGCGTGGTCTTCGCGAGCACGGCCAGCTTGCCCGCGGCGTCGGAATAAAGCGCGCCCGCCGCAGTGGCCTCGGCCGTATTGTCTACGGCCAGCCCCGCCCAAAGACCGTAGGCATGGTCGTTCATGTGTAGCGCGTGGCCGATCACCGGAAACGTGAAAAGCGCCAGCGCGCCGAGCGCCAGAATCGCCGCGATAGCGAATGAGGAATCTTCGTCATCGGCGTCAATGGCGCCCTTCGCAGCGATGATGGCCGAAACCCCGCATACGGCCGAGCCGACGGCGAGCAAGGAGGTTAGCTTGGGCCGGAGCTTGAACGCGCGCCCCAGCAACGTCATAAAAGCGATTGAGACGGTGATCTCGATTGCCACAAGAGCTAGGCTCACGCCGCCGAGTTTCAGCACGTCGCCGAGCAGAAACCTCGAGCCCAGGAGCACAATCCCGGCCTTGAGCCAAAATTCATAGGTCGCCACGCCGGCGCGGAAGATTTCCGGCACGCCAACCGTGTTCGAAATGGCCAAACCGATCAGGATGGCCCACAAGACGTATTCGATGTTCGGGATTGTCCAGTGATGCGCCTTCGCGTAGCCTCCCGCGAATTGTTCAAGGAATTTCCCGCCGTACCCTACTGCTGCGAGCAACACAATGCCGGGCGCAACGCGCAAGAATTTCCAACTCGAGGCTGCCGGCTCTAGCCGGGGAACTGCGATCGCGTCCGCCATTCATTACCCTCCGTCGCGCCTGGCTTCATTCGACAGCAACCTCTACCACGGGACGTGCTTGAGAACTCCTGCGCGTACCAGCAGCGCGGCGAGCAACGCCGCCGCCACCGCCCATCCGTCCAGTGTAAGCACCCAGCGTCTCCGCTTTGGGATTTCCTCGACGTTTTCGCTCATTTCCTGCCTCCTTGGCTTCGCTTCAGAACACCCGCCGTTGCAGGCCCTCGTTCCTCGCTCCTCTCGCTGAAGCTTTCTCCCAGAAACCCTCTCTTGCTTCCTCAACGACCTGTGCGGCCACGCGGCCAACGATCAGCAGAGCTGGCGCCGGCAGTGCTGGCTCAGTGGCAAGCGCTGCGAGGTTGCTCCAACGGATTTGTTGATTCTGCACCGTCGCGGCGGAGACGATGGCGCAGGGCATGTCCTCCGGCCAGCCGCTCTCGTGCAACTGCCGCGCAACGTGTTTGTGGTCGGCCCCCGGCATGTAAATGACCAGCGTGGTCGTGCTCGTCACCCGGCTCCAGTCGGTTTCCGTTCCTTCTCGGACGCGGTGTGCCGTCGTAATAAGCACCTGCGAAGCCGCGCGCCGGTCGGTCAGCGAAATGCGTGCAACCGCCGCCGCACCCATCGCCGCCGTGATCCCGGGCACAACCTCAAAATCCACGCCCGCGCCCCGCAGCGCTTCCATTTCCTCGCCCGCGCGCCCGAAAATCAGCGGATCGCCGCCCTTCAGTCGCACGACGATGTCATTGGACTTGGCATAGGAAATCAGCAGGGCGTTGATCTCCTCCTGCGTCAGCAACTTTTGCCCGCAGCGTTTCCCGACGTCAATCCGCTCGGCGTTCTTCGCCACAAGCTCCAGCACTCCCCGGCTCACGAGCGCGTCATGCAGCACCACGTCCGCGCGGCCCAGAATCCGCCCCGCTTTCAAAGTCAAAAGTTCGGGATCGCCCGGCCCTGCCCCGACCAGATACACTTTCCCCTGGGTCTTGAATTCTTTGGCGCGCATCATTTCGGCCTCTCCACGGCCAGAAAACGAAAAACCCACATGACCAGTCGCTCTGGCACGTGGGCTTCGGAACTTCAGGATTTGACGGAAGCTAAGTCCGCAATCTCCACCAGCCAGAGCGTTGCGCGCCGCAACAGGCGCAACATACGCAACATACGCACCGGCAACGCATCGTCTGGCAGCAAGAAATCATCACGAGAAAAGGTTACCCCCCGCCGTGCCCAAGGTCAATGCCGGAATCTTCATGCATGACATCGCTTTATTCGATGCATTGGGCCGGAGCTTGGCTACAACGGGGGGGGCAATTCTGACGCCTGATGCCCTTCGACCCAGTGCGAGGAGATCAATCGCCGCAGGCGAAGCTGGAAAGCGCGCATACCGGCGCGAACACGGGCGCCCGCCGCTCCGGTCTCCTCGGTGCGGGAACCTGCCGTCGAACGGACGCTCTCGCCTGTTCGTGCAGTCTCTCGCGCAGTTGCCGGCGAGCGCGGAAAAGACGCAGGCGAACGGCCGTGGCCGAGATGGCCAGCCGGTTGGCTGTCTCGGCAGTGGAATATTGCAGAACGTCACGCAGCAGGATCACGGAGCGCAGGTCCGGGCGCAGCCGCTCGATGGCATCTGCCAGGCGGCGCCGCGTGTGCCGCCGCTCGTACAGCCGCTCCGGGCTATCAGCACGAGAAACCAAGCGAGCAGCAAGAGTGTCCCGCTGTTCGCCTGCTGGCGCATCGAGGGAGAGAAGCTTATCCGCGCGCCTCCGCCGCAGCATGTCAATGGACTGATTCTCCGCAATCCGGTGTAGCCACGATTGGAACGAATTGGCGGACCCCTCCGGGCCTTGGAATTGATGCAGATGAGTCAGCGCCTTGAGCAGCGCCTCTTGGGATACATCTTCGGCCTCGGCGGCGTTTCGCGTCCGGCGCAGGGCCACCCGATAGAGCTTATGCGAAGCGGAGGAGGCCACAGCCGCAAAAATACCTCGGTAGCCTGCCGCAGACCGCTGGTCTGAGTTCGTTCCGGTTAGGGTCATGGGAATCATGGACGCACTCATAATGGCAAGATGTGGCAGGGGAGCGGCCAATGGCACCCATCGCAACTTTCTGATAAGAAAAGAATAAGCGAAGTGGTGCGCAAGTCCCGGCCAGCAAACTGACCGCTTGTGGGACGCCATGTCGCCAGAGCGCGCACTCGGCGCGCGGGACAGATGCCTGATTCGCGTCGCTTCGCGATGCGTTTCTTGCGGCTTCATGGTTCTGCGGCTAACTTGAGAAGGTGAGTCTGCAGTAGCCGGCAACCCATGGACGAGAACACGCCCACCGCGCAGCCCCCAAAGACCGCTTGGCGCACGGCCTTCCGGATTGTCCGCTGGACGACATACGCCGCAGCGATCATGAGCTTCCTGCTGATCGTGCACAAAAAACCTCCGCCAGTGGTTGAGACAAGCCCGCAGGCGGCCGCCCGCGCCGAGCAAAAGATCCAACAAACAGATCAGGCTGTTGCCGCCGGACAACCTGCCACTCTGCGTATGGACGAGATGGAACTCAACTCCTACCTTGCCGGCCATCTGAACCTTGTTGGAAACGGGGGCGCGGGAACCCCGGCTGGCCAGCCCGATGTGGAATCCGTTCGATCATCCGTGAGAGACGTGAAGATTGAGTTGCTTGCCGACCGCGTGCGCGCCTATGTCGTCTTCGACATGCTTGGCAAAGACTTGTCGCTGCAAATAGAAGGCAAGCTCCATGCCGCATGCGGATACATCCAGTTTGAGCCAGTGGCCGGGGAAATCGGTTCTTTTCCAATCCCACGGTCCACCCTGGACTCGGCGGTACGCCGCATGATGGAATCGCCGGAGAACAGGGAAAAGTTCAAGCTGCCCGACAAAGTCAGCGACATCCGCATCGAAAATGGCGAAGTGGTCTTGTCGTATCGGTAGAAACGCTCTGCTAATGGCAGGCTAAAGGCGCCGCGTGACCCGCTCTGCATTCACCTGGCGGGTGTGGGGGGATCAGGAGGCTCTTGGGCGAAAAGACGCGCAAGCTCGGCGTGCTCCATCACGACGAGGGGGTCACGTTGGATGGCGTCGTAATACAGTTTCTGGAAGCCGTCTCCGTTGTCCGACGGTGTAAAAATCTTGGCGGCCAGCGCGATCATCGTATGGGCGTCTCCGGGCGTCGCGGGAGGCTCGGCTTCGAGCATTTCGTCGAGGCGAACGACAAATTCGGAAATGTTGTGTAGCCACGCAAACTGCGGGTGGTCGATCACCAGGCGGAAGAGCTCGCCAGCGGTCGCGCGGCCGTGAACACGTTCGTATTCGCGGCGCTCCATGTCGAGAAGGACTTTGTGCAGACGCAAGAGCGCCAATCGCAGTGTGAAGAGTTTTTGGCGAGCGGGAGATCCGCCGACGTCACCCGGTCGAGACCTGGGGTCCAAGGGAGCCATGTTACCCGCCGAAGATCCTGGGCTGTATTCATTGTCCGACAGCCGCGTGACGATTTCCAGTCTTCACATGAGGTGCTGCCCTTCAGATGGAACCTCCAACGCGCGCGATCGCGCGCCGCGGCCACTTGACTTCGACCAGGGCTAGGCTTGAGAACCGGCCGTTGGGGGAACGACTGTTTTGTGCACTTGCGGCGCGCCTCCATGGAACTGCGCGGCTTCCGTGGAATCCGCCAGACGAAGCGCTGATGCGTCACGGCGCTGTACCCGAGGTCTTGTGCGGCGAACTCTGCTTCCTGCAGTTTCGAGTACGCCGTCATGCCGCTCCGCGCGTAGCCGCGCGCCAGCTCGAACATGCTCAGGTTCAGCGCGTGAAAACCCGCCAGCGTAACGAACTGGAATTTGTAGCCTATCTTGCCAAGCTCGTGCTGGAAATTGGCGATGGAGACGTCGTCGAGCTTCTTCTTCCAGTTAAAAGACGGGGAACAATTGTAAGCCAGCAGCTTTCCCGGGAATTTCGCATGAATGGCATCCGCGAATTTCTTCGCTTCGGCAAGATCGGGCGTCGAGGTTTCGCACCACAGCATATCGACATACGGCGCATAGGCCAGGCCGCGCGCGATGGCGGCGTCGATCCCGCCCCGGAATTGGTAAAATCCTTCGACCGTGCGCTCGCCATAGATAAATTCGCGGTCCCGCGGGTCGGCGTCGGACAGGAGCAGGCCCGCGCTGTTGGCGTCCGTGCGCGCGATGAGAACCGTCGGCACACCAGAAACGTCCGCCGCGAGGCGCGCGGCCACTAGCTTTTCGATGAACTCGCGCGTCGGCACCACGACTTTCCCGCCCAAATGGCCGCACTTCTTTGCTGACGAGAGTTGATCCTCGAAATGCACGGCGGCCGCCCCCGCTTCGATCATTGCTTTCATCAGTTCATAGGCGTTGAGCGAGCCTCCAAAGCCCGCTTCGGCATCGGCAACGATGGGCGCGAACCAGTACGTGCCGGTTCCTTTGCCTTCCGCGGATTCCATTTGATCGGCGCGGAGAAGCGCGCGATTGATTCTTTTCACGAGCGCCGGCGCGCTGTCGCAGGGGTAGAGGCTTTGATCGGGATAAACGTCGCCGGCCGTGTTCGAGTCCGCGGCCACCTGCCAGCCGCTGGCGTAAATCGCCTGCAAGCCCGCCTGCACCATCTGGATGGCTTGATTTCCCGTGAGCGCGCCGAGCGCGGGGACGTACGGCTCAGTCTGCATCAGGTTCCAGAGTCGCTCCGCGCCGAGTCGGGCCAGCGTGTGCTCGATCTGGATCGAGCCGCGCAGGCGCAGCACGTCGGCAAAGCTGTACGGTCGCGCGATGCCTGCCCAGCGCGGATTCGTGTTCCAATCGGCGTGGCCTTTCCCGTTTGCTCCGTCGTGGCCGTTTGTTCCGTTGGTTGACATCGGCGTCTCCTTCGATGATCGGTCTTGATTGGACGGCGGTTCGTCCGCAAAAACCTTCCAGGGTCGCTGGCCGGCGCGTCTTTTTCTCATGCCGGCGTGAACTCCCCGCGCAGAATAAGTGCCTCGCTGATTCGGCGCGCTTCGCGCAAGCGCGCTGCTTCGCCGTTCGCGTCAGCGGGAATATCCGCCAGCAAGCGATCAAGCTCCTCGTCGAAGAGGCGGCTGACGAGCTCGGGAGTGTGGACGACCGGCTTACCGTCATCGCCCAGGATTTCAACTTTTTCGGAGTGCTTTATCCGCTGAGCGATCATCAGGCGATAGATGCGGTCGGTGGCGAGGTCTTCCATATAGCCATCCAGCAGGCTCGCGCCGTGCCCGTTGAGCGCGCCATTGCGATAGCGGATCATGGTGCGCACGGCGGCGCGCGTACCCGCGAGCGTGCGCTGTCCTACGCCATGAGGCACGGGCCGCAAATCGGGATGCGTTTCGGCTTGCCGCGGCGTTAGCGCTTCATGCAAGGGCATCAGGAAGGGTAAGAAGCCGGGCGGAAGGTCAGTTTCCGGGTCGAATCCCGGCGGAGCAGAATTCATCGCAACGATGCACTCAGGGAAGGGGAGAAGTTCGCCTGCTTCGCTCTTGAAAGTCGCAGTTGCCATCGTTCGCCAGCCTCCTTTCTTAGACCGCTTGCCAGTGTCCTTAGTCCTTCTCACGAACGGGCTAGGTGCTGGTGCGCTCCCGACGCGGCGCATCTCCACTTGACTACCACCGGCTGGCCTAGCCGACAAGCCGAGGAAGACTGCAATTCCCGCCCGGGGCATCTACCTAGTTGGCAATCTAGATGCCAACTGTTGATTTCCAGCGGCCGTCTAAATCGTCTCCTTTGAGTAAGTCCAGCGTGCCAACAATTTTTCGCGGACTCGAACTGGAGCATAGCCGGGACACGGATGAGAAATCTTGCGCATTCTCGGCGCAAACATTCCTCCTTCCGTTCAATTAATAGAACACATGTTCAGCTATTGAAGTTGCGGCGGCCAGGATCCCGGCCGAGAGGTGATCTTGTTCAAATAGTTGAACAACTATTCTATACTCTGCATTGCGGCCGACGGGAGAGGCCGACTCCATGCCTGTGGCTGATCCGAGCCCAGCGACTGCCGTGGAACGCGCCCTGACCATCCTGGAGGTGGTCGCTGGCCGCCGCGAGGGCCTCACCAATTCCGAGCTGAGCCGCCGTCTGGAGATCCCCAAAAGTTCGGCGAGTTACATTCTTCGCGCTCTCGAGCGCCGCGGCTATCTGCGCCGCGATGCGGAGTCCGGCCGATATCAGCTCGGGCTGAAGATTCTTTCGCTGGGCCGCGATGTCCAGGCCACTTTGGACATTGCGGACATCGCGCAGCCCTTCATGCGCGCGCTGGTCGAGCGAGTTCACCTGACGTCCCATCTGGCGCTTTTGGATCAGGGCGAGGCGGTGTACGTCGAAAAGGTCGACGCGCCGGGATTTTTCAAGGTGAACACGTGGGTGGGCCGCCGGATGTTCGTTCACTCCACAAGCGTGGGTAAAGTGCTTCTGGCCTGGCGGCCAAAGGAGGAAGTCGAGGAAATTCTGCGTGCGCAGGGGCTGAAAAAGCGCACGCCGAAAACGATCACCGGCATTACGCGGTTGATGGCGGAACTCGAAACTGTGCGTCACAACGGCTATGCCGTGGATGACGAGGAAAACAGCTTGGGCGCGCGCTGCGTCGCCGCTCCGATTCAGGACGCCGCTGGAAACGTAGTCGCGGCGCTCGGCGTCAGCGGCACCCTCACCCAAATGGAAGAGGCTCAATTGGTGCGCATCGTCGAGGCCGTCAAGGAGGCCACGCGGCGCATTTCCCGGCAGCTCGTGCGCACGGGCGCGGCCGGGCCTGCCTGCGGGCAGGTGGTTTGGCGCGCCTAATTCTTCTTGCTCTCGACCTTCAGTTGGTTATCGACGGAGAAGACGCCCGAGACGGCATTGGCGCTGATTCCGGCGACGTTTTTTTCCATCTCCGTCGCCACGAGGCCAATCAGCGTGACGTTCCCATTCTTGATGATGATGTGGATCGGCGGTACTGCTTGCAAGGAATACTGCTGCAGCGTGGGGTTGCCGTAAATTCGGCGGTAGAGCGCGCGCCGCAGGCGGTCGTCGTTGGGGGAGAGCGGCAAGACCTCGATGTTGTTCACGACTTGCGCGACGCCTTCGATGCTCTTAACGGCGGCTTCCGCATCCGACTTCAGCGTTGGACGCACCACCTGTCCCGCGAGTGTGACGACATCGTCCTTGACGGAGAACTCGAGATTGTCAAACACGGAATAGTACGGAAGCAGAATCAGTTGATGGCGCACCTCCCGGGCGAGCTTTTCTTCCGTTTGCGGTTCGCTCGGGCGCTGCTTCTTCTGCTGAGGCTGCGCGTGGATCGCAACAGCGCCGGCAAGCGGAACGAAGAACATCACCAACAGGGTCCTAAGAACCGACTTGCGCATTGTCGTCTCCTCTCCGTGGAACCGGCGCGCTCGGTTGTTTTAGTAGGGAGCGCAGTTTCCCTGCCGCACACCCGGGTCTTCCGCGCGTCTGTTAGCATACACAAGCCGGGCGCCGGTGGAAGCCTCAGGCTCCGACGCGCGGCCATAACTCTACCATGTTGATGATCGCGCATCGCGGAGCTTCCGGTTACGCGCCGGAAAATACGTCGGCTGCCTTCCGGCGCGCCGTGGCGTTGGGCGCGACGTTCATTGAAACCGACTTGCATCTTTCGCGCGACGCGCACTTCCTCGCCCTGCACGACGATACGCTCGAGCGCACCACCAACGGCCGCGGGGCGGTGCACGAGCATACGCTCGCGGAGCTTCGCCAGTTGGACTCACGACGTGGTGTTTTACCTCGAACTGAAACAGAGCGATTCCTGGGGGACGGAACATGCCCTGGTGCATGCGCTCCGCCAATCTGGGGAGATTCCCCGCGCCGTCGTCATGTCTTTTGAGCCGCGGGTGCTCGAATCGCTTCGGCGGAGCGAGTCGACCCTCATGACCGCGCTCCTTTATGACGGGTCGCTTGACAACCTCTTCGAGCGCGCGGTCGGCGTTGGCGCGCGCCAGCTCGCGGTCCGCGGCAATCTCGTGACCCCCGCCTTGCTCGAGGAAGCGCGCCGCAAGGATTTGCAGGTCGTTTGCTGGACAATCAATCATCCCGCGCACATGCGCTCACTCATCGCCGCCGGCGTTGACGGAATCATTACTGATTATCCGGACCGTTTGCTGGCCGCCGCAAAGGATAAACGCACTGGGGAAGGGGATTCTAAACAAGGTTAGCCCCTCGGGATCAGCCGCCGAAAGAGCGCGGCGAACTGTGCGACGGCGAGTTGCTCGGCGCGAACGTCGCTGCGGACTTTGAGGGCTGCCAGCGCCTTCCGAACGAGTTCGGGAGCGGCCAGCCCGCGCAAGTTGTTCAACAGCGTTTTGCGCTTTTGCGCGAAACACAGCTTCACGAAATCGAGGAATCTCGCTTCGTCTGCAAGCTGCAAACGCGTGCGCTCGCCCGGCAAGCGCAGCGTCACCAGCGCCGAGGCCACTTCCGGCGGCGGGCGAAACGCGCCGCGGGCAAGCGCAGCACAAACTCGGGCCGCGTGTAAAATTGCGCCGCCACGGAGAGATAGCCGTAGAGCCGGCTGCCCGGGCTGGCGGTGAGGCGCCGGGCGACCTCGAGTTGCGCGACGAAATGTATTTCGTCGATCTCCGCGGCAAACTCAAACATGCGGTGCAGGATGGGCGATGTGATGTAGTACGGCAAATTCCCGTAAATCCGCATGCGGCGTCCGGCGGCAATTTTCAAGAGATCCACTTGAAGGGCATCGCCGGGAACAACCGTCAGCTTTGGGAAACGCTCGCGAAGTCTTTCGAGCCGCTCGGTGAACTTGGGATCCAGTTCAATCGCGTAAACCGCCGCGCCCGTCGCGGCCAGGTGCCCGGTCATTTCGCCGTGGCCCGCGCCGATTTCGATCCAGCACGTATCTGCTCTCTGTTCTTGCGCTCCGCCGATCGCGCGAGGAGAAATCCCGATGGCCCCCGCGATCCTGTCGCGCCAGCCGGCATCTACGAGAAAATGTTGCCCGAGCCGCTGCCTCGCCATGTCGCGCAAGAGTGTAGCAGCAACAGAGAAAGGGCACGTCAGGCTGCATCTCTTGGCGATAAGTTCGTGTCACATTTACTTGCGGAGCAACTTGACGCGCCGTCGCGCGTCCGTTAGCGTAGGTAATTCCGGTTGCACGCATGAGGATTCTCTTTGTCGCCTCCGAAGGCCTGCCATTTTCGAAGACCGGCGGGCTTGCCGACGTCGTCGAAGCTCTCCCCAAGGCGCTTGTCGAGTTAGGTCACGAGGTGGCCGTCGTTTTGCCGCGCTACCGTGGCACGAAGGCGTCTACCATCGTGCTCCCCAGCTTGACGATTTCCCTTGGCGGCAAGCTGCGATTCCCGGCTATCGCCGACGGGGCGGAAATCGCCGGCGTCCGTTATTTCTTCGTGGAGGACCCCGCTTATTTTGACCGCCCGCAGCTCTACGGCGAAAGCGGCCAGGATTATCCCGACAATCCGGAGCGCTTCAGCGAGCTTTCCCGCGCGGCGATTGAGGTGGCCAAGCACGTCTGGCCGGCCGACCTCATCCATTGCCACGACTGGCAGGCTGCGCTCGTGCCCGTGCTGTTGCGCACTCAATACGCGGAAGACCCCGTCGTCGGCAATCTTCCCGTCGTTTTGACGATCCACAACATGGGCTACCACGGCCTGTTCGCCAGCGAAGTTTTGGCGCGCGCAGGCATCCCCGCGGAGATTTTCCATCCCGCGGGGATTGAATTCTTCGGCAAAGTGAATTTCCTGAAGGGTGGCCTCGTCTATTCGGACTATTTGACGACCGTGAGCCGTAAATACGCTCAGGAGATTCAGACGGCGGAATATGGCCACGGTCTCGACGGCCTGGTGCGCAGCCGCGCCGACCGACTGGTAGGCATCCTCAACGGCGTGGACTACTCGGCGTGGAGCCCCGAAAATGACACTTTCATCGCTGCAAAATATTCCGCCGAGAATCTGGCGGGCAAGGAAGTCTGCAAGCTGGACCTCTTGCAAGTGTTTGGCCTGGCGCCCGAGAATCGGAAGCGGCCGCTTGTCGGCATCGTGTCGCGCTTCGCCGACCAGAAAGGCTTCGATCTGATCGCGCAGAAGGCCAACGAAATCATGAAAGAGGATGTCGCATTGGTTGCGCTCGGTACGGGCGAGCCGCGCTACGAAGAGCTCTTCCGCAAGCTTGCCGCGCGGTTCCCGGAGCGCGTGGGCGTAAAAATCGCCTACGACAACACCGTCGCGCACAAGATCGAAGCCGGCGCCGACATGTTCCTGATGCCCTCGCGCTACGAGCCTTCCGGTCTCAATCAGATGTACA
>WNGP01005417.1_pt1 | contig 11616 bp, 10 predicted proteins | sample 5407671 | NCBI WGS metagenome assembly WNGP01 (sample SAMN13153381, study PRJNA577476) | soil metagenome | isolation source: 40 cm soil or saprolite under Garry oak tree replicate 2 | place: USA:California | collected 2016-06-15 | reverse complement strand
ACCGGGCGCGAACGGGAGGTGCTCGACCTGATCTGCTCCGGGCAGACCAACGCGCAGATCGCCGCGCGCCTGTTCATCTCGGTGAAGACCGTCGATCACCACGTCTCCGCGGTCCTGGCCAAGCTGGCCGTGCCGAGCCCGGAAGCGGCCGCGGCGCAAGCTGCCCAGCTTGGACTGACCGGCGCGGCAGGAGGGCCCGGAGGGCACCGCGCGGCGGGGCCGCCCGGCGCGCCCGGGGGGACCGCGCGGCTGGAATGCAGGTAGGCAGGGACGCCAAGATGGGCAGTCGTGCCGATGCCCTGCCCGGCGCGGTCGTCCTACCGTGCGGTAAGGGTTCGTAGCAGCGATCGAGGAGGCAGCATGCCGCTCTACATGGACGTCCACACGATCGCCGGCGGGGTATCGGCTGACGACGTGGCGCAGGCGCACAAGGCCGACCCGCAGGTCGAGGGCAAGTACGACGTCAAGTACCTGCGCTAGTGGGTCGACGAGGGCAGGGCCAAGGTGTTCTGCCTGGTCGAGGCGCCGTCGGCGGCGGCGGCGTCGACCGTGCACCAGGAGGCGCACGGCCTGGTCGCCGACGATGTCTTCGAGGTCCAGGAGGGTTCCTGACCCGCCAGCCAGCGGGCACAGTCGACTGCCCGGGGCGCGATGCGCGCGCCGCCGGGCAGCCGGCCGCCAACCGACCGCCCGGGGCGCGATGCGCGCGCCGCCGGGCAGCCGGCCGCCAACCGTCAGGCCGGGTTCTTGTGCGTCGGTGTCGGCGCGCTCGTCTTCTGCTGGCCGTTGGGCTGTGCCTCGGGCGTGGTGTCCGCAGCCTGGCTCGGGGCGGCCGGGGAGGCCGGCTTCTTCACCCTGTTGCGGATGAACGCCGCTACCGCGCCGCCCGCGGCGGTCACCGTCGCCACGCCGACCGGCTTGCGCCAGCGCCGCTGCCTGGGCTGGGCCGGATCCAGCCGCCTGGCCGCCGCCGACATCGTGGCCGAGACCTTCGGCGCGACCGTGTCCTGCACCACCCGGCCCGAGCGCTCGACCCGCGGCGCCGCCCAGGCACGCGTCCTGAGAAGCTGCCGCCTGGCCGCCGCTCGCATGCTCTTGGCCACCGGCTTGGCTCGCTCCGCCGCCGGCTTCAGCTGAGCCGCCGCCTGACGAGCGGTGTCCCGCACAGCGTCGGTTCTCTTCTTCGGGGACATCTCTACCTCCGCGCGTGTGCTCGTGTTCCACGCACCGCTCCACCTTCCCCTGGCTGGCCGGTCCAATCGGAAATGGCGCGACCAATGGGCAGCGGCCATTGGGCGGGCCAGGCAAACACGTGCTCGGGACCGCCGGCCGCGTCCCCGGGCGACGAAATCGCCGGCGAGGGTAGGGTTTGGGTCCGATGAGCGGCACAATCTCCCCATGAGAAACCTCAGCCGGCTGGCTATGCGCCCGGCTTCGCTCCCGGCCGCCCGCCCGGCCACGCTCCCGGCGGCCCGCCCGGCCACGCTCCCGGCCCTGGCCGCGGGCGCCGCGCTGTGCCTGTGCCTGGCCCTGGCGGCCTGCTCCTCGGGATCGGGCAGCCCGGGAGCCGGCCACAACACCCGCACCGCGGCTCCGTCCGCGTCGCCGGCCCAGCCGGCCACCGGCCCGGCCGCCGAAGCCGCGGTCAAGGCCATGTGGCAGACGTTCTTCAACGGCGTCGTCCCGATCCCGCGCCGTCTCGAACTGCTCCAGAACGGCCAGGAGTTCGCCTCGTTCGTCAGGACGCAGGCCAAGACCTCGCTCGGCTCCCTGGTCCTGGCGGCTTCGGCGAGGGTCAGCTCGGTGAGCCTGGGGCCGCCGGGGAAGGCGAGCGTGACCTACACCGTCCTGCTCGGCGGCAAGCCGGTGGCGAAGAACCTGTCCGGCACGGCGGTGTACGCCGGCGGGAGCTGGAAGGTCGCCACCAGCTCCTTCTGCGGCCTGGTGCGCCAGGCCTACGGCAAGAAGAGCCACCTGATCCCCGCGGCCTGCGGAAGCTAGCCCGGTGACCGGCCCGATGGCCGTGCCCGCCGAGGCCGCGCCCGCGCGCTGGCGGGGCCGCCCGGTCGCGCTCGCGACCCTGTGCACGGTGCTGTTCCTGACGTTCCTCGACACCACCGTGGTGAGCGTCGCGCTCGCCAGCATCAGGGCCGACCTGCACGCGGGGGTGTCGGCGCTGCAGTGGGTGGTCGGAGGCTACGCGCTCACGTTCGCGGCGCTGATGCTGACCTTCGGGATGGTCGGCGACGAGTTCGGCCGCAAGCGGGTGATGCTGGCCGGCGTCGCCGTGTACTGCGCCGGGGCGGCGATGTCGGCGCTCGCGCCCAGCATCGCGATCCTGGTCGCCGGGCGCGCGGTGATGGGCCTGGGAGCCGCGGCGAGCGAGCCGGGGACGCTGTCGATGATCAGGCAGCTCTATGCCGAGGAGCGCAGCCGCAACCGCGCGCTCGGGATCTGGGCGGCCGTGTCCGGGTTCTCGCTGGCGCTCGGCCCGGTGCTCGGCGGCGCCTTCGTGGGCGCGTGGAGCTGGCGCGGCATCTTCTGGTTCGACGTCACGTTCGGGCTGGCCGCGCTCGCGGCGGCGGCCCTGGTGCTGCCGGAGAGCGCCGATCCCCGGGCCGGGCGGGTCGACGTGGCCGGCACGGTGCTCGGTGCGGGCGCGCTCGGCGCGCTGGTGTTCGCGGTGATCGACGGCGAGAGCGCCGGCTTCACCGCCCCCGGCGTGCTCGCGCTGTACGGCGTCAGCGCGCTGTCCGCGGCCGCGTTCGTGAGATGGGAGCTGCGCAGCGCCCACCCGCTGCTCGACCTGCGGTTCCTGCGTGTCCCGCGGTTCACCGCGCCCAACGTGATCGCCGCCTGCTGTTACTTCGCGACGTTCGCGATCTTCTTCTTCACCGCCCTGTACCTGGCCGAGGTCGCCGGGTACTCCGGCTACCGGGTCGCGGCCATCTTCGCCCCGATGACGGCCGTGATGATCGCCGCGTCACTGCTGGCGGGCCGGCTCACCAGCGTGGTCGGGGTGCGCTGGTCGCTGACCGGAAGCTGCCTGGTTTTCGCCGCCGGCCTGGTCGCGACCGACCTGGTGCTCGGCCCGCATCCGGGCTACGTTCCGCTGGCGGCCGCGCTGGCGCTGGCCGGGGCCGGCCTCGGCGCGTGCGTCGTGCCGGTCACCTCCTCGGTGCTGGCGGCGGTGCCCGGCGAGCGGTCCGGCATGGCGGCGTCGGCCACCAACACCAGCCGGGAGGTCGGCGCCGTGGCCGGCGTGGTCGTTCTCGGCGCCCTGGTCGACGCCGAGCTCAAGTCCGGCCTGGTCGCCCGGATGACCGAGCTGCACCTGCCCGCCGCCCTGCAGACCGCCGTCGTCCAGGTGGTCGAGACCGGCGGCGGCGGAGCGCTCGCGCTCGGCGGGGCCGGAGGAGGCGGCGGGTCGGGAGGAGGCGGCGGGTCGGGGGGTGGCGGCGGGCTGATCGGGCAGCTTCTCCAGGCCGGCTACTCGGCGTTCGAGACCGCGCTGCACGATGCCCTGTACCTGTCCGCGGCCCTCCTGGTCGGCGCCGCGCTGCTCGCCTTCACCACCCTGCGCGGGCGGGGCTCGCAGGCGCCGGCTCAGGATGGTCCCGCGAGCACCTCGTCGAGCCGCTCGTAGCTCTCGCGGACACCGGCCTGCATCCCGCTGGCGACGAAGGCGTCGCGGGCGGCGAACGAGTCCACCAGCGATGTCGACGTCAGCCTGGTGCGGCCGCCGCCGAGGTCGGTGAACGTGATCCGCTCGAGCGCCACACCGTCCGGCTCGCCGTCGTAGGTGAACGTCTGCACGATCAACTCGCCCGGCCGGACCTCGTGGAAGCACCCGTGGAAGCCGAACTCGTTGCCGTCGGACAGGTGGGCGTACCGGTAGGAACCGCCGGTGCGGCAGTCGTAGTGGTCGATCCGCATCTGGTGCCGGCGCGGCCCGAGCCACCTGGTGACCAGGCCGGGGTCGGCGTGCGCGCGGAACACCTTGTCCGGCGCGGCGTCGAACTCCCTGGTGATCCGCACCAGCGGGACGTCCCGGTCGACAGTGATCTCGGTCTGGTGTGTCTTGGCGGTCATCATCACATACCTTCCGTTGGCGCGACTGGCTCGACGTCATCCGGCATCGCGGCCAGGACTCGATCCAGACGGCGGTAGCGCTCCTCGGCCTCGCGGCGGTAACGCTCGATCCACGCCGTCATCAGGTCGAGCACCTCCGCCTCGAGGTGGACAGGGCGGCGCTGGGCGTCCCTGGTCCGGCTCACCAGACCCGCCTCGGCCAGCACCTTCAGGTGCTTGGAGACCGCCTGGACGGTCACGCTGTACGGCGCCGCGAGCTCGTTGACCGTGGCGTCCCCGGCGGTGAGCCGCGCGACCATGTCCCGCCGGGTGGGATCGGCCAGGGCCGCGAACACCCGGGACAGCGGATCGGCGGCCACCGGCTCCTCCTCGCGGTCAACCGTCTGGTTGAATACAAGCTAGCTCGCCGCAGCGGTCGTTGTCAACCAATTGGTTGAACAAGCTCGTTCGTGGCTGGTGACGGGCGCGGGCCCGGGTGGGCGGGTGCCTGCGGGCGTCGGCCGGCGCGGGTGGCTGGGCGGGCGCTCAGGGCTGCTGACGAACGGAGCGACATGGCCGCGGGGCGCTGGGAGTTCTGGGTCGACCGGGGCGGGACGTTCACCGACGTCGTGGCGCGGCGGCCGGACGGCACGCTCGTCGTGCACAAGCTGCTGTCGGAGAACCCGGCGCGGTACGCCGACCCGGCGGTGGCCGGGATCCGCCACCTGCTCGGCGTGCCGCCGGGGGCGGCGATCGGGGCCGAGCGGATCGCCGAGGTCCGGCTGGGCACCACGGTGGCGACGAACGCGCTCCTTGAGCGCACGGGCGAGCCGACCGTGCTGGTCATCACGGCCGGATTCGCCGACGCGCTGCTGATCGCGTACCAGGACCGGCCGAAGATCTTCGAACGGCGGATCGTGCGGCCCGAGCTGCTGTACTCCCGCGTGATCGAGGCCGCCGAGCGGGTCGGCGCGCACGGCGAGGTCATCCGCCCGCTGGACGAGGGTGCCGTCGCGCGGGACCTGCGGGCCGCCCACGCCGACGGCCTGCGCGCGGTCGCGGTGGTGTGCGTGCACGGCTACCGCTACCCCGACCACGAGCGGCGGATCGGCGCGATCGCGCGGGAGATCGGGTTCACCCAGGTGTCGGAGTCGCACGCGACCAGCCCGCTGATGAAGCTGGTCTCGCGCGGCGACACGACCGTGGTGGACGCCTATCTGTCCCCGATCATCGCCAGGTACTCGGGCCGGGTCGGCGCCGAACTGGCCGGCGTTCCGGTGCGGTTCATGCAGTCCAACGGCGGGCTGACCAGTGCGCGCCGGTTCCGCGGCAAGGACGCGATCTTGTCGGGCCCGGCCGGCGGTATCGTCGGCATGGCCAGGACCGCGCAGGCCGCCGGGTTCGGCAAGGTGATCGGGTTCGACATGGGCGGCACGTCCACCGACGTCTCACATTTCGCCGGCGACCTCGAGCGGCAGTACGAGACGCACGTCGCCGGAGTGCGGATGCGGGCGCCGATGCTCAGCATCCACACGGTCGCCGCCGGCGGCGGCTCCGTGCTGCACTTCGACGGCAGCCGGTACCGGGTCGGCCCCGACTCGGCCGGCGCCGACCCAGGGCCGGCCGCGTACCGGGCCGGCGGCCCGCTCACCGTCACCGACGCCAACATCATGCTCGGCCGGATCCAGCCGGAGCACTTTCCCGCCGTGTTCGGCCCGGCCGGGGACCAGCCGCTGGACCCCGCCGCCGTCACGGACGAGTTCGCGGCGCTGGCCGGACGGATCGGCGCGGCCACCGGCAGCACCCCCGAGCCCGAGCAGGTCGCGGCCGGGTTCCTCGACATCGCGGTGGCGAACATGGCGAACGCGATCAAGAAGATCTCGGTGCAGCGCGGCTACGACGTGACCGAGTACGTGCTGGCCACGTTCGGCGGCGCCGGCGGGCAGCACGCCTGCGCGGTGGCGGACGCGCTCGGCATGACCCAGGTGCTCATCCACCCGCTGGCCGGGGTGCTGTCCGCGCTGGGCCTCGGCCTGGCCGACGTGACGGCGATGCGGGAGAGCGCCGTGGAGGCGCCGCTGACCGAGGCGCTGCTGCCCGAGCTCGGCGCCGTCGCTGGCCGGCTGGCGGATGACGCGCGGGCCGAGCTGGCCGCGACGGGAGTCGATCCCGGCCTGGCCTCGCCCGTGTGCCGCGCCCACCTGAAGTACGAGGGCACGGACACCGCGCTGGCCGTGCCGATCGGGCCGGCGGCCGGCATGATCGGCGACTTCGAGGCCCTCTACCGGCAGCACTTCTCGTTCCTCATGCGTGACCGGCCCGTGATCGCCGAAGCCGTCTCCGTCGAGCTGACCGTCGCGTCGGCCGCGCCGGACGGCGGGTATGCCGGTGCCGGGCCCGGCGACGGGGCCGTCGGCGCGGCTGCCGTCCGCGGCGCGGCCACGGTGCGCATGCATGCCGGCGGGACCTGGCACCACGCGCCGCTGCTGGCGCGGCGCGACCTGCGGCCCGGGCAGCGCGCCGACGGCCCCGCCCTCATCACCGAGGACTTCGCCACCACGGTCGTCCAGCCCGGATGGCGGGCGGAGCTGACCGGCCGCGGTGACCTGCTGCTGACCCGGGTGGCGGCCCGCCCGGGCGGCCCGGCCGCCGGCGCCGACGTCGACCCGGTGATGCTGGAGATCTTCAACAACCTGTTCATGTCGGTCGCCGAGCAGATGGGGGAGCGGCTGCGGGCCACCGCGCACTCGGTCAACATCAAGGAACGGCTCGACTTCTCCTGCGCGATCTTCGACTCCGCCGGGGGCCTCATCGCCAACGCGCCGCACATACCGGTCCATCTCGGCTCGATGGGCGAGAGCATCAGGATCGTCGCCGAGCGCAACGCCGGCCGGATGCGCGCCGGCGACGTCTACGTGCTCAACGACCCGTACCACGGCGGGACCCACCTGCCCGACGTCACCGTCGTCACGCCGGTGTTCGGCACCGGGCCGGGGGAGCACGCAGCCGGCCAGCACACCGCGCCCGTGGGCGCCGGCCAGCACTGCATCCTGTTCTTCGTCGCCTCGCGCGGCCACCACGCCGAGATCGGCGGCATCACCCCAGGCTCGATGCCGGCCTTCTCCACTCGGGTGGAGGAGGAGGGGGTGCTGATCGACAACTGGCTGCTGGTGCGGGACGGCGTGCTGCGCGAGGCGGAGACGCTCGCCCTGTTGCGGGACGCGCCGCATCCGTCCCGCAACCCGGAGGTCAACCTGGCCGACCTGCGCGCGCAGATCGCCGCGAACGAGCGTGGCGTCGGCGAGCTGCGCCGGATGTGCGAGCACTTCGGCCTGGACGCGGTGACCGCCTACATGGGTCACGTCCAGGCCAACGCCGAGGAGGCGGTGCGCCGGGTGATCTGCGGGCTGCGCGACGGGGCGTGCCGCTACGAGCTGGACAACGGGGCCGTGATCAACGTGGCGGTCCGGGTGGACCGGGCCGCGCGCAGCGCGCGGATCGACTTCACCGGCACGTCGCCGCAGGGGAGCGGGAACTTCAACGCGCCGTCGTCGGTGGCCATGGCCGCCGTGCTCTACGTGCTGCGCACGCTGGTGGCCGACGACATCCCGCTCAACTCCGGCTGCCTCAAGCCGGTCCGGGTGATCATCCCGCCGGGCTGCCTGCTCTCGCCCCGGTTTCCGGCCGCGGTGGCGGCCGGAAACGTCGAGACCTCGCAGGCGATCACCGGCGCGCTGCTCGCCGCGCTCGGGGTGATGGCCGAGGGCTCGGGCACCATGAACAACGTCACGATCGGCAACGCGCGGCACCAGTACTACGAGACGGTGGCGAGCGGCTCGGGCGCCGGTGACGGGTTCGACGGGACCGACGTCGTCCAGACCCACATGACCAACTCCCGGCTCACCGACCCCGAGGTGCTCGAGTGGCGGTATCCGGTCCGGCTGGACCGGTACGAGATCCGCGGCGGCAGCGGCGGGAACGGGCGCTGGCACGGCGGCTGCGGCGGGCGGCGGGAGATCAGGTTCGGCGAGCCGATGACGGTCACCACACTGGCCAGCCACCGCCGGGTGGCGCCGTACGGCATGGCCGGCGGCGAGCCTGGCTCGCTGGGACGGCACTGGGTGCGCCGCGCGGACGGCTCGGTCACCCCGATGCGCGGCTGCGACTCCGTGCAGGTCGGCGCCGGCGACGTCTTCGTGATCGAGACGCCGGGAGGCGGCGGGTACGGGCACCGGCCGGGCAGCGGTGCGTAGACGCCGTAAAGACCTTTCCGCCGCCCGCGGCGTTCGGTGTTCGGGCGTGTTCTGGTCCAAGCTCAGCCGGGCTTGCCGTACCTTGGACCTGATTGCCCCAACGGCACATCCCCGACGCGGCAAAAGGACGGCAATGCCAGCAGAACCGCCAGCGATTCCGTCGGCCGCGTGGCGTCGGCTACCCGAGCCGCTACGGTGCGCCCTGCGCTCGCCGGGCGGCAGGCGGATGCTCAGGTTCGCGCCCGCCGCGCTGCTCGCGCTGGCCGCCACCCAGGTAACTTACTTCCTCTGCTTCAGCGTGCTGGCCATGACCGGCCGTGCCGCCGGTGCCACCGGCTGGCTCGCCGGGGCGGCGGTCAGCTACGGCGTCAGCCGCTGGGCCTGGGAGCGCAAGGGCAGGCCGCGGCTGCTGAGGGAGACCCTCCCGTTCGTGGCCATCTCGCTGGTGGTCGGGATCGTGCTGACCGAGGCCAGCCACTTCGGGTACCGGGAGGCCGCGGCGCTCGGCCTGCACGGCACCGCGCACGACGCGTTCGTGCAGGGCTTCTACCTTGCAGCGAACTGCGGCACGTTCCTGACCCGGTTCGTGATCTTCCATTTCGTGCTGTTCGCCGACCGGGACGCGAAGCCCGGATCGCGGCTGGGCGTCGAGGACGCCTAACCGCCCGGCCGCCGCTCGCCCGGTCGCGGGCCGGCCAGTGCCGTCGCGGGCAGGACCGCGTGGACGCCCCACACGTCGTTGGCGACCTGCGTGATCCGCAGGTCCACGACGGGGCTGGCCAGTGCCAGGGCCGCGGCCTTGTCCACGCGGAACAGTGACTGGAGCCAGGTCAGCATCGCATCGAGCGCGTCGCCCATCGCCTCGTCCAGATCCTCGCTGAACCCGAACGTGATCCGCCCGGCCGGGGTGTCGGCGTGGATCCCCGGCACCGGCGGGTCGGTCACCAGGTCAACTACGACCTCGGTGGTCATCGGGCACTCGATCGCCGTCCCCGCGACCTCGCCGTCGCCCTGCGCGGCGTGGCCGTCGCCGAGGCAGAGCAGCGCCCCCGGCACGGTGACCGGCAGGTACAGGGTCGCGCCGGCCACCAGCTCGCGGCAGTCGATGTTGCCGCCGCCCGCGGCGCGCGGCGGGATCGTCGAGTGCTCACCGGGCTCGGCCGGCGGCATGCCCACGACGCCGAGGAACGGCGCGGTCCTGACGGCGTAGCCGCGGTCACAGGTGGCCAGGCCGGCGTCGGCGTCGATCTCCCACAGCAGCCAGGACGGCGGCCCGCCGGCCAGGCCGAGCCTGCGGGTGAGCCGGTTGTCCCTGGCGGCGGCGACGGTAAAGCCCCAGCCGTCCGGCCGCAGCGAGACGAACCGCACCGCGAGCACCGTGCCGGGCTCCGCGCCGGTCACCGCGATCGGCCCGGTCAGGCAGTGCCCGCGGTGGGCGGCGAACATCGTGGGCCGGTCCTCGCCCGGGGTCCGCTGGCGGGACAGGTGGCCGGACGCGTCGAGCGAGGCGGCGACCACGGTGTCGCCCGGCTCGACGGTCAGCACCGGCGGCGCGTCGCGGTCGAACACATCGACCGTCGTCGCCGCGGACGGGGTCAGCGTGTGCCTGGTCCCCGGCCGGGTCACGGCGGCGCCGTCCGTGCCCGCGGCAGCCACTGCCCGCGGCCCGGTTCGGCCAGCACCTGCCCGTCCTCGAGCACGACCTCGCCGCGGCTTACGGTGTACCGCGGCCAGCCGTGCACCTCGCGGCCGTCGTAGGCCGAGTAGCCCGCCCTGGAGCGCATCGACCGGCCGTCGACCGTCCGGCGCAGGGCCGGGTCGAGCACCAGCAGGTCGGCGTCGCCGCCGACGGCGATCGTGCCCTTGCGCGGGTAGAGCCCGAACAGCCGGGCCGGGTTCGTCGAGGTCAGCGAGACGAAACGGGACAGTGGGATGCGGCCGGTCCGCACTCCCACCGAGAACAGCATCGGCAGCATCGTCTCCAGGTCGGCGACGCCCTGCCTGGCCGTGGTGACGTCCTGCGCCGGGTCGAGCTTGTCGGCCAGCAGCCACGGCGCGTGGTCGCTGCCGAGGGTGTCGACCGACCCGTCGGCCAGGCCCGCCCACAGCGCATCGACGTCGGCGTCCGCGCGCAGCGGCGGGGCGCCGATGTACTTTGCGCCCTGCGGCTCGGCCAGCGCGGCGCTGGTCAGGTACAGGTACAGCGGCCTGGTCTCGACGAAGACCGGCAGGCCGCGCGCCCGCCCGCGCCTGGCGGCGTCCAGGGCGGCCCGCGAGGACAGGTGGACCACGTAGACCGGCGAGCCGGTGGCCTCGCAGATCGCGACGGCCCGGTCGACCGCGGCCCGCTCGGCGGGCACCGGCCTGCTGGCCGCCCAGTCGGCCAGGCCGCCGCGGCCCGCCCGCAGCAGTTGCTGACCGGCGAACCTGACCAGCGCGCCGTCCTCGCAGTGGATCAGCGTGAGCATGCCGTGCCGGCCGGCGACCCTGACCGCCTCGATCATCGCGTCGGCCTGGGACTCGAACTCCTCGGCGACCATGAACAGCTTCAGGCTGGTGTGGCCGTCAGCCGCGAGTTGCGGCAGCTCGGCCAGCGCCTCGGGGGACGGGCTGGCGAGCACCGGATGCAGCACGTAGTCGACGCCGGCCAGCGCCTTCGCCGCGGTGAGGTCGCGGCCGAGCGAGCGGGCCAGCGAGTCGCCGTCCGCGGGAAAGGTCATGTTGCCGATCGTGGTCACGCCGCCGGCGATAGCCGCGGCCGACCCGCTGCCGAAGTCGTCGACCCAGGCCGGCTCGCCGGGCTCGTCCGGCGGCGACGACAGGTGCACGTGCATGTCCAGGCCGCCCGGCAGGACCAGCGCCCCGGTCGCGTCCAGCTCCCTCAGCGCCCCGGTCGCGTCCAGCTCCCTGCGGCCGCGCGGCGACCCGCCGATCTGGCTGATCCTGCCGTCGCGGACGCCCAGGTCGCACTCGGCCGAGCCGCCCGCGGTCACCACGGTTCCGCCGCGGACGACCAGGTCGTAGTCGTCGCCGGGAATGGCGCTCACCTCCGTCTCGCGGTCGCGCTCTGCCGGATGCCAGGTGCCTGCGGCGCGCCTGCTGGCTGGTGCGGCCTGCTGGCTGGTGCGGCCGTCAGGGTCGCTGGGGGGATGGGTGCCGGGGTTCGTAGACGGCGAGCTCCGAGCCGTCTGGCAGGCGGATCGCGGCGAGCAGTCCCCAGCCTTGATCGGCGACGTCCCGCGCCACGACGGCTCCCGCGGCCGTGAGCTCGGCGAGCGTGGCGTGGATATCG
>WNGP01024890.1_pt1 | contig 11617 bp, 9 predicted proteins | sample 5407671 | NCBI WGS metagenome assembly WNGP01 (sample SAMN13153381, study PRJNA577476) | soil metagenome | isolation source: 40 cm soil or saprolite under Garry oak tree replicate 2 | place: USA:California | collected 2016-06-15 | reverse complement strand
GCCTGGTAGCGTTGCTCACACTGGATGAAGCGCCATGCGAAACCATGCACATGATCTTTAAGCGCAGGCAGATCAGCAAGCAAGCGACCGAGGGTGGCTTCTTCTGCCTGAAGTTGTGCATCTAATATATTTTGTGCCTCCACCTGGCTGCTATCTCTATTCATCCACACGACCATCGCTTTCCCCGCTTTCGTCGCCCGGAGGTAATCCAGGCAGGCACGAGCATCCTCACGAGTTTGCACCACCACCGCCTGTAAATAAGGGCCAAGTGCCGCTTCCAGCGCAGCCTCCAAACCGGCAGACGCAATGCCGAGTTGCGGTACGGGACCAATGATACCAGAGAGCTTGCCCTCCGGCACACGCAGCAAGGCCCGTACACCATCGCTGTACCCGCTGAGACTCGAACGCCAGTTTTTGAGCATATTGAGGCGGTCTGCAACGGTACGACGCAGTCTCTCAGCCTCAGCCAGCGCCGCCTTGAAGCGTTCTATCTCCTGCTGGGCATCCGCGATAGCACGCGTAATAGCCTGCTTGCGCTGCGTACTTTGTTGCTCTTCTTGGCGAGCGGCCTCTAGACGCGCACCTTCTTCAATAAGCCGTGCCTCCAAAGCGCGCAGGGACTGCTGGGTTTGGGCAATGCTCTCTCGACGTGCTGCCAGGGCGCGGTTGCGCTCTCCCAGGTGCTTCTGCTGCCTGCCCAGGTCCGACTGGCTGGCACCCAGGCGCGCCTGAACCTGGATAAGTTCACTTTGCGCATTGCGCAAGCGCCGCTCATCCATCTCGTATTCCCTCTGCGCTTTAGCAACCTCTCCCTCCTGTATGGCCAGGGATGCAGCATCGTTATCTATAGCCTCGTCGGCCAGTTCGCACTGTTCTTCCAGGTCGAGGACCCGTCGCTGAGCAGCGATCAGCCGTTCACGCAGCTGTCGCTCCTCGTCTTGCTGTTCTGCTCGTTGTCGCTCCAGGCCGGTGATACGTTCCTGGCTAACCGCCAGTTCGCGTTCAAGTTGCTGTACAATCTCGTTGGCCTGGCTACAGGCTTCACGCGCCTCAACAATACCGGCTTGTGCGCTTTGTCGTTTGGCACGCAGGGCCTCCCTGCGTTCATCGGCAGCCTGGAGCTCGTGCTCCATTTGTTGAACCTTCTGTGCCTGCTCCTGTTCTGCAATGTCTGTACGTTCCCTGGTGGTACGCAGGCGCCGCCACTGCAGGGCATACCAGGTCAGCAAGACCTCTTGTAATTCGCTATTCAGTTGCCTGAACTCGATTGCGCGCCGGGCTTGCTCTGCTAAAGGCTCCAGCCGGGGCTCGATCTCAGCGACGATATCGTGCAAACGCTCCAGATTCTGCTCCGTCTGGCGCAGGCGGTTCTCAGCATCCACGCGCTGCACCTGGTAAGGGCGTATACCGGCAGCATCCTCAAAAAGCCCACGCCGCTCTTCAGCGCGCAAACTGAGCGCTGCATCGATCAATCCCTGTCCGACTACCGTGTATGAATCGTGCCCGATGCGCGCCTGGGCCAGCAGCAAAACGACATCCTTGAGGCGAACTTTCTGCTTATTGATCAGGTATTCGTTCTCACCCGAACGGTAACTGCGTCGTGTAACGGTGATCTCGCTATATGCTGAAGGCACCCAACCCGTACTATTATCGATGGTCAGCGAGACTTCGGCCATCCCGAGTGCAGCTTTGCCGTGCCCGCCCACGAAAATGATGTCCTCGCTTTTCTTGCCGCGTAACTGCCGCATGCTCTGCTCACCGAGCACCCAGCGCATCGCGTCGGCAACATTCGATTTACCAGCACCGTTCGGTCCTATTACAGCCGTTATGCCCGGGCTAAACTCCAGCACGGTTCGCACGGCAAAACTCTTAAAACCCAACATTTCCAAACGCTTAAGATACAAGGTGTAGCCTGAACCTCCCGGTCTATTTAATCGATGACCTACCGATGATATCATAGTGATAAGTTTTCGTCGAGTAGCTCAGTATAGGAGAAGAAAGCAAATGGCCGATATTCCCCTGATCAAAAAACTTGGCATTAAGCCAAAATATCACGTGCTCATCTTGAATACGCCCGGGGGATATCGTGAACAACTCGGCACGCTGCCAGCAGATGTTGAGCTCGTCACGTCCACAAAGCCTGCCGGCTCCTTTGACATGGTACACCTGTTTGTGCGGAACAAAGCCGAACTTGACAGGGATGGTCTAAAGGCGATCCAGGCCGTGAAACCTGGCGGATTGCTCTGGGTCTCGTATCCCAAGCAGAGTTCGAAGGTCGAAACAGACCTCTCCCGCAATGTGCTCTGGGAGGTTTTTCCCGACAAGGAATGGAGACCTGTAACACAAATATCCATCGACGAAGTGTGGTCAGCGCTGCGTTTCAGGCCAAAATCCGAGGTAGGTTCCTAAAGCGAGCCACCTCTGCTTCATCTAATTCTTGCCAGGCGCCGCTGGAGTTGTTGAGGCTACTTCTGCCGGGACCAGGACTGCTGCCGCTGGGCTTACAACCTCAACGGGCTTCCCCAGAATAGTTAGTGTTACTTTCCCTATTTGCTCGTCTTCCCCCACGCTGTTACGTACAGCATCGTAGCCACGAAGTCAGGCGAATCCATTTCTGACAGGGCTTGTTGGTACAGCGCATCGAAGCTGCTGAGATAACCTCTGCCAGGAGTAGGAAAGGCCTCAACAACAGAAGTACTACTTTGATGTCATCATGCAGCGAGTAGTGATCTTCAGCATCTGCAGACCAGTCGATTATAAAGGACTGCTGGTGAACATCCTGGAAGCCTGACCCGCGCAGTAGACGGCCCAACATCGCCATAGTACCAGCAAACCTGCCCTCGGCGAAGAACGCGCGCCCGAGCTTACGGCCAGCCTTTATACTTAACTGCGTAAACTGCTCAACTGCAGGACTGTTGGTAATACCAAAATCCTCCGATTCCATCAAGCGCACTATCCCACCAGGATGCAAGACGCGCTTGCATTCTTGCAGCAGGCCAGGCCAGGCCCCTGGTGACATCAAACCCGTCAGAAAACGCGCATTGGCGAAGTCAAACGTGTCATCATCGAAGTCTAGCGGTTGCAGGACATTCATAACCTGGAAGGTAGCGTTGTTCAGTCTTTGCGACCAGGCACGAGCCTGCGCATACTTAATCATCGCCTGGCTGATATCGACGCCAATCAGTTCCATTTTAGGATAGGCAAAGGCCGCGTCGAGTATCCAGCTACCTGGCCCGCAGGCAAGATCAAGCACCTGGTGTAAAGTGGAAGGATCCACATCTTGAGGGAACAGGTCTCCTATGTACTTGGTTACCAGGTGATCCTGGTTGATCAGCCGGGCCATCTCTGTCCCGCTTTCCGGGTCAATGACATACGTGTCTTCCCTTGAAGGAGGTTCTATTGGCATACCATGGCTCCTTTTACTTCTGGAGTAGCTCGCATCTCGTAGTACCACTGCCAGCGCTACCATCTTCCCAGCCATTGAATAGTAGCGCTATTATATTCTACTACACGTTATCTAGCAAGAGAGCATATCACCCGCACTGACCCCTCTTTGCAACTCACCCACAGATCCTCGCCATTTTGCTCACACTCAAGCACCTTATCGTCCATATTCTTAAGGCTATAAGAAATCGCACTTTTTACCGGGATAGACTTATCGCCAACCCGCAGGATGATCGGCGTTCCCCACGATGCTACCCCACAAATGAACTTGTAAACGCGACGCGCACTCCATTCGGCCGCAGGCACGACAAAATCATCGTCAGAAGGAAAGCCGTGATAGCTGCTTTTCGTTTCATCCTGCGGCCCAGGTGTCACAAGACCATTAAAAAGTTCCCACACACTTCCTGCAAGCAGGATTCCGCCAAGCACAGCGCATTGCCTCTCTAGTTCAGCGTAGCTGATACCGTCGGGTACCTCTAAGGCCTCCTGCGCCACGATAGGGCCCGTGTCCATGCCCTCGTCCATCAGGTGAATAGTAACACCAGTGCGCTCACTACCCTCGCGAAATGTCCAGAATAATGGCTCTGGCCCTCGATTGGCCGGCAATAATGATGGATGCACATTGAGACAACCCAGGCGCGGAATGTCCAGCACGGCACGCGGGATACGCTTTGAGAAACAAGCAACGCAAATGACATCAGGTTTATACTCCGCCAGTGTAGCGATAGTCTCAGGGTCAAACAAACTCTGAACTTCCCACACGGGAATCTGCCGCTCCCATGCCACTTGCAGAATGGAAGTATGCAGCGTGGACTGTAACACGGGTAGCCCTGATCGCGCCGCCTGTGGCCGCTCTCGCAGCCGCATGGACGCCAGACCTTGTTGCATTGGACTCTGCACAGCGGGCATGGCGACCGCACATACCTCAATGCCGGCTTCTAATAACGCGCGCAGTGGAGGTTGCGAAAAATTGCCCTGCATACCCAGAAACAGGACACGCGGTGGATGCGTGGATCGTTTAGTATTTGACATGCGCGTTGCTATCTTGTAGTATTCAGTATAGAATAAATCGTAACATTGACCAGGAGTTATCATCATGCCACGTATGGTTATGTGTGTCAAACTAGGTCGCGAGCTTCCAGGGTTGGAGAAGCCTCCTTTCCCCGGTGAACTTGGGCAGCGCATCTATGAGCATGTCTCGCAGCAGGCCTGGGATATGTGGCCCGCCCAGAGTACGCTCATCATCAACCACTATGGGTTGAATATGGCTGACCCAGAAGCACGCAAGATTTTGCGCGAGCAAATGGAAGAGTTCTTCTTCGGCGCAGATGCTAAGATGCCCGAGGGCTGGATACCCGAAGCTGCTGGCGTAGGAGCTGGACCAAGCGCTAAGGGCGGAGCCGGACCTTCCCAAAAGAAATGAGAGCCACTGGCGATATCCTGCTCATTTCGTGCTATGAACTGGGCCATCAACCACTTAATCTTGCTTCGCTCCAAACACTGCTTCAACAGGCAGGCTATGCTCCTGTACCTGTAGACACTGCCGTACAAACGCTAACCGACGGGGCGATCATCAGAGCCAAATTTGTCGGTATCTCTGTCCCCATGCACACAGCCCTGCGTTTAGGAGAGCAGATAGCGCATCGCGTGCGTTCGCTCAATCCAGCAGCACACATCTGTTTTTACGGCCTTTACGCCTCGCTCAATGCAGACTACCTTCTGCAAGACTGCATAGATTCAGCCATCGGGGGCGAATTTGAAGTTCCACTGCTCAAGCTGATCGCAGCCCTGGAGAGCGGCCAGCCTATCCTAATACCTGGCGTCAGCACACGCATGCAGAGTAGCACACCGTGGATGCAGCGCCCAACGTTTACAATACCCGAGCGCCATCAACTCGCGCCACCTGATCGCTACGCCCGCCTGGAGTTAAATGGGGACCTGCTGCTGACTGGATACACCGAAACGACGCGTGGCTGCAAGCATACCTGCCTGCATTGTCCCATCACGCCAATCTACCATGGGCGTTTCTTCGCGATACCGGCCGAGAATGTGCTGGCAGATATCCGTGCGCAAGTAGCCCAGGGTGTGCGCCATATCACCTTTGGTGACCCCGATTTCTTCAATGGGCCAACCCATGCCATGCGTATCACCCGAGCCATGCATGAAGAGTTTCCAGGTGTCACCTTCGATGCAACCATTAAAATCGAACACCTGCTGAAGCATCGTCATCTGCTTCCAGAATTTCGCGACCTGGGGTGCGCCTTTACCGTCTCCGCCGTCGAGTCAATAAACGATGACGTGCTTCACCACCTGAACAAGGGACACACTGGTATACAAGTGGCAGAAGTAATCGAACTTATGGAGCAGGTCGGCATTCCTTTGCGACCGTCCTTAATGCCATTCTCGCCCTGGGAAACACTTGAGAGCTATATTGCGCTGCTGAACTTTTTCGAAGAGCACCGGCTGGTCGAGCACGTTGATCCTGTGCATTTCTCGATTCGCTTGCTGATTCCCCCCGGTTCCGCACTGCTCGAAGCACCTGGCACCCAGGAGTGGCTGGGGGAGCTTAACGCAGCCGCGTACACATATCGCTGGACGCATCCCGATCCGCGCATGGACGACCTCCAGCGCCAGGTGGCAGCGCTGGTAGAGAAAGCCCAGAGCGTCCAGGCGGACCCCATCGAAACGTTTTTCCATATTAAGGCATTGGCGCTGGCGGCACATGGTCAGGATATATGTACATCATGCGTAGTGAGCAGCTACGGGCCGCGCAAGATTGTGCCTCACCTGACCGAATCGTGGTTCTGCTGAGCAGAGCCGGTTGCGGGTCAGTTGGACCCGGTGCGTTAAGGGATGCGAATTAATCGCAACAGGCCACAAATGTGGTAATATTTTGGCAACTATTGTTGACAAGTATACGCCAAGAGGTGTGGCATGTCCGCTTCCCTGGTAGCCGTAGATTATAGCCGGCCCATCCAGCCATTGCTCCAGCAGGCGCCACGCATTGCTACCATCCACAGTGTCTTTCAGCGCGCAGTGAACATTGCCTTTGATGATACAATGCTGGTTTTGCTGAGCAGCGATTTGCCACGCATGCCAAACAGCGTCCGGCTGCCGACAATTATGTCGGAGAGGCTAGCGGGGAGTTTGCATGCTGGCATGGAAGTCTTGATTGGCAACGCAAGTCTGCGCATTCCTGTCCGTGACTTCTCACTTCACCTGCCCCAAACACCTCCCTGGGAGCCGCGACCAGACATAACGGCATACCGTTGGAGTCGCGAAACGGTCACTCGCTATGTACGTTTGCTTGCTCACTATCTCGCCGATCAGCCACAGCAGGGTGGATTGGCCCCTCTGATTCGTCCGTTACTACTGGGGCAACCTGCACCGGAGACGCCACTGTCGCGCATGGCGCTGCCCGCCCTGCGCATGTTAGCCCGGTCAAGCTGGCGGCAGGATAGCGCTGGTGTCGCGGAAGCGACTGGCAGGCTGGCGACGCGCTAGCGGGATTTGCCGCCGTCATGGTGCTGTTCAGCCAACAACTCAGCGCAGGCACCATATCCCGCGACGTTATCGCGGCAACCATTGCCAAGGTGGCTCGACCACGTACCACGGCACTCAGTGCCGTCTTACTGGCTCATGCCGCTCGAGGTGAGATAGCGGAGCACATGGGAAAGCTGTTACTGACACTGGCACTACCTGCTGAAGCATCCACGGCTGTGCTGCATGCCGCAGAGCGTGTTCTGTCCTTTGGTGCATACTCCGGCAGCGATACCTTGCTGGGTACGCTGCTGGCCCTGCGAGCACTGGAAGGTGATATCGACTAAGGAGGCTATTGATGGTCCTACAGGCCCTACTCAAGCGTAATACCTACTACGATTCGATCGCTCTCATGTCCGTGGCCCAGGCTGTCAAGGACCTACCAGGAGTAGAAGATGTTGGCGCAGTCATGGCCACAGAAATAAACTGCGAGTTACTGCAAAACTCCGATTTGCTGCCCGTCGCCTTTCTCGCTGAGCAACAGATGACTCCTGGCCCAGAGGACCTGTTGATTGTAGTGCGAGCTGCAAATGAGGCGCAGGCGCAGGCAGCACTGGCCGCCGCCGAGCAACGTCTGACTTCACGTGGCGACCGTGGCACTGCGGGTGGCGGGGCAATGCTACCGATACGCTCGTTGGAGATGGCGCTAAAGCGCGACGAGACCGCGAATCTAGCGCTGGTCTCCGTAGCTGGCGAGCATGCCTGGCTTGAAGCCGAACAGGCTCTACGCCACGGGCTGCATGTCTTCCTTTTCAGCGACAACGTATCTATCGAGCAGGAGCAGCGACTCAAAGCCCTGGCAGCCAAAAATGGGCTACTGCTCATGGGGCCTGACTGTGGTACGGCCATTATCAATGGCGTCGGGCTGGGCTTTAGTAATGTAGCACCACGCGGCTCCATCGGCATCGTTGGAGCATCGGGCACCGGCATGCAGCAGCTTATCTGCCTGGTTGCAGCAGCAGGTATGGGCATCTCTCAGGCCATCGGCACCGGTGGGCGTGACCTGTCTGAAGCCATCGGCGGCGTCATGATGCGCAGCGGTCTGGCATTACTGGCTAACGATCCCCAAACAGAGGTGATCGTGCTGGTCTCCAAACCCCCAGCCGCGCGTGTAGCACAAGAGATCCTGGCTGCCGCACAGCTTACCAAACCCGTGGTGATCGTCTTTCTGGATACCTCGTCTGAACGGTTCGCTGCCGCAGCCGGGAAAGCTCACCTGGCACACACACTGACCGAGGGTGCTGAACTGGCGGTCTCGCTGGCGGGTGGTGACCGTACACGTGTACCAGGCGAGGGCGCACTTCATAAGTACGACCTTGCAGCGCAGCGCGCGAAGCTGACTTCGTCACAGCACTACATCCGCGCACTCTACTCCGGGGGCACGCTTTGCGACGAGGCAATGCTGCTGCTCAGCGAGCAAGTGGGAGCAGTCACATCCAATATTCCCCTGCACCCGCAGTGGGCTCTGGCGGCTGGCGAGACGTTTCGCGGCCACACAGCGCTGGATCTAGGCTCCGACGAGTTCACACGGGGAAGGCCACACCCCATGATCGACCCAACCCTGCGTTTGCAATACCTGGAACGCGCCGCGCAAGACCCTGAGACTGCTGTAATCCTGCTGGATATCGTCCTTGGGTTCTGCGCGCAGCCGAATCCGGCTTCGGTCTACGCGCCTGCAATCGCCCAGGCCCGTGCCGGTGCAGCAGCCGCTGGACGTACACTGCCGGTGGTCATCTCGCTCTGTGGTACTGAGGGCGACCCGCAGCGCCTCTCGATGCAGCGCAAGGCGCTCGAAGCTGCCGGTGCAATAGTGTTTGAAAGCAACCTGGCCGCCGCACGCGCTGCTGCCTCATTCGTGGAAAAGTAAATAGAAATAAAGGAAAGAGGAGACCCGCATGACTGAAACTCCCGATTCTAGCCTTTTTGCCTTCCCCTTGCATGTCATTAATGTCGGTGCCGACCTCTTCGCCGATGCCATTGATGCGCAGGGTGCGCAGGTAACCCGTGTCACCTGGCAACCCGCGCCGGGCAACAGCGATGCGGCACTGAGCGTGCTGCTGGATGACCCACGCGTGGATCAGGCCAACCAGGAGGCTGCACAACGCATGATCGCCGCGCGCCCGCGTCTCGTGGACGTGCGACCGGCGGGCGAGGTAATCCCGGGCATGCATAAGCACCTGCTGCTGCACGCGGGGCCGCCCATTACCTGGGAGCGCATGTCGGGTCCTCTGCGCGGCGTGAGCATCGGCGCGCTGATCTATGAAGGGCTGGCACCAGGCCTGGCGACCGCCGAGCAGTTAGCCGCCAGTGGAAATATCACCTTCGAACCCTGCCACCACCACAACGCCGTTGGCCCAATGGCTGGCCTCATCTCAGCATCCATGCCTGTCCAGGTCATAGAAGAGCCAGTCTACGGGCACCAGACTTATAGCACCTTGAATGAGGGGCTGGGCAAGGTGTTGCGCTACGGCGCCAACAGTCCCGACGTCATAGCAAAGCTGCGCTGGCTGGAGCAGGTGCTGGGACCGGCCCTGGCCCGGGCGGTAGGTGCCATGGGTGGAATTGAAATAAAGTCCATCACGGCGCAGGCGCTGCAAATGGGCGATGAGTTACACAATCGCAATAAGGCGGCGACTTCCCTCCTCTTACGCGAAATCGCACCGTACCTGGTGGAGACGGGCACCTCCACCACAGAGACTGCGAGTGTGCTGCGCTACATCCACGGCAATGACTTTTTTTACCTGAATACCTCCATGGCAGCGTGCAAGGCCATCACGCTGGCGGCACACGGCATTCCTTTCAGCAGCGTGGTAACCACTATGGCGCGCAATGGTACAGACTTCGGCATTCGCGTAAGTGGGCTAGGTGAACGCTGGTACGTGGGTCCAGCGCAGCCGATCAAGGGGCTCTATTTCAGTGGGTACACGGAGGCAGACGCCAATCCCGATATCGGCGACAGCACCATCTCGGAGACCGCGGGCATAGGAGCATTCGCTATGGCGACCGCCCCGGCCATCGTGCAGTTCATTGGTGGTACGCCCGCCGACGCGCTGCAATACACATTGGAAATGTATGACATTACAGTGACTGAAGACAGTCAGTATCAACTGCCGCCCTTGAACTTTCGTGGGACACCCGAGGGCATTGATATCCGCCAGGTTGTGCGCCAGAATCTGCTGCCCATCATCAATACCGGCATTGCCCATCGCCTGCCAGGCGTAGGTCAGGTTGGCGCAGGCATCGTGCGCCCGCCCATGGAGTGCTTCGTCGCTGCGGTCCACGACCTGGCCACAAGCATTCAGGACAACTAATCGAGCAGCACATACTCTTCGTCAAACTCCCAGTCGTCGAGCGTGTCTATTTCTATGTAGGCGTGCGGGTCCAGGGGACGAATACGCTTGGAAAGGTGAATTTCCACAATGCGATTGTCGTTGGCGCCCAGCCCTTTGCAGAGTGCGTCCTGCGTTATTTTTAAGCCGCCGTCAAGGTCTCGCTGGAGAGGAGTTGCAAAGTAGTACTCGATATACAGCGCGAGGTAGCAGGTGCTCATGCGTTTCAGGAAGGACTCGTTCAGGATCCCTTGTCGCTCAAGATCGAGCAAAGCTTTTTGCACATCTGATTTATAGCGCAATGCCACAGGGGTGAGCTTACGATACCCCCTGGTATCAGTATAATACTGCTCATTGATGCTCGGAGGGAGCGGAAGTGTTAAGCATAACCGCGTAGCGGTACTCGTTGTTGGCCGTCGTTGTTGCACGTACTTGCCTACCTTCTATTGCCTGGCACACGGCAGCACACCCTGAACGCACGCTTTCTATGCGTGCCTCTCCCTGCTCACCTTAACACATTTGTTCTACAGATTCAAGCGGAGCGGCCACAATTACATTGCTCGCCAAAGATCATCCCATCTCGTTTTCCATGATCACCAGCAAACGTAAAGATGAAAATTAGTATTCCAGATGATACACTGTAGTATCCCAAATAGGGATCGTTTTGTGATGATAGTTCGCAACTACCGTGATAGAAATGCGATGCCAGTCCTCTACACTTGCTCTATGTGAGCAAAAGAGTGAGCTATGCGAACAAGTGAGTGGTAGCTACTCACAATTGCAACCATTGACGGACTCATCGTACACCGTTATAGAGTGCGAATCAGGATGGCTGTACGAGAGCAATGAAATCGTCGGAGTCAGATTTGTAGAATGATAACAAGAATTAAGCAATAGCAGAAAGAGAGAAAAGAGCATGGCACAACCAGAAGTTGTCGTCCTGAGCGGTGTACGTACCGCCATTGGAGACTTTGGCGGGGGCTTAAAGGACAAGCCCCCGACCGAACTGGGCGCCGCTGTTGTCCGCGAGGCAGTCACACGAGCAGGCATCCAAGCAGAAGAGGTGGGGCACGTGGTCTTCGGCAATGTCATCCATACCGATGTCCATGACATGTACCTCGCGCGCGTGGCCGCCATCAACGGCGGCCTTCCCGTCGAGACCCCGTCCCTCACACTCAATCGTTTATGTGGAAGCGGCCTGCAAGCGATTGTTTCGGCCGCCCAGACCATTTACATGGGCGATGCCAAAGTGGCGATCGGCGGCGGCGCCGAAGTGATGAGCCGCAGCCAATACTGGCTCCCGG
>WNGP01004495.1_pt1 | contig 11617 bp, 8 predicted proteins | sample 5407671 | NCBI WGS metagenome assembly WNGP01 (sample SAMN13153381, study PRJNA577476) | soil metagenome | isolation source: 40 cm soil or saprolite under Garry oak tree replicate 2 | place: USA:California | collected 2016-06-15 | reverse complement strand
CTTCCGTGAGCCAGCCGGTGTGCTGTTCGAGATTGCCACCGATGGGCCGGGGTTTGCAGTGGATGAAGACGCTGCGACGCTGGGGGAGCGGCTCTCACTGCCCCCGTTCCTGGAGTCGGAGCGCCAGTTCATTGAGGCCCACTTGAAGCCCATCGTACCGGTCGAGCTGACCGCCCGTGCATAATTCCCGCGTGGGAGTTGCAGCGGTCATCGTCCTTCATATGCTGTTACGGGTGGCATCCTGAACATAGAATTGTTCAGGATGCCACCCTCTGTCGTGCTTCAAGCGACCATCAAAACCAGCTTGCCGCGCACATGCCTGTGTTGCAGCATCTCCTGCTCGTTCTCCTTTCGTTCGATTTTCAAACAGAATCAAAAACAGAACCAAAAAAACACCTCTCTGATCGTCTATCCTCATGATGCTAATGTTTAGCATGGAAAAAATGCACCCTTGCCGATCAGCGTACTGGTAGTGATTTTCTTAAACATCTGTGTCTTTCCGAGGCACGTTCTTCTTATCGTACAACTATCAATGATGACTACGTCTAGTGCCTAACCACCCCACCTCTTTGGGAAAGAGGGAAAGTCAAGGGGACACCCCTTGCACCCCCTTTTCCTATCACCTCCGGTGGTTTTGCACCAGGTGCCTTCTTGTAAGGCAAAGTAAAGGAGCACAAAGGAATGTCACAGGCAGCTCAGTCAGGAACACTCACCCAATCGGGCAAATTGCGGATCGTAGTCGAGCCGGCGGGTCCTTCACTTGAGGCGATAGAGGCAGCAAAGCAGCAATTACTGAATAGTGCAGCCGTGCGCTCACTTCTCGAAGGGAAGAAATACCGCCTACTCCATTTTAAGGTAGTCGAACAGGGCAGCACAGACAAACAGCAGCCAGGCCAGTTGGACCACTTCGAAGCGACGTTGTACAACTATAGCGATCAGTACGCGATCATTGCACGTGGGCATCTGGATGCCGCTCACGAAGCGCAAGTCATCAAATCAGCGGCGCAACCCCTGCCCAGCGATGAAGAACTTCAGGAGGCGTTGGACATTGCTGCTCGCCACCCTGACATTCAGCAACGGGCAGGTCGTGACAGCCTGTTCCTGGCCATGCCTTCAGTGATCGCTCAGCCACTTCCCGATGGTAGAACGGAGCGTATCATCCCGCTGATGATTCATCCCAACAGCCGCCAGGACGCGCATGAACTCATCGGAGTGAAACTGGGGAGCGAGCAGGTCGTCCAGGCGCTGGATTGGCGTGAGGCTCGCCCTGAGATCTTCAATCGCCTCGTTCACCCTGCGCAGTCATTCCCGTTAGCGCCTGCCTCCCAGGTCGACTACCAGCATTTCTGGTTCAGCGTGTATGACGTGCTTACAGGAAGGCTATTGTGGAAGATGCTGGTGACGCGCCCTTCGGCTTCATCAGGCACTAACGGCTCCGGCCTGGAATTGCGCTATGTTGACTTCCAGGAGAAGCGCATCCTCTACCAGGCGCACCTGCCCATCCTGGATGTGCTCTACGATGGCAACATCCAGGAGTATCGCGACTGGGAGACCAGCGAGGCGGGTTTCAACGCTGTGGGAACGCCATTTCAAGATGCCAACGGCAACAATCTGCCCGCGTTCTTGCACTGCTCAGCCTCGCCACAGACCGTCTTCGAGACCGGTAGCGACGGCCCTTTCAGCGGGGTCGCCTTCTACGAGAACCCGGACGATAGCTGGACACTTTCAACGATGATGCAGGCCGGTTGGTACCGCTACTATATGGCCTACACCTTCTCCGTCGATGGCACCATTCGCCCGCGCGTCGGTTTTACCACCAACAGCTCCAATCCCTATGCCGGCGTCAAACACGTTCACCACGCCTACTTCCGCTTTGACTTCGACATCGGCACCTACTGGAATGATGTCGTAGAGATGCAGGAACTCCACTTTTACATTGATCCGGTAACACATCAGTTCCACTTCCAGATCGTTGATGTGCCCATCGCGTTTGAGATGAAATTGTACCGCCAATTCTTTACTCCCGCCTATATCGTCCGTGAGAAGGGTACCAATCAGGGCTACCGTATCGTGAAGGGAGCAAATGATGGTACGGCGCAAAACGATGCCTACGGGGAGGGGGATGTGTGGGTCCTGCGCTACCGATCCAACGAAATCGACGACCATGTGCACTCGCTCACGAAACCGAGCGGGGCACAGCTCGACAACTTTGTCGATCAGGAAGCGGTTGATGGAGCAGATGTTGTCTTCTGGTATGCCGTCCACTTTACGCATGATCCTCTGATGACCCACGGCGAAAAAGATTTCGGGCCGGATCTGTATCCGTTACATTGAGAACACTCTCTCCATCTATCGCTCGTTTTACCTGTAAAAAACACAGGCACCGGAATATCCACTCCCGGTGCCTGTTGTGGAAGAAGTGTAGGCGATACAGGCTTTTGACCAGGAAGCGTAGTCTTTTACTTTCTGCGCGAATTCAGCAACGTTTTTCGTTTATTTGTTCTAGAAAGAGCACATCCTCCGCTCCTGCCTCTAAAATAATATTGACTGCTTGCTAAAAGTTGGGTATACTTCCCTGTAAGAAATAAGAACATACGTTCTTTATTTTTATATTTAACCTGTCCAGACATCCTGTTAACGGTGTTGAACTATTTTGCCCGTCTGGTCAGCAAAAGGGGTCTGGTCGATGGACTTGCCCATCTTTTTTCTTGAGCGTATTTCGTGTGGATTTCCTTCTCCGGCAGATGATTATGCTGAACAAGCCTTAGATTTGAACGAGCTGGTGATCAGCCATCCTGCCGCTACCTTTTATGTGAGGGTCAGCGGCGACTCGATGAAAAACGCCGCCATTTGTGACGGAGACATTGTGGTGGTCGATAGAGCGCAGCTGCCTGCTAACAACAGCATTATTGTCGCTTGCCTCAACGGGGAATTTACCATCAAGAGGCTCAGTATCAAGGGAGAGCAGGTGTTTCTTGTGCCTGCCAATCCAGCGTATACCGCAATACGGATCAACGAAGAGATGGATTTTCAAGTATGGGGAGTTGTGACTTATTGTGTTCATAAGGTGAGATGAGAGAGAAGGTTGTTGCACTCGTGGATTGCAACAACTTCTATGTTTCCTGTGAACGGGTATTTGATGCCTCAATTGAAAGTAGACCCGTGATTGTACTTTCCAATAATGATGGCTGTATTGTGGCAAGATCGAACGAGGCGAAAAAATTAGGGATCAAGATGGGCCAACCTGCATTTGAGTGCAGGGAGATCATTGAGAAGCACAACATCAAAATATTTTCCAGTAATTATTCTTTGTATGCTGATATGTCAGAAAGAGTACTGAGGGTACTGAGGGACTTCTCTCCTACTCTTGAGGCTTACTCCATCGATGAAGCTTTTTTAGATTTGAGCAATCTGGATAGAGCGGATCTCACCCGCTTTGGGCGTGAGGTGAAGGCGACGGTGTTGCGGTACACGGGGATCCCGGTCTCAGTTGGCATAGCCAGCACCAAGACGCTGAGTAAGATTGCGAATGAACTCGTCAAAAAACACCCTGAGTATGAAGGGGTGCTTGATCTGACCGGTCTCACCGAGCAAGAAGTTGATGCGCTGCTTGAAAGAATCCCCATCGATGATGTGTGGGGCATTGGCTATAGATACGGATATTTTCTCAAGAAGGCGCGGGGGATCGAGAATGCCAAAGATTTGAAGGAGGCTGATATCAGGTGGATCAGAAAGCATTTAACCGTTGTGGGTGAGCGAACGGTCTATGAGCTCAGGGGTATGGCTTGCATCCCACTTGAAACAGAAAAACCGCCTAAGAAAGGGATTATGTCTGCAAAGTCCTTTGGCCGCGAAGTGACACAACTTGAGCAGCTCGAGGAGGCTGTAGCAAATTATACGGCCAGATGCGCAGAGAAATTACGAAGCCAGCACTCACTTGCAGCGAGTATTACGGTTTTCATCCATAGCAGCTATTTTAAGAAAAACACTCCCTATTACTCCAATACAACGACAACGCGTCTTGCCTACCCTACTGCATATACCCCTGAGCTTATTATATATGCACTTGAAGCGCTAAGAAAGATTTATAAAGATGGGTTTACGTATCAAAAGGCGGGAGTGTATCTCACAAAGATGGTGCCAGAAGATCATGTCCAGCCTGATCTCTTTGGGGACTTTGATCTGGAGAGGCATTATAGGCAAGTCCGGCTGATGTGTATCATTGATGCGATCAATTCCGTTTTTGGTCGAGACACTCTGTTCTTTGCAGTTCAGGGGGTAAGTCGACCCTGGAAAATGAGACAGGGGCATGTATCACCTCACTACACCACGAAGTGGAGTGATATCCTCACCATATAGGGTATTATCCCAAGCCCGTCTTACGCTTAGGGAAGCTGTGACCCACCCCATTTGAAAAAGAGGGCAGGCGTGTCACCTCCACCAGCGTGTCATGGAAGTCTCCGCCACCCCCCCAATCGCTTAACCCATCTGCCGTCAGGGTGTTCGCCGAAGAACCGCCGGGACTCAGCGAGGCCCACCATCCTGAGGGCATCGCTACGACGCCGGGGCGGACGCGGTCTCCAATCCTGACCCGCAACTCGACGGTCCCCCGATCATTGGAGACGCGTACCAGATCATGATCCCCGATACCTCGGGGCGCAGCATCGTGCGGGTGCATCTCGAGCAGTGGCTCACGCTCGGCCTTGAGATGGTGTGGCAGATTGGCATAACTGGAGTTGAGGGAGAGACCTCCTGATGCTCCTTGTTTATGGAAGCCCTTGGGTTAGAGTGTCAAAATGCTATTTTCCCATCAATGGAAGTATACCACGGGATGAGCTTCCATTCATCCGGGCTCGAGCGACTGACAAGAAACGCCCTCGAGTAAGGGATGCTGGCCAATTTGGGGCTTACCGGTCGCTTGCAAACAACGGCAAGCTGGAAATTTCTCACACCTGAGTTCTCCTTCTGTAGAGGAAGCAGGCAGGTAGGTGGAACTCAGTTGGACAAGACCCTCTCCCCGCGCGCTGCTGGTGGGCCAGCATGCCGTGGGAGCCAGACCTGGGCAGCGTGCTAGGGACTGTCCACGGCAGCATCCTCAATAGCCCCCAAGGCGCCCAACGACGCCTTCTGCGCCTCGGTCACTCCCCTGATCCCAGTGATATTGAGCCGCTCGTAGGGCCGGTCTCGCCGCAAGGTGCGCAGATGCTCGCCACTGTGCAGATCCCAGAGGGTAATGGCCCCGTCGTCCCCGCAACTGGCCAGCCTGCTCCCATCGGGACTCACCTGGAGCCGCTGCACCGTTCCCTGATGCGCTCGCCGTACCCGTACGCACTCTTCGCGCTCGACATCCCACCAGTAAAGCCTCCCATCGCCGCCCCCGCTGACCAGCATCGTGCCGGTCGGACTCCAGGCCACGGTATAGACCATTCCAGGATGAGCCGCGATGCTATGCACCCGTTCCCCGCGCTGCACATCCCACACGAACAGTTCCCCGATGTCTTCCTGCCCCTGGCTCCCACCGCCCGAGGCCAGCTGCGTCCCATCGGGGCTCCAGGCCACGTCGTTCACTCTGCCTTGATGTCCCGGCAATCGCAAAAGCCTCGTGCCGTCCGAGGCGTCCCACACATACACGATGCCATCATCGCCGCCACTGGCCAGCTGCGTCCCGTCCCGACTCCACGCCACCCGGCGGGTCAAGGCTGGCTGCTCACGCACGACCCACTGACGAGAGCCGGTGGACACTTCCCACATCTGCACCTCCTGCCGAAAGCTCCCACTGGCCAGCCGCTGTCCGTCTGGGCTCCACGCCATGCCATAGAAGTTGGTGTAAGGGTCGTCGGGGTCCCTCATGCGCTGCCCACCGGCTCCGGTGATCACGTCCCACACCTGGATGAGATTATCCCACCCGCTGCTGGCCAGCCACCTCCCATCCGGACTCCATCCCACCCCGTACACCAGATAGTAATGACCGCGTAGCAACCTGGGCGGCGTGAGACCCTCCGCATCCCAGATGGCCACCAAAGAATCGGAGCCTCCACTGGCGAGCTGAGCGCCATCAGGACTCCAGGCGATGTCGTAAAGCGAGACGGCGTAACCCTGCATGATCTGCATAGCATGCCCACTTGCGACATCCCACAGACGCAGGGTGCCGTCTGCACTGCCACCGAGCAGTCGACGGCTGTCGGGCGTGAAGGCGAGGCCGAACACCACGCTCTCATACCCGGCCAGCGCCGCCCGGTAGCTGCTGCTCTCGACATCCCAGAGCCAGATCGTTTCGTCAAAGCCGCCGCTGGCCACCGTCCGTCCATCAGGACTCCAGGCCACCGTTTGCACCCGGTCCGTGTGCCCGGCCAGCGTCTGGCGCACGCCTCCACTGGCCACCTCCCACAGCTTGACGGTGCGGTCCCAACTCCCGCTGGCGAGCCTGTTGCCATCGGGGGCAAAGGCCAGTCCCCCCACTGTGCTGCTATGGCCCGTGAGAGCCGCAATGCAGGTCACGGGCGCCGCGTGTCGTCTCTCCCATAGCCGAATCTGTCCGTCGAAGCTGCCGCTGGCCAGCAGGTGACCGTCCGGGCTCCAGGTGATCGCATACACCTCATCAGGATGCGAGAGTGTGGCGAGGAGCGTGCCAAGGTGGGGATCCCAGAGCCGCACGGTCGCATCTATTCCCCCGCTGGCCAGCAGGCTGCCGTCGGGGGCAAACGCCACCGAAGTGATCGTGTTGGTATGCCCGCCCGACCACAGGAGGGAGTGTGAGAGCCTCCCAGGCTCTCCTGCCTGTCCCCCAGACAGGGTGCCACGCTCCACGTCCCACAGCTTGACCAGGCCATCCTGACCTCCGCTGGCCAGGCGTCGTCCGTCCGGGCTGAAGGAGAGAGCCCGGATAATGTCGGTGTGGGCCTGCCAGACCAGGTGCAGCATCCGGCCTGCCTCTTTCCACACCCACACTTCCCCCCGCCTGCCGCCTGCCGCCCAATACTGCCCGTCAGGGCTGGCGGCCACCGCCCAGATGGGACCGAAGGTCGAGGTAAAGACGCAGTCCTGGAGCCTCGCCCCGGCAAGCGTCGTATCCTGCATCTCGACGCCTTGCAGATACACCCCGCGCAGCGACAGCCGCGACAGGTCGAGACCACGCAGGTGCCCGCGCTGCTCAGCCAGCAGCGCCAGCACGTTGGCCGGTCCGTAGCCCTGGGCGGAGTCTTCCAGTGCGCGCAGCTGCTCCAGCAGACCAAGCAGGTGCTGCTCCAGATCAACTCGCCCCCGGTACACACTCCGTACCTGCGCGAGCAGCGGAGTCACAATGAGCCGCTCCTGAGTCTGGCGCACGTATTCTTTGGCGGTGGCCAGTGCCAGGCCCTGCTCGACCAGCCGGGAGAGCCGACCCTGCTCGATCTCGCTGGCCACCTCGGCGACGATGCGTGCCGTCGCATACTCCAAGACCACCGACTGCAGCGTGAAGCTGCCCGGGCGCTGCCCCAGTTCGATCAGCGAGCGGCGGCGCAGCGCCTCCACGGCGTCCAGCACCATGGCACGTGGTTGGGGCGTACCGAGCACTGCCAGCAGCTCTTGTAGGCTCACCAGCTCGCGCAGGATCGCCAGCCACAGCAGCACGCTCTGCTCGAGCGCTGAGAGGCGCGCGAATTGCTCGTCCAGCAACTCGCGCACCCCACCAAAGACCACCTCGCCCTGTTTCAGGAAGGGGGCGATCTCACCCCCAAAGAGCTCCACGATGGTCTCGGCCACAATTTTGAGGGCCAGGGGATTGCCCACGTACGCCTCGATCAGCCGCGCCTGTTCAGCCGTGCTGCCTGCGACCCCCTTTTCGGCCAACAACTGTTGGCACGCGTCGGCCTCCAGCCGGGCGAGGCGCAAGGTACGCACCGGCGCCCGGCTGCCTTCCAGAGCCACGAGGTCGCTCGGTTTCTCCCGGCTGGTCAGCAGCAAGCAGCTCTGATGCTTGGTCTCGGCCACCCGGCGCAGCAGCCACCCGAAGTCCTCGTAGCCCGCACGCATATGACCCGTCCCCTCCCCTTCCGCTAGCAGCACTTCCAGGTTGTCCAGCACCACGAGGGCACGCTGGTCACGCAAGTACTCCAGCAGCAGGCCCAGGCGTCGGTCCAGGCTAGCGGGCACTTCCCGCAGCGGTTGCGGTGCGAGGACTTGAAGACACTCATCCAGCAGAGCTTCACATGCGGGGGCATCGCGCAGGGAGCGCCAGAGCACCACCTCGAAGTGCGCCGCCACCCGATGCATCACCCTCACCGCGAGTGCCGACTTGCCGATGCCGCCCATGCCCAGCACACTCACCAGCCGACAGTCCTCCTCGACCACCCACTCCGAGAGCAACGCCAGCTCCCGCTCGCGCCCATAGAAGCTTGGCACCACCGGCGCCTCGCCCCAATCTACCCGCGGCCCCGGTGCGAGCCGAGGGCGTGGTGCGCCCAGCAGCCCATGCAGCCACAGCTCATCCAGGAGGATCTTCTGGTGGGCCGCCCTCCAGAGGGTACGGATCTCCTCGGCCTCGCGCCCAGCGGGAAAGGCGTGCTGCTGCACCCCCAGGGTAATGAGCTGTTTGAGGTTTTCAGCTTTGGGGTAGCTGAGGCCTGCCTCCCACTGCGCCACCGCGCGCCGGGAGATCCCCAACACATCGGCCAGGCTTGCTTGCGTCAGACCGATGGTCGTCCGCAGCGTCAGCATCAGCTGACCGAAAGCATAGTCTCGCTCACCATACAAGGATCTGTTCAAAAGCGGTCTCCTTCCACGTGATCCAGCGGACTATGAAGTGATGTGAACTAACAAGAAAACTAATGAACAGTGACCTTCCGAGGTTTCACCAGTATACTTACCGATGTCGGATGTGATCCATGCAGGTCCACGCTGATGGAGGAAGGTTTGGGGGAATGAGAAGTCGACTCCAGACGCTTCCTCTGACTTCATCCCTTGATGATAGCACATGTGTTGACAAACGACCAGGACGTTTTCAAGCCTTGCGAATCAATGCAAGCAGTAGAAGTGAACGGGTCAATTTCACCGATTGACCCAACCGACTCACCCAAAGGAGTACCAAATGACAGTTCTCACACACCATGAACAGCAAGAAATCGACCGCGCTAATACAGAGGGGAAGCAGCCGGTCGTGTTCGTCCACGGCCTCTGGCTGCTCTCATCCAGTTGGGACCGCTGGCGTGCGCTCTTCGAAGAGCATGGCTACACCACGCTCGCGCCGGGCTGGCCCGATGACCCGGACACCGTCGCACAGGCGAATGACGACCCGGAGGTCTTTGCCCACAAGCGTATTAAGCAGGTCACCGATCACTACGTTGACGCCATTCGCCAGCTCAAGAGGAAGCCCGCCGTTATCGGCCATTCCTTCGGCGGCCTCATCGCGCAAATGGTGGCCGGGGAGGGCGTAGCCGCCGTGACGGTCGCCATCGATCCCGCTCAGTTCCGCGGCGTGCTTCCCCTGCCGCTCTCGGCGATCAAGTCGTCATCGGCGGTTCTGGGCAATCCCCTCAACTACACCCGGGCCGTCCCGCTGACCTACGAGCAGTTCCGTTATGCCTTCGCTAACGCCGTCAATGAGAACGAAGCCCGCGAGTTGTACGAAAAGTACTCGGTCCCCGGTTCCGGCACACTAGTCTTCCAGGCTGCTGCCGCCAACCTCAACCCCTGGACGGAAGACCAGGTCAACACCAAGAACCCCAAGCGTGGCCCACTCTTGCTCATTGCGGGCGAGGAAGACCATACGGTCCCGTTGGCGGTCGCCACGGCTGCTTACCAGTTGCAGCAACACAATCCCGCGGTCACCGAGTTCCGCGCAATCCCCAATCGAGGACATTCCCTGGTCATTGACCATGGGTGGCGTGATGTAGCTGAGATCGCCCTCGCCTTCATCTCCCAACAGCTCTCGATCGGTTAGATGAGAAAGGCCTGGAGGTGTCTCTTCCATTCTGGAAGCGAAGCAGGAAATGCATCAGTGTAACTAACGTGGTGCTGGTTCACGGGGCCTGGGCGGACGCCTCCTGTTGGAGTGCCGTCATCAGCGGGACCAATCTTCGCGTTGATGGCGGTTCAGTTACCAGTGTATAAAGCAGAGCTATTCCAGGAAAGGAGCGCATTATGAGTCATCCGATCCCGTTCACCGTCCGCGCTGATGATTTACTTCGTCACCTGCAAGATTTGCGGTCCGGCACCTACGAGGGAGCCATGAGCCGCGGTGCCAAAGAGGTCGTGTATCGCCAGGGTATCAACCTGCTCAGGCCAGTCGCCGTGGAGATCTTAGAGGAGGCCAATGCCTTGTTCTTACACGGCACGGGAAATGTGCAGGTGATCGGCCCCGAAGAAGATGGTTTTGGCGGCCTGGTGACCCGCTTTGAGCTCAGCTGGCCTGAACAGCGAGCGGCACGCGTCGTGCGGGGTCCAAGCGGGCCGCTTCAGCCGGTGCGTCTTGTGGTCAACTACTCCCAGGGCTTCCATCATCCTCATCTCTCTGGAAGTACCGCAGGCTTTTGGCCGTTTCAAGTCACCAGCGCGGCCGATGCCGGGCGTCAGAAAGGCGTCCTGGCTGCCATTGTCGAGTTAGAACTGCATCAGCGCATCTTTGAAACCGATTGGCGTATTCTGCCCATCTCCTCCCAGTTGGAATGAGCGCCTTCTTGCCTCGGTCAAGGTTGCCGGAATGGCCTATGAGGCCAATAGACATACATTTGCATGAATGGATGCCTATGAGCACCTCTCCTGTCCGAAAACGTTCATCTGTTTTACGACCGAGGAGGGTGCCGAAGAGCATGTGCAGGCAGGAGCCATGACCCTCTTGCACCAGCGTCTCTTCGATTGGTTGGACGAAACGTGGGCTATGAACGATTCCCACGACGAAAGGTAGGTAGTAACCAGGACTTTTCTACGAAGAGAGTCCTCTTGCCCTGGGATGTGTTACGCTGGCTGGAAGGTTATGGGCAAATTCCCGATAACGAAGACAATACCGGTATGGATACCAACCGGTACGCCTTCGACGCGCTTCAGGTCTTTCAATTGCTCTAGCATCATGGGCAGGACAATCTTCGCCTCGAGGCGGGCCAGGGGAGCGCCGACACAGAAGTGGATGCCGTGACCAAAGGCAAGATGGCGATTCGGCTCGCGCTGAATGTTGAATTGATCCGGCTGCGGGAATTGCGCAGCGTCCCGGTTGGCAGAGGCGGTCCAGGCCAGGACCATCTGATTGGCCGGAATGTGTTGCCCTCCCAGCTCGACATCATGAGTAGTGCGGCGGAAGAGAAACCAGACTGGCGGCAGGTAGCGCAACACTTCTTCGATCGCGGCCGGCATGAGCGCTGGCTCATGCTGAAGTCGTGCGAGCGAGTCGGGATGGTCGGTGAGGCAGAGAATGGCGTTGGCAATCAAGTTCTTGGTTGTCTCTTGACCGGCTGCCAGGAGGAGGAAGCAGAAGTTGACCAGTTCTTGCTGACTGAGATGCTCGCCATCGATTTCTGCGTTGCTGAGCGAGGTGATCAAATCGTCGCGTGGGTCCTTGCGTCGTGCTTCTAGCAAGCGCAAGAAGTAGTGGTTCATCTCCTGGCGCATATCAGGTGCGGACCCCTCGGCCCGTTCACGCGACCCC
>WNGP01020737.1_pt1 | contig 11623 bp, 11 predicted proteins | sample 5407671 | NCBI WGS metagenome assembly WNGP01 (sample SAMN13153381, study PRJNA577476) | soil metagenome | isolation source: 40 cm soil or saprolite under Garry oak tree replicate 2 | place: USA:California | collected 2016-06-15 | reverse complement strand
TGCGCTCGCAATGACGACTAAACACACGTTTACGCCCTCGCGACGCAATGCGCCCGAGGCGTTGATGAATCTGTCTGGTTTCTCTCATGATCAATAGATCATCGAGGCGGCGTTGAGCGCGCCGGCGGCGAGCGATGCAAGCCCGAGCCAGATCGCGGCTGCGAGTTCGCCGGCCGCGATCCGCGCCGACAGGTTCGGCACCGGGATCTTGACGATAAAATAGACGGCGATCTGGACGATGAGCGCGATCGCGCTCCAGATCAGGCAATCCACGACATTCGCGGAGTGGGCGATGGCGCTGACCACCGGCAGCACGAAACCGAGCAGGCTGAGGCCGAGCGCGATCGCCGCCGAAGGCACGTTGTCGCGGATTCATTGAAAAGGCGCCCCCAAAGCATGATCCGGAAAAGTGGGTACCGGTTTTCCGAGAAGATCATGCTCAAACAAAAAGATAGAGCGGAATGACGATTCGAAGAAAAGTCATCCCGCGCTAGCGTGTTTTCGAGCGAAGCATGCCCTCGGACTTGATCCGGGGGGTGGATATCGGTTCGCGTGAAGAAAACACGTCAAAACAAGAAGATGGAGCCTCGGTTCCGAGCGAATCAGAACCGAAAGGACTCCAGCCGTCCAACCCGCAGGGTTGCACGATCCGTCTGCCGGCGCACGCCAAGGGCCGGTTCAATCCACAAACAAAAACCCCGCCATTTGCGGCGGGGTCCAGTCGGGGAGGAGGGAGCCTGACGGGCTCTCGGGTCAACTCGTGATCAGGCCGGAATGCGCTCTTCGACCTCGTGCGGCTCGCGCAGCACATAGCCGCGGCCCCACACGGTTTCGATGAAGTTGCGGCCTTCGGAAGCATTGGCGAGCTTCTTGCGCAGCTTGCAGATGAAGACGTCGATGATCTTCAGTTCGGGCTCATCCATGCCGCCATAGAGATGGTTGAGGAACATTTCCTTGGTCAGGGTGGTACCCTTGCGGAGCGAGAGCAGCTCCAGCATCTGGTATTCCTTGCCGGTCAGATGGACACGCTGGCCACCGACCTCGACGGTCTTGGTGTCGAGATTGACCACGAGATCGCCGGTTTGGATCACCGACTGGGCGTGGCCCTTGGAACGGCGCACGATGGCATGGATACGGGCGACCAGCTCGTCCTTGTGGAACGGCTTGGTCATGTAATCGTCGGCGCCGACGCCGAGACCCTTGACCTTGTCCTCGATACCGGCGAGGCCGGAGAGGATCAGAATCGGTGTCTTGATCTTGGACACCCGAAGCTGCTTGAGCACATCGTAACCGGACATGTCGGGCAAATTCAGGTCGAGAAGGATAATGTCGTAATCGTAAAGTTTTCCGAGATCGACGCCCTCCTCTCCGAGGTCCGTCGTATAGACGTTGAAACTCTCGGATTTGAGCATCAGTTCGATCGACTGCGCGACGGCGCTGTCATCTTCTATCAGCAATACGCGCATGCCAGTCCCCTCTAGTCGCCGCTCCGGGCGTCAGGTCGGCCGCACTACTTTGCGGCACTCAAAACGCCTTTGAACAACTGATGATTCGGATCCTGACAACATATGGTTAACAAAATCTGTTTCCAGTTCGCAAGCTCTTTCAGTGCAATTTTTAACGAATCGCCCTAAGATGTTGCGCAGAAGCAGCTTTTCGTTTCCAGCCTCGTTCAGGTTCCACATTAAGAGTCGGGTCTAGTCGACTCTCATGACTCGCCCTTCATATTGATGGTCGAGCGCGTTCAGTCACACCAAAGACAGTGACGTAATGATTAACGATGCGGGTAAACACGAGGTTAAGGAATGGCCCTAACGCGTGGAAACTTAAGGTTTTCGCAATGAAGGCACTCGCCGAACAGATCACCGACATCGACGGCGTCAATATATATGGCCGCGTCATCGGTGTACGCGGCCTGATGGTCGAGATCGCAGGCCCCATTCACGCGATGTCGGTGGGTGCCCGCATCGTCATCGAGACCAGCGGCAATAGATTCATCCCATCGGAGGTCATCGGCTTCACCGGGAACAATGCCGTGGTGATGCCGTTCGCCGGCCTTGAGGGTGTCAGGCGCGGCTGCCGTGCCGTCATCGCCAACGCGGCGAGTCAGGTGCGGCCGTCGCCATTATGGCTGGGTCGAGTCATCAATGCGATGGGCGAGCCGATCGACGGCAAGGGGCCGTTGCCGCAAGGCGCCTCGCCGATGCCCTACCGCAACTCACCGCCGCCGGCACATTCGCGCAGACGGGTCGGTCCGCCGCTCGATCTCGGCGTGCGCGCGCTTAATACCTTTCTGACCTGTTGCCGCGGCCAGCGGCTCGGCATCTTCGCCGGTTCCGGCGTCGGCAAGTCGGTGCTGTTGTCGATGCTGGCGCGCAATGTGGACGCGGATATCACGGTCATCGGCCTCGTCGGCGAACGCGGCCGCGAGGTGCAGGAATTTCTGCAGGACGACCTCGGGGACGAGGGGCTGGCGCGGTCGGTGGTGGTGGTGGCCACCTCGGACGAGCCCGCCCTGATGCGGCGGCAGGCGGCTTATTTGACGTTGGCGATCGCCGAATTCTTCCGCGATGAAGACAAGGATGTGCTGTGCCTGATGGATTCGGTTACCCGTTTCGCGATGGCCCAGCGTGAAATCGGACTGTCGGCGGGCGAGCCGCCGACCGCCAAGGGCTACACGCCGACCGTGTTCACCGAACTGCCGAAGCTGCTTGAGCGGGCCGGTCCGGGGGTCGGGGTTGGCACCATTACCGGCGTCTTTACGGTGCTGGTGGATGGCGACGACCATAATGAGCCGATCGCGGACGCGGTCAGAGGCATTCTGGACGGCCATATCGTGATGCAGCGATCGATCGCCGAGCGCGGTCGTTTTCCCGCGATCAACATTCTCAAGTCGGTTTCCCGCACCATGCCGAAATCAGCCGATCCGGTCTATCTGCCGACCATCACCCGGGCGCGTCAGGTCATGGCAACTTATGCCGATATGGAGGAACTGATCCGGCTGGGAGCCTATCGCGCGGGTTCCAGCGCCGAGGTCGACGAGGCGATCCGGCTGCATGAACCGCTTGAGGGCTTTCTGCGCCAGGCCAAGGACGAAGTGGCCGGTCTGAATGACGGTTACCGGCAACTTGAGCGGATCCTCGGCAGTTTGGAAACGGAACGCTAACTTTGTCAGGCCATCATCCCGGCTGCTTAGTTAGCGATGCCCGTAGCGCCCCTGGGGGATGCCGGGCATGTCCCGCGTTCAGATCGGGACTTCTGGGGAGTATGAGTCGATGAAGTCACGCGAAACGCTGATCCGTCTGAAGAAGTTTCAGGTCGATGAAAAGCGCCGAAGGGTTGCCCAGATTGAAGGCATGATCGCCGATTTCCGGCGTATGTCGGTCGATCTGGAACGCGAAATCCATACCGAACAGGAGCGCGCCGGGATCAACGATCCCACGCACTTCGCCTATCCGACCTATGCCAAGGCCGCAATCCAGCGCCGGGAAAATCTGACCCGTTCCGCCGACGAATTGCGGATCCAGCTTGAGGACGCCAAGACCCTGTTGGGCGAAGCATTCGAGGAGCTCAAGAAAGTCGAGCTTCTGGACGAGCGCGACCAGGCACGCGAGCGGGCCGAAGAAAACGCCCGGGAACAGGCCGATCTCGACAGTATCGGCCTGATGCGCGCCCGCCTCGGGGCCATCGCCTGAGGCTTTTCCGCTTCATCTGCAGCATCAACGAAAACCCGGGCCGCGAGGTCCGGGTTTTCGTTTGAATGTCCACGGGGCCGGCTATCCCCGACTTGGTGTACCGGTTTGACACACGCTATGATGCGGTATGTTAGAACTGCCGCCCCAGCGATGTGTGCAGGATGTTGCGATGACCCAGTCCGATAGCGTGGCAAGCGCCGAACCCCGCGAATTGGCGCGCATGTCCACCGATGCGTTGCGTGAATTTCGCGATCGCGAGCGGGCCCGCTACGAAGCGATCAAGGCGCGCGCCATCCCGTTCAATTTGGCGCGCGGCAAGCCCGCGACCGAGCAGGTGGCGCTTGCCAACCAATTGCTGACGGCAGTCGCCACACCGGAGCAGTGCTGGACCGAAGACGGCAACGATTGCCGGAACTATTACGGCAGCCCGCAAGGACTGATCGAGGCCCGCCGGCTGTTCGCGCCAATGCTCGGTGCGCCGCCCGAACAGGTACTGGTCGCCAACAATTCGAGTCTGGCGCTGATGCACGACGCGGTGGTCTATGCCCTCTTGACCGGCGCGCTCGATGGCATCGCGCCATGGCGCGATCAGCACCGCCCGATCCGGTTTCTGTGTCCCTCGCCTGGTTACGACCGCCATTTCCAGATCTGCGAGCAATACGGCATCGAGATGATCGCGGTGCCGCTGACCGGGGCCGGCCCTGACATGGATGAGGTCGAGCGATTGGCCGCTGACCCGGCGGTCAAGGGCATGTGGTGCGTTCCCAAATACAGCAACCCGACCGGGGAAACCTATTCGTCCGAGACAGTCGCGAGGCTCGCGCGGATGGGCGCTGCCGGCGACTTCCGGCTGTTCTGGGACAATGCCTATGCGGTTCATGACCTGACCGGCAGGTCCGACCGGCTCGACAATGTGCTTGACGCTTGCGCCGCCGCCGGCAACCCGGACCGGGCGCTGGTGTTCGGCTCGACCTCGAAGATCACTTTCGCGCAGGCTGGTCTCGGCATGCTCGCGACGTCGGCCGCCAATATGCGCTGGTTCGTCTCGCGCCAGTCGACACGTACGATCGGGCCGGACAAGCTCAACCAGCTGCGCCATGTGCTGGTTCTGCATGACGATGCCGGGATATCAGCGCATATGGAGCAGCAGCGCCGTCTGCTCGCGCCGAAATTCGCGGCGGTGCAGGAAGTATTCAAGACCCGGCTGGGCGGCACCGGTGTCGCGGCCTGGACCCAGCCGCGCGGCGGCTATTTCGTGAGCCTTGACGTGCTCGACGCCTGCGCCCAGCGCGTCGTGGCGCTGGCCAAGGGAGCCGGCATCGAGATGGTGCCGGCGGGCCGCACCTTTCCCCATGGTCGCGATCCGCGCGACCGCAATATCCGTATCGCACCCTCGTTCCCGCCGGCGGACGAGGTCCGTGCGGCGGTCGATGCGCTCGCCACCTGCGTTCTCGTCGCCACCTCGGAACGCCTGCTCGCCGACCGCGGCGTTAATGCGTGATACGACTTCATGCGAGCCGGTATCGACGGCCCTGGCGCGGCTGGAATGGTCCCTGCGCGAGCACCATCGAGGGGGCTGCCGAGGGCCGGGGGTCTCAATCAATCCACAGCCCGGCCATCCCGGGCTTGGTGACCCGGTCTGGCGCAAGGTATAATACGACGGATCTGGTTTGCCGCTCCGGTATGTACAACAGCGATGGGGGCATCGCGATTTCCGGATACTGAATGCTGACGCCAGCAGAGCTGGTCTGGCTGATTGCCGCGGTTGCGAAGGGGGATGAAGCCGCTTTTGAGCGCCTTTACGCCGCCACGCGCGCGAAACTCTTTGGCGTGGTGCTTCGTATCTTGCGGCGACAGGACCTTGCGGAGGAGGTGATTCAGGAGGCTTACGTCAAGATCTGGAACGGTGCCGGGCAATTCAATCCCGGCCTGTCGTCACCGATCACGTGGATGGCCTCGATCGCCCGAAACCGTGCCATCGACGTCGTGCGCAAACGCACCGAACTCTCGATCGAAGAAGAGCCGGCGGCCATGGAAGTGGCTGCCGACACCCCAGATCCGCTGGCGCGCCGGGAGATGACTGAAGAATTGAAGCGGTTGCTGGAGTGTGTTGGCCGCCTGGAGCCGGATCGGCAAAAGCTCGTGCTGCTGGCCTATTACAACGGCTGGAGCCGCGAGCAACTGGCGGCAAAGTTCGAGACGCCGGTGAATACCGTGAAGACCTGGCTGCGCCGCAGCATGTTGGATATCCGGGAGTGTCTTGGACTCTAGATGATGCCCTATAGCGAAGACCATATCGCGCTCGCCGCGGAATATGCACTCGGCACCCTCGATGCCGATGAGCGGGCGCAGGTCGAGACCATGATGTCCGTCGACAAGGACTTCGCGGCGATTGTCGATGCGTGGGAGGACAAGCTCAGTGTCTTGAACCAGATGGTCGGATCGGTCGAGCCGCGCGCCGAGGTCTGGGACAAAATCAAAATCGCGGTAGGACACTCCGAACCGCAGGCGCCGCTGGTGCTTCCCCAAGCACCGCCGCCGGTTGTTGTGCCTGAGGTCAAGGAGCCTGCCGAGGTGGTGGACACCTCCAACGTCATCCGATTGTCCGCCCAGGCCCGGCGCTGGCGCAATGTTGCGAGCTTCACCACGGCGATCGCGGCAGCACTGGTCGCGATGATCGCGGTCGGGGTCTATCAGCCGGATTTACTTCCCGATGGCGTTCGTCCGAAACCGCGCGTGCAGGTGGTTGAGGTCAGGACGCCCGCCGTGGCGGCGGCGCCGTCCGCGCAATACGTCGCCGTGTTGCAGAAGGAGGGCGGGGCGCCCGCGTTCATTCTCACGGTCGACGGGGCAAGCAAGAATTTTACCGTTCGCAAGGTGGGCGCGGCCCCCGAGCCCGGCAAGAGCTTCGAGCTCTGGCTGATCTCCGACAGGCTGCAACGACCGCGTTCGCTGGGCGTGATTGGTGGCGGCGACTTCACCGCGCGTCCGGTGCTTTCGTCTTACGATAACGACACCATCAACACCGCAACCTATGCGGTGACGGTCGAGCAGGCCGGCGGATCGCCCGATGGCAACCCGCACTCGGCGCCCGTCTTTACCGGCAAGCTGATCGAGGCCGTTCCGCCGGCAGCGCCTTCGCCTGCGCGATAGAGCATGATTCATGTCTGGAGATTTGCGCGGGCCGGAGCCGCAGGCGCACAAAGAGAAAACGCCCGTGGGGAGCGGGCGTTTTCGGTAGTCGACTTGGGGTAGTTGGGGTCTTCTACATACTCACGTGGCGACTTTGGGGGGCTGCTAAAGATGCCGCGTGAATTCCGGAATTCCTTTGTTAGCGGACCGTGGATGTGTCGGAACTCGTGATTGTCACGGCCTTGCCGGCCTTCATGACGCGCGCGCTCTGGGTATATCCCTGGTCCGAATTGTTGTGTGCCGAGATGCCGAAGCCCGCCACCGCGATACCAGCAACGAGTGCGACGACCACGATCTTGATGTGCGTGGTGCGATCCGCGCTGTAGATCGAATGGTTCATCGAAGTCTCCTGCCGTCGTACTGCCTCTTGCGAATTGGTCGGCTTCGTCCGCTGGCAGGTTCAACATCTCATGGCAGGAAACGTAGGAATTCGGCGTTTGGTTCCAAAGAGGCGATCACAAGGCAGTGAAAAGACTTGATCCGCCGCGATTGGTTTAGCCGTTGGAGCTTAATAGTTTAACTATTACAGCCGCTTAATATTTTTGCCAATCTTGCGCCGCAAAAAGGCAGGAATCGTCGCCGGCCGATAAATCGTTTGCCTGTGGCGAAAAAGCCCCGCCGTCAGCGCGTCGATTTGCCCCGCTGTCAGACGCTCCCGACCGTCTTCAGCCGCGCGCGCGGATGAATTTCCGCCTGCGACAGAACCGTGGTTTGCGACCTGAATCGCTCCACCAGCGAGCGGACGAAGGGCCGGATCGCCGCCGAGGTGACCAGTACCGGGGCCTCGCCTTCGCGGGCCGCCTGTTCGAAGCGGTCACGCACCGAGGTCATGAACTCGGACAGCTTGGAAGGCTGCATCGCGAGGCTGCGTTCGTCGCCCTGGCCGATCAGCGATTCGGCGAAGGCCTGCTCCCATTTTGCCGACAGCGCGATCAGCGGCAGGTAGCCGTTGTGGGATGTATTCTGCGCGCAGATCTGCCGCGCCAGCCGCGCACGAACGTGTTCGACCATCGTCGATGGGTTGCGCGAAAAAGCCAGTGCGTCGGCGATGCCTTCGAGAATGGTCGACAGATCGCGGATCGAGATACGCTCGGCCAGCAACAACTGCAGCACGCGCTGGATGCCCGACATCGTGACCTGGCTCGGCACGATGTCCTTGACCAGCTCGCCTTGCTCCTTCGGCAGATCCTTCAGGAGTTTTTGCACCTCGCCATAGGACAGCAGGTCCGACATGTTGTTCTTGAGCAGTTCGGTGAGGTGGGTCGAGAGCACGGTCGCGGCGTCGACCACCGTATAACCCTTCAGTGTCGCTTCCTCCTTCAAGGAGGCGTCGACCCAGGTAGCCGGCAGTCCGAAGGTCGGCTCGATGGTGTGAATGCCGGGCACCCCGACCTGATTTCCGGCGGGGTCCATGACCATGAACTGGTTCGGCCAGATCTTGCCCGAGCCTGCATCTACCTCCTTGATCTTGATGACGTAGGTGTTGGCTTCCAGCTGCACGTTGTCGAGAATGCGCACCGCCGGCATCACAAAGCCCATCTCGACCGCGAGCGAGCGGCGCAGCGCCTTGATCTGCTCGGTCAGGCGGTCGGTGCCGTCGGGGCCATTCACCAGCGGCAGCAGCGCATAGCCGAGTTCGATCTTGAGATCGTCGATCTTCAGCGCGGTTGCAATCGGCTCTTCCCCCGCAGCACCTGCAGCCGCGGCCGCGGCTGGAGCCGCCGCCGCGATGGCTTCAGCCTCCGAGACCGCGCGATTGCGCTTGCGCGCCGTCAACGCCAGCGCCGCCGCACCGCTGCCCAGCAAGAGAAAAGGGATCATCGGAATGCCCGGCAGCAGCGCCAGCACCAGCATCACGCCGGCCGACATGCCGAGCGCCTGCGGATAGCCGGAAAGCTGCTTCATCAGCGCCTTGTCGGCGGCGCCGCTGACGCCTGCTTTCGAGACCAGCAAACCCGCCGCGGTGGAGACGATCAGCGCCGGCACCTGGGTGACCAAGCCGTCGCCGACCGTCAATAGCGTGTAGGTGCGCGCGGCCTCGCCGAAACCGAGGCCCTGCTGGGCCACGCCGATAACGATGCCGCCGATGACGTTGATGAACACGACGAGCAGGCCCGCGACCGCGTCGCCGCGCACGAATTTCGAGGCACCGTCCATCGCACCGAAGAAGCCGCTTTCGTCTTCCAGCGCCTTGCGGCGCTCTTTGGCGACCTTCTCGTCGATCAGGCCGGCGCTTAGATCGGCGTCGATCGCCATCTGCTTGCCCGGCATGGCGTCGAGGTGGAAACGCGCCGCGACTTCCGCGATGCGCCCCGAACCCTTGGTGATGACGACGAAATTCACGATCACGAGAATCGCGAACACGATAATTCCGATCACGAAATTACCGCCCATGACGAAATTACCGAAGGCCTCGATGACGTGGCCGGCGGCGGCGGTGCCTTCATGGCCCTTCGACAGGATCAGCCGCGTGGAGGCGAGGTTGAGCGAAAGCCGCAGCATGGTCGAAATCAAAAGGATGGTCGGGAACGACGAAAATTCCAGCGGCGCCTGGATGAACAGCGAAGTCATCAGGATCAGGATCGACAGCGTGATCGAGATCGCCAGGAACAGGTCGAGCACGATCGAGGGCAGGGGAAGGATCAGCACGACCAGGATGGTGAGGATGCCGAACGCCCTGAAACTCGGAAATCCGCTTCCCGTCGCCCCGCCTTGACCAGCCGTGATATCGACCATCGTTGCTGCGTCCCCCCGCGTATGCCGGCCGCGGGCGCCAAACGTCTGCGCGGCGGCCGAAGGACCCCCGTTTCGAAAGTGAGGCACCGCACTGGCGTCCACGGGTAGTCCCCCCGTTTTACGCGGCTGACGATACTCAAACTCCACTCGGCAATTTTTGCCCGGTTTATGGTTAGGAAAGCGTTAACGGGACCGTCGTTCCGTCAGCCTCGGTCAAGCCGATCGGACCGTCATTGCGAGCCAACGGGTCGCGCGAATGCGCGCCCGATGACAGGCTCCGCGAAGCAATCCATAAAGCAACAGCCGTCATTGCGAGCGAAGCGAAGCAATCCATCCTTTCTTTGCGAGGCAAGATGGATTGCTTCGCTTCGCTCGCAATGACGGCCAAACACACATCCGCGACCCCGCGGCGCGATGCGCCCGAATCGTTGATGAAACTTTCGCCCAAACAGGGCGTGGAGAGCGCCCTGTTGCGGTGCATCTGCATGCCCAATATCGCGCCATGCTGGTTGACCTGGAGGCAGCGGGCGAGGAAGTTGCGCCCGTGCACGCTCCTCCCAGCCCCAGAGAATCAGCCGCATTCACCCCGGACTCCGGTCAGGCGTGGGTGAGGCTTGTGCTTGCTGTCATCATCGGCTCGATCGGCAGCGTCGGGATGTGGTCGGTCGTGGTGGTGCTGCCGGTGGTGCAGCCGGAGTTCGGGGCGACCCGCGGCGAGGTATCGCTGGCCTTTACGCTCACCATGCTCGGCTTCGGCCTCGGCGGCGTCGCCACCGGCAAGATCACCGATCGCTTCGGCATCGTGCTCGCCATCGGACTAAGCATCACCGTGCTCGGCGTGGCCTATGTCGCCGCCGGACTTTCAACCACGCTGTGGCAGTTCATTGCGGTGCATTTCCTGATCGGGTTGGGCACGTCGGCGACGTTCGCGCCGTTGATGGCGGAAGCCTCGCACTGGTTCGAACGCTATCGCGGGCTGGCGGTGACCATCGTCGCCAGCGGCAATTATGTCGGCGGCACGATCTGGCCGCCGCTGGTCAATTGGGGAATCGAGTCCGCGGGCTGGCGAACCAGCTTCATCGCCATCGGTCTCTTCTGCGTCGTGGCGATGACGCTGGTGCTGCTGGTGCTTCGCGCCCAGATCGGCAGTGCGAAGGCGCGAGATCACGAGAACGCGCCGCCGCCGCGTATCGATCTGCGGCTTTCAACCAATACGCTGACGGCGCTGCTGTGCATCGCCAGCGTTTCCTGCTGCGTGGCGATGGCGATGCCGCAGGTCCACATCGTCGCCTATTGCGGCGATCTCGGCTACGGCGTGGCGCGCGGCGCCGAGATGCTGTCGCTGATGATGGCGTTCGGCGTCGTCAGCCGCATCGGTTCGGGATTTCTCGCCGACAGGATCGGCGGTATCCGAACCTTGCTGATCGGATCGGTGGCGCAGGGTTTTGCGCTGTTGTTCTATCTGTTCTTTGACGGTCTGACCTCGCTCTATCTCATCTCTGCGATGTTCGGGTTGTTTCAGGGCGGCGTGAATCGATGCCGGCGAGCGAAGCTGCGACCCGCGTCGGCATTGTGATCCTGGCCTCGGTGGTCGGCATGTCGTTCGGCGGCTGGGTGTCCGGCGTGATTTTCGATGCGACCGGCTCTTACGGCGCGGCGTTCCTGAACGGGCTGGCGTGGAATGTGGTGAACGTGACGATCATGGTGGCGCTGTTGATCCGCGCGCGGCAGCGGCTGGCGATGGCGTGAGGCAGCCCTGCGACGTGACGACAAGCACGCCCCAATTCGATTGGCTCCATTTCGAGTCAAACTCCAAGACCGTCACAAAGACCGTCACAAAGGCCGTCACACCGGCTGGCCTGCCTTGAGCAGAACACAGCCGCTGATCTTGATGCTGCCGTCGGGCTCCAGTTCCAGCGTATAGAGTGCCTCCCACGGCACGCCTTCGGCGTCGATGATGTGAACGCGCTGGGCGATCTTGCCGTCCACGGTCCGCGCTT
>WNGP01004492.1_pt1 | contig 11624 bp, 10 predicted proteins | sample 5407671 | NCBI WGS metagenome assembly WNGP01 (sample SAMN13153381, study PRJNA577476) | soil metagenome | isolation source: 40 cm soil or saprolite under Garry oak tree replicate 2 | place: USA:California | collected 2016-06-15 | reverse complement strand
AAGCGCTTCACCTAAACCGGTAAACCGGCGAAGACTTCCTCCTCGCGGCCGCAAAAGGCGGCGTGGGTTGCCGGGCTGGCCTTTGTTTCGGCCAACCTTGGATCGCTGGAACTGCTGAGTCGGGCGCACTTCGATGAAATGACATGGCTCCCACGACGCCTCCAAAATTCTGGCGATCGCCGCCAGTTGCTTCCCCATTCTCGCGTTTCGCTGTTGAGCGATTAGGTTAGGGGCTCCAGCTACATCAGACAGCGTTCCGCACGCTCGGCCTTGCAAATCGCGAAAACGGGGAAATTGCTGCTAGTACCCCCACGGATGATTTGTCTTTAGTCACCGAGCAACCTTGGTCGTGATAAGCTCTGTCCAAGACATGGAGGTGTTCCAATGTGGCGTAAAGCGGAAGACAACAATCAAAAATCCTCGCGTGACGCTTCGCCTTCTCCTGTTTTCTCGGCGGAGCGTCCTGACACCGCGGCGCAGGATTCTCCGAGGACGCCAGCCGCCGTGAGTCAGGGGATCAAGATCGAAGGGGAAGTCTCCGGTAACGGTGATTTGTTCATGGATGGCGAGTTCGATGGAAAAATTCACCTCGGCAGTGGGACTTTCACAGTCGGCCGAAATGCGCGGGTCAGCGCGGAAATCGAGGCCCGTGAAGTAATCATTCGTGGCGAAGTGATTGGCACGCTCAAGGCTTGCGAGCGCGTCCACATCTGGAGCACCGGCAAATTCACGGGTTACCTGGAGACCCGCGGCATCGTTATCGAAGATGGCGCGGTGTTGCATAGCAACGTAGCCGTCCCTCAAGCCGCAGTGGTCGAAGTCGCAGTGCCAGATGTCTCGGTAAACGAAACAGACCAGTCGTCCCAGCCTTCTAGCCCGGAGCCTAGCGCGCGCGTCAAAGGCGCTGCCGGTGCCCAGTAGCCGCGCCGAGCCCGCACAATGAACGCTCGTTCGGTCAAGTTTCCGATGTGCATAAACTGGGAGTTGCGTTCCCGGTGCTTCGATCGACACCGCGCAACCTAGTCCACGTCAGGCGCCGAGGCACGTCGCTCACTGCGGCCTGGTGCGCTATCCGCTCCAGGTAGGGAGCTCGAGGGCGCGCTCAAAGGCGGCGCGGGTGTGCACCGGCTCGCCGTGCGAGACGATCACCTGTTCGAACGGAAGCTCCAGCAGCACGCGTAGGGCGGGCAACGCTCGTTCTTCATGGCACGGCGACGCCCAGACCCGCAACTCGCCCCGCGGCGCCGTCAGCGCGTCGGCGAAAACGAGGGTACGTTGCTCGGGCAGCCACAGTGGCGTTTCGTTGCGGCCGCGTCCGTCGTAGAGGGCGACGATCCCTCCCGGAAGCTGGCTGCCTGGCTCGAGCCACTCCAGTTCGGTGTCGGGGATGTCGTTGCGAAAAAAGAGGCGCGGGCCGAACGCGCGAGCACCGTACCGGCGTACGAACAGATCGACGTGCCGCACGTGATCCGGCTTGAGAATGACAACCGCAGTCGGCGGATGCGCTTCGAGCCGTTCCCACACCTCCGTCGCATCGGCGTGCGGAGCAAGTGGATCGAGAAGCAGTGTCTCGCCCCTTGACTCGACGCACGTCGAGGCCACGAGCGGCTCCCAGCCCTGACCCGGCTTCCAGGCAGGATGTTCGAGACGCCATATCCACAGACCCGCCGCCACATCCTTCAGCTCCACCTGAAATTGGGGGTCCTGCTTCATCTGGCAAGCCTGGTCACGAAGCTATACTCTTTGACTGCTAAGAAAACTCATAAGTGACAGAAACCCAGATCGACTAATGTGCACGTCGGCCTCGCCGGGGTCCTGCCAACAGAAACATATGGAAGTCCGGAGGGTCGCGGTCAAGCTGCCGCATCATCAGTGCGGCTTGACCTCGATGGCAGGGCGATGGTTCGCCAGATGTTGCATCAAGTGCGCCAATCTGATTTGTGTTTTGCAAAAGGAACCATTTTTTCCACGGACTCGTTGGTCACGCGATTCACGAACTCGACTTGCTCTTTCTCGACTTCCGCTATTCTAACTGCCCGCAGCGATCTTCGGAAATGCATCCGGATTGAACAACGCGTCTCGTCGTGTTCTCAAATCTGTCAAGAAGGCGGAGCTATGGGACGGCTCCTTCGACGGAGCCAAAGCTGCCGCCCCAGATCACGCGCGAAATGCTCAGCGGTAGCGCGGAGACTGCTTGCAAAACCCTGTTGTTGGCCCAGTGTTCGTATTCGTAGAGCAACTGAATGTCACCTTTTCTCATAGTGGCGGGTGGCTGACCCATGCGCCGATACTCCGCTACTTTACGCTCTTCCCCTATTCTGCGTGAGCTTTCTTCAGAAAAATGATGTAACCTCTGTTAGAGACATAACAGTGGATAGAAATGGATGTACGCACAAAGTCGAGCACCGCTCTCAAGGAGGACGGTTTCGTCCCAGACAAACTGTTTGCGGCCCTCGATTTCAAGCCGCGATCGCCGGAGGCAACGCTTGCCTACACTTGTTCTTTGGGTTTCGCTACTACGGGGCGAAAGAGATTCCGGCCGCGGTGCTACAAATGCCCGAAGTGCAAGTGGGACTTCACCCTCAAGAAGAAGTGGTGCCCCGGATGTGACACGTTGTTCTTGATCGCGTCGGATAGGTCCTCCGATTCCGAGCTCGCCGAACTTTCAAATTCTGGGCCGGTGCCGTGACAGATGAGCAGCCACAGGTAACTGTCTGTAATTTCACCGCGCCGAGACGTTTGGCGCTCCGATGAACTCTTATTGCACCCTCATCGCCCATGAATGTGTGCGACCGCAGCTGAGATTAACTACGGGCCATATAAGTCAGAGCGTCACGGTCAGGTGCGAGGGAACCAGGCATCGAAGATGACGCGTCATTGCGTTGGGGTATTGTCAATACAGGGTGTGTTGGATCAACCCAGCCAGAGCAAGCTAGGGCCAGTGAATTTGCAGAAGTTATGCCTCCTCGCATTTGGCGATGAAAGTGCCCTATTGATAGTCGATTGTCAGGACGAGGGCGGGGGAGCGCACCAGTAAATGTCTACGACTCGTTTATCGACGTCATTCATCGCATCTCCTAATTGGGTTGATGAGCGAGGTGTTTTCGACACGCCATACAGAGCATCAATAATTGTAATAATGCCCTGGTCGGGCTAACTTTCACTTAGGGCCTGCGGCCCGCGAAACTTCATGAAAACCGCTCGGCGCTCATTACCTTAACTCCTTTGATTTCAGCACACCCTGATTTGGGACCCAGGGTCTTTCGACTGTGTGCTTTGTAATAGGGCATGATGGCGGAGACAGGACCGTCTTGGAGGTTGGCTACAATGCGGCTATCGCCCCAGATCCACACCTCGTCGGGGAGGACGCAAAGGCATTTATGGCCTTGCATTTCCGAGCCGGCGGCAAGGATTCGCAGCAGCACAGGTCGTTGGGTGGTGAATGATGAAGTCATGATTCGAAGTTCTATTTTCTGTGTAAGTCTCGCGTTTGCCGCCATGCTTCTCGCGGGCGAGGTCCAGCCCGCGCACGGTCAGGAAGGGCCCTCGGTCCAGCAGAGCATTGCTGCAGCACAGGCAGATCTGCGTCATCGGCGCTATTCGCAGGCGATACAAACACTGCAGGAAGCACTTAAACGATTTCCGGGGAATTCCAAGCTCCGCGTCGAACTGGGTAGGACTTATGTCTATGAGCGCCGAGACGGGCGGGCCCTGGAAATCTTCCGCGGGGTCCTGCGCGACGATCCCTCGAACCGAATGGCAAAGATCGAGTTGGCTCGCCTGCTGAGTTTTCGCGAGAAATACGAGCCGTCAAATCAACTTTTCCGCGAGGTGCTTGCAGCAGATCCGAACGATGAGGCCGCGGCTACCGGGCTGGTACGAAATTTGCTACTTCAGAAAAAGAAAGACGAGGCCAGCAGCGAGCTGGAGCTAGCACTGGCCCGCCATCCAAACAGCATTCGCCTGCAAGAGTACAAGGATGACCTGCAAAAAAATCAATTACCGCTTCCGGTCACCCATGAGATTAGCGCGCTAAACCGAGTGCAAGCGGATGCAAGCTACTTCAGCGATAGCGCAGGAAACCGTGTCTTGAGTGCTGGAGAGAGGCTGGATGTTGAGATCGGACGCCAAGTCACGAACAGTTTCCGCATCGATGAAAAATCTCTTTGGGAGAGCCAGGGCCCAAAAGCAAACATCTTTACCGTGAATGATGAAGGCCGGGTGCGGTTGGCGCGCTGGCTCTTCATTGCTGGGGGAGCGGGGATCGTTCGCTTTGCTGACGATTCGAATCGGGCACTCTACCGCGGAACCTTGATTCTTCATCCGTTCCAGAGTGTTTGGCTGCAAGGAGGTTTCTCCCGGATTCCGATTACCCCGACTTTCCGGTCAACTCGGTTCGACGTGTTGGCGGAGGGTTGGTGGAGCCGGCTCGACTGGCAGCTGCACTCCTGGCGGATCAGCGCCGATTTCTTCAAGCAGCACTTTTCCGACTCAAATCGGATCCAAAGAGAAGATGCTGAAGTGCTGCGGTGGATTGGAGTTTCGCATTTCGCCGTAGGACTGGGATACCAATACACGCATTCTTCATTCTCGCGGACATTTTCGCACGGCTATTTCAGTCCAAACCAATATCACAGTCACCTCGGACTTGGTGGATTCCGTTTTGCTGTAGGTAAAATCTACCGCGGCGAATTTATCGCGCAGTATGGTGCCGAATCTTTGTTGCAAACCCCCTACCAGACTGCGTGGCAGACCTCAGCGAAGAATCGCTTTATACTGGGAAGATGGGACTTGGGCGCCGACTATACCTACTTCCACCTGGCTCTGCCCACGGGAGCATTCCGGGCGCAGGTGGACCGCTTCAGTCTTGTGTACCATTTCTAGTCGGTCATCACGAGGAGAGTTGGCTCGTATGGGGACTACAGGAATTGGGGTAAGGGCATGGAGAAGCAACTCAAAATACTCGTCGTGGATGACGACAAATCCATTTGCCGCTGGTTGAATGCCGTTTTGACGGAGGAAGGATACCTATGCTGCGCCGCGCGCAGCGTCGAGGAGGCCGAACCGCTCCTTCGAGAAAACCCGATCGATCTGGCGCTTCTGGATATCTATATTGGACAGGCCAATGGTCTCGAATTTCTCGAAAAACTGAAAACATTGCAGCCGGAGTGTAAGTGTGTGGTGATGACGGCACATGCCAGCGTCGAGACCGTGGCTCGCTCCGTTGCAGGCGGAGCACTCGAATATCTCAGCAAGCCTTTGCTGATTGACGAACTGCTTGCCTTGTTGCGCAAGTTGCGAGCGTCGCGACACACACCCGCCTTTGCGCCGAAGGATACCTTGTGTCTCAAAACGGCGATTGTGGGGCGGAGTTCGAAAATGCTGGAGGTATATCGAATCGTCGCGCGGGTCGCGCCCAGCACGGCCAACGTGCTCATTACTGGGGCGAGCGGGTCGGGAAAGGAACTTGTGGCGCGGGCTATTCATGAGCACAGCCCGCGCGCCAAGATGCCCTTCACCCCAATCAACTGCGGGTCCTTCCCGGAGACAATCCTGGAAAGCGAGTTGTTTGGGCACGAAAAAGGTTCCTTCACCGGCGCCGACAATCACCGCAGCGGGCTATTCGAGGCCACCAACGGCGGCACGATTTTCCTGGACGAGATCTCGGAGACTAGTCTGAGTTTTCAGGTGAAATTGCTTCGCGTTCTACAGGAGCAGAAGGTGCGACGCTTGGGGTCGAACACCCTTGTTTCTCTAGACGTCCGGATTGTGGCCGCCACGAACAAGGATCTGAGCGCGCTTATCCGGGCAGGGCAATTTCGCGAAGACCTTTATTATCGCCTCAGCGTCGTCACGATTCAACTTCCCTCGCTTGAAGAGCGTCCCGAGGACATTCCACTGCTGGTGCAGCATTTTCTGGAGCGCTTTAACCAGCGCAATGCGCGCCAAGTGAATATCAGCGAAGACGCTGTTTCGCTGCTTGCTTCCATGAGTTGGCCCGGTAACGTGAGGGAGCTCGAAAACTTTATCGAGCGACTGGCTATCTTCGCTGCGACCGAGGGAATTTCGTGCGAGGGAGTGGAACGTGAGCGAGCGCGGCGAAGCGAGGCAACTTCGGTCCCCGAGAACTTGACGTCAACGCTGACGGGCAAGCTGCAGGAAATGGAGCGGCAGGAAATCGTCCGGGTGTTGCGAGAATCACGTGGCAATAAGTCGCTGGCGGCGCGGAAGCTTGGAATTGAACGCAAAACCTTGTACGAAAAGGCGCGCCGCCTGGCAATCGACCTGCAATCAGAAAAAACATGAGCGATTCAAGAAAAGGCCGCCCACACCAGGTGCGCCGCCAGCCGGTGCGCTGGCTGTTGCTGAATGTCTTGCTTCTGTCCATGGTCGGTGTGCTCAGCCTCAGTTATCCGGTGGAAGAACTTAGCCGGCGCGCGGGAGACTTCTATTTCCGGCTGAGGGAGAATCAGGGCACTTCGCCAGACGTGGCGCTGGTGTTGATTGACGACGCCAGTCTTGAACGTTACGGGCGATGGCCCTGGAAACGCTCGCTGCTCGCAAGAGTAGTAAGGGCGGCAAGCGCCGAGCGGCCCAAGGCATTGGGCTTGGACATTTTACTCTCGGAACCCGAGGACGAAAGCGATGATCGCGAATTGGCGGCGGCGCTGGAAGACGCGGGGAACGCTGTTCTTGTGGGCAAGATCGGCAATTCACCTCAGGGGCGCCTGTGGGTCGAACCGATGCCCCTGTTCGCGGAGAAAACCATTGCCGTGGGGCACGCTCAAGCTGCTCTGGGACCGGACAGTATATGCCGTAGCGTCCCGGTGCGGGAATTATCTCTCGAGGGCCCTCGCTGGGCGTTTGCGTTGGAAGTGGCGCGCGTTGCTAGAGGAGCGTTCCTCGAAGATGACGGGCGCGAGGTGCGAGTCGGAGGGCGACGCATCCCTGCGGTGCAGACGTCTTCTCACGCCGCGATTGCCGGCGGCGAGTCCGAATCGCCGCGTTTGCTGCTGATTGATTACCGCGGCCAAACAGCTCCAGGCGAGACGTCGCCAGCCTTCTCCGCAGTCTCCGTCGTGGACTTACTGGAAGGAAAGACAGGCGGGCAACTACAAAGGAAAGCTGTGTTGATTGGATTCGGCTCCACGGAAATAGGGGACCGCATCCCAACTCCAGTCAGTGGCAGACTGCCGATGCCCGGGGTGGAAATCCATGCCAATCTGGTCGATGCCATCCTTGCCGGAAGGAGCTTGCGCCCTCTGAATGGATGGCTAAGTCTTTTGCTTCTATGTATGTTTAGTTCCAGTTTCACCTTCGTGGTGCTGCGCTGGCCGGTCTGGAAGGGGCTGATCGCGCTCGCGGTATTACTCGCAAGTGGTCTCGTAGCGAGCTACTTGGCTTTTGCTTGGATGCATCTGCTGATCGGAGTGGGACCACTCTTGTGTGCCGGTCTGCTGGCCGGCCCGTTGGCGCAGTTGCAGAACCTCGTCGTGGTGGACCAAGGCCTTACGCAGGGCCTTCGGCAACTACAACTGACGCTGAAGACGCCCGGCTCGGAAACAAGAGAAAGTCTGGCAGCGGCCTTGCGCGCAGAGGCGAAATCCGCGGAGGGAGACTTGCATTGGAAGGTGCATCTACTTCGGCACCTGCAAGCGGAGCTGAGTTCGCTGTATGCGTTTGATGAAACCCTTCTGGAAGCGATGCAAGAGGGCTTGGCCGTCTTCGCATCCGATGGGCGGCTCATATTTCGCAATCCACAGTGGCAAAGCTTCTGCGAAAAGCAAGGGTGGAGAGCGGACTCAAGCCTCGACAATTTCATCGCAGGTCTCCGCGAGGCACCGTGGGGCGATATCCGCAAATCATTGGTCACTCCTGGTGTGTGGCTCGATGCTGAGGTGAACCTAGGTCAGGGACTCTGGCAGTTGCGGGCTGTGAAACTCAAATCCACGTCGGCTGCCGACCCATCGGAAGTAGTCATGGTGGTCGCGACTGACCAGACAGTCAGGTTGGAACGAGATCGTGCGCGCGCGGAAGCGCTTGGGTTCGTTACTCACGAACTTCGCACGCCGCTCGTCTCGATACAAGGCTTCGCGGAGTATCTGCTCCGGTATTCGAAGGAACGCGCCAGCAGTGAAGCGGCCGCCACTATTTTCCAGGAGTCAGGCCGGATGGTAGCAATGATCAATACATATCTCGATGTGCTGCGGCTTGAGGCGGGCGCGCGCTCCATGCGCAAAGAGACTTTCCAGATCGGCTGCACTATAGAGCAAGTGGCGCGAGTCGTTCAGCCTATCGCCCAGGCTTCTGAAATCAAGGTCCGAACTGAATTTGCTCGTTATTTACCGGCACTTCACGGCGATCCTCACTTGATCGAGGGCGCTTTACTGAATCTGGTAAGTAACGCCATCAAGTTCAGTGCACGGGGAAGCGAAGTGATGCTACGAGCCCAGATTGACGGAAACGGTGTCATACTGGAGGTGTGGAATCCGGGTCCCGTGATTCCGCCGCAAGAACTGGTTCATCTTTTCGAGCCTTTCTACCGCGGAAGTGAGCAGGAAAACGCGGCACGCGGATGGGGACTCGGGTTGGCCTTTGTCAAGCGGATCGCCGAACAACATGGAGGAAAAGTTGAGGCCCGCAGCGATGCTAGGGCAGGCACATCTTTTCTTATTCGGCTGCCGGCAACTAGAGAGTTTTACAGTGAGGTACTTCAATGAGACCTGTGGCAATTCGTTGCATCCTATTTTGCCCTTTGATCTCCTGGTTGACTATCGCTATGGCCCTGGCCCAAGAGCAACAGCCGAGGATGCCTGCCGCTGCTGCGATAGCTGGAGCCACGATTGCCGAGTGGAGTGGTAATGTTCGTCTGAGCCTTCCGGACCAGTCGCCTACTAATCCGTTGCGTGGAGAGCAGCTTCCTCCAGGCACAATTCTTGACACAGGCAACGGCAGATTGCTTCTTCGCCTGAGCGACGGCAGTGAGGTGATGCTCAGGGCGCACACAAGATTGCGGGTGCAAGAACCTTCTTTGACTGATCCGAGTTACTTCCAACTGCTTCTCGGACGAATCCGTGCGCTCATCTACAAGCGGACAGGTGGCACCGTGCCGTTCGAACTCGGAACCCCTAGTGCCGTTATTGCCGTTCGCGGGACCCAGTTCGAAGTGGAAGTCAATGCGCACAACGTCACGGAAGTGGACGTGGTGGACGGACTTGTCGAGGTCTACGGACGGAACGCTACTGGAGGATCAGTTCTCCTGGAGCCTGGATTTTCCACCCGCGTTGGAATGGACTCTGGTCCAGAACGACCGGAACCGACCAATGAAATGCGTCCCGAAGTGGAGAGGCCTGAACCCGGAGAAAACGAACTAAGTGGAAAGTCTGAGTTAGAGGTTGAATTCGGACGGGCAGAAGTAGAACTAGAAGTAAAGATAAGAGAATCAGCAGAGAAATGGGAAAGGATCGAGGCGCGCGAGATCTCTGAGCAGCCTGGGGCAGCAGGAGAGACCGACACCAAGCCCTCCAGGCCTGGTTCGGAACCACACTAAATTCCGGTTCGATTGGCGCCTTTTTTGCCCTCGGGTCCCACGCCTAAATGCCCGGGTCAAACTGCAGCTCTTTTGCACATTCGCACTGGAATTCCAGACTGGGAAGCGAGTTGTACCCACCCAAGTGTGTGTGGAACGCACTCACATCCAAGGTCCTTGGCAACATCTAAATAATTCACAATAAAGCACTTATTATTTTTTGGGTTTGGTGCACTCATTGCACTGCTTGACTGGATGGTTGAACTAGGCATGCGCAATATCGCTGCGGACACTATGACAGCACGCAAGATGATCCTTCTGCGTTGGCGGTCCTCGTACCTTGCGGCCTTTTTGATTGTCGTATTGAGGTGTGTTCTCAGATCAAGCTTGGCAGAGAGGTTCTGAAAGGAGCGCCTATCATGAAAAATTTGGCACTTATTACCCGCGATCTCTATTACTTCTACGAAAAAAACACTGGCGTGTCCCATTTTCAAGTGGAGGCTACTCCTGATGGGCGGTTTCCCGTGGACCAGGCCGCCGGTCTGCTGGCGATCCACTGCATGGTCCTCGGCCATTCCCCGAGCGATTACGTGGTAATGGTATCAGCCGAAAACGACGGTTTGAGAGGGCTGACCGAGAAAGCGGAAAAGCTTCTCCAGGCCGGACATTGTGTCAGCGGTCAACTCAAGCTCACTCGCCGGGAAGAAGAAGTGCTAGCCGGTATCATGCGGAGTCTCGCCAATAAAGAGATCGCCGCCTCTCTGAATCTTTCTGAACGCACAGTAAAGTTCCATGTCTCATCGCTGTTGGCCAAGTTTCGCGTACGCGGGCGCATGGAGCTGGCGCGCGAAGCCGCTCGACACATCGCTGGATCGATGTCCAGGCCCTTGCCGATCGCCACCCGAAAGACCCGGTCCTACGCCCCGATTCCTCAGAGTTACAGCAACCCGGCCGGCAGCGCAGGTGTGGTTCCCCTGGCCAAGCGGCAAATGATGGCGTAATTCCAATTGCAGTATCAGGAACACACAACATTGAAAACAGATGAGCCGTGATCGCCTGCAACACTTGGCGCAAAATACTGAGGCGCTTTGATTCCACCTGAAGCTGTTTCAATTAGCAATCCGGGAATGGAGACCTGCGCTCCAGGGCGCCCGGGATTCGTGTCGAGGGTTTCCTGGCGAATCATCAAATATTGAGCGGGATCATGTGTCATCACGTTGACGTCCAGCACGTCCGTAGACACCCTCACCTCTTCCTTTGCTGTGGCAAGTTTCAGTTGTGCGTTGGCCGTCAAGGGTTCGCCATCGCGGACAAGGAGCTGCTGATTCACGGCGCCAAAGCCGGCCACAACTGCCTTTAACGAATATTTGCCTGGAAGGACTTCAGCCGAGCGACTCGACGATTTCCAATGAATCGCCGTCCTGTACAACTTTCAACAGAATGGCAAGGTCTTTGCAACGCGTGTTCGCCCTTTAGAGATGCTAGAGCAACGGTCCCGGAAAAATTAGGAGCTTTTTGCGGTGCGGAAGTTGTGGCAACGAACAATGCGCAACAGATTGCCCAAGCCGTTTTCCTCATTACTGCCCCTTCGCTTCACCGCGAAGTTACCACAGGTCACTAGGTTCGCCATGTCGCGAAACCGAACATCAAGTCCACCGTCCGCTTTCCTGCTGGACTCTTTTTCGACGATTACGGCACTAGTTTGGGGCATACTGCCGGGCGAAGAATTTCAGACCATTCCCACCTTGTATCAATGCGGCTTGAATGTCTTCCCGGTCTCAAGCAGCGTCTTCAGGCGGGAAAGAATACGTGGCCATCCATCGGCGCAGGCAGCATACGTGGGGTCATCCTCGGCCCACTCGTCATGCGTCACTGTTACTTTGGTGGCTTCGGTCTCGGGCACCAGTTCGATAGTTGCTCGTGACGCCTTATCATTTTGGCCCATTGCGAAGGTGTACTGAAAGACTTTTGGCGGCTCAAACCGCAGGACCTTCCCTCGGACGTAGGTCATGGGCTTGCCATCGGGTCCCGCGCCCACCCATGCGAGCAAGCCACCAGGCTTAAAGTCCGCTTGAAGCTCAGCGCCCGAGAAGAT
>WNGP01014260.1_pt1 | contig 11625 bp, 9 predicted proteins | sample 5407671 | NCBI WGS metagenome assembly WNGP01 (sample SAMN13153381, study PRJNA577476) | soil metagenome | isolation source: 40 cm soil or saprolite under Garry oak tree replicate 2 | place: USA:California | collected 2016-06-15 | reverse complement strand
TCCAAACTGCTCTTGTTGGACATGGTCCGCTCTGATTGTGGTGTAATGACCTTCGGCGCTACTCCCATCCACGAGAGGGCATCAATATACTTGATTCAGCCATGGCGAATCCCGTTATCGTTTTGGACTACTACCCCAACTGGCCCGGACTCTTTCAGTCCCTTCGCAAACGAGTCGCCGGTGCACTCGGTGACATGGCGACGGCCATTGAGCACGTTGGCAGCACTGCCGTTCCCGACCTGGCAGCAAAGCCTATCATCGACATCGATGTACTTTTGGCATGCGAAACGATGCTTCCTGCGGCCATCGAGCGCCTCGCGAGCTTGGGCTATATCCATCGGGGAAACCTGGGCATCCCCGAGCGCGAGGCTTTCCTTGCCCCCGCCAATGATCCTCCGCATCACCTTTACGTCTGCCCACCATGCAGTGCCGAGTTTCAAAGGCACATGGCGTTCAGAGATTACCTCCGTGCTCACCCCAAGGACGCCAAAATCTACAGCGACCTGAAGATCGCACTCGCCGAGCGGTTCCGGGAAGACCGGTCCGCGTACAACACTGCAAAGGGTGAGTTTGTGGTGGAACTGACCGGTCGGGCGATCGTTACTCAGAAAAAATGATCCACTGAGCCAAGTATATTATTGCCCCCGTGAGAAACGACACCATTCTGATCCTGGCTGAGCCGGCTGAGCCGCAGCTTCGGCAGCTAGAGAAGTCGCTCGCGGGCGTGAACATTATTGCCGGGAATTCACCCGCAGTACTCGCGCAAGCGGCGGAGCACGCCACCGTGCTCTTCAACTGGTCGGGCTCTCTTGACCTGTTTAGAAAAATATTTGGAAATTGCCCAAACCTGCGTTGGGTGCATTCTCGCTCGGTGGGCCTGGAAAGAACGCTGTTCCCGGAGCTGCTGGAGAGTCCCGTGCCGCTCACCAATGGGACCGGGGTATTTAGCGCCTCTTTGGGCGAGTTTGCGCTTGCGGCCATCTTGTATTTCGCCAAAGACTTCCGCCGCATGATTCGCAATCAGCAGGCTGGGGTGTGGGAGGCCTTTGAGGTGATGCCCGTTTTAGGCCACACCGTCGGAATCATCGGATATGGCGATATCGGCCGCGCTGTGGCCGCCAGGGTGCGGCCGCTGGGGATGACCGTCCTGGCCGTCAAGCGACATACTTCGCCGCTGGGCGGCACGGACCCGCTGGTCGAGCAGACTTATCGTCCGGATCGTCGCCTTGAGATGCTTTCGCGCTGCGACTATGTGGTTGTCGCTGCGCCGTTAACTTCGGAAACGCGCGGAATGATCGGCGAACCGGAGTTCCGAGCGATGAAGCCCACGGCGGTGGTGATCAATGTAGGCCGGGGCCCGGTGATTAAAGAGGAGGCGCTGGTCAGCGCGCTTTCTAGTGGCCGAATCAAGGGCGCCGCGCTGGATGTTTTTGATCAAGAGCCGTTGCCACGGGATCATCACTTTTACAAGCTCAACAACGTCTTGCTTTCTCCGCATTGCGCCGACCACACGCCAGACTGGCTCGACCAATCCATGGAGTTTTTCATCGCGCAATTTGAGCGATTCCGGAAGGGTGAGCCGTTGCTCAATGTGGTCGACAAGAAGCTGGGATACTAACTGCCAGAACCCACCATCCTTGGCAATGCGCCGATTTCAATGTAGCGCTTGAACGGCGCGCCAGATTGACGGGTCGACAGGTATGCCGTTCGCCAGGTTTTCCTTGCGGGTCTCTAACACGCGCTTCCCGGGGTATCGCACCTCTTCTCTGGCCGCAAGTGGGGGTGCTTGCAGATGCTCCACGATCTGGTCGGCCAGGCTCACCGAAGTAGCGAATTGATCGACCGAAGGTGGGTCAAAGGCTATGAACACCTGCGAGAGCTTCGTCTCTCGTTCCGTGTCTGCCGCTACCTGATGGGTGGCGCGGCCGCCGGACAATAACGCGGCAACCATATCCAACATCAACGCCAAACCCGAACCCTTCCAGTAACCGATGGGCAACGCGCGTTGCGATGCTTCGATGGCCGCTGGATCTCGCGTGAGCTGCCCTTGAGAGTCAAAGCCGCCCTCCACAGGCAATTGCTCACCGCGCATTCGATAAGAGGCCAGAGCGCCGTAGGAGAATTGCGACATGGCCATATCGAGAACCACATGGCCTTTTGCCCGCGGCACCGCAATAATCAAAGGATTGTTGCCGACACGCGGATCGCTGGCACCCCACGGCGGCAGATTTGCCATTGTATTGGTCCAGCAAATTCCGATGACACCGGCATCGGCGGCCTGCCAGCCGTAGCTGCCGCCGCGCATCCAGTGATTGGTATTGGCCAGCGCCACGCAGCCAATCCCTCGCTCACGAGAGAGCGCGATCGCTCTGTCCATCGACCGGTAGGCGTTCAAATTGCCGGGACCGCTTCTTCCGTCCCACCTTTCGAGCGAACCCCAGCTGGCTACCAAGTCCGGTTCGGCATCAACTGCAATGACTCCAGTTTGAATCATCCGTACGAACTGGGGAAAGCGGTTCAAGCCATGCGAATAGACGCCGTCCCGGCTGGCATCCGCGAAGAGCCGCGCTGAAAGACGGGCGCGTTGCTCCTCAAAACCGAGCTTGAGCAACACCCGCAGCAGACCAGCAAACAATTCACTATACGGTATTCTCATGCGTCTTTTCTCCGCCGCGCCAGGCCGCCGGGTGCCGCCAGCGATCAATTCCTTTCTTGGCGAAGGCCGCTGTCTTCGGCTACGCCAAAACGGGCCTCAAGCATGGTCTTGACCGTACATCTCGCCCGTGCCGACGCCGCGACGATTGCGGCGATGGGATGTTGTACAAGCTGAAGAAGGTTCTACGGAGTCCAGCAATATCCAGGGACAGATCGGGCTTAAAGGGCGTGACGGGAAACGCGGTCACCCCGGGAAGCCTGCGTAGCTCTTCTAGTCTCATCGTCTCTCCGGCATGGAAAAGCGCCGCAACACCAAGGCTCCGATCGTTTACATACGCCCTCCGTCGACACTTTGGTCAATCGTCTCCAGACCCCTGGACTTTCCGGCGCGGTGCGCGGATAGCGTACCCCAAGATTCCGTATCGCATAACGTTCTAGTCGCCTTAAACACGTTCTTAAGAAAATTTGAAAGGACGCCGCTCACAAAATAGTTTGAGCCGATGTTGGTTTGTTGTAGTCTCCGGCTACAATGAAACCTCTTGCTGCTGTATTGCTCCTGCTCATGGCGGTTCCGTGTTTTGCCGCGGACTTGACCGGAAACTGGGTGGTCCGCGATCCCCTGCCGGACGGCACTTTCCGGACTACGTATCTAGATCTTCATCAGGAAGGCTCTCGCATCACCGGCTCCATCCGGGTCACTCAGTTTTATTTCAAGATTATCGAGAGCACAGACGGGCCTGATGGCTTCACGCTCACCGCCAGCGTGACGGACGGAACCAATGAGCGCCGCGTGAAATACGAAGGCCAGCTGATGGATGACGAGCTGCACCTGGCTACGCGGCGCCGCGCCGAGCTCATCCACATGGTCGCTCACCGCGCGCCGCCCGGCGAAGGCGCGTATCCCGCCCGCCTCCCCCTGCCGGCGATTCATAAGGTGGCCGACAACGGCCTTGCCAAAACGCCTCCGATGGGGTGGAACAGTTGGAACAAGTTTGCAGGGCGCGTGGATGACGCCGCGGTCCGCGGAATGGCCGATGCCATGGCCAGTAATGGGATGAAAGAGGCCGGCTATCAATACATCAATATTGACGACACCTGGGAGGCAGGTCGCGACGCACAAGGGCATATCACGACCAATAAGAAGTTTCCAGACATGAAAGCGCTCGCCGATCACGTGCATGGCAAAGGCCTCAAGATCGGTATCTACTCTTCACCAGGTCCCAACACCTGTGCGGGATACGAAGGTAGTTACGGGCACGAGGAGCAGGATGCCGAAACGTATGCCGCGTGGGGCATTGACTATCTTAAGTACGACTGGTGTGGTGCGCGCAACCTGTACACCGACCAAGAGATGCGCGCGCTATATCAAATCATGGGCGATGCGCTTCTGAAAGCTGGGCGTCCCATCCTGTACAGCCTCTGCCAGTATGGTCACGCCGAGGTGTGGAAATGGGGCGCCGAGGTAGGTGGCAATGCCTGGCGCACAACCGGAGACATCCGCGACACTTGGGACTCCATGACCAATATTGGTTTCTCGCAAGACGAGCTGGCTCCGTGGGCGGCTCCCGGTCATTGGAACGATCCGGACATGCTCGAAGTCGGCAACGGGGGCATGAACGACGATGAATATAGAACGCATATGAGCTTGTGGTCGATTCTTGCCGCACCGTTGCTCGCTGGAAACGATTTGCGCAACATGAGTCCCGCCATCTTGGAGATTCTCACCAATCGCGAAGTCATCGCCGTCAATCAAGACAAGGCTGGCAAGCAGGGCCGGCGCATCGCGAAATCGGGCGACCAGGAAGTATGGGCGAAGGCGCTTTTCGATGGCGGGCAGGCCATCGGATTATTTAACCGCGGCGGCGCGCCCGCAAAGATCACCGTCAAATGGACGGACCTAGGGATGAAATCTGCACCCGCCAGTGCCAGAGATCTCTGGGCCCACGGCGACCTCAAGCTGGACGGGGCGGAATACTCGGTAACGGTGCCGGCCCACGGCGTGATGATGCTCAAGATAGCTGCTTGACATCCTCCCCGCCATGAATGGCAGGGATTCCTGCGGAGTCCCCGCTGGTTTTGCGGGAATCTCCGGGTTCCTCCCACAACCGCCTTACTTCAGCGGAGGACTACCTAGAGGCTTTACTTTCGGGCTATCCGCCCGTAGGTCTTTTGGACGCGAAGAATGTATACCATGCCGAAGAGAAAGGCAGTCGCTTACCCCGGCTTACCCCGGCCTGAACGCCGGGGCTTGCGCTCACCATGGGGTCATCGGGACTTGCGGCCACCGGCATCGCGGGCCTACTCTGCGAACTTCTTCATCAGAAATGCCCTCACCACCAGGAGTGATCTCTTCAAAGGAAGCCGCGCCTACGAAGTTTGCGCGGAGGCATCGGAAAGGTGTGCCCGCGGGCCCGTCCAAGCTTCGGCGTTCGAACGAAAGAGGCGAGTAACGTCTCGCTGAATGTCACCGCGCGTGACGCCCCGACCGTCCTCTGACAAAAGACGGTAGGTGTCAGCGAGGATGCGCGCCAGCGTCCTGCGCGTGTTGTTCCACTTGTAGATGACTTGCTCGAGCACGCGGGCATCGGAATGCTGCGGAATGAAACTTGTCCCCAACATCTCGATGCGTTCGCGAGTGATCTCCTCCACTATCGAAGGATTGTTCATGAACCACCAGCAACCGAACGGCATCAAGTTGCTGAACTTCCGCGCGTAAACGCAAAGTTCGTGCTGGTTCTCCCGGCTAAGCACACTCACCAGAAAACGATTGGCGGGAAACTCGCGGCATAGATTTTCGAGTGCCCGCAAATCCGCCCGGCCCAGGGCGTCGCCCGCCAAACGCAGCGATGGATTGACCTGCTTGCGCACTCCAATCATGAGCGAGAGCGGTACCTCCAAATCGCGGCAAGCAGGCAGCACGGCCTCCTTCAGCAATCGATTGCCGATAGTGTCGCTCGGATATTCGAAGGTGTCCGGCAGCGAGACCGCCATGTACACGGGTTGCATGCGCTCGTACCAGTCCACCAAGAACCGCCGCACTTCCGCCCCCGACTTCCCGGATGCCTGCTCGTCAACCCGGTAGCCTTGACCGGCCAACACCTGCCAATGGGTAGTCCAGTTGCAAAGAATGCGATCCAGCCGCAACACCGCACAAAATTGCTTATCGCTCGCGACCCCGTTCAACCACACGGCGGCTTCCTCCGGATCGAGTGGATCATTCGTCATCACCACCGCACTCACGCCGGCCATCTGAAACACTTTGCGAATGTGCGTTTCGAGGGTCTGTGCTTTGAAGAATGATCTTGCCTCCGCTAGGTCTGGACGGTCCGTGGGCAGGTGGAAAGCCTTGAGCACAGCGATTATTCCGCGCGTGGCTTCCGAGACGGGCGTATTTTCGACGAAGAGAGCCCGCCATATGGCATCGGCTTGGTCGCGCTTGGGAAGCGGCCAGTACTCCTCGGGCCTGGTGTCGGAACTTAAGAATTCAGCCTCGAGATAATGATAGGTCAGTAGTTCGTCGATGCCCCACAACCCGAGCTTGCCGAATGCGGGAGCAAACAAGTGCGTGTGAATGTCGATGACCTGTGTGGTCGCGAGCACGTCCTCCACCGTCGAAAAAATCTGCGCTTCCGTGAGAAGCTCGCCGTCGCGGGAGATCGGAATCTGCCCTGTTGATTTGAGAAACGCAGTTCTCATGCCTTGCACCGAGTGTTGCTACTATTACCTTTAATTATTCCGCCGTGCGCGCGGCTCAAGTGCCGCGGGCGGTGGCCCTGTATTAGGTTGGCAAGATACCTCGACTTGCGATTCAACAGCCACGTCGGGGTCATGAATGACGGAGATTACAAACCGTTCGCCGGGGTGTCAAATTGTAAGAACTGAATATAAAATTCAGCGAAACTCAACGAATGTCGCCGGCATCTTTTCAGCGTGTTGACCGTTCGAACCTAGGTTACTTCCGGAGGACGGTCAGGACGTTGCCACCTTTCCTACGTCCAGAAGCGGAGCCGATCACTCCCGCAACCATCGAGGAAGGAGGATGAAGCGTTCTGTTTCGAGCAACCACAAAGAGTGGGCGTGGCTTTAGAATCTCGGAAGGCCACCGATGTTGTCCGTTGGCCGTAAAATCGAAGTGGCTCCTTGAAACATAGTATATTCCGTAAAGTTAGAAATCCTCCGGGTCGCGAACCAGTGTACCAAAAATCCCAAACGCTTTACTTCGCGTCGCATACTGCTTGCAGGTGACGCTCGAGCAACCACCGTTGATCGACCGTAGGAAATTTCGCTCATTTTGAAGAGGAAGGTTACGGAATCATGTTCCGGAAAACCTTGGTGACGCTGCTTCTGATTATTGCGTCGGCGTTCCTGGCAGTCGCTTTGTTCATGGCAGGCGCCATTGGCGAGGTAGAGTGTTCCACAGTGGCGAGTCGAAACTGACGCCAGCGGTGGAGAGAGGCAGAGTCCAGCGTTGCACCGCATACCTTTCGTACTGAAACTAATCGAAAAACTCTCTTCGGCCATGATCTTTCAAAGGATGACGCTCGCGTCGCGTCGACGAATGGCGTTGTCCTGGCGCAGCAGGGATGGGAGCACCGCCGTTGTGCGTTGATCTCCTGCAATGGTCGACCAAGTTTCTGCGGGAATGCCCAAGAACACACTCACAACTTGCAGGTCAAACAGCCGCCCCGCCTCGCGCTGGATGGTCTCGCGCCCTGCGTCCAATGGAGAACCACGACGATAGGGCCGGTCGGAGGTGATCGCATCGAAACTGTCAGCCACGGCGAAAATCCGCGCCGCCAGCAGAATCTCCTCGGCCTTGAGGCCGCGCGGATAGCCACTGCCATCGTGCCGCTCGTGATGCGTGAGAATGATCTCGGCGGCATCTGCCAGAAACGGATACCCTTGACGAGTTCAAATCCGATCTGTACGTGCTGCTGCATGAGGGCCCGCTCATCTGCAGTCAAAGGCCCCGGCTTGAGAAGAATACCGTCGGGGATCCCGAGCTTTCCGATATCGTGCAGATAGGCTCCCCTGGCGAGACTTCCGAGCTGTTTGTCCGACCAGCTCATCGCGCGGGCAATCACGAGCGAGTAGCGACAGACCCGCTGCGAGTGGCCCGCGGTTTGGCTATCACGGAGATCGATCGCCGCGCCAAGCGCCTCCAGGGTGTCCTCATAGCTCGCCTCGATCTGCTGGAGAGCCGCTTGAAGCTGCGCGGTGCGCTCCACAACCATCTCTTCAAGATGCTGGCGATAGTCTTCGACTTGCTGTTCGAGGTGCCGCTTATGCAGGGCTCGCTCAAGGCTCAGAAGAACTACGCTTTCCAGAAGAGGTTTGACGAGATAGTCGTCTGCGCCTGATCGCATCGCTTGCACGCCAACGTCCACATCATTCACGCCAGTGGTGACCAAGAAAGCCACGTGCGGGTGTCGGCGGCGAACCTCGCCGAGAAGCTGCATGCCGCTGATACCGGGCATGCGCAAATCCGAGATGACGGCATCGAATCGTTCGTGCTGTAAGGCTAGGAGGGCCTCTTCGCCATTGCTGGCCGTTGCGCAATAGTAATCAGGCGGTCCCAGGATGATGGAGAGAAGCTTCGAGGCAGCCAGTTCGTCGTCAACCGCGAGCACGCGGGTGAGCGGGTGCCGACTTGACGCAATTCCGCCGACGATGCTTTCGCTCTCGGGAGATAGCTCCTGGTCTGGATTGGCCATTCGAAATGTCCAGTTTACCGGGCAGCAGGCCCAACTCGCCATTCATGGCGTCACCCGCATGCCGAAGTGAGACGCAGTGGCGAGGATCCTTACTGCAACACCCAAGGCCCGGTCCTCTTGATGAAGCGGCATCCATAGCGCCGCAGCGGCGCGCCTTTCGAGTCCACGTGGACAATTTTGGCCTGGCCCACGACGCAGTCTTCACCGCCGCTTGTTAAATAGACGTCCACAATGGAGTCGGCGGGCAGCTCGACGGTGCAGCCGCACAGAAAGCCGTTCATACTCACATTCTCGGTGGTTGCGACCTCGTTGAATTTCTTTCCGTGACTGTCCGTGCCCCCCAGCTTTAGGGGAACACGCAGCCGTACGCGCACCTCGGTTCGAGCAGGAGTACGACTGATCTTAGCATTTTGGCGGAGGCACGCCCGTAATGCATCGAAGTCAATCGGCTTCTCGATATAGTCCGCGGCACCGAGCTGTTTGCAATGTTCCTTCGTTTGTCCGCCGGCCTCCCCGCTCACGATAATCACCGGGATCATCTGCGTGCGGCTGAAGGAAGTGAATGTTTGAAGCAGTTCATAGCCGGAATATTTGGGCATTCGCAGATCGAGCAAAATGGCGTCGGGCCTATGTTGGAGGGCCAGAGCCAGACCCTGCTCCGGCTCGCCCGAGTCGATGACTTCATAGGTGTCGCTTAGCTCCAGGCGCATCAGACGCCGCAGCGCCTCATCATCGTCCACAACCAATAGCTTTTCCATGGGACGGTACCTCCTATTGGCTGGAACCGATTTCGCTTGGCTTAAGATCGATGGCGCTGCTCGAAGCGGGTCCCTTCCCACCATCGAGCACCTCGCGAACCTTGCGGATAAGAATTTTCGGATCCAGAACTCCGTGCCCGGCAATAAAGCTGTCGGTATAACCCGACATGTAGAGCACCTTCATTCCCGGCTGGCGCGAAAACAATTGTTCTGCCAGCACGCGGCCGTTCATACCGGGCATGACGACATCGGTAAGCAGGAGATCAAATTTTCCTCCGAAGCGTGCGGCCAATTCCAGTGCCTTTTCACCGTTCTCTGCCGACAACACACGGAATCCGCCGCCTTCAAGAAAGGTCTGCGCCAGCTTTCTCAACGGATCGGCATCCTCCACCAGAAGAATGGTTTCCGAGCCGCGCAGTTTTTCTCTCGAGTCGGTTATCGGCGCATCTACTACCAGCTGACCCACATGTTGGGGGAGATAAATCTGAAAGGACGTACCCTTCCCCGGCGCACTGTCCACCCAAATATAGCCGTTGCTCTGCTTAACGACGCCGTACACCGTGGCAAGCCCGAGCCCCGTACCTTTGCCCCGCTCCTTGGTGGTGAAAAAGGGTTCAAAGATATGCGTGAGCGTTCCAGCGTCCATGCCCGTCCCCGTGTCGGTCACCGTCAGTATCACGTAGCTTCCAACCTTGGAACCCGGATGGTTCCAGGTGTAGGCTTGGTCCAGCTCCACATTGCCGGTTTGGATTTTGAGTTTGCCGCCCATGGGCATGGCGTCGCGCGCGTTAACTGCCAGGTTCATGATGACCTGCTCGATCTGGCTCTGGTCCGCTTTCACGTTGCCCAGCTCAGGATCCAGCGCCAGGGACACTTCGATGTCTTCTCCCAGCAGCCGCGGAAGCATTTTTTCCATATCGGAAGCGAGCGTGTTGAGGTTGAGGACCGCGGGCGTCAAGACCTGTTGTCGGCTGAACGCTAGCAACTGTTTGGTCAATGAGGCGGCTCGCTGGCCGGCCTTCTCGATTTCGAGGGCATGTTCACGCAGTGCAGTGTTTGTGCTTAGGGCCTTGCCCAGCACTCTGCTGTAACCGATGATAACTCCGAGAAGATTGTTGAAGTCGTGCGCGATTCCTCCCGACAACCGCCCGATCGCCTCCATCTTCTGAGCCATTCTCAGTTGTCGTTCGAGCACGCGTTTCTCGGTCACGTCCTCCGCAAACACCTCAAAGTACGCCGGGGCGCCGTTTTCATCGTTGATGCTGCGGCCCGAGCATCGCACGGTGATCGGCGTGCCGTCCTGCCGCTTCCACTCCATTTCGACGTCCTTGGCTTCTTCGGTGCCAGTGAAGAGCTCAGCCAAACGCTGATATTCGCCGGTGTGCCGGAAGATGTCACTTGCCAGGTCTTTCCGGAGAAGCTCCTCCTCTAAGTCATAGCCGAGCATCTTCTGGAACGCCGGATTAACCTGTAGAAACCGGCCAGACGGGCTCGACCGATAAATCCCATACGGCGCGTCTTCCACCACCGACCGAAACCCTACCTCCGACTGCCGCAGAGCCTCCTCCGCCCTTTTGCGCTCGGTGATGTCGCGATTCACAATTACAAGCTTTTCAGGATGGCCATTGGCATTCCTAATGACGCTTGATGTTGATTCCAGCACCAGCCACGTGCCGTTCTTGTGGCGCAGACGGTACTCCAGCGTTTTTCCTATTCCGGAGCGCCGCGCATCTTCGGCGGCTTGCTTGACGCGGTCACGATCATCGGGGTGAATCTGCTCGAAAGACGAGGAGGCCTGCAACTCCTCTGGCGAGTATCCCAGGGCCTTCTGAAAGGAGAGACTGTTGTAGAGCTGCCTGCCTTCCATATCTACAACCGCGATCATGTCGGCGGCGTTCTCACTGATGAGGTGAAAGAGTCCTTCCCGTTCCACCAGCTGCCTGCGGATCCGATAGATCAGGAGATGCTGATAGATGGTGTAAAGATCGAAGAGGAACACCAGACCCACTAGCCCGCGAATGGCCTGCGGCAGCACGTTGAGCGAGTAGAAGTCCTGATGTTGGTGCGCGTTCGGAAGAAGAAAAGAAGCCAGCCCGATGGTCAGCAGAAGAGTGATGATGGCCGCTGCGGTCCACAGCCACCACTCCCGGCGCTCAATCCGCCGGAAGTTCACGCGAAGCGCCTTAGCTTGTGCGTCTCCCAGCCCGCCCACAGTATTCGGCTTGTGCAGTTGCAATAATCACCTATTGGCCTGCGCTTTTCCCCGCAGCCACCAGTCTTTACGCTATCGGGAAGTTGCCAGCTGAGTCAATGGCCTCTGAGGATCGTGTTCTCAAAGTGCTGATAGCGGCTTTGCTCGTCGGCGGACGCACATCCAGCTGGCTCTTCGCCAATAAGGTCGGCAGCGACAGAGGCTGCTCGGTGCAAAGGCAGGAATCACAGGAAGGAAGAAGAAAAACAGACTTGACCTCTCCATGGAAGGCGGTGAGTCGACTACT
>WNGP01004489.1_pt1 | contig 11627 bp, 7 predicted proteins | sample 5407671 | NCBI WGS metagenome assembly WNGP01 (sample SAMN13153381, study PRJNA577476) | soil metagenome | isolation source: 40 cm soil or saprolite under Garry oak tree replicate 2 | place: USA:California | collected 2016-06-15 | reverse complement strand
TCCCATGTTCTCCATACGCGCTGTGATGAATTGATGCTTGGAAATGCCAAAGGCTAGCCCTGTTAAAGCTCGTTGGGCGGCCTCGTATTCCAGTTCGATCTGACGTAGCAGACGCGCGACTTCACTGCCTTGCTCCATTGCGTAGATCACTCCTTCCATATTCAATCAGCAGTCCCATCATTGTTTTGCTCGAAGAGACTGAACTATACCGCAATCCTCCATGTTATAATAGGATTGTTCTGGTCATAGTGTATAGGAAATCCATGCCGCCGCTGCGCGTTTTCGCGCCAGAGCACTGCCAAAACCGTGCCAGTATCATAAAGAGGTGTGAGGATGTCCATTGAATATGTTAAATACCCCAATCGATTACGCGAATGTATCAAAGCGAGTGGCTATAAAATCAAAATCTTTGCCCAGGAAATTAACATTCCCCTGCGCACGGTCTTTCATTACTGTAAAGGCGAAATACCTATCCCCATAGATCGTTTGGAAGAAATTGCCAATCTGCTCGGCTATTCACCGGAGTACCTGGTTCCTCCACCGCCAAATAAGCCCACTGCTGGCCAGGTCACGACATCTCTCTGGCATGTTCCTCTTCAACGCAACCCGTTTTTCACGGGCCGCGAGGCGCTTTTGGCGCACTTGCATGAAACGCTCAGTTGGGGCAAGGCCACAGCATTGACGCATCCGCAGGCAATTAGCGGACTAGGCGGGATTGGAAAAACCCAGCTCGCTCTCGAATATGCCTATCGCTATCATCAGGAATACGAGGCAGTCTTCTGGGTCAAAGCGGATACTCGTGAGAGTGTGCTGACGGACTTCATAGGTCTAGCTCACCTTCTCAACCTCCCAGAGCAACATGCCGAAGATCTGATGGTCGCCGCTTCTGCTGTGCTTGCATGGCTGACAACACATACGAAGTGGTTACTCATCTTCGATAATATCGATGACCTGGCAATGCTCCCCCCGTTTCTGCCCCCGGCGTTAGGCGGTCACATCCTGCTGACGACCCGCGCTCAGGCAACGGGGGGACTGGCCCAACGGATTGATGTGGAGTGTATGACCTCGGAGGTAGGGGCGCTCTTCTTACTGCGGCGCGCTTCCATCCTGGCTCCAGATGCCACACTTGAGCAGACATCGACTCAAGACCGCGCCCTGGCCTTCCAGATTGTCGAGGAGCTAGGTGGGCTGCCATTAGCCCTGGATCAGGCAGGAGCCTACATCGAGGAGTCCGCCTATCACCTGGCGGGATATTTCAAACTCTACCATAAACAGAGAACAGCTTTGCTCAAGCGACGTGGCGGACTGGCAACCGATCATCCTGCCCCTGTTGCGACTACCTGGTCGCTTTCTTTTGAACGAGTAGAGCAGGCAGACTCACTCGCTGCTGACCTGCTGCGTTTGTGCGCCTTCCTTGATCCTGATGCAATCCCTGAAGAAATCCTACTCGAGGGAATACGTGTACCTGACTCTCAAAGCGAAGGGACGCCTTTGGATCAGTGGCGGGTGAATGAAGCGGTTGGAATCTTGTTACGGTTCTCTCTCGTTCAACGCCATGCTGAAACCGGAATGCTGACAATGCATCGCCTGGTGCAGGCTGTGATTCAGGATATGATGGACAAGGAGACACAAAGTCTGTGGGCAGATCGAGCAGTACAAGTAGTTAATCGAGCCATTTCTCGCGCGATTACTGCTTATAGTACCACTGGTCATCCTTACCGTGCTGTTCAACTGCTAAAAACATCTATTTATATTCATCAAGGGCGAGGCGATAAAGCAAACCTTGCCACTGCGCTAAGAAATCTTGCCGTTCAACAGCAAGCGCTTGGAAAGCTCTTGGAATCTGAGCAAAGTTTACAGAAAAATCTGACACTCTGCCAAGAGGTACACGATATATTCAATGAAGCAAGGGCGCATCAATCTTTAGCTCTGCTGCGAGCCTATCAAGGGATGTTTAAAGATTCATTGCAGCACTTAGATACGGCATCGGCACTATTTCAAGAGATAAGTGCAACTACATCAGAAGGTACGGTATGGGCTTATCGGTCTCTCTGTCATTTGCTTGCTGGAGATATTCAGTTAGCATTCGCTGCTGCAAAGAATGCTCGGGTGCTTGCAGGCGAACAAAATAATGAAAGAGACATCATTCGTTCCGAATGGCTGCTTGGATGGGCTTCTGTGAGTTTAGCCACTCAGGACGGTGAGCAAGCTACAAAACTTCTTCATGAGGCTGAACTACATCTGAAAGATGCTCTTGATCGTTGTCAGCACGTCAATATGGTGGATTATGAAGCTGATCTGCTGCTTGCCTGGGCGCGGCTACATCATGCTAAAGGTGACAACCATCAGGCGAAAGTAGCTGCTACGGAAGCATTAGCCATCACCAACCGTTCAGCTTACCGCCTATTAAGGGCCGATGTTCATAACCTTCTTGTCCAATTAGAAATAGAGAACGGAAATTGGCTCATAGCTAGTAAACACGTTCAAGCGGCTTTGATTGATGCAGAATGCGATGGCTTTCCTTACTCTTACATGCCTGCTTTAGAAAAAGCACAGCACTTGCTAGAAGCGATAGTACAGACTTATCCTATGGAGCTTTCCCATTCGTAATTGATAGAGATTCGAGATCGTTTCGTCACATTTGTACCTCCAAAAGGCGCAGCATACTTATTTTGGCTGAGTAATGGAGAACATCACTGACATTGTGGTATAAGGGTTGTGGGGAGGAGAGGAAAGTGCTAGGCTGAGGGAAAAGCGAACAGAGAAGAGGAACGAGCAGCATGGAGAGCGAAGAGCCAAGAGACACGCAAGCAGAAGCAGCAAGTGTGGTGCAAGAACGACTCAATTGGAGAGTGGCATGCAGAGATGATGCGAAGGTGGCACAGGAGTTGTATGCAGGAGAAGCCATTGAGGAAATGCATGAGCTGAGCGATGCAGGGTTGTTGGATGAGTTTTTTGTGTTTCTGGAGGAAACGGGGATCCTGCGGGCCTTTGAGCAGGTGAGTTTGCCGGGAGTGAAGCGGGTGTTAGTCCCGACGGTGCAGTTTGTCTTGCTGTATTTCCTCAAGGTGCTTGTTGGCAGTGAGTCAATGAATGAGCTTCCACATGTGCTCTTTAGCGACCTGGCGCTGATGGAGTTGGTGGGGTTTAATGCGCAGCAATGCGAAAACGGGCTGACCAAACGAGGAGACGCGCAGCGCCAGACCAAGAAGAAACAGGGACCGATCACGCCCCAATGCTTAGCCGAGAATATCAGCAAACTGAAGCAGGAAGAGATGGAAGCTCTCTTCAATCAGATCGTGCAACTGCTGGTCAGGTGGGGACTGCTCTCAGGCGAGCGCATCGCCGCCTTGGATGGCAGCAAACTGCCAACCCCACAGAGCTATGAGGGGTGCGGCAAGCTCAAACAAACCCGGAAGGTGAAAGTCAAAGGGCACAAAGAGCCAGTCACGCAAGAGTATTACGTGTATGGGTGGAAAGTGCTGGTGCTCATGGATGTCCAAACCCGTTTGCCTCTGGCCATGAAACTCGTGCCGATCCAGGAGTATGAAGGCAGATGGCTGGTGCCCTTGCTCGCACAAGCGCAACGCAATCTGGGAACCCATGCTCACATTGGCACCATCGTGATCGATCGCGGGTATTTGGATGGGAAGGATTTGTGGCAAGTGCATCAGATGGGAGTCCGCTTTGTGATCGTGGGCAAAGCCAACATGGCGGTGGTGCAGGATGCCCACGGCTTAGCCAAAGGCGAGCGCGCCAAGGTTCGCGAGCGGGTAGTGCGTCATGGGCATGGCAAAACAGCCAGCCAGGAGCGTTTGCGCACCGAAGTGGTGGGCGTGGAGGCCTTAACTAGCTATGATAGCTATGGGGCAGCCGAACAGACCCAGCACGCTCAGCGACGCGACTATGAGGGGCAGCCGATCAATGCGGTGGTCGTGCGCCGGTGGGACAATCGCGTGCCCAAAGGTGGAGGCACGGTCTATTTGACCAATGCTCCGGGAAGCTCCCCGTTTACGATCTTTGATACCTATGATTGGCGCAGTGTGATTGAGAATGGGATCTTCAAAGAGGGCAAGCATCCCTGGCATCTGTTGCGTTTTCCCACACGAACCGAGGCTGGGGTCGTGGTGCATTGCCATTTTACCTTGTTGGTGATGGGGCTGTGTACGGCCTTTCGCTTGTGGCAAGTCAAGCAAGCTTCGACTCCCACCTCGCAAACAGCTATCCAGGCAAACCTGAGCACGGCCTTGCTTGGCGGGGAGGGCACAGCGCGCTGGCGGCAACGCTTACGCGAAGAAAACCGCGACAAAATCATGGTCTTCATCGGCCAAGCCTATGGGATTTTCCAGCTCGCCGAATTTGCCATCCTGACTCATCTGCCACTGCGCCGACTCCCCGCTGCTCTGGGCTCTCCACAGGCCATTCTTCACCGTTTTGGGCTGAGCCCCTAATCCTTATATCAAAACATCAGGGAGAACATCAAAAGCCGCTTGCCATTTCTTACTATATATGGTACACTTTAAATGGCATAATAGGACATAATTTTCAACATATACTTTGGCTTTTACTTCTGAGGCGCAGACAGAAGTGAAGATAGATCGAAAACAACAAAACAAATGCATAGTAACGCTACATTAGGAAAAATGTAGTGAGGAGGTTTTTTATACTTTGACAACAGAACAAGTTCGGCTGATCCCGCTTGGAGGGCTGGGAGAAGTCGGAAAGAATATGATGGTGGTAGAGTATGGTGACGACATCATCATTATTGATGCGGGGTTGATGTTCCCCGACGATGAAATGTTTGGCGTTGACCTGGTTATCCCCGATACGAGCTACCTGAACGACAAAAAGCAACGCATTCGCGGCATCTTTATTACGCACGGTCACGAAGACCATATTGGCAGCCTACCCTATGTCTTGCCAATGCTCGATTTCCCACCCATCTACGCTACTCGCCTGACCCAGGGACTTATTCAGGTCAAGCTCAAGGAGCATAAGCTGCTCGAAAAGGTCGCGATCAACGTAGTGACGCCGGGTGACCAGGTGTCTGTCGGGAAATGCCTTGTCGAAATTGTGCGCGTGAACCACAGCGTTCCCGATGCCGTCGCCCTTGCCATCCATACACCTATCGGCACCATCGTGCATACGGGCGATTATAAGTTCGACCATACACCGACTGATGGACGACCCGCTGATTTTGGCGCGTTGGCACGCCTGGGCAATGCAGGGGTGTTGTTGATGATGGGTGATAGTACGCGCGTCGAAACACCTGGCTATACGCCGTCCGAGCGCGTCATCAACGATTCGTTCGACAAGATTTTTGCCAACGCGCCCGGGCGTATCATTATTGCCACCTTTGCCTCGCTGCTCTCGCGGGTGCAGCAGGTGATCGATACCGCCACGCGCTATGAACGGGTGGTCGCGCTGGTTGGCCGCAGCATGGTGAATAATGTGCAGATGGCGATTGAGCTTGGCTACTTGAATCTTCCCAAAAGCATGTTGATTCGCGCCGAGGATATCAATAAGTTTCCGCCGGAGCGCGTGGTCATCATTTGCACGGGAAGCCAGGGGGAGCCGACTTCAGCCCTGACGCGCATCGCTAACCAGGATCATCGCCTGGTACGCATCCAGCAAAACGACAGCGTCATTCTTTCGGCAACACCCGTTCCGGGCAATGAAAAGATGGTGAATCGCACCATTAACAACCTGTTCCGCCAGGGCGCGGAGGTCTACTACCAATCCATCGCCATGGTGCATGTGTCGGGCCATGCCGCCCAGGAAGAGTTGAAGCTCATGATCAACTTGCTGCGCCCTACCTACGTCATGCCGGTGCACGGCGAGTACCGTCAATTGATCCTGCACGCGAAACTGGCCTATTCGCTCGGCATTCCTGAAGATCACATCGTCGTCGCGGAAGATGGCGACATTATCGAAGTGACGCCGGAATCGATCAAAGTGGCGGATCACGTGACGTGCGGGAATGTGTTTGTGGATGGTCTTGGCGTTGGTGATATCGGGCATATTGTGCTGCGCGACCGCCAGGTACTCGCCCAGGATGGCATTCTGATGGCGGTGCTGACGGTTGATAAAGAGACCGGGCAGCCGCTCGCGGGTCCCGATATTGTCTCGCGCGGCTTTGTCTATATGCGCGACTCAGAAGAACTGCTGGAGAGCGCGCGTGAGCGCGTCTTAGAGTCGTTTATCGGCTTAAACGGTCACGCTTCCGACTGGTCATTCGTCAAAGACAAGATTCGCCATACGCTCAGTGAATTCCTGTATGAGAAGACGCATCGACGCCCCATGATCTTACCTGTAGTGATGGAGGTATAAGTACAACAAACCACTTGCTTCTCTGGAACATATGCGCTATCATTAGGGATATCTTCGTATCTCTTGCAGGATTGTAAGGGCGACCCTCGCGGTCGCCCTGGCAATAATTCGAGGAGGGAACCACGATGGCGGCAAATGGCCAGAGCAAAGGGCGGAAAGGGCGAGTGGGACCGAGCGTTGACACGGGCAAAGCCTCTCGCGTGAGCAAGGCGGCGGGAAATATCGGCTCGGAAACGATGCGTGTTGAGCAGCGTTCCGGTTCTTCCGCGACAAAACAACAGGCGAATAATAACCCGGTACCCTCCAGAAGAGCGCAGGCTGCTAAACCGGCGCCGAAGAAAGGCGCCGGTCGCCCTGTGCCTGCCGCCAAAACTCCTGCTCCTCAACCTGCAGATTCGCGTCTCATCGGGAAGATGCACAGTAGATGGCAAGCGCTGGAACCTCACCACCAGCAGCGTTTCTACAGCGTATTGTTGCTGATATTATCAATACTCCTTCTTGGCGGATTGACCTTTTGGAGCAAAATATCGCTGCTGGGGCAAATTGGCAGCTTCTTCCTCCTCTTCTTTGGCTGGGGAGCCTACCCCCTGACAATAGGCCTGATTGCGTTTGCCATCGCGCACCTGGTTGAGGGAATACGCAATATCCGCTTTATTCGCTGGTCGATGGTCATCGGGCTGGTTGTGCTGTTACTGCTGGCTCTAGTTGAGGGTCGCCTGTTCGTTGACAAGACGGGCGGAGTGATCGGCGCGCTGCTGGTGCGTCCCCTGCTTGGGTGGCCTATGCTGGTTCAGCACGTGCTGCTCATCGGGCTGTTTATCCTTGCTGCTATCTTCACGTTTCGTATTACAATGAGCCATGTCGTGAAGACGACTGGTTTCTTCAAAAGGATGTTCGCTGATAAGGGGCGCAATGCCTCGGCTGGAAGCGGGGCGCGTCCTTCGCCGTATCTTGGTCAGCGCCCGCAATATAGCCGCTATAGCAGCCTGGCGAACGCGCCTGACCGCTCTCAGAAACCCGGCACACGAGGAGATGTTGAGGCGCTGGACGATGATGATGTGGCGATTGATTTTGACGCGGATTTTGAAAACGATGATGATCCACTGAATGATATCAATATTCACAAGCAGCAGGTTGGTATGGTACCACGTGGGGCGCGTCCTGCCCAGCCATTGGACCGCGAGGAACACCAGGCCGCAATTCGAGGTGTCAAGCAACAGTCCTTGCCGTTTGACGAGGCCGCCCGCGCTGCTAAACAACCTGGCAATGGCAGCGTGCAGAACGAGATCGAGCCGCTTGCACCCAATCCAATGTTTGCAAAGCAGCCGAAGATTGTGACGCGCGCGGCAAAGCCGGTCGTGGATTCACCCTGGAACCTTGTTGATACCACGCTACTCAACAATCCTGAAGAGGTGAAATTGCACGTGCTGGGTGATGATACCGGCTCACTGGCGAAAGTCATTCAGGAAACGCTGCGCAGCTTCCGCGTCGAAGCCGAGGTAAGGCCGGAAGATATCAGTATTGGCCCTACCGTCATCCGCTTTGGCATTCGTCCCACCGGCAAACCGGTCATGAAGCCAGATGAAAAAGGCAGGCTGATCCCGATCAAAGATGGCGCTGGCAATATTGTGTATGAGCAGCGTACGCGTGTGAGCCGCATCATGGCCTTGCAGAATGACCTCGCGCTGGTACTGGAGGCCAAGTCGATTCGCATGGAAGCGCCTGTGCCGGGTCGCCCCTATGTCGGTGTAGAAATCCCCAACAAGAACAGCCGCCTGGTCACGTTGCGCGAGATCTTGGAGAGCAAGGAGTACGCGGCGGCGAAGGCCAAATCGAAATTGACGATGGTGCTGGGAAAAGATGTGGCAGGAGCGGTGCGTATCGGGGACCTGGCGCGCATGCCGCATCTCTTAATTGCCGGGGCGACCGGCTCTGGGAAAAGTGTGTGCCTGAATGCCATCATTGGCAGCTTTCTCATGCAGTCCACGCCCGATGACGTGCGCATGTTGATGGTCGACCCGAAAATGGTCGAATTGAACATGTACAACGGCATCCCGCACCTGCTCGCGCCAGTCGTCACAGAAGTCGATAAAGTTGTCGGCTTGCTCAAGATCGCGACTGCCGAAATGGAGAAACGCTATCGAATTTTCTCCCAGATGAATGTGCGCAACCTGGAGGGGTATCGCAAGCTGCGTGCCGAACGCATGGCGCGCGGCGACAATACGCTGAAGAACCTGCCCGCCATCGTGATTATTATCGACGAGCTGGCGGATCTGATGATGATAGCCCCGGAAGAGGTTGAAGGGCTAATCTGTCGTTTGGCGCAGTTGGCCCGTGCTACCGGCATTCACCTGATTATTGCCACGCAGCGTCCCTCGGTGGACGTGATCACGGGCTTAATCAAGGCCAATATCCCGACTCGCATCTCGTTTATGGTCAGTTCGGCGGTCGATTCGCGCACCATCATCGACATGGGCGGCGCGGAACGCCTGCTGGGTCGCGGCGATATGCTCTATCTGCCAGCCGATGCTGGCAAGCCCGAACGCATCCAGGGAGCCTTTGTCGCAGACGACGAGGCCGAGCGGCTCGTCTCACACTGGAAACAGCAGGCGTTAGATCATGCTGCCGCTGTGGCGGCCACGCAAGGCGGCAAGGCTCCACAGGGAGGCGTTGTTGCACCTGTGGTTGAGCCTGGCTGGGAGTTGAGTGAGCATATCTCCGATGAATACGAGCTGGATGATGAGCTGCTAGACCAGGCGGAGCAGGTCGTGCAGGAGTACGAACGCGCCTCTATCTCCCTTTTGCAGCGCCGCCTGCGTATTGGTTATTCACGCGCGGCCCGCCTGATCGATTTGCTAGAAGAGCGTGGTATCATTGGTCGCATCGAATCTGCTGGTCGTTCCCGCGAGGTGCTGGAAAAACGGGGCAAGTACAGCGGGAATGGCAATGGCGGCGAGGGCCGCTCAATGGCGGATGAGGCGGCTGATATTATGGCAGAAGAGAAGGCAAAAGAAGAGTTTTTGAAGAAACAGGCGGCGAGAGGGAATCAGCAGGGGAATGCCTTGGGACCCGGAGATAAAGAGGCATGAAATGCACCTCACTTCTTCTCAAGGGACGAAAATTTCTTCAGCCATGTTTTTTATTGTCACGAACGCCGGATGAGTGCTAAGTTGACGTACCTGCTTGTGATAACTCGATTTAAATTCCTCCCTCATTTTTTCTCCTTTTACATCTATTTCAACTGTGTCAAACGCCTTTGTTTCGGCCTGAACTTCCTTGCTTGACCTGCCTACACTTTGTAATATACCTGAGAAGGAGGACACAATCGGTCCTTATTTCAGCAACGGTGTTTGAGGCTTTCTATAAATTGACGCCCATTTGTTGTAATATTTTGCTGTGCTAAACGATAGTTAAGGTGAGTTACTTAAACAGCACGAGGGAAATGATGCAAGCAAACAGGCTTATGGCACAGGCGGAGCAGGAGATGGCCCTCCTATACAGGAAATACGCACCAGGCCTGCTTACCTATGTCCGTATGCGCATTACCTCAGAAGAGGATGCGGAAGACCTGGTGGTGGAAGTCTTCCTGGCGGCTCTCGAGAATGCAAAAGTTGCTGTGCTCTCGGAGAAAGCGAAGCAGTTATGGCTCTGGCGAGTTACCCGCAACAAAGTGATCGATACTTACAGGCGTGCGAAAACTCGTCAGAACGTGACACTTGAGTATGTAGCTGACGGTCTTTTTGAAGATGAAATGGCAGGCCCCGAATATGCAGCTTTGCGGCAAGAAGATTATATGGAGTTGTATGCACACCTGCAAAGCTTGCCCCCGCTTCAACAGCAGATTTTACGCATGCGCTTTGGCCAGGATTTATCCTGTCGTGAGATCGCGACCACGTTAGGAAAGCAGGAAAATGTGGTGCGCGTCACTCTTTCACGCAGTTTAAATCTGTTACGGAAAATCTATCGACGAAGAAAGGAGGAGCAGGAAGGTGGCTGAGAAGGATGAGTTTTTTTCCCCTGAAGAAGTAGACAGACAAATTGAAAATGTGAGCCAATTCAAGGAAGGCGATCGAAGAGACGCGGAGGCATTGGCGTATCTACGCAGCTTTTACCAGGCTGATGCCCAGCAGGAGCAGGCGACGCTCGATCGGATCTGGAACCGCATTGCGGGCGCCACTCGTTTTGAACAAGATCCTCAAGAAAGTGAGAATGAGCTACCTATGCAACATCCACACATACCATACAGCAGTAGTGGCACCTCGCGTGAATTACACCCACGGCGCACGAGGCTCTTGCGGCGACTTAGTCTATTGGCGGCGGCTGTCTTCCTGCTCGCCCTGGTTGGCAGTATGGCACTGGTTTTTTACGCGGTTCGACATAATAATGGAGGCACCGCCTCTCCTAATCCAACATCAACACTTTCAACTGCTCGTGTGCCACTCCTGGTCACTTCGGTCAGTATGTCGGTAACACCTGGATCGATTGCGAACCTATCCTGCGGTACGAACGTGACCGTGACCTATACGGCTCTCTTCCACGTCAAGCCCAATAGCGTCGGCGGTACTGTTCAATTTGAGTATACGGTCAACAATGGGCGCGGTCAGACCCCGGCCAGCATCACCTTCAATCCAGGAGAGACGACGAAATCGTACACATTTACGTGGAGTGGCGCGTTGCCTTTCGACCATACCTACCCTGAACCTGGGGGTGTCCAGGTGACCAGCCCCAATCAACTGACTTCTCCACTGGTTGGGCCAGTGGGGCAGTGCACGCCTGCGAAGTTCCAGGTCACGAACATTGATATGGCGGTGAGCCCCACATCCATTCAAGGATTGTCCTGTGGTACTTCGATAGTGGTGACCTATACAGCTACCATTCACGTTGCGGCCAATAGCCCCGGTGGGACTGTCCAGTTCAGTTATACGGTCAACAATGGTCGCGGTCAGACCCCGGCCAGCATCACCTTCAGCCCTGGACAGACTATGCGAACCTATACATTTACCTGGAGCGGCGCGTTGCCTGCCGATCATACGTATCCTGGACCAGGGGGTATCCAGGTGACCAGTCCCAATCAACTGACTTCTCCACTGGTTGCGCCAACGGGTATGTGCAGTTAAGCTGGATTGCCAGGGCGACCTGAGATGGTTGCCCTGACAAAGCGATTCACAGGAACTTTTGAGAACCCCTGGGATCGCTTTCCTGTGGGCGGCAGGCAGCACTCATAAGGGGTCACCATATAATCCTACACTAATAAGATAGAATTTTTGAACAAAGATAGAGCAGCTGCTCACGCAACT
>WNGP01011746.1_pt1 | contig 11628 bp, 10 predicted proteins | sample 5407671 | NCBI WGS metagenome assembly WNGP01 (sample SAMN13153381, study PRJNA577476) | soil metagenome | isolation source: 40 cm soil or saprolite under Garry oak tree replicate 2 | place: USA:California | collected 2016-06-15 | reverse complement strand
CGCCAGCAATCGAGAACCTGCCCGGCTGGGTCCTGATCTTGCTCTCGCCGACCTTCTCGTCGTTGATGTAGAGAGCCAGGGTGCCGTTAGCAACGTGCGGTGGATTCTCTCCCTCCTTGGTGAAGATGGCCGAGAGGGTCGAATCCCCTGTCGGTACCGGCTTGCTGGAACTGACCTTCTGCTCGATGTCGCCGAGCCAGTTGTAGACGTAGTGCAGCCTGTCGTCCTTCACATAGAGGGTATGCCCGCCAAAGCGGCTCCCGTGGGCAAAGATGACCCCTTCTGCTCCACTGGCTGCAATCTCAACCTCGGTTCTGATCGAGTAGGAGCGGTTGATGATACTAACCGCCTGTGACTCGGGCACCTCGGCCGTGTTCGGGTAGTAGACATAGCGGTCGTGCGGCTTCGTCATTTTCGGGCGCGGGGTCAAGAAAATTTCGACGGCCGAGCGGTCATCCAGTGGAAATGCCTGGTATTTGCCCGCCTCAGAAAACCACAGATTGATCAGTTCCTGAAGCTTGTCCGGGTGCTGCGCGGCGAGATTGTGGCTCTCGGAGTGATCCTCGGTTGTATTGTAGAGCTCCCAGGTGTCCTGATTGAAGTGACCCCAGCCGGCGATCGTTGGATGCGTCGTGACTGCCTTCCAGCCCTGATGCCAGATGCCGCGTGACCCTAACATGGAGTAGTACTGGGTCTGCCTGGTCGTGGGTGCCTGCGCATCGTCAAAGCTAGAGCGCATGCTGACACCCTCGATGGGATGCTGTGTATAGCCCTTGACCACCTCTGGCGCTTCGATGCCCACGACCTCGAGGATCGTCGGCACGATGTCGATGGCATGGTGGTACTGGTGGCGCACCTCGCCACGGCTCTTGATCCCTTTAGGCCAGTGGATCAGAAACGGGTCGCAGATGCCACCGTTATAGGTATAGCGCTTCCACATCTTGAACGGCGTGTTGAAGGCCATCGCCCAGCCGGTGGGGTAATGGTTGTACGTCAAGGGGCTGCCCAGCACATCCAGGTACTTGAGGTTCTCCTCCAGGCTATCGGGAACGCCGTTGGCTATTTTGTTCTCGTTGACTGAGCCTGTGGGACCACCCTCACCACTGGCGCCGTTGTCGGAGATCACGATGACCAGCGTATTGTCGAGCTGGCCCGACTGTTCCAGGTAATCGATAATCCTGCCGATCTGGTGGTCGGTGTAGCTGAGGAAGCCCGCATACACCTCGGCCATGCGCCGGTACAACTGCTTTTCGTTCTCAGCCAGCGCGTCCCATGGCTTGGTGTAATCCAATGGGGGGAAAGGCACGCCATCGGGGCTCTTCGTATCGGCCGAGGTGCCGATGGGGTTGATCGGCGGCAGCGCGGTGTTCTCCGGGACGACGCCCATCTGCTTCTGGCGCTCGAGCACGATCTCGCGGTAGCGCTCGTAGCCCGTGTCAAATTTCCCCTTATACTTGTCAGCCCACTCCCTGGGCGCGTGATGCGGCGCGTGGCAGGCGCCAGGGCAGAAGTACATGAAAAACGGTCGCTCGGGAGCAATGGCTTTGGCGTCGCGGATGAACTCCAGGGCCTTGTCCGTCAGGTCTCTCGATAGGTGATAACCCTTTTCCGATCCATCCCCCGTCGGACTGCTGGGCTGGTCGACCGGATGGTTATCATGCACCAGGTCGGGGTACCAGTTGTTGGTCTCGGCGCCCAGGAAGCCGTAGAAGCGCTCGAAGCCGCGTCCGATGGGCCAGTTGCGCTTGCTGGAGGCCATGTTCATCTCATCCTCGGCACACAGATGCCACTTCCCGAGCATATAGGTGTTGAAGCCGCGCTCGCCCAGCATCTCAGCGACGGTAGCACACTCGAACGGGATATGGCCATTGGCGTTGGGAAAGCCGATCGCTGCTTCTGAGATGCAGGCCATGCCGTTGGTAGTATGGTTGCGCCCGGTCATCAAGCAGGCGCGGGTCGGCGAGCACAGCGCTGTGGTGTGCATGTTGGTGTAGGTGAGACCACCCTGTGCCAGGCGGTTCATGGTGGGGGTCTCGATGAGTCCACCCCACGGCTCCATCGCGGCGAAGCCCACGTCGTCCCACACGATATAGAGGACATTGGGCGCACCATCTGGCGCCTTGGGCTGCTCGTACGGCTCCCAGTCGGGCGTCGAGTCGCGGATATCCAGATTGACGATGCCCTTAAATGGTTTGGTCATGGTTTGCTCTCCTTATGCATCTAGTGCGCTGTTGAACGACGGCAGCAAAAGGCCATTTCGAGAATAGGAGGCACCCCTAGAAAATCTCCCCTTTTGATGCAAGAGGTAACACAGCGATACAACGGACGCAAGTGATACAAATGATACAAATGTTACAAGTGCGACAAACCTCATTGGAAATGCACCAGAAACCAAGGTGACCGCCAGGGCCCAGGTTGTCGCAAGCAGCGCCAGGATTTTCTTCGTCCCGACCACATCTGCCCAGGCGGTCACCAGCACCGGTGAGAGCGAAACGTGTCCTATCACTGGCCGGTATTCAGAGCAAGCGCCTGAACGATATTACCGGCTGCCGATACGACCCGCGCGGTGCCGATCACCGGCGCGATCGCGACAAGTGTGCCGACAATGCGCTCCGGCGCAATGCCAGCCTCACCACTGATCTTGAGGTTCACCAGCCACGAGGCGGGAGCCGCGTCCAGGGTCGTCAGGGCTGCAATGCGCACGAGCATGAAGGTCTCTGGATCGAGTCCGGATTCTTCAAGGGAACCCTCGTGCATGCGCAGCAGGGCGTTGAGTACGGTCAGGTCGCCTTCAGCGAGCACCTGCAGGGTCTCGTTGGCATTGGTCATGGAGTTACTCATAATCATCCTTTCTAACTTAGATAGGTACAACTCCTATTGGTAGAAGAACAAAGCATCGCTGTTACCAGTGTATTTGTTTGGAGACGATTATGCATCCTCAGAACACACTATTTTTGGACATTGGCAATATAGGCGGACATCCGGCCTGGTTGGTTCACGTAGTGTGTTCGCACTAGTTAGACTCCACTGAAAGCAAAGTGAAACACGTTCTTTGAGCCCCTGGTCACACTTGTCTCACTCCGATATATTTCAGCCTGTCGTGGAAACGCATGAAAAATAGCGTGTTCTGAGGATGTATTTTCGTTCGTAAGTCAGTACACTGGAGATAGTAGTGTAAACGCACTGTGGTCGTGGCAACAGAGAGGTAGTCACATCTTGCTCATGAGCGCGTTTCACCTGCTTCTGCATAGATTCCTATTTTAATAGCTTCTGCTGCCCTTATCTCCCGTGGCAATGCTTGAATTTGCGCCCACTTCCGCACGGGCAGCGTTCATTGCGCCCGGCTTTGGCAAAGGCTTTTTGCAACTGCGCTTCCTCGGCCGCCAATATCAGCATCACCTCAGCCGGGGCGCGGTTGTGGCGTAACAACTCGGCCATGATCCGCATCGGGTGGTCGACATGCTTAAAGAACGCCTTGTAGCCCGCGCACAGGTAATTCAACCCCGGCTCGCCGTCCGGCGTCTCGATAAAACGGTTCTTGGGACACTCGCCGTGACAGGCGAAGCGCACCTCGCACTCGCGGCAGTATCTCGGCAGGCTGTCGCGCTTGTGCAGGCCGAACTGGCGCTGTTGGCCGGACGCCACCAGTTCGATCATATGGTCCTGTTTGATATTGCCGAGTAAATAGTTCGGCTCAACGAAGTGGTCACACGAGTAGAGATCGCCATTATGCTCCAGCGCCAGCGCATTGCCACAGGTCTCCGAAAAGATGCACAGCGCGGGCGGGGCGCCGACCCAGGAGGCTAGCGCCGCATCGAACATCTGCACGAACACGGTGCCCACATCCCTACAAACCCATTCATCGAAGATCGTGATGAGGAACGTACCCCATTGCTCCGGCTTCACGGAGCGCTCGCTGACGGTGTTCCCCTCCTGAAAGCCGATCTCCCCGTTCTCATTGATACGCTCGACAATTGGGATGAACTGCATGAACTGCGTGCCGACCTCATCACGCAGGAAATGATACACCTCCAGTGGGTGATCGGCGTTGGCAGCGTTGACCGTGGTCAAGATGTTGAACTCCACCTGGTGGTGTTGTAGGAGCCGCGCAGCACGCATCACCTTGTGGAACGTCGGCGCGCCGCCTTTATCCACGCGGTAGGTATCGTGCATCTCCTGCGGGCCGTCGAGACTGAGCCCGATCAAGAAATCGTGTTCACGGAAAAATTCGCACCACGCGTCGTTCAAGAGAATGCCATTCGTCTGCATTGTATGCTGAATCGTGGTGCCAGGACGCGCGTATGTTTGCTCATAGTCGATTGAACGCTTATAAAAGTCCAGTCCCATCAGGGTCGGCTCGCCGCCCTGCCAGGCAATCGTCACTTCGGGCGCCCGCTGCGATTCGATCAGCTGGCGGATGTAGGTTTCCAGCAGGTCATCCGTCATGCGAAAGCGGCTATTGGGATACAGCTTCTCCTTCGACAGGAAAAAGCAATACGTGCAATCGAGGTTGCAGGTCGCGCCGGAGGGCTTGCCCAACACATGAAAAGAGGTGGGGGCATTCTTGGGCCACGCAGCAGGTGCGCTCGGCATGGTTGTAGGGGTGGCGTTTGCCGGTATCAGCGGTATGATCTTCGACGGTTGCATCTACTTATCTCCTTGGGATAAAAGCACATCCTCAAAATGCACGGTTTTTGAGCAACTACGAAATGTGCACCAAGCTATCATTACATGATGGCTCTTATTGTGTCTGGGAGCGCTCTTCAAACAACTTCCTGAGTGCTGCCAGTTCTTCTCTTATAGCGGCCAGTTCAGCATCACGGCTGCTAGAATCATCATGATCGTCTTCTTCGTCGTTCTCATTACCCTCGTTTAGAGCTGCTCTTCTCCTTCTCTGACGGGAAATAAACGTAGATGAGAGATAGCTTGATAAAACACCAATGATGCCGATGCCGAAAAACATCAGGATGACTGCCCCAGTTCGTCCTGTCGTGGTAACGGGATAGTAATCACCGTAGCCAACTGTGGTAATGGTGACGAAAGCCCACCAGACGGCATTTGGATAGGTGGTGATATTTGCGTGAGGAGCACCCTGTTCAGCCTCAAGAACAATCCAACTGATAGTGAAAACCAGTAGCAGCGCAATTACAAGGGTAAAGAGCAGTGTGCTTTGAGCGAGACGTCTCGTTAGAATTCGTCTTAATTCGCCGCCTGTTAATTTACGCAGGAGACGCACAACTCGGAACAATCGGGCGACGCGAAAAACAGCAAATTTGTTAAAGGGAAGACTGCCCAGCAGATCCAACCATCCTCCCCCTTTGAGAAAATATCCCCACTTCTTTGGCGCACGGAAAAGGCTGCGAAAGAAATCGAAGAGAAAAACGATGCACAGGATGTTTTCTAAACTGTTTAAGACATCTACCGTTGACGAGGGCAACGGTACAAAAGTGATGAAAACCAGGATAATGAGAGAAAAGAGAGCCAGTATCCCTATGACTAAATCGTAGGTTGTAAGCTTCTTGGCAGCAGAGGTCGATGCCGTTTTTTCTGTGGTGCTGTTTGCTGCCATTTGCCTGTGATCCTTTCTCTGTTCGGAACGTCTCTGGCTCTTGGCGGCCAGCTGCAAAGGGATGCGTGCCGGATCTCCCTGACTCCGTGCCCTCTGAACTTCCGCTTGTTGCTGAGCCATGAGAATCGCTTCGTGCTTCCCCTCTCCACATCTAACCCGCTCCTATGACAGGCGCGATTGCTATTACACGCCGGTTTGGGCTTGCACTCGCCCTTCTTTAATGGCGGCAAGGAGGGCCGCATGGTCGCGTTCGGTCTGGTCAGCATAGGCCTCAGCGAATGAGGCAATGGCCTGGTCGAACACATCCTTGTTACCCAGGTAGCCGCTGATCTGTGCCGGGTCACTGGTGCGCGCGTGCGCTCGCGCCAGGGTTGCCGCGCATAACTGGACGTACGCGGTAAACAATACCGGGTCCATCGTCTCGACCTCCGCCGAGAACTTCATGTCCCGCAACTGTCGTACATAATAGTCCTTGCCATTGAAGGTAGTCCACCCCAGCAAGACATCACTGGCTGCTTGCATCAAGCGTTGACCGATGACCACTCGCTCCCCGTGGTTGGCATACGGACTCGCCCCCGCGTACGGCTCGAGCACCGACGCCGACGCCTCTTTGATCTGCATGAACAGCGGGTCGTCACCTTCTGCTCCTCCTAAGGCCAACACGATGGCACAGCGCGTGCCCACACTGCCTACCCCCACGACTTTCTGCGCGATGTCAACCGAACGGTACCGGAAGATCACCATGCGCCGCTCATCCGGCAAAGATGCCAGGTACTCTCTCACCATTGCTCTCCATTCTTCGGCATCCAGATCGTCCCTGCCGGTGTCCAGCGGGTCGTAGTGATAGATCAACGGCGGCTCATCCTTGATGCGGTACTGGCTATTCACGGCCTCGGTCAGCTTGGGAAATGTTTCGATGCGGGTGCGTTTGCTTGCTCGTTCCGACGCACGTTCCACGCGTTTTTGGAGCTCTTTACGACCTGCCATGCCACGTGCCATCGCGAGAATGCCCTCTACGTCGAGGTGGAAGTACCAGACATCCAGGTGGTTCATCAGAGCAAACTGCTGCATATGCTCACGGTAACTTTGCAAGCATCTCAATACTGCCTGCCTGCTTTCCTGGGCAGGGTAGCCATTCTGCCGACCGGCCACGACGACGCTGGCCGCCAGCCGCTTCACATCCCATTCCCAGGGACCAGCGAGCGTCTCGTCGAAGTCGTTCACGTCGAAGACCTGCCTGCGCTCCGGGGAGGCATAACATCGACATGCGTCCATAGCGGATGGGCACCAGGTTCTTCAACCGCGTGCTATTTGACTCTTCCAAAATACTAATTGGGTCGGGGCGCTCAGGGTCTGGCGCCCACTCTCCATGGCTTGAACGAGGTGTCTTGCTACGCAGCGCCTTGCCGGCAGCATACCGCTCAGCCCGTGATGTCAATTCCCGACTCCATTCAGTTGGCACAGTGGATGGGGTGGTTGTGGTCGTCATAAGACTCCTCCTCTTTCTATCGTTGCTAACGGAAGCATATGAATCACTGGATTATCCAGAACCACCCCCAACCGGCCACGCCGACCAGCGACTCCTCCTGAGACTCACTATAGTCGCAAACGTGTGCAAAAGCTATTCCCCACAGGGTATAGAAAAGGTATAGTTTTGGTGCTTGTGTTGCAAAAACTCAACTCAGCCGGCCACGGCAATCACAAAAATGCCGGTGAATATCAAAACAGCGCCTATCAGACGTATCAGGCCAAAGTCCTCACCCAACCAGCGCCATCCGAGCAAGGCAGCTATGACCACACTGATCTCACGTACAGACCCAGCATAGCTCACACGGGTGATGGTGTAAGCTTTCAATGCCAGCATGTATGCTAAGAAAGTGAAGATGCCAACCAGAACGATACGCATCCAGTTCGTGCGCCACTCAGCGGCAATCGCCCGCCTCCCATAGCGCTTCACTACAGCCGGTGTAATCAAAACGCCTGAGAGGGCGATCACCAGTGTTGTATAAGGCAGAGGATTGACATGACGTACTGCGGCTCCATCAATGGTTGTGTAAATTGAAATACAGCAGGCAACACCGAGGGCCAGAACCAGTGCGCTTTTACTCAATGTGGACGTCTTACGTAAAGTCCACCAGGCCTTTCCACCTACTACGACCAGCCCAAGCACGAGCAGGGCTATGCCAATCAGCCCATAGAGCCGCGGGTTCTCTCCAAGAAATAACGCAGCCCAGGCTACAAGAAATACTGGTGCTGCACCGCGAGCCATAGGATAGACCAGTGAAAAGTCGCCATTTTCATAGGCACGTATCAGTGTGATATAGTAGATCGCTTCAAACACTGCGCTGCTAAGCAGATAGGGCCATATAGAGATAGGGAACACCGGATTTGTCAACAGCAATGGGGAGAAACAGATTGCGCCAGCGATTAATGCGCACCAGATAAAAACCTGCTTCTCCTGCGCACGCTTGACGATCAAGTTCCATGTTGTGTGTAGTATTGCCGCCACCAGCAACAATCCTAGAGCAGTCAGCGGCATTTCTTCCTCCTGTACGTGGGTAGTAAGTTATGTCGATAATTACTTATTGTATCAGCTTAGTGAAACACAATTTTATTGAGGTTGGAGGAGGGCAACCGCCGCACCTATCAAAGCAGCATCAACCCCCAGGCGAGAAGGAACGATCTCGAGCATGTCGTATACGCTCGAAGAAGACTGCGCCACGAGTGCACCCCGAACTTTCGCGTGCAACAGTTCACTGGTGCTGAGCACTCCGCCGCCCAGGATCAGCACATTTGGCTCGAATTTGTTAATGTATTTGGCGGTCGCAGCTCCTAACCAACGCCCTACCTCACTATAGATTTGCAGTGCGACTCTATCACCTCGTACTGCCTCTTCAGCCAGTAATTGCTGGCTGAAATATTCGTGGTTACTCAGGCGTTGTAGGAGGCTGGTCTGTTCGCCTCTACGCAGGGCACGCTGCACCATTTTGCGCAGAGCCTCCATCGAGACCAGTGTATTGATGCAACCGCGTTTGCCACAGCTACAGCGTGGTCCCTGGCCTCAAGCAGATCACACAGTGGGAAATCGTTGAGCGAGGGGAGTGTAGGAATCTGGAGAGGGCGGCGGCTTGTTTGATCAAGTGTACCTGGAATACATACGCCCAGACCACGTACACACAAGCCTTCAGATTTGGCATAGGTAAGCACGCCTTCGATTGCGCGTAGATAAGGCTCGAGTGTGGCAGCAGCAGGACGCCCCCACAGCGTCTTAGCATAACAGCGGTGACCAATCTTGCCGTGGCGATCAACCAATGCAACAGTTGCCCTGTTGCCGGCAATCTCAAGCCCCACTGCGACGTTCCTGTCGGTTTTCTTGCGATGATCCGGCACCGGTGACTCTACTAAATTCTAGCATTTATATAGAACATACGTTCTATATCTACTAGTCTACAGCAACAGATACAAGAACAAGCACGACACTATATGCAAGAAAAGTATACCGAGCGTTGAGAACATTTGTCAAGAGCAAATGTTCAAGTGTTCAACAAACCGCCGCAGGAGTCCCCCGGCTTGAGCCGTGGGGAGGAATGCGGCGTTCCTTTGCTGGGGCCTGGGTCGGGTGGTCCTCTTCACGAGTACTACCAGCTTGACATACTGTGTGAAAGATAGTACACGTGTACTATGAAACAGCTCATCACCGCCAAGCTGAAACTGCATACCGATTCTGCACAGTTCGCCGCGTTGCGACGTACCCAACTGGCGTACCGCGATGCCCTGAACTATGTGAGCCACTACAGTTTCACGCATGGCAAGATGAGCAGTGGGCGAGCCTTGCAACGCGATTGCTACGATGAGATACGCCGTGTCCATCAGCTTCCTGCTCAGATGGCCTGCAATGTCCCCCGCCAGGTGGGCGCCACCTACAAGACACTCTGGACGAAGGTCAAGCAGAATGCTGAGGCACGCAAAGCAGGCCACACCAAGAAACGCTACAAGGGCTTGGATGAGCCACCCAGGTACGTCTCCCCCACCATCACCTATAACTATCATCGGGACTACAGCCTGAAGCAGGCTCACCTGGTCAGCATCCTGACCCTGGACGGGCGGGTGCTTGTGCCCTATACGGGCTATCACCAGCACGTGAGCCTCATGCAGCAGGGAGCACATCTCGGAGCTGCAAAACTCTGGTATGACAAGCCCCGCAAGCAGTTCTATCTGCTCGTCACGCTTGAAGTTGAGCGAGCAGACCCGACACCCGAAAGCCACAAGCAGGTGGTTGGTGTGGATGTGGGACAACGCTATCTTGCCGTGACTGCTACCCCTACCAATGAGAGAGCCTTTTATTCCGGCAAGGCTGTACGAGCCAAAGCCGATTGTCGGTATGCCCTGATGTGTCGGACGATGAAGCCAAAGCTGCGCGGCGCGAGCGCTACGCAGAGTTGCGGTGGAGTCCAGACACAAGCCCCCAGCTTTAGCTGTGGGGTCACTGACGCTCATGTGCTGCGCGGCGTCGATCAACAGCGGGTTTATCGATAACAATGGGGATAGATAAGAAATCAGCGATGATCACAGCTAGAAATTCCCGCTATGATCCAGGTGCTTGTCCCACCACGTGTGCCTCACTCACGCTGCCTTCTCACCCCAGGCCTCTTCTATGCTCAAGGTCCCTCGGAAGTCCTGGCCGATTGATTCCAGCTCCATTTGCCTGAGAAGTGCTTCAAATTCCTTATGCGTTACCACTTCCCAGCTGAGTAAGGCTGGTTCCATCAGGTACAACGCTGTGCGCAACTGGTCAATGATCGGATGTAAACTGATCGGGCCAGCGGTAAAGGGAATCTCATACGTCCGGCTTTGGACCTGGACGAGCCCTGCATCGTGCAGGAATGGCACAAGCACCGCCAGCGTGCCGTGGTGCTGACCATCGGAGCTGTAACTGCGACCAATCCGCTGCAGCGCCTGGATGACGATCCTGCCAAGGGCCTGGATAGCCGCACTATTCGTGAGCGGCCATTCCGCTTCAACCAGTCGGAGGATGCCGCCGGGCCGCAGGACGCACTTGCATGCTGCGAGCAAGTCTGGCCACTCACCAGGAGAGAGGACCGTAGCGAGAAAGCGCGCCTGAATGAAATCAAAGGAGTCATCATCAAAGTCGAGTGGCTTGCGGATATCCATGGACCTGAAGGATGCGTTGTCCAATCCTTGCATACGGGCAGTGGAGCGCGCATGGTTGATCAGCGCCTGGCTGCTATCAATGCCGATGACCTCCATATCCGGGTACTCAAAGGCCATGTCTTGCACCCAGTCGCCAGGGCCACAGGCCAGGTCGAGCACGTGATGGATGTGTGCGATGTCCAGACTCTGGGGGAAAAGACCACCCATGTATTGGGTAGTCATCTTATGCAGGTCGGTGAGCCGCACCATTTCTGCGCCGCTCTCCGGGTCAATTAAAAAGGTAGAGACTTGTTGCCGGTCTGGTCTCAACATACGCACCTGTCTTCCTTCCGGGAGGCCAATGAGCAAGAAGCCGCATCATGTCCCTTGTTATCGGTTTGCGCCTTCCAGATTGTTTCATCGGCTCTACCCGAATTGTAGCAGCCTTTCTTTCCCCCGTCAAGTCACTGTCCAGACAATGACACAATTGTAAACGTCAAGGTCTATCATTATAGCGTTTACAAATCACATAGATGATCGGAAACAGCGCAGTACCAGCAACCCCGCAGGTAAGCCACAGCAGGAGTCTCCGAGGGACAGGGGGCGCAGCAAGGGGATCTGCTTTGAAGCGTTGCTTGGAGAGGTAGGACCGGGGTCTCTGCCTCTCCAAGCAACGCTTTGCAATGACCGCAGAACACAACCCTTACATGCTTTTTTGCTTCTGATGGTAGAATAATAACCGTTGGTTATATCCTAAAAGTTTCTTATGCTGAAAAAGAAAGGCTATTTATGCATCACAATCCACACGACTCAGATAACCATGAACCCACCCAGAGCGACTATCTCAGTGGCCCACAGATTTTGCCGCGGCGCGTCAAACCAGGTATGACGGTGGCAGAGTTGATCGA
>WNGP01004987.1_pt1 | contig 11628 bp, 11 predicted proteins | sample 5407671 | NCBI WGS metagenome assembly WNGP01 (sample SAMN13153381, study PRJNA577476) | soil metagenome | isolation source: 40 cm soil or saprolite under Garry oak tree replicate 2 | place: USA:California | collected 2016-06-15 | reverse complement strand
GTGTTTTAGGGTTATTGTGGTGGTTGTTAGGTTGGTTAGGATGAGGCGACCCGGCTCAACTGGGTCGCCTTTTCGTTGGTCCGCCCCAGTGCGGCTGGTCATATGAACTCGCTTGGCGTCGGGGTTCCGCACTCCCTTCACGGCCGCAATGGACGCCGACGGGCCGTGACAGTTTCGGTGACGGCTTTCCAGTGGTGCCAGGCTCGGTCGCCCGGCTTGAGTTGCAGCTACGTAGGTTTACGGAAATCCCCCCGGCGAGACCCTTGGCCCACGTTTAGGACTTGGGCCGGTTGTGGGATTGAGCCAGAAGCTCTAAAAGATGATAGCTGATTGGTTTGAGCATCTTGATGCACCTGCGTTTAGGCGGAGTCAAGTTGAAACCAGTCAAGCAACCAAAACCTTTATGCTTATGGAAGACAAAAATGTGACTTGCTTCTGCAACTTCTGCAGCAATTGGCTGCCCTTCCGAATTTCCAGGACCGGTGAAACGGTCAACTGCCCCAACTGCACGATGGAAACTGTGTTGTACTTGCCGGAGGCCAGCCGGCCTTACGCGCTGGACAAATACGCGGTGGAGATTCGCAAGATTAGGTGGGAGGTGAGCCAATTGGGGTTCCGGCGCATCGCGGGTGAGGTGATAAACTCGACGCCAAGCGACCTGGACTGGGTACGGATCGAGTTCATCCTCTTCAACCAGGGGGAGACGGCTGTGGGGCTAACGTCGGATTGCCTGATCGGTTATCAGTCGGGCGCGGTATGGAAATTCAGAGCGCCGGTGTTTGAGGACCAAGCGGTACGGGCATCCTTGCCAAGCCTTTCTACCGAATTCGGAAGAGTCGTGCAGGGTGGGCCGGTGAGTACCCGTTCGGGAGTCCGTTCTGTCCCGCCCGCTCTGCACGCGGCACGCTTCTGAGCTTATCAAAAAATGCCCGCTGGTTGAACGGCTGCGTTGAACCGCGCAAGGTCCTGAAAGCGGAAATCAAGACGGGTTAATAGTCTTGACCTGTAAGTATCCGCGCTTTTAATCTGTGCCTTGGTTAGGCACAATTCATGTTAGCGCAATTCAAAAGCCTGTTTTCCAATGACATAGGGATCGACCTCGGGACGGCCAACTGCCTGGTTTATGTGCGGGACCGGGGAATCGTTTTGCGCGAACCGTCGGTCGTCGCCATCCAGGCAGGCACCACCACCGTTCTGGCCGTGGGCGAAGAAGCCAAACGGATGCTGGGCCGCACACCTGGGAATATCGTGGCCATCCGCCCGATGAAAGACGGAGTGATCGCCGATTTCGAAATCACCGAAGCGATGCTCCGCCACTTCATCCAGAGGGTCCATCATAGGAAACTGATCGCGCCCCGGGTGGTGGTGGCTGTGCCGTCGGGCATCACCGAAGTCGAAAAACGGGCAGTCAAAGATTCCGCAACTCATGCTGGCGCGCGGGAAGTGTATCTGATCGAACAACCGATGGCCTCGGCGATCGGTGTCGGATTGCCGGTGCATGAGCCTGCGGGCAACATGATCGTGGATATCGGCGGGGGGACTTGTGAGATTGCAATTATCTCCCTGGCCGGGATCGTCTTCAGCCGCAGCCTGCGGGTGGGCGGGGACGAATTCGACGAGACAGTCGTGGCGCACATGAAACGGGCCTATAATCTGATGATAGGCGAACGCACCGCGGAAGAGATCAAGATTCGCATTGGCTCTGCCTTTCCGCTGGAGCAGGAATTAACCATGGAAGTCAAGGGACGCGATTTGAGCGCCGGGTTGCCTAAGACGCTGACCATCCGCTCTGAGGAAATTCGCGAGGCCTTGCAAGAGCCGCTTTCCAGTATTTTGGAATCCGTCCGCATCACCCTCGAACGCTGCCCGCCGGAACTGTCCGCCGATCTGGTGGACCGTGGGATCGTCATGGCGGGAGGCGGCGCGTTGTTGCGCGGCATTGATCGGCTGGTGGCCGAGGAGACCGGCTTGCCGGTCCATGTCGCCGACGACCCGCTGAGCGCCGTGGCCGAAGGCACTGGCCGGGTGTTGCAGGAACTCCAATTTCTCAAGCGGGTCTCGAACAATTCCAAGTAGTTCCCTCCTGTCGTCACCGACTGGTAATTGGCAATCTGTAACTGGTCAGCGATCACCAGACGCTGATTGCCGATCACTGGTCACTGATCATCGGTGACCGATTAGATGTTAAAACGGCCGAATTACATCGCTTTAGGCTTGGTGGCGCTATTAACGCTGGTTATGTTGAATCTGCCTAGCCGAACGACCGCCCGGATGAAACTGGGCATTGGGAGCGTTTTCCTCCCGCTGTTCGGGCTGGCCGGTTCTACGCAGCAATTCGCCAACCAGGCCGCAGACGCGATGACGCCGCGGCGCGAATTGCTCAAGCAGAACGAGGGCCTGTGGCGTGAGAACCAGCAATTGCGCCTGCAAGCCAGGCAAGCTGAGGAAATCCGACGCGAAAACGAGCGGCTTCGACAGCTCTTCGGCTGGCAGCAACAGCAGCGTTGGAAACACAAACTGGCCAACGTGGTCCTCCACGATCCGGCCAACTGGTGGCGCACGGTCCAAATTGACCTCGGCAGCCGCGACGGCTTGAGCAACAATCTGGCCGTCTTGAACCTGGAGGGCTTTTTGGTCGGGCGGGTGTCGTCGGTCAGCCTGACCCGCTCGCAGGTGGTGCTGCTGGGCGATCCCAACTGCAAGGTGGCCGCCCGGATCGAGAACGAGGCTGGCGACGCCGGCGTTATCGGCGCGTCCGGCCCGCTGGACAGCGAGTTCGTGGAAATGAGTTACTTGTCGAAAAATGCCTACATAAAGCCGGGACAAATCGTGAAGACCAGTGGAGACGGGGGAATTTTCCCGAAGGACATTCCGGTTGGAAAAGTCGCTGATTCCCGCCCCGCCGAGTACGGCCTGGCAACGGTGGCGCGGGTCAAGTTGGGGGCCAACCTCAATGCGCTGGAGCAGGTTTGGGTGAGGTTCAAATGAGCTGGTTCAACACAGTCCTGGTGTTAGTCGCCGCATTTCTTGCGGTGTTCTGGGAGGCAGCCTTTAACGGCGCGCGGCAGGCGACCGGCGCGCAGATCGACCTGCTCCCCGCGCTCACCGTTTATGCCAGCTTGTACTCCGACCTGGCTGGGGTGACGCTGCTATCAGTCCTGGGCGGATTGTGGTTCGATTCGCTTTCGGCCAATCCGCTGGGCGTGAGCGTGGCGCCGCTGTTCGTGATCGGGCTGGTGATCTACGCGAAACGCGAATTGATTCTGCGGGATCAAACGTTGGCCCAGTTTGTCCTGGGCCTGGGTGCCAGCGCGTCGGCGCCGGCGTTGACGTTGCTGCTGCTGCTCACGACGGGTCATGCGCCGCTCCTGGGTTGGGGCACGCTGTGGCAATGGCTGGTGATGAGCGTGGGCGGGGCAATCGCCACGCCGGTCTGTTTTGAGCTGTTCGGCTGGCTCAATCGCGCTCTGGTTTACCGGCAAGCGTCGCAATCCAGCTTTCGCCCGGATCGGGAAATCCGGAGGGGACGCTCTTGAAGAGGGTCTAATGTTGATTTTCGATCAACTGAAAAAAAACGACCGCCAACTGGGAGTGCTGGCGCTGGTCGTGTGGAGCGGGCTGGCCCTGTTGCTGGCAGGACTGTGGTGGGTGCAAATCGTGTCGGCCCGGGATTACCAGGCCAATTTGGAAACACAGTCTTTTCGCACCGTGCGCATTCCAGCGGTGCGAGGAAAGATTCTTGATCGCAACAGTATTGCGCTGGCCGAAAATCGTCCGGCTTACAACATCAGTTTATATCTGGACGAATTGCGGAGGTCCGTTGACACGGCTTATGCGGCGGAGACGGCGCGGGTCAAAAGTGAGCTCCAGAAGGAACAGGAGGCACAGGAGCGAAAACTCAACCACAAATTGACGAAGGAACAAAAGAAGCAGTTCGTGCTCAGCGCGAAGGAAAGAAACCTGCTTCGACAGCGAGCGCGTTGGGAAGTGGCCAGCAACGTGGTCATGCAGATCAGCCAGCGCCTGCAACAGCCGCTCTGGCTCGAGGCCACTAACTTTGAACGCCACTACCAAACCCGCCTGGCCCTGCCTTACCCTATCGCGACCAATCTCAACCCAAACCAAATCGCGAGGTTTGAAGAACAATCCACCAGTCCGATGGGAGTGGACTTGGAAATTCAATCTGCGCGCAGTTATCCCTATCAGACTACCGCGGCGCACGTGCTGGGTTGTTTGCAGCGAGACGACAGTTCCGCCGAGGGGGAGGATGCGTTTTTCTCCTACCGACTGCCCGATTATCGTGGTCTGATTGGCATCGAGGCAGGCTATGATCAGCAGTTGCGGGGCAAGGCCGGCGCCAAATCGGTGCTGGTGAACAACGTCGGTTACCGCCAGACGGAAAACATTTGGACGCCAGCCGAAGCAGGCCAAACGGTGGTGTTAACCATAGACCTTTACATCCAGCGAGCGACAGAGCGGGCGTTGCCGATTTTTGGTCCGGCGACGCGCGGGGCGGCGGTGGTAATGGAGGTCAACACCGGAGACATTCTGGCGTTGGCATCGGCGCCGACATTCAACCCCAATTATTTTATTCAGGGCTTCCCCGCTGGCGAAAGCCAGCGGCTAGGCAACGAGGAGCTGCGGGTGCAGAGAAATCGCGCCACGCAAGACATCTATGAGCCCGGCTCCATCTTCAAGACCGTGGTTGGCTTAGCTTGCCTGGAGGCGGGGTTGAATGACAAAGAGTTGGTTTTTAACCCCGGTCACATTTTTGTCGGCGCCAGACGGGTTAAGGACCTGGCGGCGCCAGGCAATTATGATTTTCGGCAGGCCTTGATTCACTCATGCAATACTTACTTCATCAGCAACGGCGTGCGCGCGGGGATTGAACCCATCGTCAAGCTGGCCCAGCGGCTGCACCTGAACGAGGCGACCGGACTGGCGACACGTCAGGAAGCCAGAGGCATCTTCCCAACTATGAAGAGAGTCAGTTCAAGTTGGTATGACGGCGACACGGCCAATATTTGCATCGGCCAGGGGCAAATGGCCGTCACGCCACTGCAGATGGCGGTGATGACTGCGGCCATTGCAAACGGGGGAAAAGTACTTTGGCCCCGTTTGGTGGACCGGACCGAGTCGCCAGAGCCGGCCCTTGGGGCGCAGCCTGTCGTTTTTCCAAGCGGCCGGGTGCGGGATGAACTCGGGGTGAAACAGCGCAATTTGGAAATTCTGCGCGAAGCCATGCTCGCTGACGTGGAGGATTCCGGTGGGACGGGCACCAGGGCCGCGGTGCCTGGGATTCGCATTTGCGGCAAGACCGGAACGGCGCAGGTCACCAACAAACGCAATCAATTGGTGGACCATACCACGTGGTTCATTTCGTTCGCGCCCTACGAGAAGCCGCGTTACGCCGTGGTGGTCATGGTGGAGGGCGGCAGTTCCGGCGGTGGCGACTGTGCGCCTATCGCCGGCAACATTTATCGGGCCATCCAACAACGGGAGCGGATGACCGTTCCGAAAGCCGATACGCTGACCAAGGCACAATGAACGCTGGCGAGCATGTTTAAAACCATCTTTAATGAACGTCAGTCGCGTATTGACCGGCTGCAGTTGGCCGCGCTGTGCGGGCTGATGTTGCTGGGGGCCGCCTTCGTGTACAGCGCGACGATGGTGAGCGAATCGGCCGCGGCGGCCCCCTGGTACAAGCAGCTCTGGGCCCGGCAGATCGTTTGGTACACTATGGGCGCCGGGGCGGCGGTGGGATTGTGTTTGGTGGATTATCACACGCTGGCACGGTGGTCGGTGGTGGCTTACTGGTGCGCAGTGCTGTTGCTGGTACTCGTTTTGTTTTTCGGCACGGTGCGCTTCGGAGCGCGGCGGTGGTTTGATCTCGGTTTCTTTAGCCTGCAGCCGTCTGAGTTTGCCAAGCTGGCGGTGATCCTGGCGCAAGCGCATTTCCTGAGCCGGCCTGCGGATGAGTTGAAGGCGCCCTCCACATTCTGGAAAGCGATTGGGCTGACGCTGCTGCCTTTCGTATTGATCCTCAAAGAGCCGGATCTGGGTTCGGCTCTGGTGCTGGTCCCTACCGGTTTGGCTATTCTGTATGCGGCAGGCGCGCCCAAGGAGTATTTAACGCGTTTGATTGGCGGGATCGGAATTCTGGCAGCATTGTTCCTGGTGGACGTGCTGTTTGCTCCACCCGGGTGGTGGCAAGTCAAGCTTGAGAATTATCAACGGCAACGGCTGTTGGTTTATTTCGGGGCGGATTTCGCGCCGCCCAACGCGTCGGCCGAGGAAAAAACCAAGGCACACAGGCTGCAGTTTGAAAAATCCTATCAGGTGCGGCAGGCCCTAATCTCGGTTGGTTCGGGCGGGCTGCTGGGCAAAGGCTGGCACAAAGGAAACCAAACTGCGTTGGGCTTTTTGCCGCCGGGCGCGGCGCACAATGATTTTATTTTCTCCGTGATTGCCGAGGAGAAAGGATTCGTCGGCAGTGTTATCGTGCTGACGCTTTATGGCGTGGTTCTGTTCACCGGGATCAGAATCGCAGGCCAGGCGCGCGACCGCCTGGGCAAATTGACGGCTGTGGGAGTGGTGACGCTTCTATTCAGCCACGTGTTCATCAATATCGGCATGAACATCCGCATCGTGCCTGTGACGGGCATTCCACTGCCGCTGCTCAGTTACGGCGGGTCATCAGTGATCGGCTCGTTGATCGCCATGGGCTTGTTGCAAAACGTTTATCTATATCGAAAGGCCTATTAAATATGAGCGAACGAAATTTTTCCCGGCGCCGCCGCGGCATGCGCTTTCGCCCCAGCCGAGGGCTGGGGCAAGGCCAGCAGCATCCGGATCGCGAAGCCAGCCAGGCGCGCGCCGACGCCGTTGGCGCTCCGCCGGCGCAGGACAAGGTCTATGAACACCGCCACACGCACGAAATCGAGCGGGCAGAAAATATCGCGGCCGGCTTGCCCCCCGAGGGGTTGGCGGCGGAGGCGCCGCCGGCCACGGCCGCGCTGAAACGTGAATTCCGCCAGCCGCATCTTGAGACACCCGCGCAAGTGCAGGAAGAAAAACCCTTTGCCCCGGTTCACGTGCAGGAGCAGCCAAAAGGAATTGTGGACAGCATCCGGGCGGCGGCAACAACGCTGGTCCGGAAAGTCCAGAGGCTGATCAAGCCCGTCAAAAAAATCCACAAAGAAGTCATTATCAACGCCGAAACGCTCGAAACACGAGTGGCGGTGTCCGAAGAAGGCAAGCTGGAGGAATTCAACATCGAGCGGACCACCGAAGAACGGCTGGTGGGCAGCATCTTCAAAGGCAAGGTCCGGAACCTGGAAGATGGCCTCAAGGCGGCGTTTGTGGATATTGGGTTCGAGAAGAACGCGTTTCTGCACTACTGGGACATTGTGCCCAGCGGCTTCGACAGCGGGGTGGAGATCGTCGAGCGCGAAGGCCGGCGGCGGGAGAAGCCCAAGATCACTCAGAAAGACATCCCGCGCGTCTATCCGCCGGGCAGCGACATCATCGTGCAGGTGACTAAAGGGCCCATCGGCACCAAGGGACCGCGCGTCACGACGAACCTGGTTTTGCCCGGGCGTTACCTGGTGCTGCTGCCCAACTCAGACCAGAGCGGCATTTCCCGAAAGATCGAGAACCAGCAGGAACGCCAGCGCTTGAAGACAATCCTTCGCAAACTCTCAGTTCCTGACGGCATGGGAGTCATCATGCGAACGGTGGGTGAGGGCCAGCAGATGCGCTACTTCGTGCGGGACGTGGCCTTGCTGCTGGATGAGTGGGCGCAAATCCAGGATCGGATAAAGAGCCAGCCTCCGGCCAGCTGCGTTTTCCAGGAGCCGGACTTAATCGAGCGCACGGTGCGGGATTTCTTGACCGAGGACGTCGAGCGCATCGTCGTGGACAGTCCCAAGGCTTACGAACGGATGCGCGAGATGATCTCCAAAATCTCCCAACGTTCGGCCAATAAGGTCAAGCTGTACTCCGACCCGCAGCCGATATTCGACCGCTTCAGCATCACGCGCCAGTTGGAGAATGCCTTCTCACGCCAGGTGCACCTCAAGAGCGGCGGCTATATCGTGGTGGACGAGACCGAGGCGCTGGTGGCCATTGATGTGAACACTGGCCGCCACAAGGGCGGCAAGGATCAGGAAACGTCGATTCTCAAAGTGAACATGGAGGCCGCCGACGAAATCTCCCGCCAACTGCGGCTGCGGAACATGGGCGGGCTGATCGTGCTGGACTTCATTGACATGAAATCGCGCCGGGACCAGCAAACGGTTTATCAACGGATGAAGGAAGGATTGCGGCGTGACAAAGCCAAGACCCACGTGCTGCCCATCTCACAGCTTGGCTTGATGGAAATGACCCGCCAACGGCACTCCGAAAGCGTCCACGCCGCAGTCTATGACGACTGTCCTTACTGCAAGGGCCGGGGCAAGGTCAAGAGCGCGCTGACCATGAGCGTGGAGATTCAACGCAAGCTCAGTGAGATTCTCAAACGGCGCTCGCGTGATGAGTCGGATTTCCAGTTGCGCATCGTGGTGCATCCGACGATTCTCAAGCGCCTCCGCACCGAGGACGAAAAGCATCTCATCGAGATGGAGAAGCGGTATTTCGGCAAGCTCGAATTCCGCGCCGACCCGGCCCTCCATGCCGAGCAATTCAAGATCGTCAACGTGGCGACGAATGAGGAAATGGGCAGCGCGGATAGCTAAGGGCTCGTGCAAAAATAACTTCAGTATTGGGGAAGCCTCTCCGGGAGCGTGGAGCGTCACCTAAAATGGGACCGTCCTCGGTGGCAAGGCGCGCTTACTCGATCCGCTTCAGGATGACGAACCAGGAGGTGGCATTGGGGGCGTTTCCGCCGAGGACAAAAGTATCGCCTTTGGGCAGAGCTTGGGTCCGCTTCAAGACGTGTTCGCCTTTGCCGAAATGTGAGACTTCGATTTTAGAATGGCCGAGGTTCTTGACTTCGATGGCGCATTGCTTGCTCAATGAGACTTTCTTGACGCCGTCCGGGGGCACTTCAAAGTCCTGGCGGTTGACCTCAAAGTAGTTGGCCCACCTGAGGGGGAGGTCCTTCAACTTTCTTTTGACCGCAGGCTCGACCGGCTTGTGTTTTGGATCCGGGGAAACCTTGTCGTTGGTTCCCCAAACCAGTTGGGCTTCGAGTTTCAGGGGTGGGGCGGCCACCGCGCACAACGGGCCGAGCGCCAACAAAACCCATGCGGCCCAGGACCAGACTGGGGGGGCCGCCAAAATCAGCTTAAATCTCATGTCGAATTCTGGGCTCCGTTGAGCGGGCCAAAATCAATCCCAATCCATCGTCTGCTAATTCACACTACCAAGCGATTCGCCCTCAGCAAACTCGTTTTCGGCGGGATACGAAAACCAAACCAAGGTCGTTCGGGCCGAGTAGTCGCGGTAAGTAAAGGCGCCTGAGTCGGCCAAGGCGGACTCGGCATCGGGGCCGGACGAACCGCTCCAAAGTCCAAACTGCACGGTGGCGACGAGCATTGCCAGGGCCACGGCAGCGAGTGCGCCGGTCCGGACAAGGAACCTGCGCCAGCCGCCAAAAAGTGAGAGAGGCTCCGGGGCCGGCTCAGCGACCTCCAGGGCACGGATCGCCCGCTGGATTTTCGACCAAAAGAATTCGCCGGACTCCGGGAGTCTGAGTCCCGTCTCGAACCCGGCCAAGGCCTTGCGCGTGGCGCGCAGTTCCGCCAGCAAAGCCACGGCTTCGCGGTCCCGGGCCAGCCAGGTAGCCACCGCGCGGGCCTCTGCCTCCGGCAACTCGCCGTCGAGGTAGGCCTGCAGTTTCAATTGTGCGTCGTAATCCATCATTTCAAATCTTTATTCTTCAGGTCGGCCAGCAGGGCGGCCATTTTCCGGCGGGCATAAAACAAACGTGACATGACCGTGCCGATCGAACAGCCCATGGTTTTGGCAATCTCTTTGTATTCCATCTCTTCAAATTCATGCAGCACCAGCGCGGTGCGATGTTCATAGGACAGTTGACCCAACGCGCGGTCAATGCGTTGCCGCAGTTCAGCGCGCTCCAGCCCAGCGGTCGGGTTGACGTTCACAACTGGCATTTGCCGCTCGACGCCGCCCGACTCTTCGCTCATGGCTTCGATGGAGTCAGTGCGGTGGCGTTTTTGCTTGCGCAACTGGTCCAGGCACAGGTTGATGACAATCCGCGTCAACCAGGTGCCAAAACTGGATTCGCCCTGGAACTGGCGCAACCGCTGCCAGCCTTTGACCCAGGCTTCTTGAGAAAGATCAATGGCCTCTTCTTCATTGCGCATCATGCTATAGGCGCGGGCGTAAATTTTGTCGCGATGCCGGGCGACCAACTCCTCGAAAGCACCCATGTCACCCCGCTGCGCGGCCCGCACCAATGCTGCATCATCGGCGGAGGAATGGTCTTTAACATTCATCGGTTCGACGGCGCGCAATCCACAGCTATTCAACGCGCGACCTAAAGTTTTCCCTTCGTCGTCGGAAGTCGGCCGGCAATCCGCGCATCCTGTTGACAGGCAACGTCCACCGCCTTGGCAAAGGCCTTGAAGAGGGCTTCGACTATGTGGTGGGGTTCATCGCCATAAAGCAGTTCCAGATGCAGCGTGCAGCGGGCCTGGTTGGCAAACCCCTGGAAAAATTCCCGGGCCAGCCCGAAGCGGAACGCGGTTGACAGGTCCTGGCTTTTCTGGGCCTTACTGAGCGACTTGTAGGCGAAATCATCCAATCCGCGCCAGATCAGGCAGGGCCGTCCGCTGAAATCAATAACGCAGTGGGCAAAAGCCTGTCCCAGGGCCAAGCCGCAGTCCTCCACGGTGTGGTGAGCGTCCACGGCCAGATCTCCCTGGCAACGCAGGCGCAAATTGACGACCGCATGCTTGGCAAATAACGTCAGCATGTGATCGAAAAACGGAATGCCGGTTTTCACCGAGGCCTGGCCCTTGCCATCGAGGTTGAGATTGAGGGCGATGCGCGTCTCATTGGTCACGCGCCGGACGTGTGCGCGCCGCAGTTTCATGTCGAGCCATTTAATCAGACCCATCCGCCAATGACAAAGCTCAATCGGTTCCGCCAGTGGGCTTGGCGATAGGATGTAGTCGCCGACGTGAGTCGGCGCTGATCTTGTTCCCGTCAGAGCCACTCGACACGCAGGCCTTCACAATCGGAAGTTTGCGCTGACTGACCTCGGCGGCTACGGCTGGATCCGATTACGAGGAGGGCGAGGAGGAGGCGCGGATTTTTGGGGTGTGCTCCTGGATAATCCAGTCAAAAACTTCACAAGCGAAGCTCAATGGGAGGGAGAAGCCGAAGTTGGCTGGGTTGAGAGCTTCTGTCGAGCTTCGTCAATTTGCTTCTGGAGCGCTTCGGGAGCGGGGGAAAGCTTTTTGGCCTGTTCGAGCCACTCGATCGCCGCCCCCCAATGACCCTGCGCTTCTTCCAACCGCGCGAGATTCACTGTGATCTCCTCGAGCGCAAAATTGTTGGGCTCCTTTTTGCCCGGCTCCTGCTCCCGCCAGCGGCGCGCGGCCAGTTCCCAAAGGTTGCGCGCCCGTTCGGCGTCGTGATAGTTTTCATAATAAAGGCGGC
>WNGP01004486.1_pt1 | contig 11630 bp, 12 predicted proteins | sample 5407671 | NCBI WGS metagenome assembly WNGP01 (sample SAMN13153381, study PRJNA577476) | soil metagenome | isolation source: 40 cm soil or saprolite under Garry oak tree replicate 2 | place: USA:California | collected 2016-06-15 | reverse complement strand
GGCAGAACGGGGGCCAGTTCTTCCAGATCGGGGGGACCGGCACGACCACCACGCGCTCGTTCCTCGCCGAGGACGGGCGGTTCGTCGGCGGGGAGGCGCGCGATTCGGCGAGTCTGACCCTGACCCTGCCGGCCCAGGGCCTGACGATCCCCGTGACCCAGTTGCTCCACTCCACCATCACCGTGCTGCGCCCCTAACGAGTCTTCGCCCGCCTCCCGACGCGGACTCGCACGGGCCCCGGCCCCTGGTCGAACCGGATGCGGAATCCCCCCGGCACGGAGTCTTGCGGCAGCAGCTGATCCACCGCGCGCGCGAGGGACCATGCTCCCCGCGGGGACAGGCTCGTGAACACGGTGTCGCGGCGCCCCCGTGCGGGAATCAGGACGAACAGGAACTGAGGTCCGCTCCGCCACCGAGCTCCGAGGGTGTACGCCACGCTGTCCCGCGGATAGCTGCGCCGGTGGCGCGGCCCAGCCACGACCACCCGCCGCCGACTGATCGCGAGCAGGATGGAGTCCTGGGCGCCGTCGGGAGCGAACGCGAGCGCGGCGGTATCGCCGCGCGCCAGGATGCCGCGGCGCCACAGCGCTGCGCCGACGCTGTCGGGCACCGGCGCGGTCACCAGGACGCGCGGCGGCCGGCTGAACACGGTCCAGGTCACCACCACCGCGCCCGCGACGAAGGCGATCGTCACCAGGCATCCCACCAGCACGATCCGCACGAGCGACGCGACGGCGAGCGACCCGAGGCCACGCCGCACCTTCACGCGGTCGCCGGCGGCCGTGGGCAGGACCTGGACCAGGGCTCGGCTCAGCTCCTGCGCCGTCGAGAAGCGCTCGGCGGGATCCTTGGCCAGCGAGCGATCCACCACGGCGGCGAGCTCCGCCGAGACGTCGCTGCGCAGGTCACGGAGCGGCTCGGGCGACGCCGTCGCCTGTTTCATGAGGATCGATTGGGCCGACTCGCCGTCGAACGGCGGCGCGCCCGCGAGCATCTGGTAGAGCAGGACGCCGAGCGAGTAGATGTCCGATCGGCTGTCGACCCGGTCTCCCGTTGCCTGCTCGGGGCTCATGTATTGGGGCGTCCCGATGACCATTCCCTCGGTGGTCAGCTGCGACCCTGATGCGGCCTCCGTGGCCTTCGCGATCCCGAAATCCGTGACGAGGACTCGGCCGGTGCCGTCGAGCAGCACATTGTCGGGTTTGACGTCGCGGTGCACCACCCCACGGCGGTGGGCGTAGGCAAGGGCGTCGGCCACCTGGCGCGCGATGCGACCCGCGTCCCCGACGGAGAGGCGTGGGTGCCGCTCGAGCAGCTGCCGCAGCGACGGACCGTCCACGCACCGCATGATGATGTACAGCACCTCGTTCTTGTAGCCGCCCACCTTGTAGATCGGCACGATGTTGGGGTGCTCCAATCGTGCGACGGTGCGCGCCTCGCGCACGAACCGTTCGGCCAGCACCGGCGACGGGGTGAGCCCGAGATCGAGGACTTTCACCGCCACGTCCCGGCGCAGGGCGTCGTCGCGCACGCGATACACTGCCGCGAAACCGCCTTCGCCCAGCAGCGTGCCCACGGTAAATTCGTCTCCAAGGGCCTGTTGGAGACGGTTGCGCAGAGCGGAGTGATCCAGCGACATGGCGGACGCAAAACCTAGGAAGGGGCGCGGGCTGGCGCTAGGGACGTCGTTCCTCGCGCTCGTGTGGCTGCTCGGCGTGTGGCCCCCGCCCATGTGGTGGCAGGACCATTGGCCCCGGGCGACGGCCATGATGCGGGAGGTGGCCGACTGTCGGACCTGCCCGGCGGTCCGCCCGACCGCTCTCTCGCAGATTTCGCCCACGTTGCAGCGCATGGTGATCATCGGCGAGGACTCCCGCTTCCGGACGCATCACGGGATCGATCCCACCGAGCTCGCGGACGCGCTCGGGCTGGACCGCGGCCGGAGCGCCGCGGCGACCCTGCGCGAGATGTGGCGACGGCGCGACCGCCTGCGGGGCGCGAGCACCATCACTCAGCAGCTCGCCAAGAATCTGTACCTCTCGCCGTCACGCAGTCCGCTTCGCAAGCTCAAGGAAGCCGTGACAGCGCTCCGGCTCGAGCTCGCCTTGTCCAAGGACCGGATCCTAGAGCTCTACCTCGGGGTGGTCGAGTGGGGGCCGGGAGTATGGGGCGTCGACGCAGCCAGCCGCGCGTACTTCGCCACGCTTCCGGCGCAGCTCGACGAAACCCAGGCTGCCGCCCTCGCCGCCACCCTCCCCCATCCGCACTCGTCCAACCCCGTCTACCAGCCCGAGCGCATGCTCGCGCGGCGTGACCTGATCCTGGCGCGCTATCGCGGGGTGGAAGTGTACATCCCGCCCGAAGGGGAAGAGGGAGACAGCGCCCTGAACGTGCCCCCGATAGCGGTACCGCCGGTCGAATCGCTGAAGGTGGAGGAGCCGGTAGTCGACAGCGGAGAGGACAGTCTCAGAGCTAGACGGGTAGACGGACAGCGGGATACAGTGGACAGTGGGCCGAAGAACCCTCGCTAGTGCCTGTTGACTATTAACCGCTGTCCGTCTGTCCGTCTAGTAGTGCAGGGCCCAGCCTAGTCTACGAGCCGCAGTGGCATCACCAGCGCCATATAGCTCGCCGGATCATCCCATCCCACCGGCTCGATCGTCGCCGCGCGCTCCGGCGCCTTGAACGTGAGGCGCACCTCGTCGGTCGGCATGAACTTGAGGATCTCGAGCAGATAGGTCGCATTGAAGCCGATCTCGAGCGGCTCGCCTTCGTAGGTGACGGAGAGCTCGTCCTGCGCCTCGCCCAGGTCGGGCGTCTGCACTGAGAACCGCAGCGCCCCCCCCGAAAACGCGAGTCGGATCCGGTGGGTCTGATCGCTCGCGACCACACTCATACGCCGCAACGCCGCCGCCATCGCTCCCTTGTCCACGGTCGCCGCTTTGTCGTTCTCGCGCGGGATGACCTGCTCGTAGTTGGGGTAGGGGCCCTCGATCAGCCGCGAGAACACCAGCGTCCCCTCGGCCCGGAAGCCGATGTGGTTGTCGCTGCGCGCGATCTCCATGTCGCCGGCGGCGGGGATCAGGCGGCGGATCTGCTCCAGCGCCTTGGGCGGCACGATGAGGTCCGCCGTCGAGCCGCCGCTCGCCGGCACATCCATCTTCGCCAGGCGGTGCCCGTTCGTCGCGACCATGCGCATGCGGTCGGGTCGCAGCTCCCACAGCACGCCGTTCAGGATGGGGCGGCTCTCCTCGGTGGAGGCAGCGAAGGCCACGTGGCCCACGAGCTTGTGCACGACGCCAGCGGCCGCTTTCCACGCGCCGTCGAATTTCACCGCCGGGAACGACGGGAATTCTTCGCGCGGCAGGCCGAGCAGCTTGAATTTGGAGCGCCCGCACTCGATCGAGACGCGCGACTCGCCCGCGGCCGTGACGCGCACCGGTCCCCCGGGGAGCTCGCGCACGATGTCCACGAGTTTCTTGGCGGGGAGCGTCACGGCCCCCTCGGCGTCCACCTCGGCCGGCACGATCGTGCTCACGGCGATGTCCAGGTCCGTGCCCGAGAGGCGCAGGCCCTGCTTGCCCGCTTCGACCAGGACGTTGGCGAGGACTGGAAGCGTCGTCTTGGCGGGAACGGCTGCTGCCACCGCCACCAACCCTTCCTGCAGCTGCTCCCGCGTGATCGTGAACTTCATTCGCGCGTGCTCTGGAGTCCCGTGAAAAAGAGTGAAAGTACTCTACGTCTATACTATATAGAAACTACTAGTAGTAGCAGTAGAGCATGGGGAAATGTGCGTGGTCACGCCAACCCGCGACGGCCACAGCGTCTGGCGTCGTCACTTGATGTGGGGCGCGTGTTGGGACTGTTGGCATCTGGAGACCCGTCCACACGCGCGCCGCACCTACCCACACCGGTTCACATCTCCTTCCCACATGTGCGCTACAGTGCGGACAACTCCTGACGCGCCATTTCGACGCGCTCCTTGAACGTCCGGTCGCGGATCATCTGGCGCTCGACCTTGTCCACCGAGTGGATCACCGTGGAGTGGTCGCGGCCCCCGAACGCCTGGCCGATCTCGACCAGCTGCATCCCCAGCATGTCCCGCGCGAGGTACATCGCGACCTGGCGGGGGATGGTGAGCGTCTTGGTGCGGGCCTTGGAGCGGAGTCCCTCCGGCGTCACGCCCCAGCGCCGCGACACGACCTCCTGCACCCGATCGATGCTGGGGGTCGGCTGGCCGATGTAGCTCGCCCCCTCCTCCCCCTGGCGGATCTTGTCCGAGAGGGCCTCGCGCGCCAGCTCGATCGTGACCTCGCGGTTCTTGAGCGACGCGAACAGCAGCAGCTTGATGATGCAGCCTTCCAGCTCCCGCACGCTCGACCGCACGTGCTCTGCGATGAAGCGCAGGACGTCGTCCGGGATCGTCAGCTCGAGATGGTCCTGCTCGGCCTTCTTGCGCAAGATCGCGATCCGGTGCTCGAGATCCGGGTGCCCGATGTCGGCGACCATGCCCCACTCGAACCGGGAGATCAGGCGGTCTTCCAGACCAGGGATCTCCTTCGGCGGGCGGTCAGAGGTGAGCACGATCTGCTTGTGGGCTTCGAACAGCGCGTTGAAGGTGTGGAAGAACTCCTCCTGCGTCATCTCCTTTCCTTCGAGGAAATGCACGTCGTCCACCAGGAAGAGGTCCACGTCGTTGCGGTAGCGCCGCCGGAACTCGGACATTGTCCGCGCGTGGATCGATTCGATCACTTCGTTGATGAACTGCTCGGCGCCGAAGTACTGGAGTCGCGTGCCGGGGTTCTTGGCGAGCACCGCGTGCGCGATCGCCTGCATCAGGTGTGTCTTGCCGAGGCCGGTCGCCCCGTAGATGAACAGCGGGTTGTAGGTCTTGCCCGGGGCCTCTGCGACGGCATGGGCGGCCGCCGCGGCGAGCTCGTTCGACTTGCCGATGACGAAGGTCTGGAAGGTGTAGCGCTCGTTGAGCGGCGTCGTCGCCACGCCGAGCCGGTCGCTCGCCGCGGCCGCTTCGCGTGGCGCCACAAAGAAGTCCATCTGCGGTCGCTGCTGGCGATCCTCTTGAACGCGGAACACGACGCTGGTGGGTCGCCCGAACACCCGCTCGGCCGCGCGGGCGAGGACGCCGGCGTGCTTCGACTCATTCCACTCGACGGCGAACTGATCCGGTGCGCCGAGGATCAGACGCCCGTCGTCGAGCGCGATCGGCTCGGCCGGCTCGAGCCAGGTCCGCACCGTCGCGTCGGGAAGTTCACGCCGCGCCTCATCGAGCAGGCGCTTCCAGGCTTCCTTTGTTGACTGCTCCATCGACGCTGAGAGGTGGGAGTGTCGCAGGGCGGCCCGAAAGTACGCCTCGCCTGTGGAAAAGTCAACCTTGACCGGTCTGCCGAACACGGTGTAGGTTTCCCCGCCTCACGAGAGGAATTTCATGGGTCCGACGTACCGCCCGCGCAACCGGCGGCGCATCAACAAGCACGGGTTTCGAGCGCGGATGAAAACGGTGTGGGGGCGCGCGGTCCTGTCGCGGCGCCGCAAGAAGGGACGCAAGCGGCTCGCGCTGCGGCTGCCCTCCAAGCACCGGAGTCGCTAACGCGCGAACGGTTTCCGCGCCGCGTGCGCCTGGCGCGCGGTTCGGAGCTCACCGCCTGCTGGGACGAAGGGCGTCGGTCGCGCACCCCGCACCTCGAGCTCGCTTGGCGCCCCAACCGCATGCGTCACCCGCGTATCGCGATCATCGTTCCCCGCTTCCAGTTCACTGCCGTGGCACGCAATCGCCTGCGTCGCCGCCTCCGCGAAGTCTTGCGTCGCGAGGGCCTCGCGGTCTTGCCACCCGTCGATCTCGTGGTCCGCTCCAAGCGCTCCGCGTACGCCGCCCCGTTCGCCGTGCTGCGCACCGAATTGACGGACGTCGTGAGGCAGGTCACGTGAACCCGGGTCGCTTGCCGCGGCTCGTCGTGATGGCATTGATCCGAGGTTACCAGCTGACGCTGGCGCACCTGGTGTTCACGCAGTGTCGCTTCACTCCCAGCTGCTCGCACTACACCTTCGAAGCCGTCGCGCGCCACGGGGCGCTGAAGGGGTGCTGGCTCGGCGTGAAACGCGTGGCCCGTTGCCATCCCTTCCACCCCGGCGGGTTCGACCCCGTGCCCTGAGGCCGATCTTGGAACGACGCGTCATTTTCGCAATCGTGCTGATGCTCTTCGTGGCCGTGCTGCCGAGCATCCTGTTTCCGACGAAGGCGACGGACAGACGGAAAGTCGGAAAGACGGAAGGTGACACCACAGCCGCCGTCCACGCTCCGCCGGTCGCTGCCACGCCGGAGCAACCTTCCGTCCGTCCGGCTGTCCGTCCTACCGTCGCTGCCGAAACGGTGTGGGCCACCTCTCCCCACTACCGGCTCGGGTTCAGCACCCGGGGTGGCACGCTCGTGCGCGCCGAACTACTTGATTTCAAGTCATTTACGCCCGGGGACAGCGGGCGGCCGGTGCAGCTCGTGCCGGACCAGCGCGCCCCCCTGGTACTGCGCCTCGTAGTCGGCGGCGACACGGTGCCGCTCGCCGATTGGACCTTCACGCCGACGGTCCCCGCCCTGCGCGTGGACCGCGACGGGGCGCAGCTCGGCTTCGCCGCTGAGCGTGAGGGAGCCCGGGTGGCGATCGACTACACGCTCTCCCCGGACGACTACCGCTTCCAGGTGACCGGGCGCGTCACGGGGTTGGGGCCCACGGGCGCGGTGCTGCTCATCGGCTTGGGCGACGGGCTCCGATCGGTCGAGGCGGACTCGACCGACGACTTTCGCCACTATGCCGTCGTTACCAAGGCGGCGAAGACGCAGAGCACCGCGTTCTCCTCGCTTAAGCCCGACGAGCGGAAAGTGCTCGACGGTCCCTTCGAGTGGGTCGGCGTGAAGTCGAAGTACTTCCTGCTCGCGGCGCTGGCGCTCGAGGAGAACCAGCCGAGGTTCGCCGGCACCATCGCTGTCGGCGGGCCGCGCGCCGATCGCACGGCCACACGCGCGTCGGTCGCGGTGACGCTCCCGGTGCCGTCAGCCGGAGGCTTCCGGTTTCAGGTGTACGCCGGTCCGCTCGAGTACCGCCGCCTCGCGAGCGTAGGGCACGACCTGGACGACGCCAACCCGTACGGCGGCTTCATGCGCCCCGTGATCCAGCCCGTCTCGAACCTGGTCGTGAACATCCTCCTGTGGATGCACGAGCGGCTGCACCTGGCGTACGGCTGGGTGCTCATCATCTTCGGCGTTCTGGTGCGCGTACTGCTGTGGCCGCTCAACCAGCGGGCGATGGAGTCGAGCATCCGCATGCAGGCGGTGGCGCCGCTGCTCAAGGCGACGCAGGAGAAGCACAAGGACGACCCCGAGCGGCTGCAGCGGGAGACGATGAAGATCTACCGTGACCACCAGGTGAACCCGTTCGGGGGCTGTCTCCCGATGCTGCTCCCGATGCCGGTGCTGTTCGCGCTGTTCTTCGTGTTCGCCAACACGATCGAGTTCCGCGGCGTACCGTTCCTCTGGCTCCCGGACCTGTCCCGCGCCGATCCTTACTACATCATTCCGATAATGATGGGCCTGTCGATGTTCGTGCTCTCCAAGGTGGGACAGCTCGGCGTCCCGCCGAATCCCCAAGCCACGACGATGCTGTACTTCATGCCGGTGTTCATGACGGTGCTCTTCCTGCGCTTCGCGTCCGGCCTGAACCTCTACTACGCGATCTCGAACATCTTCAGTATCCCGCAGCAGTACCTCATCGCGCAGCGGCGCCTGCGCCAGCAGGGCCGATCTCCGTAGGGAACGGGGGACGGGAGACGGGTGCTGTCCGATCCGATTGTCGCTCTGGCGACGCCGCCCGGTCGTTCCGCCCTCGCCGTGATCCGCCTGTCCGGCACGGGCGTGCACAATGTTGCGGCCCGCTGCCTCCAGCCGTTTCCAGGCGCGGTGCGCACCGTCGTCCGGTGCCGCCTCGTCCACCCCGCGTCCGGCGATCCGATCGACGAGCCGCTCGTCGCGCGCTATGGCGCGCCGCGCTCCTACACCGGAGAGGACATGGCGGAGGTGTTCACGCACGGCGGGCTGTTGGTGCCCGCCGATGGCGTCGCCGCATTCGTCGCGGCCGGGGCGCGTCCCGCGGAGCCCGGGGAGTTCACTCGCCGCGCGGTCGCGAACGGCAAGCTCGATCTCCTCCAGGCCGAAGCGACCGCCGACTTGATCGACGCCGGGTCCCCGGCGCAGCGCCGCCGCGCCCTCCAGCAGCTCGACCGCGGCCTCTCCTCCAGGCTCGACGCGCTGCGCGCCGAGCTGCTCGATCTCGAAGCGCTCCTCGCGTACGACATCGATTTCCCCGAGGAGGACGACGGCCCGGTGAGTCCCGAGCGAGTCGAGCACGCCTGGTGCGCGGTGCGCGACCGCCTCGCTCGGTTGCTTGCGACCGCCCCCGAGGGCGAGCGGCTGCGCGAGGGCGCGCTGCTCGTCATCGCGGGGCCGCCTAACGCCGGCAAGTCGTCCCTCTTCAACGCGCTGCTCGGGCGCGAGCGCGCGATCGTGACCGAGGTCCCCGGCACCACGCGCGACGCCATTGAGGCCGCCACCGTGCTCGAGGGCTTCCCGTTCCGGCTGGTGGACACCGCGGGGTTGCGGGACTCGAGCGACCGCGTGGAGCGCCTCGGGATTGAGGTCTCGAGACGCTACCTCGGGAGCGCGGATCTGATCGTGTTTTGCGAGGCCGGGGACGAGGGCGGACGTGATAATTTTCTTGCAGAGTGCACCGCACCCGTGGTCATGCTGCGCACGAAGGCAGATCTCTTACCCGTCCCCCGTCCCTCGTCCACCGTCCCGGTCGTCTCGGTGGTGACTGGCGAGGGGCTCGACGCCCTCAAGCGACGTGTCGCGGAAGTTGCCTTCGCGCGCCTGCTGGCCCAGGGTGACGTGGAGCCGGTCGTCACCCGTGCTCGGCACCGGCTCGCGCTCGAGCGGGCGCTGGGCGAGGTGGAGGTGTTCCACGGCGCGCGGGCACGGGGCGTCGAAGCGGTCGCCGCCGCGACGCACCTCCGGGCCGCCGTCGGCGCGCTGGACGATCTCATCGGTCTCGTCGCGCCCGACGACGTCCTCGACCGGGTGTTCGCGAGCTTCTGCGTGGGGAAGTGACGCGGCGTCGTCCGCCCTGCGGGGGAGCAGGTCGCCCCGCGCGGCGGCGCCGTGGAGAAACCGGTCGAGCAGATGGTAACCGTGCTCGCTCAGCACCGACTCAGGATGGAACTGGAGCCCCACCACCGGATGCCGCGTGTGCTCGACGGCCATGATCTCGCCGTCCTCCGCCGTAGCGATCACTCGCAGGACTCCCGGGAGTCGCGCCCGCGCAATGACCAGCGAGTGGTACCGCGCCGCCGGGAACGGGTTCGGGATCCCGGCGAAGATTCCGCGACCGTCGTGCCGGATGAGCGAGGCCTTGCCGTGAATCGGTCGCGCCGCGCGCACGATCCCAGCGCCGTACGCTGCGCCGATGCACTGGTGCCCGAGGCATATCCCGAGGATCGGCGTCGTGGCCCCGTGGTGGCGGACGATGTCCACGGAGATACCCGCCTCCACCGGCGAACAGGGCCCTGGCGAGATGATGATGTGGGAAGGCCGGAGCGACGCGATCTCTTCGTGCGTCGTGGCGTCGTGGCGTCTGACCACCGCCTCCTCCCCCAGCTCGCGCACGTAGCGCGCGAGGTTATAGACAAAGGAGTCGTAGTTGTCGATGAGCAGGATCATGGCGCCAGCGCGGCGATCACGCCGCGCGCCTTGTCCAGCGTCTCCGCGTACTCTGCCGCGGGGTCGGAGTCGGCGACGATCCCGCCGCCTGCGTGGAAGCACACCTCTGCGCCCCGCACCAGGCAGGTGCGGATCGCGATGCTCGTATCCAGGGCGCCGGTCACGCTCCAGTACCCGATCGCTCCGCAATAGACGCCGCGCGGCGTGGGCTCGAGCTCCGCGATGATCTGCATCGCGCGCACCTTGGGCGCCCCGGTTACGGAGCCGCCTGGGAACGCGGCACGCAACAGGTCCAACCCGTCGTACCCCGGCTCGAGATCACCCACGACCGTCGAGACCAGGTGCTGCACCGTGGCATACTGCTCGACTGTGAACAGCTCCGGTGCGCGCACGCTCCCCGGCCGGCAGACGCGCGACAGGTCGTTCCGCACCAGATCCACGATCATCACGTTCTCGGCGCGATCCTTCTCGCTCTCGGCGAGGGCGACGGCGAGCGCCGCGTCCTCTTCAGGCTCGACCCCGCGCGGCCGCGTCCCCTTGATCGGCCGCGCTTCCACGCGGCCCTCCTCCACCCGGAGGAAACGCTCAGGGGAGGAGCTCGCTACCACGAACTCGCCGCAATCGAGGTACGCGGAGAACGGGGCGGGGTTACGCCCGCGCAGGCGGTCGTACAGGTCGAGTGGGGTGCCTGCAAGCGGCGCCTGGAACCGCTGCGACAGGTTCGCCTGGAAGATGTCTCCCGCGCGTACGTACTTGATCACCCGCGCCACCGCGTCGAGGTAGCCCGCGCGCGTGAAGTTCGAGCGCAGGCCGGGGACATCGGGCACGGGGTACGATGGAGCGCAGGGGCGGACGGCCGGACGGCCGGACCGACGTGGCTCACGGTCCGCCCGTCCGGCGGTCCGCCCGTCCGCCAGCCTCTCCTGCACGAACCCCAGGCGGCGAGCCGCTCGTTCGACTCGAGCCCTTCCCTGAGCGGGCAGCCCCGTGGCGATGATCCAGGCCCGTCGCGCGCCGTGGTCCCAGGCGATCACCCAGTCGTAGACCCCCAGCATCATGTCGGGAATCGCCCCATCGGCGTAGCGGGGTCGGGGCACGCGCTCGAGCGTTGCGCCCCAGTCGTAGCCCAGGTATCCGGCTGCTCCTCCCTGGAACGGCGGGAGGCCAGGGACCGGGGGACTAGCCCAGGGCGCGAGCAGGCGCCGTGCCGCGCCGAGGCTGCGGAGCAGCGCCGGCGGGTCCGCCGCGAGAAATGAATAGCGGCCCAGGCGCTCGTCCTCGGTCGCGCTGTCCAGAAACAGGAGGTACGGCAGTCCGGCGAGGCGCCGGCACGCCTCGAAAGGATCGGGGGCCGGGAACAGCTCTTCGACCAGGGGGAGCGCGTCGCTCACCGTCGATCGCCGGCTCGCACGAACGTGTTGGGGGTTCCTTCCAGCGCGCCTCCCTTGGGCGGCCGCCACAGCGCGGCGTCCTCGATCTTGCGGGCGAGCTCGAAGTCCTTGTCGGTGACTCCACCAGCGGAGTGGGTATTCAGCTTCACCGTCACCTGTCCCCACGACACCACCAGATCGGGGTGGTGGTTCGCGGCCTCGGCGATAAACCCGAGCGCGTTCACGAGGAGCAGCGTCGTGGGCCATCCGTCGGTCTTGTACGCCCGGCAGATCTGGCCGCCTTCCAGCCACCACCCGGGCAGGCTCTCGAGCCGTTGCGTGATCTCGGCTTCTGTGTAGGTGCGCTCCTTCGGCTTCGGCATCGTGTCTCTCCCCTGGCGGCCGCTAGATCACCGCGCCGCCGTTGATCATCAGCATCTGGCCCGTGATGTAGCTCGCCGCGTCCGACGCGAGGAACA
>WNGP01008617.1_pt1 | contig 11632 bp, 14 predicted proteins | sample 5407671 | NCBI WGS metagenome assembly WNGP01 (sample SAMN13153381, study PRJNA577476) | soil metagenome | isolation source: 40 cm soil or saprolite under Garry oak tree replicate 2 | place: USA:California | collected 2016-06-15 | reverse complement strand
CAACTCCTTTAATTGTTCATCCTGGAAGACCTCCCACCACTTCTCGTCGGCAAGTGATCGGGCTTCGCCTTCAGCTGCTTCCTCCGGCGTGACGCCGCGATAGGAAGGAGGAACGTTTACCGCCGGCTTCCTGTAATTTGGCCCGACGGCGCAACCGCAGGCGAATGCCAGAATTAGGAGAGTGGCCAGCTTCCTCATCTTAGTCGTCTCCTGCCTGCGGATTTTGAGCGGGAAGGGGCAACGCACTCGCAGGAGATGGCTTCTTGCTCTGGGCCTTGGACAACTTCTCGACTATGCAAAACAGGGCCGGGACAAAGAAAATGCCAAGCGCGCTCGCAGCCAGCATCCCGCCTATCACTGTCGTGCCCATGATTTGCCGGGCCACAGATCCCGCACCCGTGGCGGTCCATAGCGGGATGCATCCGAAGATGAACGCCAGGGAGGTCATCAGAATTGGCCGCAGACGGAGCCGGGCTCCCTCCAAGGCCGCATCGACCAGGGGTTTGCCTTGATCGTGTTCGTCCTTGGCGAATTCGACAATCAGGATGGCATTCTTAGCGGCCAAACCGATCAACATTACCAGCCCAATTTGGGAGTAGACGTCGCTCTCGATTTGGACCATGAAAGGCGGATAGAACACGCCGATCAGCAGGCGTCGAAGCCACAGAACCGCGAAAGCTCCAAACACCGCGACCGGTGTGCTCAACAGCACGCTAAACGGCAGTGTCCAACTCTCGTACAACGCCGCGAGAATGAGGAAAACGAACAGCAGAGATAATCCGAAGATCACCGCCGGCGGCACGCCCTCCCGTGCCTTCTTTTCCTGAAACGACATCCCCAGGTAGTCGTAGCCCATTTCCGGCGGCATGGTCTGGGCAAAGACTTGCTCCAGGGCAGTCGTCGCCTGATTTGAACTGTATCCCGGCGCGGCACTCCCGTTGATTTGCGCGCAGCGAAAGAGGTTATAGCGCATGGTGAATTCGGGACCGGGGCGCGGTTCAAATCTTGTGAGCGCAGAGAGTGGCACCATAGCTCCATTTCGGTTCTTGACATAGAACTGGCCTACGTTCTCCGCGTTGGTGCGGTACTCACCCTCCGCCTCAATGTATACCTGCCACTGCCGGCCAAAACGATTGAAGTAATTGATAAACAATCCGCCCATGAACGCCTGAACCGTGCGATAAACGTCGTTGACTGCCACCCCTTGCTTGATCAGTTTGTCCCGATCCACGTCAATGAACTGTTGTGGAACGCTACCCAGAAAAGTGGTGTTCAAGCTGGCGATCTCGGGACGCTTGCGGGCAGCGGCGAGAAATGTATTCAGGTTTGTCGTCAGGAATTGCACATCTTTGCCGGCGCGGTCCTCAAGCACAAAAGTGAATCCGCCCGAAGTACCAACGCCAGGAATGGCAGGAGGCGAAAAGTCGAAAGCAATTCCTTCGGGAAGTTGACTGAGTTCGCGATTCAAACTCGCTTTGATGACTTGAAACTGCTCAGCCCTGCTCTTCCGATCATCCCATGGTTTGAGCGTGACAAAGAAGAAAGCGTTGTATGTAGAACGCGTGAAGCTGAGCAAACTGAAGCCAACGACACTGGTCGTGGATTGCACTCCCGGTGTGTGCGCCAGGATGTTCTCAATCTTTTGCGCCACGTGGTCTGTGCGCTCGAGAGAAGCCGCGCTTGGCAGCTGCAGATTGACGTAAAAGTATCCTTGATCTTCGTCCGGAAGAAAGCTCGATGGGACTTTGCTGCTGAAGAATGCAGCCCCTGCTCCAAAGGCTACGAGCATGACTAGCGCGAGTGCGGTCTTGCGAATGAGCGCTCCGCAAACGCGGACGTAGGTGTTAGTGGCGCGCTCGAATGTGCGATTGAACCAATCAAAGAACCTTCTCAACAAGCCGCCGCGCTTCTCTCTGGGCCGGAGCAGTAGCGCAGCCAATGCCGGACTGAGGCTGAGAGCATTGAAGGCCGAGAGAAGCACTGAGATTGCAATGGTGATCGCGAACTGCTGATAAAGCCTTCCCGTGATGCCGGGTATGAAAGCAGTAGGGATAAACACGGCCGACAACACCAGGGCAATTCCGACGACAGGGCCGGAGATCTCTTCCATCGCTTTCAAGGCGGCATCCTTCGCGGTCATGCCTTCCTCGATGTGTCGCTCCACCGCCTCTACGACGACTATGGCATCGTCCACGACCAGGCCGATCGCCAGCACCAGACCAAACAGAGAGAGGGTATTGATCGAAAAACCAAACAGTGGGAAGAAGATAAACGTGCCGACCAGCGACACAGGCACCGCCAACAGCGGAATCAAGGTGGCTCGCCATCCTTGAAGGAAGAGGTAGACGACGAGAATCACCAACGCGATTGCAATCAGCAAAGTGAGGATGATTTCCTTTATGCCTTGAACGACAGACCGGGTGGTGTCGAGCGCCACCGCGTAATCCATATCCGAAGGAAAGCGGGTCTTGAGCTCTTCCATCAGTTTCTTCACGCCGTTTGCAGCGTCCACGGCATTCGACCCAGGAAGTTGATAGACCGCAACCACGGCGCTCGGCTCGCCATTTAAGCGGCCCGCCACCGAGTAGTCTTGTGCTCCGAGCTCGATACGAGCGACGTCTTTCACGCGCACGATGCCGCCGTCCAGCGACTCACGAACCACAATTTCCCCGAATTCTTCCGGCGAAGCCAATGATCCAGAGCCGCATAGCGTACTGCCCCGCGCCAAAAACATTGATCTGACCGATTCCCGGCGACCGGGTGATGGAATCAACCAGGTTGATATAGGCGTAGTTGGCAAGGAACTTTGCGTCGTAGCTGCCGTGCGGCGAATACACCGCGATCAGCATGAGCGGAGCGGTAACCGACTTTCGTACCGTGATTCCGTAATTGGTAACGTCAGTAGGAAGCTGCGATGCAGCTTGCGTCTCTCTGGACTGGGCGAGAATCAGATCGTTATTGGGATCAGTCTTAACGTCGAAGTCCACTACCAGAGTGGTCTGCGAGTTCCCGGTCGCGTTCACCGAGTACATGTAGTTCATGTTGTCCACTCCGCTCATTTGTTGCTCGATTGGAGTGGCAACCGATTGTTCGAGCGTTTGCGCGTCCGCCCCGACATAGGTGGCGAGTACCTGGATTTCAGGCGGCGCGATATTGGGAAACTGAGCGACTGGAAGGCCGATGATCGTCACTGTGCCGACGATGACCATGACGATCGCAATTACCATGGCGACGATTGGACGGTTGATGAAGAACTTTGACATGGCTCAGTTGCCTTCTACAGTAGCTGTCGTCAGAGTCGGCTTGACCAGCATACTGTCCCTCACCTTTTGCACGCCCTCAACCACAACGCGCTCCCCCGGTTTGAGACCTTCGTCAACAATCCACATCGCACCAGTTCGTTCTCCGACCTTCAGCGTCTTCAGAGTGACTTTGTTATCGTTCCCAACCACTGCCACCTGGTAGCTTCCTTGAAGCTCGATAACCGCTTTCTGTGGCACGAGCAGCGCCCCTGTCCTGATATAGCTGACGAAACGGACGCGGCCGAACTGGCCGGGACGAAGAACATTGTCCGGATTAGGAAACAGAGCAGCCAGCCGAATCGCGCCCGTCTGGATATCAACCTGGCGATCGGCGGCGTAGAATTTTCCTTTTCGGGGATAAGTCGATCCGTCGGCGAGGATTAGGTCCAACTCAAACTGTCTCTCCCGCGCCTCTCGAGCCGCCACAGTCGGATTGCGCTTGACGAAAGCGAGGTATTGCTGTTCGCTCACCGTAAAGTAAGCTTTAATGGGTTCGAGCTGAGAGACCGTCGTGAGGAGGATTTGCGGGCTCACCAGATTTCCCACCTGACCGCTGGCGATTCCGGCAATACCGTCGATGAGCGAACGAACATTCGTGAACTCCAAATTCAGTTCTGCCTGTTCAACAGCTGCTTTATCGGCTTCGACGGTCGCTTTGGCAGCTAAATTGGCTTGAATGTCGTTGTCGAGTTGGCTCTGCGCAATTGCTTTTTCTTTTGCCAGTGGAGTATCGCGTTGCACGTCCAACTGCGTCTTCCCAAGTTGCGCCTCGGCCTGTGCGAGCTGGGCCTTGGCTTGATCCACGATTGCTTGAAAAGGCCGGGGATCGATCTTGAAGAGTACCTGGTTCCTGCTAACCAAGGCGCCTTCTCGGTAGTTTTGTTTAATGAGGTAGCCTGAAACCTGCGGCTGGATTTGCGCGTTCACATAACCATCCAGGGTCGCGAGGTATTCGTGATAAACGGGGACGTCTCGTTGCATGACCTCGACGACCTGGACGTTTGGCGGAGGAGCGGCTGCTGCCGAAACGTTCTTGTTTCCACATCCACTTGACAATAGAAGAGTCAAAACAACGCAACCAAGAACAAATAGCGTTGTGCCGAAATTCCGGCAGTCGCTGGAACCGTTGACGCCGCCGACATTTGTGGAGGATCTGACTGCGGGCTTTGACACGTTCCATTGACCCCACATGGCCTCTCCTTGCGTAGGAATCTTGTGGCTAAGAGCGGCTCAAGTACATGGAGTGCGTACCGGACTGAATCCTCAACGGATTCAACGAATGCTCGCAGTTATTTCCTGAGCGGCTCGCGGTCATTCTACTCCCAAACAACTGAGCTGCCGGCCTTCGGGAGACCTTCTTCGCGAAACCTCTAATCTTGGCGAGCAATGTCTGCATCATCTTTTGATCCGGTCCGATGGGCGCATCGCGCGGTCCCGAATCTCAACTTGCATTCCATCAGTGACTTTGGCTAATACGTCGTGTACGACGGTAATATCTCTGTTTTGGTGAAGTTGGCTGCTTCGTCCGCTGTGGTGCCCGCCCTGAGAGTTCCCTCGTGGTTTCCCGCCGCTGCAGCCGGATTGCTAATAATGCTAATAATAAGGAGAGGTTTGGTGGCCACGTTTAGAGCACCTCGCCTCTGCACCATTCAGCGACCGGCTTGCTACGCTGTGCCGCGCGGCTCGCAACAGCATGGCTTGCTGCGTCGCCATTGGTGAAACGTGCGGGAGCGATGCTAAAAGCCGAACTCAATATATGACCGGGAAATCGGGCCCTGACAGTGCAGCGCTCGATGCCAGCGAGGTTTCAGCAATGTACATGAGCCGGTTAGTCGCCATGTCGCGAGTGATAATTAAGGTTACGGCTCCGAGGCTCTCCCAAGAGGGCCGGGGAAGCAGCGACGCCAATTCGGCCAAACTGAATCCCGCGACGGTCTGGAACCATCCTAAGAAACGGGTGATATGAACTCCAACGTAGGGAAATTGTTGGTGGTGGAGTCTGACGATAGTCTCAGGGAACACATCGTCGCGGCGCTGAGCGATGCGGGATTTGAGGTCTCGGCCAACTACCGGGAAGGAATGAAGACAGTCCTCGCCGTCGATCCCGACGTGGTTGTTCTCGGGGCTGATCCGCCCCAGCTCGACTGCTGTGATCTTCTTTCCGAAATCAAGAGTTCCAGCCAGACTTCCAACATACGCGTTGTGATGCTATCCCCCGGGGGACCAGCCGAGCGTACTCGAGGGCTGGATCTCGGGGCCGACGATGTATTGTCACTGCCTTTCGACTCGCACGAATTGCTGTCGCGGGTTCGTTTGCAACTACGGAATAAATCCATCGCGGACGAGTTTCGTCAACGCCTGCACCTCGCCGAGGAAAATCGAAGCGCTGCACAACAAGTGGTGACAGCAGTCAACGAAGAACGGAGGACGCTTCGGGTTGGCGGACTGGCGACTGTCGCCGTGCTTCTCATTGCGGCCGTGGTCTTTATTATCTTCTTCTACCGTCGCACCCAGGAACAGAATACCCGGGTCTATGCCGCGATCACCCGATTGCAGACTGGCGTGCTGACTCAACAACAGTTGATGGAACGCTCGCGTCGAACTCTTGAAGACGGGGAACGCGGCGCACCCACGGCGGACGATGCTCAAAAGCTTCAGCTTCAGAAGAAGAGCGAGGACTTGCGATCACAGATTGCAATCAGTAAGACAGAAAACACTTCCGTTCTGCAAAATCAACTAGCCGCAGTAGAAAGCCGCCTTCAGAAGCTCGAGACCGAGGGCAAGGTTGCACAGACGATTATCCAGTCCTATGAGCCGAGTGTCTGCCTCATCCATGTTGTGCTTGCCTTCCGCGACCACACAACCGGATTGAGATTGCACTACGTTGGGGTGACGAGCAGTGGCGAGCCAGCGACCGACGAACGCAACAACCCGCTCTTGAGCCTGACTGGGAACGGTCCGGAAGTACACCTGGATGCGTTTGGTACTGGGTTTCTAGCCTCCGCCAGCGGACAAATCCTCACCAATCATCACGTGGCCGAGCCTTGGTGGCAGAACGATGATTTGAAGGAAATGCTCGATCAAGGCCTTGAGCCAGTGATGGCTGAGATGACGGCATATTTTCCCGGCGTTGCACACGGCATTGCCATCAGCACTGAAAAGATTTCCTCTGCCGCGGACGTTGCTGTCGTGAAAGGAAATGTCTCAGCGCTGGGAATCAAACAGATCGCCCTTGCCGATGGACGCCGTTCGGCCGTCAGCGGAGGCCCTGTCGTGCTACTTGGATATCCCACTGCCCTTGATGCAATTCTGGCTCGGGCGGGCGCAGAGACCCTCCAGTCCATCGCGACTGCATCCAAAGGCGATCCAAAACAAGTGATGGAAGAACTCGCCCGCCGCAACCTAATCAGGCCTGTCACCACTCAGGGGCACATCGGCGACGTACTGCCTGACAAGATTGTCTATGATGCCCAAACCACTTCGGGCGGCTCTGGCGGTCCGCTTTTCAATAACGAGGGCAAAGTTATAGGAATTAACTTCGCCATGGTGCGTGAGTTCGGTGGATCGAATTTCGCCATTCCTGTGGGTTACGGAAAGTCACTTCTGAAACCTTAAGCCGCATGACCGGCGTTTCGAGTGTGATCGCCCCTGTTAAAGAAATCTCTAACGCGTCGGTTGTGTCAATGGACTTGGGCGTTTGGTTTTTGTAAATTTACACACATGTTTCTCTGCAGCGCACGCCGCGCCATTCACCCGCAGATCACGTGCTCCTGGCACCATTTCACGTCGAAAGTCCCACTCAGCGTTTCCTCACCCTTAAAGTGCAACTCGTAGCGGCCTGAGGCGCCGGAGCCTTCTTCATATCGGTCAAACGTGATCGTGCCCGACTGGGCGCGTTCACAGTTGCCTTCTCTCTTGCAGCGTGAGGCAAAGCCTGCGTCCGACCTCGGAGCGAACTTCACCACCTGGCCTGCTTGAACGGGCAGCCCCCGCCATATTCCGATAGAAACGAATGGCTCGCTGGTTCGTTTGCATTCCGCTGGCCCGGTGGTGAGCATGATGCCGATGGCGGGGCCGTCCCAGGGCGCGCAGGAGCTTTGAATTGTTCCATAAGAGAAGGAACTGGGCGCGGAGATCGCGGTTGTGGCTATCGCGACAACTGCAATGACGGTGGCAAACACGGCCTGTATGCGGCAACGCATCGAACCCGCCTCCTGATCTTCCCTCTTTTGCAGAACGATACCATGAACGAATCTTGCGCATGGCACATCTTTGATTTGCTCACATCTTCTTGGTTCCTAGCCCTAGTGTCCCGTCGGCTGCGAGGGGTAGCGCCATCGCCCTGTTTGCAACATGTCGTAACATCGCAACAACACGATGTTCACCGCGGGAGTGCGATTCAACGAGCCGCTGCCTGTTCACATTCACAACACCATGTCCCTGGGTTACGTACGAAGCAGCTTGAGCCCGCAGTTCCTTCGCCAGCAGCGCGGCCTTCCAATGAGCGCGCGGCGCCGGCGAAGGAATCGCAAATTGTCTATCGCAAACTCGACATCGTCCTTGGCTACCGCGAGGGGCTTGCCCACGTTCCTGGATTCAAGTTCGGCCAACGGCTCCGCACAACTTTCTATGCGATCGGCCAGCTTCAACAAGGCCCGGGAACGAGCGGCCGGGATCGCCTCGGCCCAGCTGGGGAACCCATCCAAAGCAGATTGCACCGCTCGATCCACATCCTCCACGGTGGCCCGCGGCACGCAAATGGCGCGCGTTCTTCGGACGACATCGTCCGTTTTATGCTAAGTGGGGCTCGCGCCGTCGAATTGGCGAGCCTGACCAACGGCCCCGGCGTATTCACCGAAGTGATCGGCTCTCTCAACAACTACGGCAAACGAAAGAATATCCTCCGCTTGTCAGATATAGTGGGCAAAGCCGCCGATTCGAGCACATCCTATGGATCTTTAGCGATGATCCCCAGGTCTTCCTACCCGTGGGATACACACATCAAAGGACAATAGGAATCAATCGAATTCCGAGGGTGCACCCTACCGTGGCGAAAATATGCTCGCGACGGCTGCGTCCTTGAGGTCCGAGACCGTGATCGCAGTAATCGGTGATCGGCACACCTGGCACGTACTCCATCACAAAGTAATGGCGACGACCTTTCCGTCGCGGATGCCGAGGTCGCCGGAATACCACGGGGAGCCGGTTCCGTCGATGATGTGGCAGTCGGTGATGACGAGATCGAAGGCGGGAGTTGGGGCTTGGGCTGAGAGCGCCCAAGCAAGGGCTAGCAGGAGCGGGAAAATGCAGACGAAAAGTTTTTTCTTGAGCGGTGAAAAAGTGCGGGTTCCCATATTGTTCCTCGTTCCTCCTTGCTGTCAACCAGCCCACTTCTCGCACTTCTCGCAAAGGACGCGAGAAATGGGGCATCCACGGCCGCCGGGACGGCGGCGCTACTGAACCGCACCACCGCGGACCGCGGCTGCGATCGCGCCTAGGGCAATCCAGATTCCCAGGGCCAGCCATTCGTATGCGGTGAAGTGGCCGGGCACTACCGGGACGATTTTCATCAAGATCATGCTGAGTCCCACGAGTAATCCAAACATAGCCACGCTTCTTTCAGCTATGGAGAGCGTGATGCCGCCGGATGGTGCTCGGCGCGCGAGGGCTAGACAGGCCGCGCAGGCGGCTGACCAACCGATGGCGCAGGCAACCGAGCCGACCTCGGTAATCGGGACCAGAATGGCGTCTCCCAGGAGCATGCATGCAGCAGTGGCAAGCCCGACCAAGAGCACGGCGAGAGATGGAGTCTGATAGCTAGGGTGAATCTGCCCGGCACGAGTGTGGACCATGGCGCGGCGTCCCAAGGCAAAGAGCAAACGACTGGCGGCGACGAAGTTTCCGTTGAAGCATTTGAACAGGGACAACAGGGCCGCGGCCAGGATGATGTTAACGATCCAGCGGGCGCCTAGTGCGCGCTGGAAAGCGACTGCAGTCATAAATTTTTCGCCGATCAACTGGTGCCAGGGAGCTACGAAACTGACGGCGGCGACGATCACGCCGTAGAAGACGGCGCCGACGACAATGGCCATCCAGATGGCACGGAAGAAGCTGCGGGCGCCGAATTCTGGGCTGGCTTCCTCGGCGGCTTTTCCTACAGATTCGAATCCTGTCATGAAATAAGGAACGATTTGGATAACAAGAAAAATGGATACAAACGGAGTGTGCGTGAACAATGGGGGAAAGTTGCGCCGCGATCCGCGGCTCGCACCCAAGGCTATGAAGAGGATGAAGAGTGCCAGAGTGCCGAAGCTCGTCCAATTTTGAAACGTCGCGCTCAGCCTAACGCCGCGGTAGTTAAGGACGGTGAGGAGCGCGGTAAGAACGAGGCCAATGACCAGATGGGGAAGAAATATGGGACGGCCGGCGATGCGATAGAGTTCCATGGAGTCGAGCGCGGGGAAGATGTAGCCAGCGATACGGCCGACGGCTACAGCCTCCCACGGACAGACGATGAAGTAGGCGAGGGTCATCATCCATCCCGTGGCGAAGCTGACGGGGCGGGGAAAAACCGCCGAGGTGTAGGCGACTTCGCCAGCGGCGTCGGGCATCGCCATCACCAGCTTGCCGTAGACCCAACCGATGGGAAATAACAGCGCGCTCCCTATGGCGAAGCCAAGTACTGTTCCCAGAGAACCGCCGCGCAAGAGCCAGTCGTCCATGATGACGAGCCAGCCGACGCCCACCATGGTCCCCCAGCCCAGGGTGAAGTAGTCGGTGACGCGCAGTTTGCGGGCGAGTTGGGGCATGGTTAACGCAAAACGTTCAGAAGAGGCAGATCATCTCGTAGAGCAGGTTGGAAGCGAGCAGCGACGTTATTTCGCCGTTGTCGTAGGGCGGCGAGACTTCTACCAGGTCGCATCCGACAAGGTTCTGTCCTTTCAAACAGCGCACCAGGTCGAGGATCTGCGCGCTGGAAAGTCCACCAACCTGGGGAGTGCCCGTGCCGGGAGCGAATGCTGGATCGACGACGTCAATATCAAGAGTGAAATATACCGGCTTGCCTCGGAATTTCTTCAGGACGCGCGCGACGGATGCGGCGCCCGAGCGGTGGATTTCCTCCGAAGTAATCACATGGAAGCCATGCTCGCGGCCGAAGCTGAAGTCACCTTGGGAGTAAACTTGGCCCCTTAAACCCGCTTGCAGCACGCCACCTTCTAACAGAAGACCCTCTTCGACCGCGCGGCCGACTGGTGTTCCGTGGGAGTGCGGACTGCCGAAGTATCCGCTCCAGGTGTCGTTGTGGGCGTCGAACTGGACCAGGGCTACGGGTCCTTGGCGTTTGTGAATGGCGCGGAGAATCGGCAGAAGGATGGAGTGGTCTCCGCCGACGCAGACGGGGCGGGTTTTCTGGGCCAAGACCGCACTTAACTGATCAGTAATGCGGCGGAACGTATCTTCGATCGAAAGCGGGTTGAGCGAGAGGTCACCATAATCTGCGATACGCCACTTTTTGAACGGGTTGCAGTTCAACACCGGATTCCAGGGACGAATGATGGAGGACTGTTCGCGTACGTGCCGAGGCCCGAAGCGGGCGCCGGGACGGTAATAGATCGAGTTCGCCAGCTCGAGGGATGTGCGGCAGACGCATGAAGGTGGACAGCCCTGAGAAGCGGGGGTAGACGAGCGCATCGGTGGGCTGAGGGTGCGGCTTGGCAGATTTTTTCGATGGCATCGGGCTGCGCGATTATAAAGCACTGCCGTGTATCCGTGACTGACTAATGGCTCCCACAAAAACTATCAACCACTAATGGCACGAAGTTTCATGAAGGGCTTGCTCGTCGGGAATTCCCCAGGTGCCTGACCCGCGCTCCGGTTGACGCCGGCTCTTCAGTCTCCTACCATGCCCCGCCGGGAGTGGGCGCTCTTCACTTCTCGGCCAGACCATTTCGCATTACCACGTCATCGAGAAGCTGGGCGGCGGCGGGATGGGTGTCGTGTACAAGGCCGAGGAAACGGATCTGGGTCGCTTCGTCGCCCTGAAGTTCCTGCCTGAAGAGGTTGCCAGAGACCCGCAGGCGCTCGAACGCTTCCGCCGGGAAGCTCGGGCGCATCTGCCATGAATCATCCCAACATCTGTACCATCCACGAAATCGGCAAGTGTGAAGCCAGGCCTTCATCGTGATGGAATTTCTGGACGGGATGACGCTGAAGCACATGATCGGCAACTGCCCGATGGAGTTGGAGATGCTGCTCTCACTCGGAATCGAGGTTGCCGACGGGCTCGACACTGCTCACTCCGAAGGCATCGTCCACCGCGACATTAAGCC
>WNGP01010868.1_pt1 | contig 11636 bp, 11 predicted proteins | sample 5407671 | NCBI WGS metagenome assembly WNGP01 (sample SAMN13153381, study PRJNA577476) | soil metagenome | isolation source: 40 cm soil or saprolite under Garry oak tree replicate 2 | place: USA:California | collected 2016-06-15 | reverse complement strand
GGCGGGGTCAGAATTTCGTCCCGCCGCCGAAGCGGAATTGCTGCACCCGATCGTAGGGTTCCTTGCTGAGCGGGAACGAATAATCGAACCGCAGCGGCCCGAACGGTGATTCCCAAATCACTCCCACCCCGACCGAGCTGCGAACATGCATGGCGTTGTCAACCGGGCACGGCACCGCGTTGGGGATGCCCGGACCGAAGGTCGGACAGAAATTACCCGAGATGATCTCACCGGTCGCGGGGAATGTCGTCGGGCCGTTGTAATTCCAGAGCGAGCCCGCGTCGGCGAAAGCGGCAACCTTGATCCCGGCATCCTTGGGCAGGAAGTAGAGCGGCGTCTGCAACTCGAAACTGGCGCCCCAATAGTACGAGCCGCCGAGCGCATCCCCTAGAATACCGGTAAACGGAAACTGCGTCAGATCGCGTGGCCCAATTCCCGCCGGTGCAAATCCGCGCACCAGATTGGGGCCCATCTGAAACTCGTCGAGCATCCGAAGCGTGCTGCCGCCCAGCGCCGCGACCTGCCCCCCTTGCAGATGCAGCATGCCGACAATGTCGGGAAACACCTCGCGATAGTTGTAGAGGTCGGCCGTCGTGCGCACGAACCTGACGTCGCCGCCGAGGCCGGCAAAATCCTGTCTGAACTCCGCCAACAGTCCCGCGTGCGGATTCTTGTTGTTGTCGAGCGTATTGTGCGTCAGCGTGTAACCCACCAACGAGGTGAGAACCGGGCCGTTCGCCAAGGTGCTTTTCACGGCGAGTGACGCCTCGCCGTCCGCGTAGCAGTTGGCGGCGAGATTTCCGTCCGGAGGAGTGAGAGCCGGCGTGCTACCCAGCTTGTCCGGGGTCGGGAAGGTGGTCACGAAATCCGGATTGATGTTGTTACAATTCGTCAAATTGGGCGCCAGCACAATTTTCTGCTGATAGAGCGAATAGCGCAGCTGCAGACCGAGATCCTCGCGCAGCGTAAAGCCGAGCCGGGTGCTGAAGCCGACCGAGTCGGTCTCGTACGAGACATAGCTCGTCGGCAGCTGCTGCTTGTAGAACACGTCGACGCCCCACGCCACCCGATAACCTAGGAAGTAAGGATCCACGTACGACACGGTCGCACCCTTCGTATACTGGCCGTATTGTACCGCGATCCTTCCGTACAGACCGCGCCCGAGCAGATTGCGCTCCGCGACGCTAACCTCTCCCAGGAATCCGTCGGCGGTCGAATAACCGCCGGAGACGGAGAACTCGCCGGTCGACTGCTCCTCGACGTCGACGTTGACAATGACTCGATCGGGAGCCGAGCCGGGTTCGGTGGTTATTTTCACGGTCTTGAAATACGAGAGATTCTTCAAACGCCGCTCGGCCCGATTGATGAGCGAGCGATTGTAGGCATCACCTTCCGCAAGGTCGAATTCACGCCGAATCACATAATCGCGCGTGCGTGTATTCCCGCGGATATTGAGCCGTTCGATGTAGGCGCGCTGTCCTTCCGAGACGGTGAAGACGAGATTGACCGTTCGCGTTTGCGCGTCGCGCGTCGCGCTTGGGCGCACCGTCGCGAAGGCAAAGCCCTGCCTCGAGGCTTCGATGGTCATGTCCTCGATGGTCTTCTCGACCGCCTCGGCATTGTAGACGTCGCCGGGATAGGTCCGCAGTTTCACTCTCAGCCAAGACGGATCGAGCGACCGGATTGTCGACTGAACGTCGACCGTTCCGACGCGGTACTGCTCGCCCTCCTCGATGGTAAAGGTGATCACGAAACCTCTCCGATTCGGATCGTATTCGCCGACCGCGGAGACGATGCGCACGTCGATGTAGCCGTGCTTGAGATAAAACCGGCGCAACAACTCGCGATCCGCTTCGATCCGGTCCGGATCGTAGATGTCTCCTGTCTGCAGAAACGCGAGCAATAGTCCCGTCTCGGATGTCTTGATCACCTCCTTGAGGCGGTAGGACGAATAGGCGCGATTGCCGACGAAGTCGATCGCTTTGACGCCGGTCTTTACGCCCTCGGTGATTTCGAAGACGAGGTCGACGCGGTTGCTGGGGAGCTCGATGATTTTGGGCTCGACGCGGACGTCAAAGCGGCCGCTGCGGCGGTAAAGCTCGACGATGCGCGCAGTGTCGGCCTGCACGACGGGACGAGAGAGCGTGCCGCGCTCCTTCGATTGGATTTCGGACTTGAGCTGATCATCCTTGACCTTCTTGTTGCCCTCGAAGGCGATGCGGTTGATCACCGGATTTTCGATGACCGTGATGGTCAGCCGTCCGCCCTGGATCGTCGGACGAGGAACAGACCGGTGGAAATAAGCGCCTTGACGCCCTCATCGATTTGGAAGGCGTCGAGGTGGCCGGTCGGTCCCGGCCGGAAGTAGGAGCGGATGGTGTCGGCCTCGACCCGCTGGTTGCCTTGGACGACGATCGAGCTAACCGTAGGCGCTTGAGCATAGGCGGAGCGTGCCGTGAGCGACACGACGCCACCACTCAATAAAATCCCTCCAAGGACGAGGCAGGCAAGGCCCAGCCCTTGAACAAGCCACCTACGAAGTTTCATTCCCCACGCGCCCTTTGTCGTCCCCTTTGGGCACCTCAGAAAGTCGGGTACCCACGAGAAAGGTCGTCGCTATCCCCAGAACGCCTGTACCAACACTGCCGCTTGTACAGGCTTTTTCCTGTTGTGCAACCAAGTCCTTTCCCAGCCTTGCCCTTTTACACCCCGAAAGTTGCAGCCTCCCTACGACGCCGTCCATTGGGCGGCGAGGTGAAGGAGGTCATTATAGGTTGCAAAGATCATCAGCATTACAACTATAGCGAGCCCAATCCGAAATCCCACCTCCTGCGCACGATCCGACAGTGGTTTTCCCCTCACCGCTTCGATTGCGTAGTACAGCAGGTGACCGCCATCGAGCAGCGGCACGGGGAACAGATTGAGCAAACCGATTGAGACCGACAGCACCGCCGTGAGGCTGAACAACGAGGGCAATCCCTCGGTTGCTACCTGCCCCGACACCTGGGCGATGCGAATCGGGCCCCCGAGTTGATCGGCGGCCTCGCGACCGGAAATCACGCCGCCGATATAGGACAACGTGCGCTCGACCACGAACCACGTTCTTTGCACGCCAAGCTCGAGCGCTTTGAGCGGCCCGACCGGCTGGAAGTGGGTATCGTCCGGCGATGGCGAGCGGGTGATTCCGAGGACACCGATGCGATGCACGTTGCCGAAGCGGTCCTTGGACTCTTTAAGCGTGGGAATCGCCTTGAGCGTGACCTTTACACCGCCGCGGTCGACTTCGAACGCCAGCGTCTCGCCCGCGCTGGTGCTGACGATCTGCTGCATGTCTGGGAAGCTCTCGACCGGTCGCCCGTCGATGGTGAGAACCAGGTCGCCCGGCTGAAATCCGGCCGCCTCCGCGGCGCTGCCGGGCTGGACCGCGTCGACGCGGGGCGATGTGCTCGGTTTGCCAAAAACCATGAAGAGAGCGGCAAAAATCACGATGGCGAGTAGGAAATTGGCCACCGGCCCCGCCACCACGACTGCGGCCCTGCGGGCCACCGACTGATGAACAAAGCTGTGTCGGCGCTCCTCATCGGTCATGGCGGCAAGCGCGGCCGCATCCGGGACACTGGCCGCGTTCTCGTCACCGAAGAATTTCACATAGCCGCCGAGTGGAACGGCGCAGAGTTTCCAGCGCGTGCCGTGACGGTCGTTGAAGCCAAAAAGCTCAGGGCCGAATCCGATGGAGAAAACCAGCACCCTCACCCCGCACCTGCGGGCGACCAGGAAATGGCCGAGCTCGTGGAAGAATACCACCAGCGTCAAGACGAATAAGAAGGGGATGAGGTAGCCCAGCACGCCGCCCCCCAGCGCGTTGATTCCAGATAGAAAATCGAAATTCATGAGGCCTTGTCCCCGCCCGTCCCGAACCAGCGCCCGAACCCCAACTTTCTAGGGTGCCTTTGCGGCAATTTCGGGCAAGAGAGTGCGCGCCAACAATCTTGTATTATGGTCAACAGAAAGTGCCTCGTCGACGCTTTCCGGCTCGGCGGTCCAATTTCGGGATAGCGCGGCCTCGAGGGTGGCCTCGACCAGGGCCGATATCCCGGCAAAATTCAGCCGCCGCGCGAGAAATTCCCCAACTGCTACCTCGTTGGCAGCGTTGAGCACGGTGGGCGCCGCCCCGCCCGCCTCGAGCGCACGCCGGGCCAGCCCCAAAGCCGGAAAACGCCCGAGATCGGGCTCCTCGAAGGTCAAGGTCGCAGCGCGCGCGAGATCGAGCCGCGGAGCCGGCCCCGCGATGCGCTCGGGCCAAGCGAGGCAATAGGCGATGGGGATGCGCATGTCCGGGCTCCCCAGTTGCGCAATGAGCGAGCCATCGCAAAATTCGACCAGGCTGTGCACGATGGATTGGGGGTGGACCAGGACGTCGATCTGCTCCGACGCAAGCGCGAAGAGATGATGCGCTTCAATGAGTTCCAGCCCTTTGTTCATCAAGGTTGCCGAATCGATTGTGATCTTCGCCCCCATGGACCAATTGGGATGCTTGAGCGCCTGCTCGACGGTCGCGGTCTTCACCGCCTCGGCAGGAGCGGCGCGAAACGGACCTCCGGAGGCGGTCAGGATCACCCGGCGCACGTCCTCGCGGCGGCTCCCGCTCATGGCCTGAAACAAGGCGTTATGCTCGGAATCGACCGGTAGCACGGTCGCACCTGACGCCGCGGCCCGGCGCATGAACAGACCGCCGGCGCACACCAGCGTTTCCTTATTGGCGAGCGCGACGATCGCGCCGCGCTCGGCCGCGGCGAGCGTCGGCTTGAGGCCGGCGGCGCCGGTAATCGCTCCGATCACCCACTCGGCCGGTCGCTCGGCCGCTTCGATCAAACCGCTTTCGCCGGCAGCCGCCTCGATCCCGCTTCCGGCGAGCGCGGCCTTGAGATCGCCGTAGGCTGCCGGATCAGCGACTGCAGCAAAGCGCGCACCAAGTTCGCGTGCGAGCGCACCGAGGGCAGCCGCGCTTTTGTTGGCGCACACCGCCTCCACGCGAAAACGTTTGCGCTCGCGCTTGAGCAGGTCGACGGTACTCGCGCCGATCGAACCGGTAGCGCCCAGCAGCGTCACGGTGCGTTCCGCCGTCGACGATCGCTTCCACGCAGCACGCGGTGGGTTGGACTTCATCGACTCACCACACCAACAGACCGCGACCTGGCGCCTCGAAGCCCCCGCGCGCCAATCCGATCAGCACAGCCGCCACGCTGGCGGTCACGAAGCCGTCGAGGCGGTCCATCAGCCCGCCGTGTCCGGGGAGAAGGCGACCGGAATCCTTGGCACCGAACCTGCGCTTGAGGACGGACTCGAACAGATCTCCGCCCTGCGCGCAGACCGACAACACGACCGCAAGCATGGCGATGGCGAACAAGTTCGTCAGCGCGGCCGCTTTAGCCGCGGCCACGGCGACGACGACCGCGGCTGCGATGCCTCCGAGCGCCCCCGCCCAGGTCTTGTTCGGACTCACTTGCGGCATCAGCTTGGGGCCGCCGACCGCGCGCCCCACGAAATAAGCGCCGATGTCGGTCGTCCATACGATCGCGAACAAAAACATCATGGCGAGGAAGCCGTCCTCGCCGTCGGAGCGCAGCACGGTCGGTGCTAGCGCCAGCGCACCGGCATAGGGAATGCCGCCAGCAGCCCATATCCGTCGCTCGGCAAGCGCCAGCGACGCTGCGCCAAGCGTGCCCATGGCCAGCACAATCACCGCCGCTAGGAGATGCCCGGTGACCGCAAGCGCGAGCGCGAGGGCAAGTGCCGCCTCGCCCGCTCCGAGCACGGGCCGCTGGTCGCCTCGCGCCACCAGCGAGGTCCATTCCCAGAGCACGCCCATTGCCGCGATGCCCCAAAACAAGGCAAACGGCCAGCCGCCGATATAGGCCGCACCGATCGCGAGCGGCACCAGCACCAACGCCGAGCATATGCGCAGCGCGAGTTCGCTGCCGCGAGGCCGAGAGGCGCGCAATGAAGGATGGTCCGCGCCTGCCACGGATCACGACCCGGTGCGCACGGCCAGGCCGCCGAAGCGACGTTCGCGCCGGCGATATTCCGCGATCGCGCTCTCGAGTGCCGCGCGGTCGAAATCCGGCCAATAGGTGGGCACGAACACGAGTTCGCTATAAGCCGCTTGCCACAGCAGGAAATTGGACAGCCGTTGTTCGCCGCTGGTGCGGATGATGAGATCTGGATCGGGCAAATCGGGTACATCGAGGTAGCTTGCGAGCCTATCGGCCGTCACGGCACTGACCGCCAGCTCTCCGGCCGCGACGGCCGCCGCCATGCGGCGTGCCGCGCGCGCGATTTCCTGGCGGGCGCCGTAATTGAAGGCGACGACCAGCACGAGCCTGCTGTTGTCCTTGGTCAACTCCTCGGCTTCATCCAGCAGCCGGCCGATATCGGGGTCGAGACCTTCGCGCTCACCGATCACGCGCACCCGCACACCGCGGCGGTGGAGATCGGCGAGATCGTGACGAATGAAGCGGCGCAACAGTCCCATCAGTTCCCGGATTTCGGCCGGCGGCCGCGACCAGTTCTCGGCGCTGAACGAAAAAATGGTGAGAAAGTCGATTCCGAGATCGCCGGCGGCGCGCACCGTGCGTCGCAGCGCCTCGACGCCGCGGCGATGCCCTTCCCCGCGCGGCAGGCCGCGTGCCGCCGCCCAGCGTCCGTTGCCGTCCATGATGATGGCAACGTGCCGCGGCACGGCAAAATCGCCGATCTCGGCAGTGGGCAGCGGCCCGGTGTTCGCCATCGCGCTCCAACCTCACACCGTGAGGATTTCCCTTTCCTTGGTCGCCAACATCTTGTCGACCTCGGCGATCGCTTCGTCCGTCGCCTTCTGCACTTGCTCGGACGAGCGCTTGCCGTCGTCTTCGCTGATCTTGTGATCCTTTTCGAGCCTCTTGAGCACGTCAAGGCCGTCGCGCCGCACGTGCCGCACGGCGACCCGCGCCGCCTCGGCATATTTGTGCGCGACTTTGACCAAGTCCCTACGCCGCTCCTCGTTGAGTTCAGGGATGCGCAGCCGCAGCACTTGGCCTTCGGTTGAAGGAGTAAGCCCGAGATTGGAGGCGGCGATAGCTTTTTCGACGGCATGGACCATCGATTTGTCCCACACCTGCACGGAAATGAGCCGGGGTTCGGGTACGCTCACGGTGGCGACTTGATTGAGCGGCATGTGGGTGCCGTAAGCCTCGACCTGCACCGGCTCGAGCAGGCTCGCGGAGGCGCGGCCGGTACGCAGCCCGCCCAACTCCTGCTTCAACAGCTGGATTGCACCTTGCATGCGGCGCCTGAGCTCGTTGATGTCATGCGTCGGGTTTGCCATGGCGATCCCTCGAATAAATTAGTCGATCCCGCGTCGTTGCGTTTCGCGTGAGGCGATGGGCGATAGCGCCTCAAGTGCCGACGACGGTGGCGCGCCCTTTTCCGCGCAGCACCGCCGCGATCGCCTCCTTTTCGCGGATCGAGAACACGATGATAGGCATACGGTTTTCCCGGGCAAGCGCGAAGGCGGTGGTATCCATCACTTTCAGGTTGCGCTCGATCGCCTCCTGGTGGCTCAAGCGGTCATAGCGTTTAGCGTTCTGGTCCTGCTTCGGATCAGCGCTGTAGACTCCGTCGACATCGGTCGCCTTGAGCACCGCCTCGGCACCGATTTCGGCCGCCCGCAACACCGCAGTGGTATCCGTGGTGAAGAACGGATTGCCGGTTCCCCCCGCGAGCAGGACCATCCGCCCGCGCTCGAGATGGCGCAGCGCGCGACGCCGCTCATAAGCCTCGCAGACTTCGGGCATGGTGAGCGCCGACATGGTACGAGCCGCCAGTCCTCCCTTTTCGATCGCGCCCTCGAGCGCCAGCGTGTTCATGACGGTGGCGAGCATGCCCATCATGTCGCCGGTCGCGCGCGCAATGCCTTTCTCCGACACGTTCACGCCCCGAAAGATATTGCCGCCCCCAACCACAACGGCAATCGCCACGCCCAGCCGCTGGGAGGCGATAAGATCGGCCGCGATCCGTTCCAACGTCGGCTGATGGATGCCGAAGCTGTCGGGGCCCATGAGGGCCTCGCCGGAAACCTTCACCACGACGCGCCGGTAGACGGGTTTTGTCATGGTAACTCCTGCGCTTGCCCGCCGGCGCGAGTGGCTCGATACGGCTACCGCATGGGTGGGACGCTCGACACCGCTTGGACGACTCAGTTCGGTTTGATCAAGGCCGCGACCTCGCCGCCGAAATCGTCATCCGGCCGGTCGATGCCTTCGCCGAGCACATAGCGCACAAACCCCGTAGCCTTGATCGGGGCGCCGACCTTGCCCTCCGCGTCCTTGATCGCCTGCGAAACACTCTTGTCCGGATCGTGGATGAAGGCCTGATCGAGCAGGCACACCTCCTTGTAGAAGGTCTTGAGCCCTGATTCGACGATCTTGTCGATCACATTCGCGGGTTTCCCCTGCGCCTTGTACTTGTCGGCAAGCACCTCCTTCTCCCGCCGGACCACGTCCGGGTCGAGGCCGGAGGGATCGATCGCCTGCGGATTCGACGCCGCAACGTGCATCGCAAGCATGCGGCCGAAGCGCTTGAGCTCGTCGCCCTTGCCGGTCGATTCCAACGCCACGATGACCCCGATCTTGCCAAGGCCTTCGCCGACGGAATTGTGTACATAGCTGCCGATGACGCCGTTTGCGGCCGACAAGGAGGACGCCCGTCGCAGCGACATGTTCTCACCGATCTTGGCGATGGTGTCGGCAATGCCCTCGGCCATGGTGATGTCGCCCACCTTCGCCTCCTTAATTTTCTCCACGTCGGCGCCGACGGTGAGCGCGACGTTCGCGATCATTTTCACCAGGCCCTGGAACAACTCATTGCGGGCGACGAAATCGGTCTCGGAATTGACCTCGACCACGACGCCCTGCGACCCTTCCACGGCGAGCCCGATGAGGCCTTCGGCGGCGATGCGGCCGGCTTTCTTGGCGGCCTTGGCGAGCCCGCGCTTGCGCAACAAATCGACGGCCTGCTCCATCTCCCCGCCGGTTTCTTGCAACGCCGCCTTGCAGTCCATCATGCCTGCGCCGGTGCGTTCGCGCAGCTCCTTCACCATTTGCGCCGTGATGTTGGCCATGGCTATGATTCCTCTGTTCGTCCCGGCCGGCTTGTCGCCATAAACGGCACTTCATGAAGGGGACTCGCACGCGCCCAAGCTCCGGTGCGTCCCACGTCTTTCGTTCAGCGTGGCGAAGACATGGATGCCCAAACTCAAGCCGGCATGACGACGGTGCTACTCTGAGGTCAACTCTTTCGACTGCGTAATCCAGCCTTCCACCCGGCCGGGAAGTCCAACCTCCTCGCCGATCGTGTGGGCGGCGTCGGGCCCGAGCCCCGCGATTTGCCAATAGTGGAAGATCCCGAGATCGTTGAGCTTCTTCTCGATCGCCGGCGAGACATGGTGGAGCTTTTTGAGATCGTCGGCGACGCCACGCGGGCCTGAAAGCACTTCGTAGCTCGGCGCTTCGGGAGGCGCCGGCAGCTCTTCCGCCGAGTTCGCCTTGGGCTCGTGAAATGCCGTCGATGGCGGCCTTCGCCACGAGATCGCAGTAGAGCGTGATGGCGCGGCTGGCATCGTCATTGCCGGGCACCACATAGGTGATGCCATCGGGGTCGCAATTGGTATCGACGACGGCGGCGACGGGCAGGCCGAGGCGCCGCGCCTCCTTGATGGCGATATCCTCCTTGTTGGTATCGATCACGAACAGGAGGTCGGGAAGCCCGCCCATATCCTTGATGCCGCCGAGCGAGCGGTCGAGCTTGTCACGCTCGCGCTGGAGCGTGAGGCGCTCCTTCTTGGTGTAGCCCTGGGACGCCCCCGAGGAGAGCATCTCCTCGAGCTTGCGCAGCCGCGAGATCGATTGCGAGATGGTCTTCCAGTTGGTGAGCGTGCCGCCGAGCCAGCGCGAATTGACGTAGTACTGCGCCGACTTCTTGGCCGCCTCGGCGATAGCATCCTGAGCCTGGCGTTTGGTGCCGACGAACAGGATGCGCCCGCCATTGGCGACCGTGTCGCTCACCGCCTGCAGCGCACGGTGCAGCATCGGCACGGATTGGGCGAGGTCGATGATGTGGATATTATTGCGGGCGCCGAAGATGTATTCCGCCATCTTCGGATTCCAGCGATGGGCCTGATGGCCGAAGTGGACGCCAGCCTCCAACAGCTGACGCATGGAGAAGTCCGGAAGCGCCATTTTTTGTTCTCCGGTTGAGCCGCCGCGGACCCGTGAGCTCCTCTTGACCTTGCGGTCGGAATGAGCCACCGGACGGCCGTGAAGCCAAGGTCCGCGTGTGAGATGACGGGGCTTATATAGGCATGAATCGGCCGACGCAAGGATCGGCCGACGACGAAGCTACCGGCCTTTGCCCCTAGTTCTGGATGTCGATGCGGCGAAACTTCTGCACGCGCTGCCCTGTATTGACCTCCGAGGTGAAGATATTTCCTTGGCGGTCGACGGCGATGTTATGCAGCGCCGTGAACTGGCCGATCTGCCGCCCGGGCCGGCCGAAGCGGCCGAGCGTCTCCTTCGAGGCACGGTCGACGATGCGCACCTCGCCGTTCATGCCATCGATCATGTAGATGAATTTTTGATCCCGGTCGGGTGAGAAAACGAGGTCGTAGACTGAGCCCGTGCCGCGCGTTGCCTTCTCGTAGACGTGCTCGGCGACGAAAGTGCCATCCTTGCGGAACATCTGCAGGCGGTTGTTGGTGCGATCGCAGACGTAGACGAGGCCGTCCTTGTCGATGCGGATACAATGCACCGGGTTGCCGAACTGCTGCGAGGGCGCCTTTGCGGGATCGTAGGGCGGCGTTCTTTCGTCGCTTGGCGGTTTGCCGTAGGCGCCCCAGTGGCGCTTGTAGTTGCCGGTCTCGGAATCGAACACCGCCACGCGGCGGTTGGCGTAGCCGTCCGCGGCGAACACCTCCTTCGCCGCGACGTCAACCGCGACATCCGCCGGCGAGCCGAGACGCACGGTCGAATTGCTGTCGTTGCCCTCCCCTTGCTTGCCGATCTGCAGCACGAGTTTGCCGTCCATGGTGAATTTGAGGAGCTGTCCGTCGCTCTTGCCGTTGCCGGCGAGCCATACGAAATCGTTGTCGTCGATGAAAATTCCATGTTCGCTCTGCGGCCACTGGAAGCCTTCCCCAGGGCCGCCCCAGTGGCGAAGCAGATTGCCGGACTGATCGAATACCAGCACCGGTGGCGCAGCGACGCAGCACTTGGCCTCAGGTGGATTTTGTTCGGCCGCACGCTCGCGTGGCGTGAGCGAGGCCGGCCGGTGCACGACCCAGATGCGGTCATATCTGTCGGTCGCAATGCCGGAGACTTGTCCCAGAATCCATTTGTTCGGCAACGGCTTCGGCCAAAACGCATCGACTTCAAACTGTGGCACCGCGGCAGCGCTCTCGGCATGTGCGGAGCTGGCGACGAGCGGCAGCGTGGCGACGAGCCATATGCTCACGATTTTCATGGTCTCCTCCCGAGCGCGACGAGGTCGTTGCCTCAGCGATCCATCGCGAGGGTAGCCCGGCTGGCCATGGATTACACCGCCTC